>Ga0190265_10000282_pt1 | contig 41336 bp, 39 predicted proteins | sample Popmic124T_FD_133135 | JGI IMG/M metagenome (GOLD analysis project Ga0190265, IMG submission 133135) | Populus adjacent soil microbial communities from riparian zone of Indian Creek, Utah, USA - 124 T | ecosystem: Environmental > Terrestrial > Soil > Riparian zone | place: USA: Utah | collected... | reverse complement strand
GGCAATTTCGGTAATGTCGACGGCGATAATGCGGCGGCGATGCGCTACACCGAGGCGCGGCTGACCGCGGCGGCGGGCGAATTGATGGCCGGGCTCGACGAAGGCACGGTCGCCTTCCGTCCCACCTATAACAATGAGGAGGAAGAGCCGGAGGTCTTTCCGGGCCTCTTCCCCAACCTGCTCGCCAACGGCTCCTCGGGCATCGCGGTCGGCATGGCGACCTCGATCCCGCCGCACAATGTCGCCGAGCTGATCGACGCCGCAATCCACCTGATCGACGATCCCGAAGCGGCGGACGCGGCGCTGATGGCGCACGTGACCGGGCCGGATTTCCCCACCGGCGGCGTTCTCGTCGACAGCGCCGAGAGCATCGCGCTCGCTTATGCGACCGGCCGGGGCGCCTTCCGGGTGCGCGCCCGCTGGACGATCGAGAAGGGGCCGCAGGGCAGCTGGACGGCGGTGGTCGGCGAAATCCCCTATCAGGTGGCCAAGGGCAAATTGATCGAGCAGATCGCCGGGCTGATCGCGGACCGCAAGCTTCCGATCCTCGCTGACATACGCGACGAATCGGACGAGGCGATCCGCATCTGTATCGAGCCGCGCAGCCGCACCGTCGATCCCGATGTGCTGATGGAAAGCCTGTTCCGGCTGACCGACCTCGAATCGCGCATTTCGCTCAATCTCAACGTGCTCGACGCCGCGCGAACGCCGCGCGTGATGGGGCTGAGGCAGGTGCTGGGCGAATGGCTCGCCTTCCAGTTCGAGGTGCTGGTCAACCGCTCGCGGCACCGGGTCGGCAAGATCGACGACCGGCTGGAGCTGCTCGAAGGCTATCTGATCGCTTTCCTGAACCTCGACCGGGTGATCGAGATCATCCGCAACGAGGACGAGCCCAAACCGATCATGATCGCCGAATTCGCGCTCTCCGACCGCCAGGCCGAAGCGATCCTCAACATGCGCCTTCGGAGCCTGCGCAGGCTCGAGGAGATGCAGCTCAAGAGCGAGCGCGACTCGCTGGTAAAGGAGCGCGAGGGGCTGCAGCAGCTGATCGATTCGCCGGCGCGCCAGCGGACCCGGCTCAAGAAGGACCTCGCCGGCCTGCGCGGGACCTATGGGCCCGAAACCGCGCTCGGCCGGCGCCGCACGCTGATCGAGGAAGCGGCGCCCGCGCGCGACATCCCGCTCGAGGCGATGATCGAGCGCGAGCCGATCACCCTCATCCTCTCCAAGCGCGGCTGGATCCGGGCGATGAAGGGCCATGTCGAGATCACCAACGCCGACGCGCTCAAGTTCAAGGAGGGCGACGAGCTCGCCTTCCCGCTGCTCCACGCCCACACCACCGACAAGGTGCTGCTCGCCACTTCGGACGGGCGCTTCTACACGCTCGCCGCCGACCGGTTGCCGGGCGGGCGCGGCTTCGGCGAGCCGGTCAAGTCGATGGTCGACATCGAAGGCGAGGGCAATGTCGTCGCTCTGCTTCGCGCCGGGGCGGCGGAAAAGCTGCTGGTGGCCTCGTCGGACGGGCGCGGCTTCGTCACTCCGGCGGCGGGCGCGCTCGCCGAGACGCGCAAGGGCAAGCAGATCGTCAACCTGCGGCCCGGCGCTCGCCTTCGGGTGGTGAGGCCGCTCAAGGCCGCCGACGATTATGTCGCGGTGATCGGCGAGAACCGCAAGATGGTCGTCTACCCGCTCGCCGAATTGCCCGAAATGGGCCGCGGCCAGGGCGTCCAGCTCCAGCGCTACCGTGACGGCGGCCTCGCCGATGCGACCGCCTTCGCCGTCGCCGAGGGGCTGAGCTGGACGATGGGCGGCGAGAGCGGGCGCACCCGCACCGAGACCGAGATCGGCTCCTGGCGAACCGCCCGCGGCGCCGCCGGCCGGATGCCGCCCAACGGCTTCCCGCGCGACAACCGGTTCGGCTGAGCAATATTGCGATGGGCCGCTGCATTTCTCAACGGTGCGTTAACCCTCTTTCCCTATCCCCCTTGTCATGCAGGGTGCAAAGACGCGCGGGCGGAGGAAAGCCGCGGCCGGAGGGCTCGACGAGTCCCCGCCGCACGAAGGCGTGCCGCCCGAGCTGGCGCCGCAATTCCACCTCGTCCTCGAAACCGTCCGCCAGCGCTATCTCGACGCTTTGCCGATCGCCGCCGCAATCATCACGGTCTCCGACGACACCTTCATCGAATGCGCCAACGACCAGTTCCGCTTCCTCGCGGAATGGGACGAACGGCTCGGCGAGCGCCGGATCGCCCAGGTGCCGATGCTCCGCACCGGGCCGATCGGGACCCGGCTCACCGCCTTCCTGAAGAAGGACGATCCGGCCTTCCAGTTCGACACCGCCGACGGCCGCTCCATCGGCGGGCGCCACTTCACCGTCCGCTTCGCGCGGCTCAGCATCCTGCTCGGCCAGCCCGAACGCTGTCTCATCTCGCTGATCGACAAGACCGCGCAGGTCGAAACCGAGCGAAGCCTGCGCTCGGAAATGCTCCGCGACACGCTGACCGGCCTGCCCAACCGCTTCGCCTTCAACGAGAAGGTCGAGCAGATGCTCGCCGACCCCGCCTTCGCCGACAACAGCCACGCCGTGCTCGCGGTCGATATGACCCGCTTCAGCCGGGTCAACGAATGCATGGGCGCGATCGCCGGCGACGAATTGCTGATCACCTTCGCCCGCCGCCTGGTTTCCGCGCTTCGCCCGAGCGACATGCTCGCGCGAATCTCGGGCGACGAGTTCGGAGTGCTGCTCCGGCTCGACCGAGGCCTTGCCGACGCGATGCGCGCCGCCGAGCGGATCAAGGCGGTGCTGACCCTGCCGTTCCGCCTCTCCGAGCTCGAAATCCGAGTCGATTGCGCGATCGGCTGCGCGATTTTGAACTCGAGCGTCAACAGCGCCGACGAAGTGCTGCGCAACGCCCAGTTCGCGCTCAAGCGCGCCAAGCGGTCCGGCAACACCCAGATTTACGAGCCGACCCAGGCGCAGGCGGTCCGCCGCCGCTTCAGCATCGAGACCGAATTGAGGTGCGCGATCGAGGCCGGGGACCTGCGCCTCGCCTACCAGCCGCTGATCCACCTCGAATCGGGCAGGGTCACCGGCTTCGAGGCGCTCGCGCGCTGGGAGCTCGACGGAGTCGCGATCGCGCCCGGCGAGTTCATCCCGGTCGCCGAGGAATCGGGGCTGATCGTCCAGCTCGGCCGCTGGGCGCTCAGCACCGCGACTCAGACGCTGGCAGACTGGGACCGCAAGGTCGGCGCCCAGCTTCCGATCAACGTCAACGTCAATCTCTCGCCGGTGCAGATCAGCCGCGACGACGTCGCCGCCGCGGTTTCGGGGGCGCTTTCGGCCAGCGGCATAGACGGCGCCCGGCTGACCCTCGAGCTGACCGAAGGCGCGATCATCCAGGATCCCGAGCGCGTGGCGAGCGCTCTGAAGGCCCTCCAGCGCTTCGACGTCAAGATCGCGATGGACGATTTCGGCACCGGCTATACCTCGCTGGCCTCGCTCCAGCTTCTGCCGATCGACATATTGAAGATCGACCAGCGCTTCGTCTCCGCGATGCTCGCCGACGGCGATTCGACCGCGATCGTCCGCGCCGTGCTTTCGATCGCCCGGGCGCTCGGCATGGAAACGACCGCCGAAGGGATCGATTCGGGCGACCTCGCGGAAATGCTGACCGAGGCTGGCTGCACCTACGGCCAGGGCTTCTTCTATTCCGAGGCGCTGCCGGCGGACGACGCCCTTGCCTATTGGCTCGACCGCAACGCCTGATCGACCTGGGCGCGAGCGATCGCCCGGACCTTCTCTCTGTCCTTCGGAAAGCCGGCGCTCAGCCATTCCTCCTCGATCGCCTGAAGAGTCGCGGCCACCACCGGCCCGGCGCTCAGCCCCATGGCGATGAGGTCGCCGCCGCCCACCGGCAGGCGCGGCCGCTGCCAGGACGCCAATGCGGCGAGCTCCGGACCGGGCCGGCCGTGGAGCAGGATCCGGTCGGCCGCTTCGGCCGCGCCGATCCGGTAGGCGAGCGCTTCGGGGTCGGCCGCGACGAAGCGATCCGCAGCCGATACCAGCCTTTTGGCCGCCCGCTTCGACAGGCGCAGCCGCGCCGCGACGGCGGCGGCCGTCTCGGGCTCGGCCGGAAGGAGCGCGGCGAGGCGGCGGATCGAATCGGGCGCGATGCCGGCCGTCCGCTCGGCGGCGACCAAAGCGGCGAGGCGATCCGCGCTTTCGATTTCGGGGAGGACGGGGCGAAGGACGCCGCGCTCGATCATCAAGGCGATGGTCGGCGCCGGATCGGGCAAAGCGAGCAGCTTCAGAAGCTCGTCGGCGATTCGCTCGCGCGACAGGGCCATGAGGTCGTTGGCGCGCGCCGCGCAGGCGTCGAGCGCCGCCACGTCGGGCGCGGCCGAGCCGAAGCGGGCGTGGAAGCGGAAGAAGCGAAGGATGCGAAGATGATCCTCGGCGATGCGCTGGAGCGGGTCGCCGATGAAGCGGACCTTGCGCGCGTCGAGATCGGCCCGGCCTTCGAAATAGTCGAAAATCTCGCCGGTGCCCGGATCGGCGGACAAGGCGTTGATGGTGAAGTCGCGGCGGGCGGCGTCCTCGCGCCAGTCCCCGGTATAGGCGATGGTCGCGCGGCGGCCGTCGGTGGCGACGTCGCGGCGCAGGGTGGTGACCTCGACCGGCGCCCCGCCGATCACCGCGGTGATCGTGCCGTGAGCAAGGCCGGTCGGGACCGCCTTGATCCGCGCCGCCTCGAGCCGCTTCATCACCTCTTCGGGCGCAAGCCTGGTGGCGAGATCGACGTCGCTGACCGCAAGGCCGAGCAGAGCGTCGCGCACGCAGCCGCCGACAAAGCGAGTCTCGCCTTCGCCGGCGCCCAGAGCGGCGAGCAGCCGGTCCATGCCGGGGCGCGTGCGCCAGGGGGCGTCGGGGAGGGTCACGACACCAGCGCCAGCCGCCGGCCCAGATTGACGATCATCGCCGCCGTCGCCCCCCAGATCTTCCGGTCCTCCCACATGATCTCATAATAGGTCCGCTCCCGCCCGCGCCAGACCGCGGTTCGGACATGCTGATGGGCCGGATCGAGGATATAGCGCAACGGCGCCTCGAAGAGGGCCGCGACCTCGCCAGGATGCGGAATGAGGGTGAGGCCGGGGGGAATGAGCCCGAGCACCGGCGTGACCTCGAAGCCGGTGACGGTGCGGTAGCGGTCGGCGATGCCGATCACGGTGACGGCGCTGGGCGGCAGGCCGATCTCCTCCTCGGCCTCGCGAAGCGCGGCGGCGATCGGGCCGTCATCGCCCGGATCGATGCGGCCGCCGGGAAAGCTGATTTGGCCGGGGTGCTTGCGCATGGTTTCGGGGCGCAAGGTCAGGATGACGGTCGGCTCGGCGCGATCGACGACCGCGACCAGCACCGCGGCGGGCGTGATGCCCTGGCCCTCCGCTTCCTCGTCGAGCACGTCGCCGCCGATCAGCTCGGGGCTGGAGCGGCGGCCCGTTTCGAGCGCCTCGCGCAGGCTGTCGGCGAGGCTCATCGTGCCGCCTCCAGCGCGAAGAAAACGCTTTGGCTCCAGACGCCGGCCGGGCTGCCGCCTTCGGCCAGCGCGATCTCGGCCAGCTCGTAATAGACGGAGCGGACGACGAGCGCGTCGAGCCCGCTGCGCACTTCGAGATAGGGATGAGGCCCCGCCTCCAAGCGCAGGCGGTGATCCGGTCCCGCGACGACGAGGTCGCCGGTGTTGAGGCGGAAGGCGAGAGCGCGCTCGCGCCCCTCGCCTTCGCTCTTCAGCTCGACCGCGGTGAACGGCGCGTCCTCCACCTCGATGGCGAGCTTCTCGACCGGAGTCACCAGGACGAAGCTCCCGTCCGGCTCGCGGCGAAGGATGGTCGAGAACAGCCGGACCATGGCCGGACGGCCGATCGGGCTGCCTTCGTGATACCAGATGCCGTCGCGCGCGATCCGCATCGCGCTGTCGCCGCAATGGTCCGGGTTCCACTTCTCGACCGGCGGCAGCCGCCGCTCCTCCGCCATGCGGGCGATGTCCGCGAGGCTGAGGGAGGCGAGGTCGTCCATGGACCGCGCTGTAGCGCCCGGCTATGCGCTCCGTCCATGGAAACGGCAATCGTCACCGGCGGGGCGAAGCGGATCGGCGCGGCACTGGCGCGCGCGCTCGCCGCCGACGGCTGGCACGTGCTGGTCCACTACAATCGCTCGAAGGCCGAGGCCGAGGCGCTGGCCGCGGAGATAGGCGGCACCATTGTCCAGGCCGACCTCGAACATCCCGAGGCGGCCATTCCGATCTTCGCCGCGCTCAACGGGCTGCCGCCCGCGCGCCTGCTCGTCAACAATGCGTCGCTTTTCGCCGACGACGACATTCGCAGCTTCACCCCGGAGCGGTGGCACGCCCATCTCGACGTCAATCTTCTCGCCCCCGCGCTGCTCGCGCGCACGTTCGCGGAGGTCGTGGGCGCAGGGCTGATCGTCAACATGCTCGACGCCAAGCTCGCTTCGCCCAACCCCGATTTCTTCAGCTACACCGTCTCCAAGATGGGCCTCGCCGGCGTCACCGAGCTTTGCGCGCGGGCGTTCGCGCCCGGGATCAGGGTCAATGCGATCGCACCCTCCGTGACCATGGTCTCGGGCCCGCAGAGCCGGGAGAATTTCGACAAGGTGCACGGCCTCAACGCGCTCGGCCGCGGCGTCCATGTCGACGACATCGTCGCCGCGTTGCGCTTCCTGATCGCGACGCCCAGCGTCACCGGCCACACCGTCCTGCTTGACGGCGGCCAGCGATTCCTGTCCCTGCCGCGCGACGTGCAGTTCATGGAGCCTAGATGACTCAGAATATCGCTCGCCTCGACGGCCTGGTGCCGGACCGTCTGGCGCCGAGGACCCGCAAGATCGTGCTCGAGGGCTACGACCTGCCGGTCGATATCGGCTTCCACGATTTCGAGGTCGGCGCGCCGCAGCGGCTGCTGGTCACGGTCGAGGTCTGGGTCGACGAGCAGGCCTTCGCCGCCACCGACGAGCGCGCCTGCGCCTGGGACTATGATTTCCTGCGCACCGAGATCGGCGCGCTTGCCGCCGGCCGCCGCTTCAACCTTCAGGAAACCTTCGTGCGCGAGATATACGACCTGGTCGCGGCGCGGCGCGGCGTCACCGCGTTGCGGGTTTCGACGCGCAAGCCCGACATCTACCCGGATTGCGCCGGCGTCGGGGTCGAGCTCAGCTCCTTCTGAGTCAACCCCGCGCGCGCGTACGGGCGCAGGGGCCAAGACCCTGGATGATCAGCCCGTAATCGGCGTGGATGGCGCGCGCCTCGTCGGGCTCGGCCTCGGTCAGCGCGGAGGGCGGCAGCCGCGCCGGCAGCGTGCAGGCGAGCCGGTACCACAGGAACGTATCGGGCTCGGGCGGCGCCGCCGCGGCATCGACGATCTCCGAGAGCGCCACCGACCAGCGCGGCTGCTCGCCCGGCCGGCGAAGCACGTTCAGCGAAATCGGGCGGTTGCCGGCGGTCTGAAGGAAGATCTGGGTCTCGCTCTCGCCGGGAAGCGAGCCGGGAACGTGGAAGGCCCGGCCGATGCCGGTGATTTGCGGCGCCGTGTCGGCCGCGCTCGAATCGCGCGCGATCGCGCGCAGAGTCTCGGCGGCGGCGGGCGTGTAGGGAATTTGGGCGTCGGGCGCGGCCAGCCTGAGCTCGTCCGGCCGATTCGGGACTCGGTGAGCGAGCAGCAGGAATTCTGCACGCCGCCCGAGTCGCGGCGGCCGCCCGCGCGAATCGTTCGGCAGGTCGATCAGGTAGCTGACCCGCGCCGGAATTCCGCCCGGGCCGCGAATCAGCGCGACCACGTCGGCCTCGATCAGGAACCGCCGCCAACCCGGCCGGACGTTCGGCGCCTCGCGCGCGCCAAGCACGTCCGCGTCGTGCACCCGAACGTGCGCGGCGACCGGCGCCGCCACCGCCAGATCGGCGAGGTCGGCGTAGCTAAGGGACGGAGAGACAGGGGTATTTTGCGCTGCGCCCGGTGCGGCACAAGCGGCTGAGACGAAGGCGGCGGCGGCTAGAAAAAAGGGTTTCATGTCGGTTCCCGTTGCGCGTCCGAGGCTCGCTACGCGGCCGCGCATTAACCCCGGATTGCGGCGGAAATCCGCCGGCGGGCCGGCGCGGGAAGATCGAGTCACGCGAAGGATTGCTTCGGGCAAACCGTCGCGATAGACACCACGGCCTTGGGATGTCCGTTCCGCGGATGAACCGAAACCGGGCCGCGGCGTTGGAACAGATCGGCCCGCAAAAATATGACGAGAGGAGCCCGGCGGATTAATGTCATACGTTGACCAGGGAATGAGCCGGAGCCGAGTGTGGGCGATCGTTCTCGTCGCCATTCTCCACGCGCTCCTCGCTTATGCGTTCGTGACCGGCCTCGCCTACAAGTTCGTCAAGAACGTGTCGGAGGATCTCAAGACATTCGACGTCGAGGAGGAGCCGCCGCCCCCCGAGGAGGAGCCGCCGCCCCCCGAACCGAAGCAGGATACGCCGCCGCCGGTAACGGCGCCGCCCTCGATCATCCGCATGCCGACCACCCAGACGATCGTGGCGCCGCCGCCGCCGCCGCCCGCGCCGACCTTCATCCCGGCCCCGCCGGCGCCGCCGGCCCCGCCGCCGCCGCCGCGGACGGTCGAACCCGCGCGCGCGCGGGCCAATTTGCAGTCCTATTTCTCCACGGACGACTATCCGTCGGCGGCGCAGCGCGGCAACGAGGAGGGGACGGCCGCCTTTTCGCTTACGGTCGGCCCGGACGGCCGAGTCCAGGCCTGCTCGATCACGTCATCCAGCGGTTCGAGCTCGCTCGACGCCGCGACGTGCCGGATCCTGCGAAGCCGCGCCCGGTTCACGCCGGCGCGCGACAATACAGGCCAGCCGACCACGGACACGGTTAGGAACCGCATCCGGTGGGTCATGCCGGAAGACTGATTTCGTTCGTTCCCACGTTTAGACTGAAGAGGAAGTTCATCAAATGGCAGCTCCAGCACCCGGCGGCGAAAACCCGTATGGCATCGTAAAGGCGCTCGAAGAGGGCGGCATCCTGGCCCAGTTCATCTTCGGGATCATGGTCATCATGTCGGTCGGCTCATGGTACATCTTCTTCGTGAAGCTCATCGAGCAGCAGAAGATCATCAAGGAAGGCCGGCGCGCGCGCACGACCTTCTGGCAATCGGCCAACCTGCGGGAAGGCGCCAACAAGCTCGACAAGGACGGCGCCTATCGCCAGATCGTCGATGACGGCCTGGTCGCTCAGGAGCAGCACAACAAGCTGACCGACCCGATCGACCAGCACGACTGGATGCAGAATTCGCTGGCCCGAAGCCAGGGCGCGATCACGTCCAAGCTGTCCTCGGGCCTCGCCTTCCTGGCGACGGTCGGCTCGACGGCGCCGTTCATCGGCCTGCTGGGCACCGTGATCGGCATTTATCGCGCGCTGGTGAAGATCGGCGCTTCCGGACAGGCATCGATCGACGCGGTCGCGGGCCCGGTCGGCGAGGCGCTGATCATGACGGCCGTCGGCCTCGCCGTGGCGGTGCCCGCGGTGATGCAGTACAATTGGCTGATGCGCCGCAACAAGGCGATCAGCGAGGAACTCGCCCGCTTCGCGAACTATGTGCACGGCTATATGATGTCGGGCGGCGCGGTCCGTCCGGCGCCCCCACCGGCCGCGGGCTCGGGGGCGCGCGCGCCGGCTCCCAAGGCTTCGGCCGCGACCACGTCGACCGCCGGCGCCGGCGGCGGTGCCACGACCGGCACGACGAGGCCGTAACGGGAAGAAGCGGCGGAGCAGCCGGCTCCGCCGCGCCTTTCCAGGCGCCGCCAGGCCGGCGGCGCGAGACGAGAATGGGAACCTAGACTATGTCCATGCAGGTCGGCGAAGCAGGCGGTGAAGACGACACGCCGATGTCCGACATCAACACGACGCCCCTGGTGGACGTCATGCTGGTGCTGCTCATCATCTTCCTCATCACCGTGCCGGTCGTGCTGCAATCGGTGCCGCTTGAGCTGCCGAAGGTTCGGTACGAGGTGACCGTCACGAGGCCGGAGAACGTGAACCTCTCGGTCCGCGCGGTGAACGGCCAGTGCGAGGTCTATTGGGATCTGACGCCGATGGAGGCCGATCAGCTGGTGGCGCGGGCGACCGCGGAGCTCGAGACTCAGATCCGCAACGCCGGCGGGATCGAGAACATCACCGAGGAGAATATGCCAGAGGCGCATATCCGCGGCGACGTCAACACGCCCTATCGCTGCATCGGCGGCGCGATCTACGCCATGCAGCGCGCCGGCTTCGCCCGGATCGGCTTCATTTCCGAGCCGATTCCGATCGGCGGGGTCCGGATGTGATCGTGGCGAATCAGGAGGCATTTAAATGAGCGCAACGGTCCTCAATCCCGAATCCAGCGAACCGATGATGGAAATCAACACGACGCCGCTCATCGACGTCATGCTGGTGCTCCTGATCATGTTCATCATCACCATCCCGGTGCAGACCCACGCCGTGAAGCTCGATCTGCCGCAGAATGTCGACAACCCGACGCCGCCCCCGATCGACCCGGTCAAGAACAAGATCGTGATCATGCCCGATGGCGCGATCCTGTGGAACGGCGCGCCGGTCAACCTGGTGACGCTTCGCCAGTATCTCGACATCACCACCACGATGACGCCGACCCCGGAGCTTCACCTGCAGCCGCACCCGGAGGCGCGCTACGAGCTGGTCGACGAGGTGCTCGCGGTCACCAAGCGGGCGCAGGTGACGGCGATGGGCTTCGTCGGCAACGAATCCTATGTGAGCTGGTAAAGGCTCTCACGTTCGACGAAATCGGGCGGTCCTTCGGGGCCGCCCTTTTTCTTTCTTGGCGCGCGCGGGCACGGTCCGCCGGCGCAAGAAGGGAGATTCAGCATAACGAGATTGCCCGACTGACGAGGAGCGGGTGACCGCCTTCTAGGCGGCGATGCCTTCGAACTGCAGCCGCGCCAGCCGCGCGTAGAGGCCGCCCTCGGCGCTCAGCGAATCGTGGTCGCCTTCCTCGACGATCCGGCCCTGGTCCATGACCAGGATCCGGTCGGCGGCGCGGACGGTGGCGAGGCGGTGGGCGATGACGATCGTGGTCCGGCCCTGGAACAGCCGCTCGAGCGAGCCCTGGACAAGCCGCTCGGATTCGGCGTCGAGCGAGGAGGTCGCCTCGTCGAGTAGCAGCAGCGGCGAATCGCGCAGCAATGCGCGGGCGATGGCGATGCGCTGGCGCTGACCGCCCGAGAGGCGCGCGCCGCCCTCGCCAAGATAGGTGTCGAGGCCGTCGGGGAGCTTGCGCAGGAATTCGGCCGCGTTGGCGGCTTCGGCCGCGGCCCACAATTCCTCGTCGCCCGCCCCCCAGCGGCCATAGCGCAGATTGTCGCGGGCCGAGGCGGCGAAGATGATTGTCTCCTGCGGCACGACCGCGATCCGGGCGCGGATCTCGGCCGGATCGGCGTCGCGTAGCGCGACGCCGTCGAGGCGGATCGTGCCGGCCTCGGGATCGTAGAAGCGCTGGGCGAGCTGGAAGAGCGTCGTCTTGCCCGCGCCCGACGGCCCAACCACGGCGAGCATCTCGCCGGGCCGCACCTTGAGGCTGAAATCGTGGAGGGCGCTGACGTCCTGGCGGGTCGGGTAGCGGAAGGTCACCGAATCATATTCGAGCACGCCCCGCGCCGGCAGCGGCAGCGCCACCGGCTTGGCCGGCGCTCGGATCTGCGGGACCTGCGCCATCAGCTCGACGATCCGGCCGGTCGCGCCCGCCCCGCGAAGAAGCTCGCCATAGACTTCGGTCAATGCGCCGAACGCGCCGGCGACGATCGCGCCGGTGATGACGAAGGCGACGACCGTGCCGCCGCTGGTCGCGCCCTGCGAGACGTCGATCGCCGCCTGGCGGACCAGCATGGTGATCGATCCGAACAACATGGTGATGACGATCGCGGTCAGCATCGCGCGCAAGAGGACTCGGCGGCGGGCGGTGGCGAAAGCCTTGAGCACGGCCTCGCGGAAGCGGCTGCTCTCGCGCGCCTCCTGGCCGAACGCCTGGACGATCTTCATCGCGCCCAAAGTCTCGGCGACGATCGAGCCCAGATCGGCGATCCGGTCCTGGCTGGTCCGCGAAATCGCCCGCACGCGCCGCCCGAGCAGGACGACGGGGATGATGATGATCGGAATGCCCACCAGCAGCCAGGCGGTCAGCGCCGGCGCGAGGGTGAACAGATAGATGATTCCGCCAATGCCGAGGACGATGTTGCGCAAGGCGACCGACACGGTCGATCCGACGACCATCTCGATCACGGCCGTGTCGGAGGTCACTCGCGAGGCGATTTCGGAGGGGCGGTTCTCTTCGAAGAAGCGCGGTTCGAGCCGAAGCAGATTGTCGTGCACCGCGGTCCGGATGTCGGCGATCACCTTTTCGCCGAGCATCGAGACGAAGTAGAAGCGGCAGGCGGTCGCCAGCGCTAGCACGATCACCATCACGAACAGATAGTTGAACTGGAGGGTGATGTTGCCGCCGCCCGCGGTGAAGCCGCGGTCGATCACCCGGCGGAAGCCGTCCGGGATGGCGAGCGTCGCGGCCGCGGCGATCAGCAAGGCGATTGCGGCGCCGGCGATCGTCCATTTGTAGCGGATCGCATAGCGCCAGATCATGAGGAGATTGCCGATCTTCCCCGGCGGCCCGTCCTCGATCCTCGCTTTTGCCATGGCCGCGGGCGTAGCAGGGGCGGGGGGTGCGCTCAATGGCGGGCGCGGCCGGGACCTTTTTGATCGACCGGTCGGTTATTCCCATATGGACCTAGGCGGTCCGACCGCCCATAAGGCAGCCGCACGGGGGCCCAGAGTGGATGTTATACGACGCGTATGAAATGCAGCGCTCGCTGCTCGCCGGCGCCAGCACCCTCGCCAATCTCGGCGCCGGCTGGCTCAACAATCCGGCCAATCCGCTCAGCTATTCGCACATGGGGCCGATCGTCGCCTCGGCGCTCGACGTGTTCGCCCACGCCTCGGCGCCGCGCGGCAAGCCGGAATTCGGGATCGAAGGCACGATCGTCGAGGGCAAGGCCGTCGCCGTCACCGAGGAGATCGTGCTTCGCAAGCCGTTCGGCCAGCTCAAGCGCTTCCGCAAGGAGGGGGTGGAGGCCGGGCCCAAGCTGCTGATGGTGTCGCCAATGTCGGGCCATTATGCGACCTTGCTGCGCGGCACGGTCGAGCGGATGCTGCCGGGCCACGACGTCTACATCACCGACTGGCGCGACGCCAAGCTGGTGCCGCTCGCCGAGGGCGGCTTCGATCTCGACGATTATATCGACTATCTGGTCGAGTTCCTGGAGGCGATCGGGCCCGGCGCGCACATGCTGGCGGTCTGCCAGCCCTCGGTGCCGGCTTATGCCGCGGCGGCGGTGATGAGCGCCGGCAAGCATCCGTGCCGGCCGAAGACGCTGACCCTGATGGGGGGGCCGATCGACACCCGCAAGGCGCCGACCGCAGTCAACACGCTCGCGACTCAGCGGCCCTTCGCCTGGTTCGAGCATAATGTGGTCGCGACGGTGCCCTATCTCTATCCGGGCAATGGCCGGAAGGTCTATCCGGGCTTCCTCCAGCTCGCCGGCTTCATGGCGATGAACCTTGGCGAGCACCTCACCGGCCATTGGGAGATGTACAAGCACCTCGTCCAGGGCAATGGCGAGAGCGCCGAAGCGAGCAAGGATTTCTACGAGGAATATCGCTCGGTCTGCGACATGACCGCGGAATTCTACCTTCAGACCGTCGACCGAGTCTTCCAGCGCCATCTCCTGCCCAAAGGCGAGATGGTCCATCGCGGCGTCCGGGTCGATCCGGCGGCGATCAAGGACGTCGCCTTGCTCGCCATCGAAGGCGAGCGCGACGACATTTCGGGCGTCGGCCAGACCAAGGCGGCGCTGACCATCTCGACCGGCCTGCCGCCGGACCTGAAGCGCTACCACCTCGCCAAGGGCGTCGGCCATTACGGCATCTTCCACGGCAGCAAATGGCGCAATCGCATCGCGCCAATGGTCGAAGAGTGGATCGCGCGCCACGATTGACCATGCTCGCCGTCCTCGCCGTGACCGATGAAGCGCGCGAGCAACCCGACTGGTGACGGCCCGCATACCGGCCGATCAGCCCGATCGGACCTTATGCTTCGAGGAGCGCGGCCAATCGTTCTGCATTTGAAGACTTGAACGGGTTGAGGACCGACATGCCTTCTGCCGAGAAGCCGTCCTGGAGATCCTCCGAAATGAAAATTTGCGCCTGAAGAGAACGTGCGGCCTGCCAGATCACGCAATCCCATAACTGCAACTTATGAGCCTCAGCCATCGCGGCTGCACGATCAATGCACTCCCAAGACGTCCCTGCGATCGGGAAAATGGTAGCCCAACGCGCGGCCTGCGCTCGGGCCGTGGAAAAGCTTGCCGGGGCGCGGCGGCGTACGACATTCAGGAATTCGGCAAGGGCCTGACCGGTCAACACGGCATCCAGAAGCGTGGCGCGGCGCATGATGTTGCGGGCGATCGCCTGCTTCTCGGGAGTCTGCGAATCCACGGCATAGACGAGAACATTGGAATCCACCGTGAATTTCACAGGCTCGCGTCCCCGTATTTGTCTTCCTCGGTGACCTTGTCGACACCGAGAGGAAGGCCCTTGCGCAGAAAGTCCATGCTCTCCTTATAGGCCTTACGCCAAACCGCATCGCGCACGTGCCGCTTGGGTCTCAGCTCGGCAATCACCCTGCCGTTCTTCTTGATGTCGAGAACCTCGCCGGCCTCGACCCGGGCGAGCGCTTTTGAGATGTTGGCGTTGAGTTCGCGAACCGAGAGGCTTGCCATATCATGATCCTTAATATGTGTTGCAACAGTAGCAACAATTTGGGCGATCGTCAACTGTCCCGTGGCGGGAATCAGCATCGTCAGTCTCGATACGGCCGGATTCTATGCGGGCTGGCCCACGGCCTCCAGCAGCCCCTCGAACAGCCGCCGGCCGTCGTCAAGCCCGTGGGCCGCTTCGACCGCGCGTTCGGGGTGCGGCATCATGCCGAGCACGTTGCCGCCCTCGTTCAAGATGCCGGCGATACGGCGCGCCGAGCCGTTGACCTCGCCGACATAGCGGAAGGCGATCCGGCCTTCGCCCTCGAGCCGGTCGAGCGTCTCCGAATCGGCCTGGTAATTGCCGTCGTGATGGGCGACCGGCACCACGATTTCCTCGCCCGCATCGTAGCGCGCAGTGAAGGCCGACTGGCTGTTCTCGACCCTGAGCGCGACGTCGCGGCAGACGAAGCGGATGCCGGCGTTGCGCATCAGGGCGCCGGGCAAAAGCCGCGCCTCGGTCAGCACCTGGAAGCCGTTGCACACGCCGAGCACCATGGTGCCGCGGTCGGCGGCGTTCTTGACCGCGCGCATGACGGGCGATTGCGCCGCCATCGCGCCGGAGCGCAGATAATCGCCGTAGGAGAAGCCGCCCGGGACCGCGATCAGGTCGAGCCCGCCGGGAAGCCCGGTTTCGCGGTGCCAGACCATGAGAGGGACGCGGCCGGTCACCAGCCGGAGCGCCTCGGCCATGTCGCGATCGCAATTGGAGCCCGGGAAGACGATGACGGCGCTTTTCACGCCGCCGCCTCCACTCGCTCGACGCGATAATTCTCGATCACAATATTGGCGAGGAGCTTGCGGCACATCTCCTCGACATCGGCGTCGCTGGTGCCCTCCGCCACGTCGAGCTCGATCAGCTTGCCCGCGCGGACGTCGTTGACGCCGGCAAAGCCGAGCCCTTCCAGCGCGTGGTGGATCGCCTTGCCCTGCGGATCGAGGACGCCGTTCTTCAGCGTCACAAAGACACGGATCTTCATGGCCGCCCCTATGGCGGCTGGGCGCGCGGGCCGCAAGCGGTCGCGGGCCTAGTTTCCGCGGCGCGGAAGGCCTATCTTGTGGGTGATGACCGACATCGCCCTTTCTCCTTCGGCCGCCGCGCGAGTCGCCGCGATCGCCAAACGCCAGGCCAAGCCGGCGATCCTTCGTCTGTCGATCGACGGCGGCGGCTGCGCCGGCTTCCAGTACCGGTTCGAGCTCGCGGAAGCGGTGGCGGCGGACGACACGGTCGCGCTGGAGGACGGCGTCACGCTCGTCGTCGATCCGGTCTCGCTCGATCTGGTGCGCGGCGCCACCGTCGATTTCGTCGAGAGCCTGGGGGGCGCCGCCTTCCAGGTCACCAACCCCAACGCGGCCTCCGGCTGCGGCTGCGGGACCAGCTTCTCGATCTGATCCGGCTGCGCTAAGCCGCCTTCCATGAAGATCGTCTCCTACAACCTCAACGGTATCCGCGCCCGGCTGCCGCGGCTGATCGAATATCTGGATGAGCGCAAGCCCGACGCGCTCTGCCTTCAGGAGATCAAGTGCGACGACGACGCCTTCCCGATCATGGACCTCCGCGCGGCGGGCTATGATGGAATCTGGCACGGGCAAAAGGGCTTCAACGGCGTCGCCATCCTCGCGCCCGCGGGCAGCCCGGTCGCGCTCCGCCGCCAGGGCCTGCCCGGCGACCCGGACGACACCCACAGCCGCTATATCGAGGCCGACGTGGGCGGCGTCGTGGTCGCCTCCATCTATCTGCCCAACGGCAATCCGGTCGGCACCGAGAAATTCGCCTACAAGCTCGCCTGGATGGAGCGGCTGCGCGCCCATGCCGTCGAATTGCTCGCCGAGGAGCGCCCCGTCGTGCTGGCCGGCGACTGGAACGTGATCCCGACCGACGATCCGGACGATGTCTTCTCGGCGCGGGCGATGGCGTCGGACGCACTGATGCAGCCCGAAAGCCGCATGGGCCTGCGCCGAATCCTCAACCTCGGCTATACCGACTCGATCCGCGCGCGCTATCCCGACGGCCAGGTCTACACCTTCTGGGACTATACGGCCGGCTGCTGGCAGCGCGACGCGGGTTTCCGAATCGATCATCTGCTGCTGTCGCCCCAGGCCGCCGACCGGCTGGCCGACGCCGGCGTCGACAAGGACTATCGCGGCCGCGAAAAGGCCAGCGACCACGCCCCGACCTGGGTCGAGATCAAGGGCTGACCCGAACGCCGTGCGGGCGGGAACACCGGGAGGATGGTGGCGCGCGGTGGGACTTGCTTTCCCCACTATCGCATCGGTCGGCCTGAGGGCCGGACCCGTGCTACGGCCGCAAGATTTACCGTGTCACGCGCGCCGGTCTTCCGGATAGCATGATGGCGGGACGGCGTTAAGCGAAGCTGGCGGCGCCGGTCGCTGCCGAGCCCCGACTGGCCGATTGTGCAGCCCTCAGCAGCGCGTCGAGCGGCCGAGCGAGCCGTCCGCATTGACCACGTTCATCGCGTTGCGGTCGATCGGCACGATCTGGATGGTCAGCGTCGCGCTGTCGCCGCTCATCGTCAGCCTGTCCCCGTTCAAGGTCCAGCGGCCGGCGGCGCCGTCATGGGTGGCGAAGCGGCCGCCGAGGTCGAATTGAACCGCGGCCGCGCAATCGCCATTGTCGGTCCAGCGGCCGGCGAGGAAGGCCGGGTCGGACCTCGGCCTGCTCCTGAGCGGCGATCGGCCGGCGCGGTCTCCGCAGCGGGTCGAGCGGCCGCGCGTCCCGTCCGGGTTGACGACGGCGATCGTGTTCCGGTCGACCGGAGTCACCTGAAGGATCATGGTCGAGCTACCGGTCATGGTCAGCCGGCCGGCCTCCATATGCCAGAGCCCCTGAGCGCCATTGGCCGTGGCGAACCGGCCGTCGTCAGCGAGCGTGGCCGCATCGGCGCAATCGCCGTTATCGGTCCAGGCCCCGACCATGAACGCGCGGTCCGCGGCGATCTGGGCGGCGCAAGCAGGGGCCGGCACCGCCGCCAGCGCAAGCGCGGCGAGCGCGCCGGTCAGCGCGCGCCAGCTCCCCCGATTGCCGCCCGGCCGCAGCGCCACAATCAGCAGCGGGTCGAGCGGCCGAGCGAGCCGTCCGGATTGACCACGTTCATCGTATTCTGGTCGATCGGCACGATCTGCAGAGTCAGAGTCGAGCTTCCGGTCATGGTCAGCCGGTCGCCGGCCAAATTCCACAGCCCCTCGGCACCGTTATTGGCGACGAAGCGGCCGTCCTGGCCGAACTCCACCGCCACCGAGCAATCGCCATTGTCGGTCCAGTTGCCGACGATATAATTGCGGTCGAGCGTCGCGGCGCCCGACGAGGCGGGGGTGGCGCCGGCCGCCGGGTCCTTGCCGCCAATCCCCGACGCGGCCGCCTGGTTGGCAGCCGGGTCCATGCCGGCCCCGGACGCATTGGTCGAGGCATTGGCCGATATATTGGCATTTCCGTCCGCGCCGCCGATGCCGAGCCGCTCGCACCCGGTCAGCGCAAGCAAGGCCGCCGCCGCGGTCAATGTCGCAATCGCCTTCATGAATCGCCCCTTTCCCCAATCCCGAAAGGCGGAGCATAACGCGGCCGCGCCGCGAGCGGAAGCCTGGGAAATGCGGTCGCTAAAGAGCCTTGTCGTAGATCCGGTAAATGCGGTTGCGGCGGCTTTCGATCGCGCCGGCGATGGAGATCATCGGCCCGTTATCGTCGAGGATCCAGCCCACTTCGGCCCGCACGATCCCGTAATGGCCGTTCCCCGCCCGGCGGATGGATTCGATCATCATGAAGGCGAGCTGGCTGGCCATTCGGGTCGCGTGGAGCTTCCTGACCACGCCCATCAGCGGCACCCGCCCGCCTTTGGGCCGCATCCGCTTGAGGCGCCACAGCAGCTTCAGGAAGCCGAACGGGAAGAGTTCGCCCTTCAAATCGGCGATGAACTCGTTGATATCGGGGAGGCCCATCATGAAGGCGACAGGCTCGCCGTCATATTCGGCGACCATGATCATGTCCTCGAGCACGATCGGCCTCAATTTCCTGCCCGCATAAGCGATTTCGGCGTCGGTCAGCGGGATGAAGCCCCAATTGTCCGACCAGGCCTCGTTGAGGATCGAGAGGAGCAAAGCGGCCTCCGCGTCGAAGCGGCCTTTGTCGACCTTGCGGATCCGAATCCGCGGGTTGCGCTCGCCCGAGGCGACGATCCGCTCGATCAGCGGCGGGAAGGGGCGGTCGGTGGGCAGATCGTAAGTGTAGAGATCCTTGACGCCCCGATAGCCGGCGCTCTCCACCCAGCCGGAATAAGCCGGCTTATTGTGCCCCATCATCACCATCGGCGGATGATCGTGGCCCATGACGAGCAGCCCGGGCTCGTCCCAGATGCCGAGCGAGAAGGGCCCCATCGAGCGGGTCATGCCCTTGCCGCGAAGCCAGGCTTCGGCGGCGGCGAGGAGGGCGTGGGCCACCGCCTCGTCCTCAGCCTCGAACATCCCCCATTGGCCGAGGCCTTCGCCCATATGCTCGAGCACGAGAGAATCGACCTGGGCGGAGATTCGGCCGGCTGGCTCCCTGGCGCCGGGACGGAAGGCAAGGAAGAAGGCCGCCTCGGCATGCTCGAACCAGGGATTCTTGCCGGGCGTGATCAGCCCGCGGACCTCGTCCTTCAGCGGCGGCACCCATTGGGGATCGGCGAGGTTCAGCCGATAGGCGAGCTCGACGAAAGCCTTGCGATCGGCCTTCGAAACCGCCTCGCGGACGGCGATGGCGCCGGGGGAAGGAGCGTCGGCCATGGCGGATTGGTAGCGAAACCGGCGAACATTACAAACATCGCCCCTGTTGCGGGCGGGCGGGCGGGCGCGGAAGTTGAAAGTTGACACTATATTCGGGGGAAGCCGCCCTTCCGCGCGCCGCCGTGCACGGGGTGACATCAACAACCGGACTGGGGTCGATTCACCAGAATAGAGTGGTGTCCCCTTCCAACCCCAAGCGGTGGGACAGCTAACTACCCAAGTGGGACGTTAAGTCCGTCGAGCGTCGCGCCTGAAAGCGGTCATAGACAGTCCCTCGCGGGCAATACCGGCCCGATCAACGAACGGACGAAGGCTTTCTCATTGCCGCAAGCGCGTAGACGTAGGTCAGCGACGCGGCGCCGGCGATGGCTGCGCCGCGCACCGCCTCGGGAGCGACGAGGTAGGCGGCGTAGCAAAGAATTGCCCTTAGCACGAAGTGTATGAACCCCGCCGGATCATCGGCACCCCAGCCATGAGGGACCCACATGATTCCGGCAAAGATCGCCAGTCCGAGGATCAGGATGTCGAGATCGCCGGCGGCTTGGGCCGCGATTATGACGAACGGAATGAGCAGCGCAACGACCGTGATAAACCGCATGAACAACTGACTTATCGGGTTGCGGCGACCTTCCAGCCAGATGCCTGCGTCCCCGCGTGCCTTGTCGATAATGAGGGCTAAAGGGGCAGGCAGGGCCGCGGCGACGAACGGGACGAAGCTTGGAAGGCGATCGCCGAGCATGTACGCCGCAACGGCCAGCGCCGCCCAGGAAATGAGGCCGCCGATGGGCATCGCCGTGGTGCTGGTCGCTAAATAATCCCGCCGGGCATCGGCAAGCGATATCTGCGAATAATCCTGCACGAATTTCCCCAGGTAACATGCGCCGACACGAACGCAGAAGGAGCAGCTACCTACGCGCCTCCTGTCAAAAGCCGTCCTATCATGGCCTCTAGCGCCAAGCGACCCCTTAGAGCTGCTGGACCGCATTCCACCCCTAGCGGTCGGACAGCCAGCGACCCCTTTGAGGACGTTCGGGGCAACGCCCCGCTTCCTGTGAACCTGGGCTGTCGAGCCGGTTCAGGCCTCCTCCACCGCTCGGCGGGCAGGGGTGTGGGGTGGACGAGGATATGCAAGACGGGCGGCTGTCGATCGGGGAGCCCGGGCCTTTGAGCGGCCCTGAGGCTTTGAGCGGGTTGGTCATTTGCCTTCGCACTGGCTTTTCGGCGAATAACCACGAAAGCCTGGCGGACGAGATCAGGCGCGCGCTGCTTCACCTTTCGCGCGAGCCCAAGGCCCCCTCGATGCGCGCCAGGCTCGCTCTCGCCGCCGTGCCACCGGCCGACGAGGCCTAAGGCGCCTCCCGAGACTCGCTCCTGCCGACCGCCGGAACCGCCGCGGCGGCCGGAATTGGCCGGCCGCCGTGGCCATTCCTTCACTCCGAAAAGCTGCGCGCCTGCTGGCCGACCAGGGTGACCTCGACTCGGCGGTTCAGCTGCCGCCCGGTGGCATTGGCGTTGCTTGCGGCCGGCATCGTCTCGCCATGGCCGGCGACAATGAATTCGCCATCGCCGACGCCCATCGCGCTCAAGGCCTGACGGACCGCCTCGGCGCGGCGTTCCGAAAGGAGCTGGTTGGCGCCGTCGCCGCCGACCGAATCGGTATGGCCGTCGATCCGAACCGGGACATCGGGATTGGCGCCGAGATAGGAAGCGAGCGGGCGCAGCCGCTCGGTGGCGGCCGGGCGGAGCCGGGCGCTGCCGGTCTCGAACAGGACGTCCTGAAGATCGAAGGTCGCGCCGTGCCGGGTTTGCCGCATCCGATAGCCGCGCATGCCGCGCCGGTCCCACTCGCGATTCTGGACGGCCGGGCGGCCGATGTCGCGGCTCTCCCAGTCGAACCGGTCGCCGCGTCCGCCCGCGATGCGCAGAAAGGCGCGGTTGGCCTCGTCGGCTTCGCGGGGGCTGATTCGGCCATCCTCGTTGCGATCGAAATTGCGCATCACGAAAGCGCGGCCCCGCGGGGTGCGCCTCAGTTCGGGCAGGAGCCGGGAAACGCCGGCGCCGGCAAGGCCGTAATCGCGTTCGCCGCCGCGGCCGCCGCCCCAGTCGAAACGGTCCTGGGCGAAAGCGGGCGTGGCCAGAGTGGCGAGCAATGCGGCGAGCGCGGTGGCCCGGCCAAGCGGGGATTTGAATCTATGCACGTTCGTTCTCCTGAGCCCCCACCCGCGGCCGTTAGCGGCGCTTGCGAGTGAACCGGGTGTGAGTGGAGGTGAAAGGCCCTGTTAAGCGGAACGGCCGTTGTTGCTCGATCCGCCGCCAATTATGATTGGCCGGGCGCTGAATCCGAGGCGACGAGGAGCGAGGAGATTGCGACCACGATCTGCGCGGGCGCGAACGGCTTGGCGATCATCAGGCTGTTGGGTACGCCCTTTGCGGTCCACTCATGCTCGCTTGCCCCGCTTACATAGACCACCGGAAGACCGTTGATCGCCTCCCGGGCACTCCTCGCAACCTCCCATCCGTCGGGGCAGTCGCCCAGATTTATGTCGGTGATCAGGCCCCGGAGCAGGTCGCTTTTCGCCTCGAGCTGGGCAAGCGCCTCGCCGCCGTCGCTGGCCATAAGAACGTCGAACCCCGCCTCCCGCAACGCGGCCTCGACAAGACCCTGAGTGATCGCTTCATCTTCAACATAGAGCAGGATTGGTGCCGCCGAACCGGAAGCCATAGGCTTTTCACTTTTCTGACTGGAAACGTTTCAACGACGCACAGCCCGAATGGAGCCATGAGGAGCGCGATCAGTCGTGCACGATCGAGACCGTCGTTCCGGGGCCCGCATCCGTGACACTGACGCTGGCGTCCAGTTGCTTGGATAAGGCGTCCACTATGCCGGTTCCAAGGCCGGGCTTCGCTCCGGCCTGGCCTCCAGGCATCCCGACCCCGTTGTCGCCGACGGTCAGGGTCCATCCCGTCCCCTCGGAGAGATAGTCGACCTTGATCTTGCCGGTCTGGTTGCGGCCGGGAAAGGCGTGCTTCAGGGCGTTGATCACCAATTCGGTGACGATCAATCCAAGACTGACCGATATGTTGGCATCGACGCTGCTATCATCGACCGTGGCGGTCAGCGACAGCCGGTCGTGATCGGCGATCATCGATGCGCCGATACTGCTGCACAGGTCGGTAAAATAGGAGCGCAGGGCAACTTCGCCGGCGCGCGAAGTGGCCAGCTGCTTCTGCATCGTCGCGATCGACATGACCAGGTAATGCGCGTTGTGCAGATGAGTCCGAATCTCTTCCGACTGAACCGAGCGGGCGCTGCGCATGAGCACGGCGGCGATGATCTGCAGGCTGTTCGCGACTCTGTGCTGGAGTTCCTGCAACAGGACCTCCTTCTCGCGGACGAGGTCGTCCTTGATCTTCTCGGCGAGGCGGGCAGCGGTCACGTCGGTCACCGCCAGCACGATGCGGGTTAGGTCCGCATCGAAATAATCGAGCTTGTGAGCGTTGAGGACCAGCCGGCACGGCTTCTTGCCGTCGCGAATCAAATCCATCTCATAGGCGTCGATCGCCGCGTCCCCGGCGACTGTGGCCTTGAGAAGCGATGAGAGCTGCGGCACGTTCCATTCGCCCGCGCCAAGCTGCGAAAGCCTGAGCCCCGTCGTGGCCGCCGGAGCGATCTCAAAGATTCGGCAGAACGAATTGCTCGCGGCAATGACGGCCAGGTCTTCGTCCAGCAGGAGCAGGGGGGCCTGAGATGTGACGACGAGCGCCATCGCAAGGCTGCTTGCGGCTTCGGGAGGGATGGGCGTAAAAAATTCCACGGCCGAAGCCTTCGGGAACCGGAGGCTTGCGGAGCGAAAGCCATACCCGGCAGAGACGAATGAAAAGCGGATTCCAATCGGATCGCGCCATCGATAACTTAACCTACCACAAAGCCGGCGGATATGCGCATGCCAATCGAGCGACCGCTTTCCACCCCCGCTGGAGCCCGAACCGGCAAATCCCCCGCTTGAACCGGATGGCGCCGCTTACACCAGCGAACCCATCTCGGATGAACTGCCGGAAGCTATGCAGAAGCCGGGCGGCTCAGGCGGCCTTCAGCGGCAGATCGATTGTCTCGAGCGTCGAGAGGTCGAGCTTGCGCGACGCCTGGTCGATGTCGAGGCCAACCACGTCGCCGCCCGCGTCGAAATCCGCGTTGATGCCGGCGGCGACCTCGCGGGTCTCGCTGCCGGGACCGGCCTTGAGTTCGATATAGAGGCTGTCGGTTTCGGGATAGTAATGCAGCTTCATCGCTCGTCATCCTCGCCGAAATTGCGGTCCAGAAAGGCGTTGTGGATCGTTTCGCCGTCCTCCAGCGTGATCACCCTTAGCACACGTTCGTCCGCCTCGCCCGGAATCCGGACCTCGCCCCAGAAGCGGACACGGCCGTCCGGCTGATCCTCGCGGCGCAGTGGGTCGGCACGGACCGCCTCGCACATCGCATAGTCGAGATAGGGTCGCTTTCGAAGCACCTGCTCCTGGAAGTAGCGGGTGGCCTTCACCGGCTTCGTTCAACCCCGATCCCGCTGCCTGGGATGCCCCGTCGCCACTCCGCCCGAAAGGCGCGCGACGTAGGGGTAGGTCTCCGCCACCTCCTCGGTATAGCCGAGGTTGAACACCGTCGGGCTCTTCTCGGGCCGCTCCGGGCGGTCGTAATAGGTCTTGAAGACCTTGTCCCAGAAGAAGGTGGTGATCCCGAAATTGCCGCTTTCGTCGTGGAAATGATGGGCCATGTGGCGGCGCTTCATGTCGGCGAGGAGGGGGGATTTGGGCTTGTAGGCCAAGTGCTGGATGCAGTGGACGAATTCGTAGACGCAGGTGGTCAGGAGGCCGGCGGCCAGCGCGGCCATGGCGGCGCCGAAGCCGGCGTTCCAGGGCGCACCGATGGCATAGCCGAGCGGGAAAACGCCGAGCGCGATCGTCGGCAGCGTCGTGTGAAGCGCCCCGAACAGGACTTCGAGATGGTTGGGATCCTGGTGATGGTCGTAATGGATCCGCTTCCAGGTGCTCGCCGCCCATCGGTGGCGCCACATCCAGCGGCTGTGGAGGACGTAGCGGTGGATCAAGTACCAGAAGAGCGGGTAGACGAGGCTCGCCGCGGCGATCGCGATCAGGGTGGGCGCGAGCGGGGCCGGGCGCCAGGCGAAGGCCGCGACCGCGCCGAGGCTTAATGTCAGATAGGCGATGATCGCCGGATATTGGAAATAAGCGATGACGAGCTCGCGCAAGGTCATCTTGTCGAGATGGTGCTCGCGTCTCCAGAAAGACGGGCGGAAGGCTTGGGCGGTTTTCACGGTCACGGGTTCCGAATGGTCCTTGTAGCGCGGCGGAGCGGCGAAGGGGAGCGTCTTTGCGCCCCGATATGTGACGGCCCTATGAATTTGCAATGAGGCGGTTTTTGGGCGGACCCTTCGATACGGGGCCTCGACGAAGGGAAGCGCAATGCCGTCAGACCAGCCGAAGCTTGCGCGACAGCCCGCCAAGCGCTTCGCGATCCTCGCGGGTGAGGCCGTAGCGGAGGGTCAGCCAGGAGGTTGCGGCCCACAGGAGGAATTCCGCGGCGAAGCGGGCGGGCCCGTCGAGCAGCCATTCGCCGGCTGCCATGAAGGCGAGGCCGATCAGCGCGATGCCCAGGCCCTGGAAGAGCCTGCGATCGAAGGGGGAGAGGCCGTCGGCGATCTGAAGCTCGAGCGTCGCGGCGTAGGTCGAGGAGACCAGGGCGACCCCAACCGCGATCGCCATGCCGAGCGCGCCATAAGCCGGAGTCAGCCACCAGGCCAGGGCGATCCAGAGCGCGATCGCGATGGCGCTGTTGAGAAGCGGCAGAGCGCGGTGGCCGATCATCTCGACGATGGTCGAGGCCGGGCCGACGATCGCCTCGAGGCCGCGCGCCGCGACCAGGACCCAGAGCATCGGCAAAGCGGCGGCGGCTTCGGGCCGGTAGACGCTCAATATGTCGGTCCCTGCGAAGATGAGCAGGCCCGACAAAGGCACGACCAGCGCGGTCGAGACCCGGGCAGCGAAATTGTAGAGCGGGGCGACCAAAGCGCGGTCGGCATGGGCCTGGGCCGACGACAGAGGCCCGAGCACATATTGGAAAGACTGGCGCACGATATAGGGGACGGTCGAGAGCTTGCGCGCGATCTCGTAGAGGCCGGCGGCCGCCGCGCCCGAGGCGCCCGGGATGGTGAGGTTGAGAACGACCGGCGGCGCATCGATCAGGATTCGGCGGGCGAAATTGGCGGGGAGGAGCCCGGCCCCCGAGGCGAGGAGATTGCGGGCGAGCGCGGCGGGGATAGGCGCGCGCAGCAGCAGGCGAAGGCTGTAATAGCGGCCGAGCAGGGGCAGGCAGAGCAAGGCGGTCAGCGCCAGCGAGCAGAGATGGGCGAGCATCAGCCCGATGGAGTGGAAGCCAAGGAAGAAGAAGCCGAGCGCGAAGCCGATTCGGGCGATCTGTTCCCAGAAGATCCTGAGCCGGATTTCGGGGCCGAAAGCGCGCCGCGCCCGGACTGCGGAGGTCGCGACTTCGACGAAGGTCCACAGGGGCAGCGCCCAGGCGAAGAGCGCGATGGCGAAGGGCAGGCGAAGCGCGTCCTCGGGCGCGGCGGAGAAAAAGCTCGCCACCCAGGCCGCTTCCCACGAGACGAGCGCCGCGATCAGCGTGGCGGGGCCGACCGAGACGATCAAGGCGAGCTTGACCGCGCCATGGGCGAGCTCCTCGCGGTCCTGGGTGGGCACGACTCGCTGGAGGGCGCTGGTCATCGAAAGGTCGACGAGGTTGCTGATCAGGTTCACCGCGCCCCACAGAACGACGTAGAGGCCGTAGGTCGCGAGCCCGAACAGCCACGTGTAGAGCGGCTGCGCCAGCGCCTCGATCAGCGCCCCGGCTCGCGACAGGCCGGCGAGCCCCGCCCCGCGCGCGACGTCGCCGCGGGTGACGGCGGGGGAGGGGGAAGGCGCGTCGTCCTGCATTGGTTGGGGAAGTATCAGAAACGCGCTGGCGCGCGTACCCACCGCCAGCCCCTCCCTTCCAGGGAGAGGGACTTACTATTCCTCAGTTCGGATTAGCACGGCCTCGCCTACCAGCAGGAACAAAAGGAAGGGCCCCCAGGCCGCGAGGAAGGGCGGGTAGGCGCCGAGATTGCCCATTGCGAGGGCGAAATTGTCGGCGACGAAATAGGCGAAGCCGAGCGCCATGCCGATCACGGCGCGAACCATGAGATGGCCCGAGCGGGCGAGGCCGAAGGCGGCGACGGCGGCGAGCAGAGGCATGAGGATGGTCGAGACGGGCCCGGCCAGCTTGTGCCACAAATTGGCTTCGAGCATCGCGGTGGCTCGCCCGGCGGCGCCCAATTCGGCGATCGAGCGGCGCAGCTCAATGAAATTCTGCTCGTCGGGATCGACCTGGGCCAGAGTGAACTGGTTGGGCTCGATGTCTCGGCCGAAATCGACCCGCGCCATGCGCTGGAGCCGACCGCTGTCGACGTCGAACAGGGTCGCGTCGGCGAGCGTCCAGCCGCCGCCCGGCGCGGCGCGGCCGCTCTCGGCGGTCAGGATTCGCCGAAGCGTGCCGCCCGACCGTTCGTAGACGTTGATCCCCGCGAGACGGACGTTGCTGCCGTCGCCGGCCACCAGACGGACGAAGATCAAATCGTCGCCATGGGCGATGGCGATGTTGTTGCGGATGTTGGTCTGGGCCGGGACGGGCCCGTAATCGACCGAGTCCCAGGCCGCCAGCGCGGCGCTTGCACGGGTCACGACCCTCTCGGTGAAGACGAAATGGACGATCGCGATGAGCGAGGCGGCAAGGATCAGGGGCGCGATGATCTGATGAGCGGAGATGCCCGCCGCCTTCATCGAGATGATCTCGCTATTCTGGTTGAGGCTCGCGAGCGCGATCAGCGACCCGAGCAACACCGAAAAGGGCAGGAAGCGGGCGATCAGCTGCGGGATTCGAAGGCCGACATAGCGCCACAATTCGGCATCGCCATTGCCCGGATGGACGAGGATGTTTCCGCTGTTGCCGAGCAGATCGAGCATCATCAGGATGCCGACCAGGGCGACCAGAACCGCCAAGCTGCGGGTCAGGAACAGCCGCGCCATATAGAAGGCGATCCGCCGCGACGGGAAGAATTGCAGGTTGATCATAGGGCGGCGTCGGCCAGGCCGCTATCGCCTCGGCGCCGGCGCACGAGTCGGCGGACCCGCGAGCCGATCCAGGCAAAGCCGCGCTCGAGCGCGCCGATCGGCTGGCCGCCCGGCTTGTGCGCCAGGGTCCAGTACATCCACACGATCAGCCCGCCGAACAGGAGGAAAGGCACCCACAGGGCGAAGAAGGGGTCGATCCGCCCGATCGCGCCCATCTGCTCGGCATATTGGTTCACCTTGTGATAGGTGACCACGAAGACGATCGCGAGGAAGATGCCGAGCCCGGACGTGCTTCGCTTGGGCGGCACCGCGAGCGAGACAGCGAGCATCGGCACGAGCAGCATCATCGCCACCTCGACCAGCCGAAACCACAAATTCGCCTGCGTGTTGAGGCGAAGCTCCTCGGGTGCGATCCCGGCCCAGCCGACCCGGCTCAATTCGGTGATCGTCATCTCCTTGGTGCCGTTGCCGCGCCCGCGGAAGGATTCGATGGTGGGCAGATCGATCGGCAGATCGTGCTGGACGAAGCTCAGCACGCGGGGCGTCCGATAGCCCGGAGCGTCGTGGACCATTCGCCCGTTCGAGAGGCGGAAGAGGATGGTGTCGGGATCGTCGGTGGCGAGGAAGGTGCCGCGGTCCGCGGTCACCGCGAGGCTTCGCCCGTCGCGGCGGACGAGGCGGGCGAAGACGCCGTGGAGGTCGGTGCCCCGATTCTCGCTTCGCTCGACCCGCAAGGTCATGCGGCGGCCGAGATTGGTGAACTCGCCGACCTTGATCGAGGCGCCGAGCGCGCCCGAGCGAAGCTCGAACCGCAAGCTCTGATATTCATATTGGGCGTAGGGCTGGACGTAGCCGACGATGAAGAAGTTGAGCACGAGCAGCGCAAGCGCATAGGCATAAGGCACGACCATCAGCCGGCCGAAGCCGAGCCCGGCCGCGCGCAGCGTATCGAGCTCGGACGACAAAGCCAGCTTCCTGAAGGCGAGCAGAACGCCCAAAGTCAGCCCGATCGGAATGGCGAGGCCGAGATATTCGGGGATGAGGTTGGCAAGCATCCGCCACACGATCGTGACGGGCCCGCCCTCGCTGACCACGAAATCGAACAGCCGCAGCATTCGGTCGAGCAGAAGCAACATCGCCGCGAGCGCCAGCGTGCCGAGCAGGGGCATCAGGATCAGCCGCGCCAGATAGCGGTCGATTTGCGTGCCGATTCTCAACTTTTCGACGCTCCATGACCACATTTTGGCCGCAAGCCTGGCCGATGGGACGCCCGAATGGGGGCATGAACAATCCGGCCGGACCGCGCCTCGCGGCCCCGGCTATAGCTTCCAGGAGTAGAGTGGTCATGTTGAAACTTACGGCAACGGGAGCGGCCCTCGCCCTCGCGCTCGCGGCGGCGCCGGGCGCGGCCCAGGCCATGGGGCCGGACGCTGCGGCATGCCGCGCGGGCGGCAACGGCATCCTCGTCACGATCGAAGGATTCAGGGCGCGCACCGGCAATGTTCGAGTGGCGCTCTACGGGTCCGACCCGGCGGCGTTCCTCGAGCGCGGCCAGACCCTGCGCAAGATCGATCTTCCGGTATCGCGCGGCGGGCCGATGCGGATCTGCGTCGCGGTGCCCAATCCGGGCCGCTACGCGGTCGCGGTGCGCCACGATGTCGACGGCAACGGCCGCTCGGGCTGGAGCGACGGCGGCGGCTTCTCGCGCAATCCGCGCATCTCGCTCACCAGCCTTCGCCCGCGCTACGACAATGTCGCGGTCACCGCCGGCCGCGGAGTGACTCCGGTCAATGTCGTCTTGAACTACCGGTTCGGGCTCTCCATCCGGCCCGTCCAGGGCTAGGAGATGGCCGCGGTCGCGCTCCTTTCCAACCCGCGATCGACCGGCAACCGCCAGCTGCTGCCGCGCGTCAGGAGCTTCTGCGCGGCGAACAAGGACATCTTCCACTACGAGGTGGAGCATGCCGACCAGATCGGCCAGGCGCTGAGGACGATCGCGCGAGTCCGGCCCAAGGTGCTCGTCATCAACGGCGGCGACGGCACCGTCCAGGCGGCGCTGACCGAAATCCATCATGGCGGCCATTTCGGGGATTCGCCGCCGCCGGTCGCGGTGCTGCCCAACGGCAAGACCAATTTGATCGCCCACGATCTCGGCGCCGTCGGCGACCCGATCGAGGCGCTCGAGCGAGTGCTCGCACTGGTTCGCACCGACATGGTGCCGCACATCGTCTCGCGCGAGCTGATCGAGCTGACCGGCGGCGGCCGCGGCGCCGGCAGCGACGGCGCCGCGCCGGTCCTCGGCATGTTCCTGGGGGGAGCGGGGCTCGCCGACATGATCCTCTATTGCCGGCACAGTATCTATCCGCTCGGCCTGCCCAATTGGGCCGCGCACGGGCTCACCTTCGTGCTCGGCATGCTTTCGGTGCTGGTCGGCCGGCGCTCGCGGCTGCTTCCGGCCAAATGGGTGCCGCTCAAGGTCTCCGTCACTCGGAGCGGCGAGATGCAGGGCAAGTTCGCCTTGATCATGGTGACGACGCTCGAGCGGCTGCTGCTCAACGGCAACATGGTCGGCGGGAGCCCAAGCGGCGCGCGCGCCGGGGCGATGCAATTGCTGGTCATCGAGCGCAATTTCTTCGCGATCCTCGGCGCGCTCCTCGCCGCGATCCGCGGCCGGCTCGGCCTGCACCGGATCCACGGCGTCCACATTTCGCGCAGCGACGAGATCAGAATCCACGGCCACCGCTCGAGCGTCATCCTCGACGGCGAGTTGTTCGAAGCCAATGACGAGAGGCCGATCGTCCTGCGCCCGACCGCGCCGGTGCCGTTCCTCAGGCTTGCCGCCTAACCCGCGATCCCGCTTCTCGACCGCTAGTAAGAACGCTTCGCCGGAACGTTGTTCTTGTCGGCTTAACGTGCGATGTTGCGATCATCGTCAATAATGGCCGCCACGGGGCGCGGCGACGACAATTGGGGAGGTCCGGGCATGCCCACTTCAACTTCAGGACCCAAAGTCGGGCTGGAAGACGTTCCGCCGGGCGAAGCCACGCAGATCGACAATATCGCGGCTCTGACGATTAAGCAGCTCGCGAATCGCTACACCGGCAAACCGCGCGTTCTGCGCGGGGTCCACCCCAAGGATCACGGCTGCGTCGAGGCGACCTTCACCGTCTCCGAGACGCTCGATCCCAAATACCGGGTCGGCCTGTTCAAGAAGCCCGGAAAGAAGTTCCGCGCCGCGATCCGCTTCTCGAACGCATCCGCGCTGGTGGGCGACGATGCGACGCTCGAGCCGGGGCCGCCGACCGGAGCGGAAGTGCGGACCCAGGGCAGCCGCGGCATGGCCGTGAAGCTCTACGACGTCGGCGGCGACCGCCTCGTGCCCGGCGACGGCGAGCGCACGCAGGATTTCCTGATGATCAACCAGCCGGTCTTCGCCTTCGCGAACGTCGAGGATTATGAGGTGCTCAGCGCGCTCATCGCGGTGGACGATCGCGCCGCGGGCAAATTCTTCGAGCGGACGGACCTGTCGCAAGACGCCAAGGCTCGGATGATGGCGTCGCGCAACATCATCCTGCGCATCAAGGGCTTCGTGCCGCCGCCCTTCCAGCCGTCCCCGCTCAGCCCGCTCGACAACGCCTATTTCAGCGCGGCGCCCTTCCTGTTCGGCGAGGGGCGGGCGATGAAATTCTCCGCCAAGCCGGTCAACCCGATGTCTGGCGACCTCGGCGACGCGGTGAACAAGGCGGATTATCTGCTCGAAGCGATGGGCAAGCGCATGGCCGAGGCGGACGGCAAGGACATTTGCTTCGATTTCCAGGTCCAGGTCCGCAAGGCCGAGGACCTCGGCGACATCAAGGTCCAGATGGAAAATATGTGCACGCTCTGGGAGGACGAGTTCGTCACGGTCGCCCGGATCACGATCCCGCCGCAGGACATAAGCTCGGCCGAGCGCAAGGAGTTTTGCGAAACGCTCTTCTACACGCCCTGGCACGGGCTCGCCGACCACCAGCCGCTCGGCGGCATCAACCGCCTGCGGCAGAAGGTCTACGACACCTCGGCGAGGGAGCGCAAATGCCCGGTGTCGCCCGAACTGCCCGTCCAGAAGCCAAAGGGGTTGCTGGGGTTCCTGCTTCGGCTCTTCGGCTTGAAGCGGTAGCCTGGGGGGCGGCAAGGAGGCAGTCCGTCATTCCGGCGAAATGAATGGGGCGCTCCGTCCCCCGGACGGAGCTTTGGGCCCCGTTCATGGAATCTCCCTTCTTTCCGGAGGTCGTTGAAGGCAAGGAGATTCCAGCTTCCGCTGGAATGACGAAATTGAACGCCAAGGCTTCCCTCCACGACCTCGTAAGCGCCGAGCTGGCCGAGCCGGTCGACCCGCGTGTCGCCGCCATGGCCGAGGCGATCGCCGCGCTCTATCCCGGCGCGGCGCGGGCGGTGCTGTTCTATGGCTCGTGCCTGAGGGAGCGGGCGCTCGACGGGCTCATGCTCGATTTCTACCTGATCGTTTCGGACTATCGCGGCGCTTATGGGCTGGGGTGGTTCGCCTTTGCCAACGCGCTGGTGCCGCCGAACGTGTTTCCGTTCGAGCATCAAGGCCTGGCCGCCAAATATGCGGTGCTGAGCAAGGCGGATTTCGCGCGGGAATGCTCGCCCGAGGCGCGCAGCGTTTCGGTCTGGGCGCGGTTCGCGCAGCCGAGCCGGCTGGTTTGGACGAGCGACGAGGGCGCGCGGGAGCGGGCAGTGGCGGCGGTAGCCGAGGCGGCGCCGACCCTGTTCGCGCTCACGATTCCGATCAAGACCCGCCATCGCGACGATCCGCTCGCCATCTTCCGCGCCGGCTTCGGCCTCACCTACGGGGCCGAATTGCGGGCCGAGCGCAGGGAGCGGCCGGCCGCGATCGTCGAGGCGGATGAGGAACGCTATCGGCGAATCGGCGATGCGGTGCTCGCCGAGCGCGGCCAGCCGGTGGATCCAGGGAGGGAGACGGCGGCGTGGCGCTGGAAATGGCGGTCGCGCAAGGGCAAGATTCTGACCCTCGTCCGCCTCGCCAAGGCGACGACGACCTATGCGGGCGGGGTCGATTATCTGGCGTGGAAGATCAACCGCCACGCCGGGACTCGGATCGAGGTCCGGCCGTGGCAGCGGCGCTGGCCGATATTGGGGGCGCTTACTCTGCTGCCTCGTCTGTTGCGGCGGGGCGCGATCCGCTGAGCCGGGCGCCGTCGAGAGCGGCGGCGACCGCGCCGGCCAGAGCGTTGACGGTGAAGGGCTTGCGCAGCAGCTCGTGGCCGGCGAGATCCTGGGCGTCTCCGGCCTCGCCGACGAAGCCGGTCACGAACAGGATTCGCATGTCCGGGTGGCGGCGCCTCACCTCGGCGGCGAGCTCGGTTCCGGTCATTTCGGGCATCATCACGTCGGTGACGACGAGGTCGATGTCGGGCTCGCGGGCGAGGATGTCGAGCGCCTCGCGGCCGCTGGCGCTCGGATAGGGGCGGTAGCCGAGCTCCTCGAGCGAGGCGACGGTCGAGCGGCTGACCCGGGGATCGTCCTCGACGACCAGGATGGCGGCGCCGTGGCGCCCCTTGGCGGGCTCGGCGAAGAGGACCGACGGCGCCGCGCGCACCGCCGCCTGCTCGGCCGCGGCGGCCGAGCGGGGCATGTAGATCGAGACCGCCGTGCCCTGGCCCAAAGCCGATTCGATGGCGATGTCGCCGCCGGACTGGCGCGCGAAGCCGAAAATCTGCGAAAGGCCGAGCCCAGTGCCCTTGCCGACCGCCTTGGTGGTGAAGAAGGGCTCGAACACCCGGTCGAGATGCTCGGGCGCGATCCCGCTGCCGGTGTCGGTCACTTGGATTCGGACATAATCGCCGGCGGGCAGATCGGCGATCTCGGCCTCGGCGAGGGTCAAATTGTCGACCCGCAGATTGAGGTCGCCGCGCCCGTCCATGGCGTCGCGGGCGTTGACGGCGAGGTTCAGGACGGCGTTCTCGAACTGGGTCGGATCCGCCCAGACGTGCCACAGATCGTCGGCGAAGCGGGTGTGGACGCTGATCCGCTCGCCGATCGCGCGGTCGATCAGCTCGAGCATGTTCTCGACCAGCTCGGCCGGGGCGACGGCCTCGGGCAGATAGGGCTCCGAGCGGGCGAAGGCGAGCAGGCGGCGGGTGAGGCCGGCGGCGCGGGTGGCGCCCTCCATCGCATTGTCGAGATGGAATTCGACCTCGCGGCGCGGCCCGTGCAATTTTCGCCGGGCGAGATCGAGGCCGCCGACGACGACCGCGAGCATGTTGTTGAAATCGTGGGCGATGCCGCCGGTGAGCTGCCCGACCGCTTCCATCTTCTGGACCTGGCGAAGCTGCGCCTCGGCGGCGGCGCGAGTCTCCGCCTCCGCCTTCAGCGCCGCATTGGCGTCCGAGAGCTCGCGGGTGCGAGTCTGAACCGCCTGTTCGAGATCGAGCGCCCGCCACCCCTGCGCCTCGGCCTCGCGCCGGGCGGCAACGCCCTCGACGAAGGCGCGCCAGGCCATGATCGCGAGCCAGACCGCGCCGAAGCCGATCAATATGGCGAGCCAGCCGAGCCATTCGGTATAGGCATCCGCGCGGGCGACGAAGCCCTTTGTCTCCGCCATTCGCCGGACGAGGTTGATGCGCTCGGCGCGCGCGATCTGCTCGAGTTCGGAGCGAAGCTCGGGCAGGGTGGGAGAGGAGGCGGCCCGATAGAGGAGACCGAGGCCGTCAGTGCCCTGCTTGCGCTCGGCGGCGGTGGCGGCCGGGGCGAGCTCGCCGTTGCGTTGGCGGAACAGGCGCTGCAGCCGCGCGACCCGCGCGCGCTGCTCGGGATCGTCGCGGACCATGCGCTGGAGCCGGCCGATCTGGAAGCCGGCGTTGCGCCATTCGTTATAATAAGCGGTGCCGGTGCGCCGGTTCTCGTCGAGGACGTAGCGGCCGAGCGCGGCCTCGGATCGGGCGACGGTCGCGTCGATCGTCCGGGTCAGGAACATCACCTCATAGGTCTGCCGCTCCCAGCCCAGCGCGGCGTCGCGGGCGCGGTTCGAGAAGGTGATCATGACGATGAGCGCGACCAGGACGAGCGCCGCCACAAGCGCGAGCGCGCTCACCCACAAGGCGCGCCAGTAGGGCTGGCCCCCCTCCTCGGCCGCGGTCGCGATCGCCTCCTCCGCCATAAGCCGAGATTAGGGCATCGCCGAAGCCGTTGGAATCCGCGCCGGCGACTTCGCCCGCTCGGGAGCAACGGTTCGCCGCAGTTTAACCATGTCAGCGCGCGCCGGGCGCGGGCAGGCGCCTAGAGCGAGTTCCACTTGCGTGGAATCGCTCCAGGTTTCGCTTGCCGCGATTTCCGAGCCGCTGGTGATTCCACCCAGCTCGAAATCGCTCTAGAACCGCCAGCCCAGCGTCGCGCTGCCGGCGAGGCTTCGCTCGTTCGGCCCAAGCGCGCCGTTGACGCTGCCGCCGAACGACCAGCCGCCGCCCAGCTCGACTTGGCCGGCGAGGCCGAAGGTCGCGCCCTCGCCGTCGCCCCGAGCGGAACGGACCCGATAGGCGCTGCCAGGCGCGCCGGCCATGGCAAGGCCGATCTCGGTCGGCGCCCCCCCGCCGGCCAAATAGCCGAGCGAGAGATCGACCGCGCCGTTCGCCCCCTCCCAGCGCGCGAACGCGCCGCCGCCGGCGCGGGTGCGGCCGTCGTCATTGGCGCCGCCGGCGAGGTTGAGGCTGCCCGCGCCGGTTTCGGTGAAGCCGGCCAGATCGGCGTCGGCATGGACGATCCGCGCCGCCGGTCCGATCGCCCAGCCGCCGCCAAGCGCGAAGCCGTAGCGCCCCTCGGCGCCCATCGCCCAACTCTCGACGTCCACTTGGGCGGACGCGATCCGGGCGAGCGAACCGATCGCCATGGCCCGGGCGACGTCCGCTTCGCCGCTCGAATAAGCGGCGCTGCCGGTGAGCGTGAGGCCGGCGCCCCCGGTGCCGAAGCGGGCATAGCCGCCGGCATGCCAGCGGTCGCCGGACGCGCGCGACGCCCGGTCGCGAAGGCGCGTGTCGCCTTCGCGATAGCCGAAGCCGAAGCCGACCGCCCAGCTGTTGCCGGCACCGCGATAATCGATGCCCATGTCGCCGCCGATGGCGTCGCGGGTGAGCCGAACGCCGTTGCCGTCCGAATCGATGCGGCCGTCCTCGCCCTCGGCGCCGGCCCACAGGCCCCAGCCCTCGCCGGATCCGGCGTGCGACCGGGCCAGCAGGCGCGAGGCCAGGCCCTCGCCCTCGCGCAGCGACGAGGCGAGCAGGACCGCGTAAATCTCGCCTGAGGCGGCGTCGAAGGCGGCCCGTGCGCCGGCATCGTCGAGGAAGAGGATCGCATTGTAGACGGCGAGGCTGTCCGAGCCCGCGGTCTGGCCGAAATCGGCGAGCGCGGTCGAGGCCTCGCGCTGGTTGAAGGTTATGGCGACGTCCGGGAAGGTGCGGACGACGTCGATGTCCAGGAAGGCGCTGTTCGCGTCGTAGCCCAGCGTGAAATCGAGGAAGGCGGAATTTTCGGTGAGGGCGGCGAACTGGCCGGTGCGCCCGCCCGCGGCGGTGAGGAAGGTGTAACGGCTGCCATCTGTATATTGGGTCTCGGGATCAAGGGTGATGACGTTGACCGTCCCTCCCTCGATCGTCGCCGTGCCGGTCACCGCCAGCCGGTCGGTGCCGCCGGCGGCCGCGATTTCGAGGTCGAAGACCGAGCCGGCGCGGAAGATCGCATTGCCGGTGACCGTCAGCGTGCCGGCGGAGGCGCCGGGCGCGAGGGTGCCGGCCAAATCGAGGTTGGCGAGGGTGCCGCCGCCCGCCAGCCGCCCGCCGGCGCCGACGAGCAGGGTACCGCCGAGCGTTCCGTCCAGGCGCAAGGTGCCGGCCGACACGGTGAAGGTGCCGCCATAGGCGCCGCCGCTGCCCGAATAAGTGAGGGTGCCGGTGCCGACCTTGACGAGGCCGCCGGTGCCGCCGAGCGCGCCCGACAGGGTCGTCGCGTTGGCGCCCGTGTCGAGGGTGCCGCCGCCAGCGCCGACGGTGAAGCCGCGCGCGCTGGAGACCGCGCCGGCGAAGCGCAGGGTGCCGCCGTCGAGGGTGACTCCGCCCGCCGCGGCGCCGAGCGCGGCGTCGGCCGAGATCTGGAGCACGCCCTCGCGAATGACGGTGCCGCCGGTATAGAGGTTGGTGCCGGTGACGATCAGAATGCCGGTGTCGCGCTTGACCAGAGCGCCGGCGCCGGAGAGCGGGACGGCGAGCTCGGCGCTGACCCCCGGATCGACTCGGACCACGGTCTCTGCCGCGCCGAGCGTCAGCCCGCCGCCGGCGCCCGCCGAAAGGACATAGCCACCGCTCGTGAACTGGAGGCCCGTGGCGCTCTGCTGGCCGACGACCGAGACGGCGCCGCCCGTGCCCTGGAAGACTGCGAAATTGCCGGCCCAGGCGTCGTTGGCCGTGCCGCCCGCATTGGTCCAATTGGTCGCGCCCGCGCTCCAGCCGCCGGCGCCGCCGTCGACGATGCCGTCGGGCGCGGTGTCGGCCCCGTCCCAGAATTGGATGGACAAATTGCCCGCGCCGGCGACCACCAGGTTGATCTGCCCGACGATGGCGGTCTGGACAAAGCCGTTCGCGCCGCCCGGCAAGACACCGAGCGCCAGGCCGTTGTCGGTGAGCGTTCCGCCATAGTTGAACAGCCGGTAGACGCCTGCGCCGAAGCCGCCCGCGTCGGTGACGTTCAAAAGTCCGTCGAGAAGCAGGTTGCCGCCGACGGTGAAGATCGTCGTCTGGGTCGGCGCGGCGAGGGCGAGGTCGAGATCGCCGTTCAGCGCGAAATTGCCGGTCACATTCATCAGGTCGCCGAGGCGCATGGACAAAGTCGCGCCGGCATCCTGGGTGAAGTTGCCGTTGATCTGGTGGGTGACGGCGCCCGGAGTCGATACCTGGATGATGCCATTGTTGACCAGGGTCGAGCCCGCGCCTTCGAGCAGGATGCGGCCATCGAGCGTGCCCGCCGTGTCGTTGAGGATACTGCTCGTCTGAAGCGCCCGCACCGAGGCCACGCCCCCGAAGATCAGGCCCCGATTGGTGAGGTTGACGATCGCGCCGAGCTCGGCCCAGATGCCGTGGCCGGCATCGGAGCGCACAATGCCCGTATTGACCATATCGCGCAGAGTCACGAAGCGGTCGGCCTGGAAGGTCTGCGGCGCGAGCGAGAATTGCAAATAGGGATCGAGTTGGGCGGCGCTCGACACGTGGATCGCGGCGCTTTGGCCGCCGCCGCGGCCGATGATCGATCCGGCATTGGTGATGATGAGGTTGCCGGTTCCCTGGATCGCGATCGCCGAGCCGATGCCGCTGCCGCCGGTCAGGCTGACCCCGCTCGCGACATCGACGACCACGGTCGCTTGATTGTTGGTGAACTGGAATCCGGCGAAATCGTCGGTGTTCCGCCGAGCGGTGGTGATCGAACCGTCGTCGCGCAAGCCGATATAGCCGAACAGGCCGAACTGGTCGGCGCCATTGGCGGTGACGTTGGCGGCCAGGTTCACCTCGAAGCGGCTGTTCGTGTCGGCGGCGGCGTCATAGCTGGAATGCCGAGTGCCCGGGAGGGTCGAATCGAAGGACCGCTCGACCAGCAGGATCGCTGCGCCGGCGGGCCCGGCATCGACCGCATCCAGCGTGATCGCCGCTCCGTTGTTGAAGATGAGGTCGCTATAGCCGCTGACCAGCACGCCGACGAGGTCGAAGCCGTCGCCGCGATTGGCGCGACCGCCGTCCAAATTCTCGCCGCGCACCGAAATGGCCCCGTCATTGTCGAACAGGATGTCGCTATAGCCGCGAAGCGCGACACCCCAGTTGAAATCCCCTTCACCGTCGATGGTTATGGCGCCGCTATTGGTGACTCGTACCTGGTCGCCGAACGGCTGCCGGCCCAGGCCTCCGAACACGTCGCGGGTCCCCGGAACGGCCGTGGTGCTGGTTAGCGAGTCGCGGAAGGCCATCTCACCTTGCGAGACGCTGAGACCGACTCCGAATGAGATAAAAGCATTGTTGAATTGATCGACGGCGGTGCCGTCGTGCTGGATGAAGATGTCTCCGCTGTTGATCACTTCGATCGTGCGCGTGGAGGCGGCCAATATGGCGATGTCGCCAACCACCAGATTGGTGATGTCGCCGCTATTCTCGAGCCGAAGCGCCGGCCCCGGGCCGAGATTGTCGGTGTCGCTGGTCGCCGTGAAGATGCCGTTGACGATGTCCGCGGTATTGAGCAGCAGGGCGATCGCATTGGCGGCGCTCGCCTGCACCTGAAAATCGGTGCGCAAGGCGGCGGTGGCGGGCTGGGCCGAGCTGCCGATCGCTCCGCGATTGATCAGTTCGGCCGTGCCCTCGCCGTCAACGGAAAAGTCGCTGATGCCCGAGAAGAAGGTCGAATCGATGGCCGTGCCGGTATTTTCGAGGAAGCTGCTGGTCGTCGCGCCGTCGCCCTCGCCTGCAGCGAAGCTGGTCAGGAGGACCCCGTCGAGCGGGCCGCTGTTGATGACCCGCGCGCTGGCATTGCTGCCTTCCGCGTCGGCCCTGATTTCCGAACCGCCGCCGGTCGCTCCGCGCGAGATCGAGCCGCTGTTGATGATGGTCGCCGAGACATTGCCGGTGCCGCGCTCCAGAACGACTCTCAATGTCGCCTGTTCTAGCGCGCCCGTATTGGTCAGCGAGAAAGCCACGTTGCGCGCTTCGCCTGCGGGCACGGCCGGCGTCGCCCGGTATAAGAAGGATTCGTCGAAGGCGAGGGTTGGCTGAGGCTGGCCGGGCTGTTCGATCTCGAACGCCGAGTGAGTCATCTCGTTGGCCAGGCCGATCCCGGCGCCGATCAACCTGCCTTCGTTGAGGATGTCGAGCACCTGATCCTGGCCCGCCCCGACCTGCTGCTGGATTTCGATCTCGGTGTTTCGAATGATCCCGGTATTGCTGAACTCGATCGTTCCGGCGCCATATTGCTGAATGTAGCTGTCGGTTCGTTGACCGGCGACGCCCCCACTCGTCATCACCCTGGTCGCCGACAGGGTCCCGCTATTTTCGAACCGGATCGACAAAGGCGCGCCGGAATCCGACTCCGAAATGATGTACAGCGGCGTCGCCTCCGCGGTCCCGTCATTATATCCTTGGTCGATCGTGCCGTTGTTGACGAGGCTGACGTTCGCCGCGCGCAGGACGACGCCGTTGGAATAGGTGCCCGACGAGGAGATTAGGCCGTCGTTGACGAGCGCGACCGAGTTGACCGCATCGCCGATGACAGCGGTCTCGTATCTGCGTTCGTTCGAGTTGGTCGACGAAATCCGGATGGTGCCGGTATTGTTGATCGTCAGGGAGCCCGCGTCGAGGATCATGACCCCGGCGCCGTTGATGTTGGCGAAGCTGGTATGGCGCTGGGTGACGTCGATCAGGCCTGCATTGTTGAAGACCGCCGTTCGAGACTGGGCCGGATCGAAAGCGATGTAGACGGCGCTGACCGGCTGGAAGGTATCGCGCGGCGTCCGCTGGCCGCGAAGCTCGACGCCGGCGAACAGCGAAACGGTCAGATCATTGGACGCAATGATGTCGATGATCGGCGGCGTCGCGTCGTTGCCGGTCAGGCCCGCCGTGGTGATGCCGGTCATCGGGCCGGTGAGGTCGCGGATGATCAGCTCGCGCATCTGCGCGTCGTTGACTGCGCGGAAGCCCGTCGCGACGTTGCCGGTGCAGGTGACCACGGTGCCGGCGATCGGGCATTGAGCGCTGCCGGGAAATGACTGCGCCGCGGCCGGCGCCGCGCAGAGGCCGCCCGCCAGCATCGCCAGAACCGAAGCGCCGCCGAGAAACGCGCCCCGGCCGAATATCGAATGCCCGCCCATCATCCGCTCTCCTCTCGATCAGGGAGCGTATCGCATCCCTCGTCGAGTACAGCGTGATTTCGGGGAGAATTGGATCAGCCGGGGAAAATTATCCGATCACGCCGGTGCGGCGGCCGGCCGTTTCGAACATGGCGAGGATTTCGCCGACTTCGGCTTCGCTGTGCTCGGCGCAGAGCGAGCAGCGCAGCAGGGTCATTCCGGCCGGGGTGGCGGGAGGCCTGGCGAGGTTGACGTAGAGCCCCTCGGCGAGGAGCGCCTCCCACATGGCGGCGCCCTTTTCGAGATCGGGCATGATGACGGCGATGATCGCCGACTGGGGCGTTTGCGTGCCCAGGGTGAAGCCGAGCGCCTTCAGGCCGCCATGGAGGCGCTTGCTGTTTTCCCACAAATGCGCCCGCTTGTTGTTGCCGTGCATCAACTTGCGGATCGAGGTCGCGGCGGTGGCGACGACGGAGGGCGGCAGCGAGGCGGTGAAAACGTAGGGGCGGCAGACCAGGCGGAGGATTTCGAACTTGGGGTGGTTGGAGACG
>Ga0190265_10000281_pt1 | contig 41426 bp, 47 predicted proteins | sample Popmic124T_FD_133135 | JGI IMG/M metagenome (GOLD analysis project Ga0190265, IMG submission 133135) | Populus adjacent soil microbial communities from riparian zone of Indian Creek, Utah, USA - 124 T | ecosystem: Environmental > Terrestrial > Soil > Riparian zone | place: USA: Utah | collected... | reverse complement strand
TGGCTGCTCTATTCGAAGGATTCCGGCGATACGTGGACGAGACCGCTGCGCGTCAACGACAATACCAATACGTCTCGGCAGATCGAATCGTGGGTGGCCGTCGACGACTATGGACGCGTACACGTCGCCTGGACCGATCTACGAAATGGTCAGAACGAGACGTGGTACGCGCGATCGGCCGATCCCGCGGCGGGGTTCGAGCCCAATCTTCAAGTCACCGACGGACGCGGCTCGGCCGCCACCGACTTCCTCGGCGACTACAAGGGGATCGTCGTCCAGGGATCGGACGTGGTCGTCATTTGGCAGGACACTCGCACAGACCGAGGGGACATTTACGCTGCTCGCGCCCCGGGCGCCGCGAGCTTCACGGGCGCCGCCCAAACTCGTGACGAAATGTCGATTGCAGCCAACAAGAGCAATGAAGCTCGGCTGCTCGACCCTACGCGCCTACCTGAAGATCCCGTTGCGGGCAAAGCGTCGGAAGCGCAGTGGCGAGCTCACATGGAGAGGGAGGAGCGCGAGCGCCGGCTCAACTACGATCGGAGGAAGCTCAGCGAACACGAAGTCGTCTTTGCCTTCATCAAGAACGCGCGCGCTCGCTACGATCGCGCCAAAACGGCACCCGCTATCGCCCAAGTACAAACGAGTTTGATTCCGCAGATCGCCCAGATTCGCAAACGCATCGCGAAGATCGATCATTGGGGCGTGAATTCCAATCTCCTCGAGGACTACGCCGCCATGTTGGCCATGCTGACCGGCGACTATCCAGCTGCGCGCATGGCTTCTGTTGGTGGTGCTTCGCAGGCACTCGGAGATCTACGTGCCCAATGGGCACAGCGTGAGCAAAAGATCAGTGACTGGTTGGCCGAGTCGGCCGAGTCGGAGGACGAGTAGTCATGCGCGATCCTAAGCACGACCTGCACACCGCCGCGCCGTCACACCGCAATCTGGGCGTCGGAGCTTCCGCGCTGGCGACGATCTTCATTCTGGCATGCGGCAGCGTCGCGGAGGATGGCACTGGCTCACGCAAACCGGGAGGGAGCGCCGGATCGTCCAGCGGAACCGCCGGATCCGTATCGACGGGCGGCGGGTCGGGGACCGGTGGTACGGGTGCTGCTGGCGGCGCGGCTGGATCGGGCGGTGCCGGCGGGTCTGGCAATGCGGCCGGATCGAGCAGCGGCGGCTCGGGCGGTCAAGGAGGTTCCGCCGGGGCGGGCGGCGGCAGCGCCGGTCGCGACGCCGGTGGTGTGAGCGGCGCGGGAGGTTCTGCTGGTTCGGCCGGCTCTGCCGGCTCTGCCGGCGCAGGCGGCACAGCAGGAAGGGGAGGAGGTTCGGCCGACGCGGCAGGTGGCACCGCAGGCGTGGGCGGATCCGCGGGCGCAAGCAGCACCGACGGCGGTCCCGGCTCGTCCGGCTGCGGCAAAGCGGGGCGAACGGGCGCATTCCAGGCCACGATGACCGCAGCCGGTCTGGAGCGCGGTTACTACCTCTCCGTTCCGACAACCTACGATCCGATGGTGAAGCAGCGGCTGGTCTTCGGCTATCACGGAAGCAACTACACCGGCGTGCGGATGCGCACGTATCTGACGCTCGAGCAGGCGCCGCTCCTCAACGGCACGATCTTCGTCTACCCCGATGGCCTTCCGCTTCCGAACCAGCCGGACCACATCGCGTGGGTGCTCACCGCCGACGGACGAGACATCGCGTTCTTCGACGAGCTCTACGCCAAGCTGTCGGCCGAATATTGCATCGACACCGATCGGGTCTTCGTGAACGGCCAAAGCTTCGGTGGCTTGATGACGAACGCCGTCGGGTGTTTGCGCGGCAACGTGGTGCGCGCCATCGCGGTCGTCGCCGGCTCGGGACCACGCTCGATGACCTGCCAAGGTCAGGTCGCCGCATGGCTCACGCACGGCACCGATGACGATAGCGTCTCTTATGCCAGCGGCGAGGCCAGTCGCGATTTCTGGGTGGGAGCCAATCACTGCACGATGACCACCACCACCACCGATCCGCCGCAGTGCCTCAACTACCAGGGCTGCGATTCGGGCCATCCCGTCATCTGGTGCCCGCACACGGCCGACGGCGGCCACCAACATCCGAGCTTCGGGCGGGCAGCGGTACGAGCTTTCTTGGCCGGCTTTTGAGCTGAACGCGTAGCGATCGGCGGCACGCTCAGCGGCGGACCTTGGACTCGGCGAGCTGACGCCGCTCCCGTAGCGCGATAGTACGCCGGAAAGGATTGGTAGAACGGCCGATCGCGGCCACCCGTCACCGGTGAAAGCCTGGCGGCCGGTGCAGAGAGACATGGCTGGCAGACGAGTAGAGAGCGCTGTTGGCGTCGCACACGCTTTGGCGCCTGCGGCGTTTGCATGGGCGCTCACGAGCTGCGCCGGGGCTCAGTCGGCGCTCGACCCTGCCGGCCGGGGCGCGGAGCGGATCGCCGATCTCTTCTGGGGCATGACGATCGGCGCCGTCATCATCTGGCTCGGCTTCGTCGGGCTCATGATTTATTCGGGTTACTTCGCCCGGCGGGAGTACACCGTCAAAGCCGCGACGCTCCTCGTTATCGGTGGTGGCATTGTCTTTCCCACGCTCGTATTGACGGGGCTCTTGACGTATTCGCTGGCGCTGCTGCCGAGCTTCCTCGACCCGGCCCCCCCAGGGAGTCTGAAGATTCTGGTCACCGGCGAGCAGTGGTGGTGGCGGGTGCGTTACTTCCGGTTCGACGGTGAGCCGGTCGATGTGGCCAACGAGATTCGATTGCCGGTAGGAGCTCCAGTGGAATTCGAGCTGGAGAGTCCCGACGTCATCCATTCCTTTTGGATTCCTTCTCTCGGTGGAAAGGTGGACATGATTCCCGGGCGAAAGACGCGGCTGCGGTTGGAGCCTACCAAAGCGGGCGTTTTTCGCGGCGTATGCGCGGAGTACTGCGGAACGTCCCACGCGCTCATGGCCTTTTGGGTCGTCGTCGAAGAAAAGGAGAAGTTCCATCAATGGCTCGATGATCAGGCCAAGCCCGCCAAGTCCTCCGACGGGCCTATGGCCGATGCGGGGCGAGAATATTTTTTAGCCAACGGCTGCGGCGCCTGTCACACGGTGCGCGGAACGACGGCGGACGGCGTGGTGGGGCCCGACTTGACCCACGTCGGAAGCCGCCTTTCCGTGGGCGCCGGCGTGCTCGCCAACGAAGCGGACTATTTTCGGCAATGGATTGCCCACACCAACGAGAAAAAGCCGGGCGTGCGGATGCCCGCATTCGGCATGTTGCCGCCCGACCAGCTGCAAGCACTCGCCGCTTATCTGGAAGATCTGAAATGAAAGACGAACCGAAGGATCCTTCGGCCGACGCGCAGGACGACGTCGAGCCCCTCGGCGAAGCTCCGCCGCTGGAGTTGCAGCGCGCTCAGGCGGAGCGGCTCATGCAAGTTTGGAAGGCGCCCGAAGGCTGGCGGTATTTTTCGGCCGTCAACAATACCGAAGTCGGCCTCTGGTACATGGCGGTGTCGTTCTTCTTTTTCCTCTTCGGCGGCGTGTTGGCCCTGTTGATGCGCATTCAGCTCGCGAGGCCCGACAACGACTTTCTCTCCGCCGAGCGCTACAACCAGGCCTTCACCGTGCACGGCTCGGTGATGATGTTCCTCTTCGCGATCCCCGTTTTCGAGGCCGTCGCCGTGACGCTGATGCCGCAAATGTTGGGAGCGCGCGACCTGCCGTTCCCGCGCCTCGCGGCGTTCGGCTTTTGGTGCTTTCTGTTGGGCGGACTCTTTCTGTGCGGGTCCATCCTCTTCGACGCTGCTCCGCGCGGTGGATGGTTCATGTATCCGCCCCTGACCTCTTCCTATCAGCAAGGCATTGGGCCGGACATCTGGCTGCTCGGCTTCTCCTTCATCGAAGTAGCCGCCATTGCTTCCGCGGTGGAGCTGATCGTCGGAGCGCTCAAATGCCGCCCGCCGGGGATGCGCATCAACCTGATTCCACTCTACGTCTGGTACACCATGGTGGCGGCGGCGATGATCCTCTTCGCCTTCCCCCCGCTCATTGCCGGCAGTCTGCTGCTCGAAGTCGAACGCGCATTCGGCTGGCCGTTCTTCGATCCCTCGCGAGGCGGCGATCCCATTTTGTGGCAGCACCTCTTCTGGCTTTTCGGCCATCCCGAGGTCTACGTCATCTTTCTACCTTCCATCGCCCTGGTGGCGATGATCATTCCCACCTTCGCGCGTACGCCGATCGTTGGTTACGGCTTCATCGTGCTGGCCGCAGTCGGCACCGGCTTTTTGAGTTTTGGACTGTGGGTTCACCACATGTACACCATCGGGCTGCCGGGCATTTCCCTCGGTCTGTTCTCGGCGGCGTCGACCGCGGTCGCGATTCCCACGGGTGTGCAGTTCTTTTGCTTCGTCGCCACCCTTCTCGCCGGGCGCGTGATGACGTCGGTTCCCATGCTCTGGGTCATGGGTGGGATGGCCATCTTCGTACTTGGCGGACTCACCGGCGTGATGGTGGCGTTGGCGCCCTTCGATTTCCAAGCCCACGACTCCTTCTTCGTAGTGGGGCACTTTCATTACGTTTTGATCGGCGGAGCCGTCTTTCCGATCTTGGCGGGCGTCTATTACTTCTATCCTATCGTGAGCGGAAGAAAGCTCTCCGACCGCCTCGGGAAAGTGGCTTTCTGGCTCGCGTTCGTCGGCTTCAACGTGACATTTCTGCCGATGCATCTCACAGGGATGCGCGGAATGCCGCGGAGAATCTTCACCTATCCGAAGGACCTCGGGTTCGACACGCTCAATCTCACGTCGACGATCGGAGCCTTCGTCCTGGCATTGGGAGTCGCAGTCGTGACGTGGGACATCGTGAGGCCGAAGAAGAAAGAGCCGTACGCCGAGCGCAATCCCTGGAACGCGGGAACTCTGGAATGGGTGCAAGAGATGCCCGGCAAACCGTGGGGAATCCGATCCATTCCGGAGATCGACAGCCGCTACCCGGTGTGGGACCAACCCCATCTATTGCGCGACATCGACGAAGGAAGATTCTACCTGCCCGATGCCGAAGAGGGTCTGCGCGAAACCATCGTCACCTCTGTCATCGATGCCAAGCCGGAGCAGTGTCAGCGCCTGCCCGGACCGAGCTACATCCCACTGGTGGCGGCTCTGACCACGGGCGGTTTCTTCATCCTCGGGACGTTTCACCTCTGGTCGCTGGCGATTGCCAGCCTGGCGGCGGCGGTGGGGGTCATCAGTTATTGGCTGTGGACGGGAACGGCCGGCCATCCCGAGAAGGAAGAGAAGAATATCGGCCTCGGTCTTTCGCTACCGATCTACGTTTCGGGACCCGCGTCGGTGGGGTGGTGGGCCATGTTCATCACCATGCTCGCCGACGTGACGGCGTTCCTCTCTCTCGTGTTCGGGTATTTCTTCTATTGGTCGGTACGCCCCGACTTTCCACCGGACCCCTCGCCGGGCCCGGGCGTGTTTTGGCCCTTTCTCGCGGGAGGCCTGCTGACCGGCGCTTGGGTCCTGACATTGGCCGTCCGCCGCTGGAACGAGAAAAACTGGGCACTTGGCTTTTACCTCGGGTTATTCGGCGCGGCGGTCTTGGCGATTGCCGGATCCGCCGCCCTGCTCGCCGGGCCGTGGCTCACCCGACTCGACCCGCGGAGCCACGTCTACGCCGCGACGGTGTGGCTCTTGGTGATCTGGACCGTCGTCCACGTTGCGGTGGGGCTCATCATGCACCTCTATTGCCTCGTGCGCCGGATCGCCGGTCGCATGACCGCGCGAAGAGGTATCGACATTGGCAACGTCGCCGTCTATTGGCACTTCACCCTTCTGACGGTCGTCATCACCGTTCTCGTGATCGCGGGTTTCCCGCTGGTGGCGTGACGACATGGCTACCGCGCCCGACCTTTCCGAGAAGCGTGCTCGCTTGTGGATCATTGCCGCGTCCCCGACCATCTGGGCGGCACACTTTCTCTTGTCGTATGGCACGGCCGCGATCTGGTGCGCCAAGATCGCCGGCGCCGGCGGCTCGCTGTCATTTGCGCGGGTAGCCATTCTTGTCTACACCATCATCGCCCTCTCTGGGATTGCGTGGATCGGTTGGCGCGGCTATGTGCGCCACACGTTCGCCGGCTCCACGCTGCCGCACGACTTCGACTCACCGGCAGACCGTCATCGTTTTCTCGGGTTCGCCACGTTGTTGCTCTCCGGTCTCAGCGCGGTGGCGGTCCTCTACGCCGCCCTCGCCGCCGTCTTCATCGGGAGCTGTCGCTGATGCGCGCCGCCCTTTTGCCGCTCGGGCTGCTCGTGCTCGCCGCTTGTTGGCTGATCTCGCCGATGGGCCTCCTTCCGCCTTCGTTCTCTCTGCACATGACGATGCATATGGGCGTGGTGGCGCTGGCAGCACCGCTCATCGCGTTCGGCGTGGCAGGCGGCAAGCTCGATCCGGTCGGCAAAGCACCCCGCCTCTTCGCACCTATCCCTGCGTCGGTGGTGGAGCTCATCGTCGTCTGGACGTGGCACGCGCCCGCACTGCACGAGGCTACGCAACATTCCGCGGCGGCTCTCGTGCTCGAGCAAGGCTCGTTTCTCGTGAGCTCGCTGTGGGTGTGGCTGTCGGCGTTCGGAGGCACCATGCGTGAGCGCAGCGAACGCGGCGCGGCCGGAGTCGTCGCGCTGCTGCTCACGTCCATGCATATGACGCTGCTCGGCGCGTTGCTCGCCCTCCCGCCTCGCCCGCTCTACGCCCATTCGGCCCACGGCGCGAGAACGTCGCTCGCACCTCTTACCGACCAACATTTGGGCGGAGCCATCATGCTTCTCGGCGGCGGCGTGTCGTACCTCTTGGGCGGCCTTTTGCTCACAGCCGAATTGCTGAGGAGCGCGCGCACCGCGCGCGAGCAATCATGAAACGCCGATCCTGGATAAGGCTGCTCCAAGCGGGTGCGCTTCTGTTCGTGATCGGTATCGGCGGCTTGCTCGCCGTTGGCTCGGGAATCGTGCCGATCAAGGCCAGCTCCGGTCATTGGGCCATCACGGCTTGGATGCTCGAGTTTGCCATGAGGCGATCGGTAGCCACGCACACGCTGGGCATGGACACGCTCAAGCTCGACGAACCTTGGCTCGTTCTCAAGGGTGCGGGACATTACGAGACCGCTTGCCGCCCATGCCACGGCATCCCAGGCTTGGAGCATCCCGTCGTGGCGCGGGCAATGACGCCGGCACCGCCGTACCTGCCACCGGATATCGTGAGCTGGCAGCCGGAGGAACTTTTCTACATCGTCAAACACGGCGTCAAGTTCACCGGCATGCCGGCCTGGCCCACGCTGGAGCGCGATGACGAAGTTCGCGCCATGGTGGCCTTTTTGCTCGCACTGGAGAAGCTCGACGCTGGGCAGTACCATCGGCTCGTGTTTGGCGACACGGCCAGCGAGCTGACCGTCGCAATGCGTAATCCCGAGCTCCAGCATGCGCGCGCTCCCTTCCCGACCTGCGCCCGCTGTCATGGCGCCGACGGGCTAGGGCGCGGAAACGCCGCCTTTCCCAAGCTCGCCGGCCAGCGGCGCGAATACCTGTTGGCGGCCCTCGAAGCCTACGCCAACGGGGCGCGGCCGAGCGGCATCATGCAGCCACTCGCTTACGCGCTGACGGAGGAGCAGAGAAGCGCGCTTGCCGACTATTTCAACAACTTGTCCGGTCTAACCAACGGCGGGCCCTCCGCCGAAAACGACGCTCTGCCGAGCATTCCCAACGCCGAATCTGGCCGTGAGATCGCCAGCCGCGGGGTTCCAGGCCTCGGCGTCCCCTCCTGCAGAGACTGTCATGGTCCCGGTCCTGGCCGCCGCAACCCCGCCTATCCCCGGCTCGCCGGTCAATACGCCGACTACATCGTTCTTCAACTCGAGCTCTTCAAGAGCGGGCGGCGCGGCGGATCGCCGTACGCGCATCTCATGCGTCATGTTGCCAATCGATTGGCGCCCGAGCAGATGCGCGCCGTCGCGTTGTATTACGCATCATTGGGTGCCGGCGATGTTGACTCGGGGCGGTGAGCAGGTGCTAGCCCCAGATCTCGACTTGCCGGCTGACGCGCGTGAATCGCCCCGCGACGAAAGGCCGCCTGATTGGGTCTGGTGCACGAGGAGAGACTTGAACTCTCACGCCTTGCGGCGCCGGAACCTAAAGCCGATCTGCATGTTCCGACAGGTACCGAGGAGCTTTCAAAACCGGGTGTTGAGGATTCGGCACACAGCTTGCCGATACCTGTCGAAACAGCCGCTGGCAATTGGGATGCGAATGGCGACGACGTAGAAGCGACGCTCGCTAGAGCCATCGAGCAAGCCGCAGTAGCGGGCCGCTTCGACGTCGTGGCGCAGCTCGCGCGAGAGCTTGAAGCGCGGCGGTTGGCTCGAGCTGGCAACGTTGTCGCGCTGCCTCGACGCGACCGGGGAGGCGGGCGATGATGATGACGATGGGCCGGCGAAAACTAAAAGTGCAACCAGTCTCGCCGCGAACGCTGCGCGATCTAGCGGCGCTCGTGACCGGGATTCAAAGCTACCTCACCAAAGGCGGAACGGAGGAGCATGCGAGGACGGTTGCCGTCGTCCTCGAGGCGCTGAGGCTTGGGCTGAACCTGTCCAACATGATGCCAGCGTCGGAGGACGCGATCGTGCCAGTCGCTGGGCGCATCGCAAGAACTCCGCTCGCCCATTTGGAGAAAGCGGCAACGGACATCTTTCGCGCGCCGCGCCTCCATTCGTTGGCCGCTGCAGAAGCCGTGGTCGCCTATCGCGAAAAGCGGCGCGCCGTTCTCAGCGTACCCATACTGTCGATCACCGACTACCGCGCAACACTCACCGAGATGGTGGAACAGTACCTCACCGTCTTTCGTAAACATCCATCGAAGCATGGTGGGCCGCTGGTCGTCGAGATCGCTTCGTGCTTCGTCTACTGCTTGAAGAGTGGGATCTATTTCGACGCGCCAGAGATCGCCGACGCGGGCCGCCTTCAAATGGACATCCAAAGCGCCATTTCGGATCAAGTTCTCGCCGCCATCGGAATTCGAGCGCCATGGCGGCGCGCGAAAGAGCGCAAGCGAAGCGCGGCGATCGACATCGTCAACTCCGCGATGCGCGTCATCGGGTTCCCCGGCCTTGAGAGCTCCCAGGCCGCGGAGCGGATGCGCAAGAGCCGTCAAAAGAAGCCCGAGAAGCGCCAGCTACACTAAACCGTAACACCCGTGCGGGTGTTACTGATTGCACACAGCAGTCATCAATCCCTCGCCATAGTGACGAGCGCGACGCATCTTTGCATCAGCGAGGTAGTCATGCTCACTCCCCACGAACTCGTTGTCATTGGCGCGCGCGCTGGCGTTGATCCGCGAACCGCTCGCGCAATCTTGCTCGGCACCGACGAGCAGAAGGCAAAGGCGAGATCAACAACGCGGGCGCGCGTGCACCAGGCTGCGCGAGAGCTTGGTCTTGAGCCTTCGGGGGCCAGGAGACTCGATGGCTAGTATCGAAGCCCTGATCGAGGAGATCGTCGAGCGCAAGCTTGAAGAGAAGCTCGCTGCCAGATCGGCATCGAAGGGACTCGTCGATCTGGCGAAGATCGGCCCGCCGAAGCGCACCGTCTACCGCGATGCTCGCGCTGGCAAGTTCGAAGGCGCCGTCAAGATCGAGCGCCGCTGGTATGCGCCGCAGGCGGCGGTCGACGCCTGGATCGCGACGCACGTCCCGAAGAAGGTGAAAACGAACGATCCGAAGGTCACCGACCTCGACGCCATGCGTGAGCGTCTCGGCCTACGGAGGGTCAGCTAGTGGGCGGCCCCAACTACCATCCGTCGTTGACCGACGGCACGTTCGATCGGCGCGCAGCGCCGCAAAGCCGTCCCGATGTCCCCGCCGTGCGGCAGCGGACGGAGGAGATGCAGCAGACCGACGCGCCCGATGCCGGCCAGATCCTCGCCGAATTCGATAGAACCAAGCGGGGCGAAGGCGCCAAAAAACTGCAGATCGCGCTAAAAACGTACGAAAATCATCCGTTCGTCGACTGTCGTATTTGGTGGAGACGCCAGGACGGCACATGGATGCCGACCAAGCGCGGGATCACGTTCAGGGCGCGCGAGCTCGGGGACGTTCAGCGCGCGCTCGCCGAAGCGGCGAAGCGGATGGGAGCGAGCCAATGACTTCGCCCCGCCTTCGGGATCTACTCGCCACCATCGAAGCACTCGGGCCGTATTTTTCGGCTGAGCATTGCAGCGAACTGAGCAATTACGCGCTCAGGCTCGCAGGACAGGCGCCCGCAAAAACCATCGACCTCGAGCAACGCCGAGCCGAGCGAGAACTTGGGAGGCGCGCGCCATGACAGCCGCCGCTCCCCTAGCGTTCGACGCGGACCCGCTCCGGACCTACGACTCGCTCGAGTTGAGCGCGCTTGTCTTCGGCCGTTTCTCCGGCATCGCGACCGACGCCGCGATCGAGGTCTGCTCGCTGCCGCCAAGCCAAAAACTCACGCCGCACGTTGCCTACGCAACATCGATGCACGAGTGCGTCCGGCTCATGCGCGAGGCAAAGGGCATTCCGCGCTCCACCGGGTGCTACCTCATCGCCAACCAGATCAAACCGGAGGTGGCCGCCCGTTACCCCGTCAACCGCTGGCAGCGCGCCGACGCCGGCCGCGCTGCGGATCACGAGGTCGAAAAGGTGCGCCTCGTCTACGTTGATTGCGACGCCCAGCGGATTAAGGGGATTTCCTCCACCGACGCGGAGAAGCGTGCTGCCTACGACCTTTCGAAGCGCGTCGAAGATTTCCTCATCTCTCGGCTCGGTGACGATCACGCGCTCGGGCGCGGCGACAGCGGCAACGGCTATTCGATATTCGTGGCGCTCGAACCGTTCTCACCAAGCAAAGAAACGGGGGAACGGATCGAACGTTTCCTCAAGACGCTGGCGGTTAAGTTTGATGCACCGGGCGCCAAGATCGACACGACGGTCTTCAATCCCGCGCGGCTTTGCCCGGCCTTTGGCACCTTGAAAACCAAGGGCTCTGACACGACCGACCGCCCACACCGCGATACCTTCTTTAGCTGCCGCCCAACGATTCGGCGGGTGCCGCTCGAGGTGCTTGCATGAGCATCGCCGACGATATTCTGTCGGAGCTCGAGCCCGAGATCGCGGACGAGATTCGCGGCGTGAAAAAGGCCGCAAACGGGCATGCGCGCGGCGGCAGCAGCGTCTCTGGCGACAGTCCATTCACCGGGGCGAACGCCATCGACACGGCGAAGATCTGCGACCGGCTCGGCATCGAGCACGACGAGAAATTCGCACGGTGCCCAGGCTGCGGCGAGGGCGGCGCGCCCATCGCACTCGAGAAAGGCGGTTTGAAGTGCTCGCACAATCGGTGCACGTCGAAGGGTAAGCGGGGGTACCGCACGAACGTCGATTTGGTCTCTGAGTGCAAAGGGCTGTCGCCGATCGAATCCGTCAACCTGATCGCGGAGTGGTTCGGGTTCGAGGGTGTGCGGCCGAAGAAGGTGAGCGACACCGCTCCGAAGAATGGAGCGGCACGACCGCCCGCCTGGCATGGCCCAACAGCGGGCGATCCATTGCGAGGGCTCACACTGCTCGCGGCCGTTGCGATCCTTGGACGGAAGCGAATCCTCGAGCTCGCGTCAAAGCCGGTTGTCTACATCTGGCAAGACATTGCCCTGACGGGAATCGTCATCGTCATCGCTGGCGGGCCAGGTAGCGGCAAAACGACGCTGCTCTTTCTGATCCTCGCCGCGCGCATGAACGCTGGCGCGCCGGTCAAGGTTCTCGGGCGCGACGTCACGCCAGCGCCAACCGGCACGTACGTCGTTCTAATCGAAGCCGAGCACGGAGACTCGAGCGCGGCCCGCAAGCTCGTCAAGAGCTGCCGGCTGCTCGGTGTCGGAGACGAAGCTCTCGACCGCGTCATCATTGTCGCTCGTCGTGGCGTCCGGATTGGCTCGCCTGAGTGGCAAGAGGTCGGCCACATGGTCGCCGCGGGGCTCGTTTCCGACATCGCCCTCGACACGCTGGCGCGCGTAGCGCCCGCCGACGCAAACGACGAGCGCGAGCAGGTCGCCATCTTCGACCAGGTCGCGCAAACCATCGAGCGGGCTCCGAGCGCGGAGACGCGCCCAGTCGTTTGGACCGTCGCGCACACCCGCAAGACCGAAACCGACGAGCTCGCCGACGTCAGCGGCTCTACCCAGCGCACCGGCCAGGCCGACAGCGTTCTCATGGTCAAGGCGGAACGGACCGACGGTCGGGTGACGTCGAGCCGGGTGACGTTCGCCAAGCTCCGCGAAGAGCCAGACGACTACCCGATGCCGGTCGAATACACGGTCACGCCAGATCGCATCGTCGATGTCGACCGACCAGCCGAGGAAGACGGTCGCCCTCTCGAAGAACGCATCGCCGAACGGCTCTCGCTCGGGCCGCTCACCAAAACCGGGCTGGCTAAGGCCCTCAAGACCGGCAAGCCCGCCCTCGAGCAGGCGATCTCCAACCTGTTCACCGCCAAGCAGATCGTCACCGCCGACGTGACGATCAAGGGCACCACCTACAAGGGCTTCACCCTCAAAACCGACCCCGTTCGGACCCCGTTTGAGCCTTCAGCCCGTTCGGAGGTCGAATGAACCCCGTTCACCCCGTTCGAGCCGTGTTTTACGCCGTTCGGCAAGTACGCACTCCTACCCCGTTTGAGCGGGGATCCCTAGAGGGGATCCCGCGAACGGGGTGGCGTACCGGGACGGCGTTCGAACGCGGTAGCAACCCACGCCCGCCAGCTCCGTTGAGACCATCCCGGAACGGCGTTTCGAAAATCGGCGCCGCCGCCGCAACTGACGCTCGTGTCAGCACGGCGCGCGGCGAGCCGTCCACAGTGTGCGCAAGCAGCTCGATTGCCGACAGAAACCCGCCCCGCATGCGATTCGGCTGGCAATTGCCGACAGGCAACGCGCAAAAGCACCGAGAAAAGGCGGCATCCGCTGCGGATCATTCATCCGGTTGCGAGCGAGGTGCCGCATGACCGCCGCCGCCCGCCCCGCGCCGTCGATGGCGATTCCGACGCTCGTCGCGCTCGCTGCCGCGCTGTGGTTCATGCGTGTGGCGCTCGGGGCCTCGATCGACTCAAGCCGCCCGCTGCGCCCCGTGATGGCAGCGGACGCGGGAGGTGCTGGATGACCACCCGCTTCGTCAAAGGCAAAGCCCGCACGGAAACGCCGCGGCTCAAGGACCTGCCGCTCTCGTTGGTTCAGGCAGCGACAGAATCGGGCCGGCAACCGTCCGATGGGCGCGACGAGATGGGGCGCGCTGCGGCGGGCAATCGGCTGGCGGTCGGTTCGGGCTTCAAGGCGCAAGTTCGGCGCTCGCTCGGTGACCCCGACGACCCCGCGATCGGCGCCCTCGTCCGACAAGCGGTGAAGATGTACGCGGCGATCCTGCGGGAGATGCCGTCCGACGGGCCGCAGGTCCGGCAGCTCGTCGCCGCGCAGGCGCGGCACGCGGTCCTCGCCACCCACTACAGCAATCTGGCGGCCAAGGTGGGGCTCGACACGGCGTCGGGGATGTCCTTCGCGGATGCCGCGCGAAACCACGACACGACCGCCCAGCGGCTCTCCACGACGGCTTTCGACAGGGCCGTCAAGGTCGCTGCCGCAGCGCCCCGTCAAGACCACCCAGTCCACGCGTTCCGCAAGCGAGCGCTGGAAGCTGCCAAGGAGCCCGGCAAATGACCGCCGGCGCTCAGCGGCTCGCTCTCTTGCGCGACATCGACGACCGGTCGATCCAATCCGGCCAGTACCGGCGGCCCGCATGGTGGGACGGCGTCGCCGAGCGCTTCTACCTACACCCGACCGCGATGCGGCTCGTCGCCCGCGTCGGGCGCGGCGGAAACAAGAGCACGATGGGTCGCCGCTTCGCTCTCGCTGAGATGCTTTCGGAGTGGCGGATCCCTGGCAACGAGCGGCACTACTTCGCGTGGGTCTCCGAGAACGTCGAAGAGGCGGCGCAGCGCCCGCGACAGATCGAAGAGGACCTGAGGACGTTCGGCATTCCGTGCACACGAACCGGCGGCACGGTCGACATCGATGGCATGCCGGTCGGGTTCAAGGCGTTCCCTTGCCGCATCGGCGCCGTGAGCGGTTTCCGCTGCATCGGATTCATCTGCGACGAGGAAGCGAAGTGGCGCAACGCGGACGGGAGCGCGAACCCCGCGAAAGAGGTCGTTGCATCGCTACGCGCGATGTGCGTCACGCACGCGGCCGATGCTCGTGAGTGGCACTTCTCCGCGCCCGTCGGCACCGGCGACCATCATGCCGAGCAATTCGAACTCGGCGACACCGACACGCAGATCACAGCGCACGCGGCGAGCTGGGAAGCGAACCCAGACGCGATCACCGAGGCGGCGACGCGGCTGCTCGAGCCCGACGAGCGCATCTGGCGCCGCGAATACGCCGCGATCCCCCAATCCGGCTCTGCGGCGGTCTTCGCCCCCGAAGCCATCGACCGCGCCTTCGAGCGTGAGCGCGAATACGAGTCGAGCGGCGAGCCCGTTCTCATCATCGACCCATCGAGCGGTCGCAAGGATTCGTGGACGTGGGGCGTCGCAAGATGGGTGACGCCAGCGACCCCGACGCCCGAGCCGCTCGTGTCCCGCCCGTCCTACGGGCCGAACGGCGAGGTCGACTGGAACTATTTCACCCAGCGCCCCGACGGCGCGTGGATTCGATGGGAGCCGCCGCAAGCCCATGCGTTCCTCTTGGTTGATCAGGTCGACGGCGTCGAGGGTCGCTTCTTCGCGGAAACGAGCGCCGACGACATCGTGAATCGGTTGGCATGGGTTTGCCGCCGAAACGGCATCCGATGCGTGCACGCTGATCAACGCGATGATTTCACGCTGGCGTCGCTCTTTCGCAAAGTCGGCCTCAGCTACACCAGTCACCCCTACACCGCGACGTCGAAGCCCGACGCGGTGGCGCACGTGCGCATGTGGCTACGTGACGGACGGCTCGCGCTGCCGGCGCACGAGAAGCTGCGCAAAGAACTCCTCTCTTTCGAAGAGCGGATCACGCCGTCGGGCGCGTTCACGTTCTCCGCGCGCGGCAGCGGGCACGACGACTACGTCTGCCTGTTGCTGACCTCCGCCCTTGCCGATCTTGCGAGTGCCATCGAAGGCTCACCACTTCACACACCGCGTTACCGCCACGTCGTGGGCGGTCGTTGAAAGGAATCTGAGATGAAAACGCCCTGGCGAGAAGCAAAACCAGAAATCATCAAACGCATCCAAGACGCCCGCCTGCGCGCGATGCCGCTACCGTCCGCCGATGGCCGACCCATTCCGAGCGCAGCCAACGCGTGGCTTCAGGCGAACGAAGTCGCGGTGCGGTGCGGCTACGTGTACGACGCGCCCACGACGCCGCTTCTCGACGAGCTCGCGAAGCTCGAGCACGCGGGCGACCCTACCGTGGGGCGGTTCCGCCAGCTGAATTCGATCGAGCTCGGCGAGGAAAGAAAAGCGCGGCTCCGCTGGAACGCGCAGGAGAGCTGGCGCGCAGGCCCGTCCAACGAGGAGCTCACCGCCGCCGAAGCCGTGGTGCGAGAACAAGAGCGTGAGGCGGCCGCTGTCGAGGCACGTGCCAAGCAAATCGTCGAAGAAGCCGACCTCGAGCGCATTCAGAAATCGGTCAACGCCGCTCGCGCGAAGGCGCGAAAGGAAATCGACGCACTGAAGGGAACGCCCCAATGAGCACCGCTCGTCAACGTCTGACCGCGATCGACGTGCTTGCCGCCCGCACCGGGCGCACACGCGTCCAAGTGCTCTCGTCGCTGAGCGGCGCATGGAACCTCACGGGTCCCGAGATCCACCTTTTGCGCGAGGCGATGGCGAAGACGCCGCTACCGAAGGCGCCGCCGCCGCTCGACGCAGAGGCCGCCGCCGCCGTCGACCGACTCGAGCAGCACATGGCCAACGCCGACGTCGCGGCGCTCGCCGACTTCAACCGATACCAAACCGTCAAGGCAACGAACCCGCACGGAGCAACGCTGATGCTCGCTGCGAACCCCGGTCTGCTCCGCGGTCGCGACCTCAAACCGCCCACCGGCGGCAACCCACCCCCAACCCCCGCAGCGCCGCCCCCGGCGGCTTGAAAGAAACGACCATGATCAAATTCGAACACGTAGAACCCGCATCCGGTCGCGCCGTCGCAGTCATTGGCGACACCCTGGCCGACGTCATCGGCAAGCCCCTGAGCGAGAGCGCGGCGCTCGCTTTCAACGTCGCGGACGAGCCCGCGACTTCGGACATCTTCGCCGGTCTCGGGACCGACGGCGACGACGTGCCATTCACGTCGCTCGGTTCGGCAACGTTCGCGCTCACCGGTTTCTACGCCTTCAGCGCGACCACTGCGAATGGCTCGGTGGTTCGCATCGAGGTCGTTTGCTTCCCCGCCGCCGCGCTCACCGTGGACAAGATCAAATACGCACACGTCGGCGACAAGAATTCAGACCGCCCGCGACCTCCGCAAGACATTCGTGGCACGCTCCACGCGCTCGGGATGCACGCGACCAAAGCAGGCGTCGAAGCAACGCTCGAAGTTGCAACGAGTGCTCCGTTTCACGGGACCTCGCCGGTCACGCTCGGGGCATCGACGAACAATAGCTACTACGCCTTCGGCGGCTGGTGAGCTTCATGGGATCGACCGTTGATGGGTTCATCAGCAGTGCCATGGCCCCGGCTGAGCCGACGGCAAGTGCGGCGCTCGGAAAGCATCCGACTCCTCGAGATGCCTACCGCGATCCAGCGCGCCCCTCCTCGGGGTTTTGCCGCCCCGCAGCAACGATCCGAATTTGCGACATGCGGGGCAACACCATTCAAATCATCGAAGTACCCGCAATCGAAGCGGAGCGCCCCGAGCTCGAATACCGAAACGAGGGGGAAACGTGGTAGCCCGCGCCGCCTTCGAACAAGTGCAGCGCATGGTCGAGGCTGTCCCGCAGCCTAAGGGTACATGCGCCACCGGCCGCGTCTGGCGCGAGCAGCTCGTCGCGAACGGCACGATCGTCCCCGCGGCCGACGCTTTCGCGCGCGCCTTCCAGGCGGGGCGCTGGCTGGAGCGAAGCTGCCTGCGAATGGACAGCATCGGTCACCGCGATGCCGCCGCCCGCGTCGCCAAAGAACAAGACCGCATCGCAAAGGGGCTCCCGCCCCGAGATGAATCACCGCGCCGGCCACGCCCGGACGCAGAAAAGGCCGACAGATGACCACGCTCAGCACTCTTCCGACGTACCCAATCGCCAACAAGACGATGCGCGTAACGTTCGCTCTCACCGAGAGTGCAACGAATTACCTGCGCGTTTGGGTGACGAAAGCCCCCGAAGGTTCCGAGCTGGCCGAGAAGATCAAGACGAGCACGCAGAGCCGCTTCGAAGTCTACGAAGGCGACGCCGGTCCCGATCAGCCATGGGAATTCACCCCCGACAAGGGCGGCAAGTACACCTTCATCGCGCAGGAATACAACACCGGCGATGGCTTCGGCGGCGGCTACGAGGGCGACCCACGCGGACGCGTAGAGGTTTCGCCGGGCGTGTACAGCAAAGAGGTCAAGGTCGGCACCGAGACAACCTTGACGGTCAACGTTGGCGAAAAACTCACGCAACCGATCGGCGTTTCGCCGGACAACGGGACGCTGGTTCTTTGGGTTTTCAACGACACGATCAGGCCGACGACGCTGCAGCTGCACGACGAAATCTCCCCGCGCATCGATGATGCGTCAACGCCCCGAGCGAAGGCCGCCGTCGAGAGTACGGACGTCAAGGCAGCTCTCGCGGCGCTCGCCAACCAAGCCGCGACGGCCGCGATGGGAACGATCTCTACGATCGTCTCGCAGATGGTCACCGAACTGAACGACCACAACGCGCTCGGCGCGACCACGCACAACACGGCGGACACCGCGAACGTCATCCCCAAGGAGCTCGGGTCAGCGCCGACGCCGCAAACGTTGCCAGACTTCGTGAACGACGCATTGCCGAAGATGCGACGCCATCGTCTCAACGATCACGGCGGCGACCCAGGAGCGGGCACTGCGCCTGGTACAGGAACGGCGGCTTACCACCAGCTGAGCGGCGACGGCAAAGCGGATCTCGTCAACATGCCGCTTTATCCTTCCGTCGGCTCACTGGGCGAAGCGTACGGAGCCTTGGCCGACATCTGGCGCGCGCACGAAGGGCACCGTGTGAGCCTTGTCGTGCACGGCACAGCGGACAGCACGAACGCGCTCACGGCACTGCCGCTCTTGCTGCAAGTGCACTTGAAGTACCTGCAGGCCACCGCGTCGTTGAGTCCAACCGCTCCCGAAACATGGCAGAGCGCCACCAACACGCTAGTGAGTGGTGCCGGCTTCGAGCTGGCATGAAATGGAGAAGCCTATGATCACGATCCCTCCCGCCCTTAAAGACATGCCCGGCGCCGACGAGGTGGCGGCATCGCTCGAGCAGGTGCGCTCGACGATGGAAGCTATGGTTTCCGTGCCCGGCATCGACAAGCTGGATGACACGCCGCCGATGGTCGCGCTGAGACAGATCTATGTCCGCTACACGAATTTGTTGGTGGAGCTCATGGGCGAGCAAAAGGAGGGCGCGCGCCAAGCGTTGCTCGCTTGCGGAAAAGAGCTGCTTGCCCGCGCTGAGACGGCGAGAGCGTCGATGCCCGAAGTCTTCCGGGACCGGACGAGCAACTGATGAGCGCACCCACCGCCAACGTCGACGTTATCTCGTTGGCGGTTGCATCCCTCGCCGCTGCCAGATCTGCTGAGGGCGAGACGGCAGTGTTCTATTGCGCGACGGCGCGCGGAGCGATCGATGCGCTCGACGCACGGCTCCGTGATCTGCGGCTGAACCTGACTACGTTGGAAGCGGAGCTCGTCAGGCGTGCGGCGAAGCGGATGGTGGGAGGGGAGCAAAAATGACGGTGAGAGTGTACACGGCAACTTGTACAAGTTGCCTTGTATAATCAATAGGTTATTGGTGGTCTAATACATGGGGGCGGCTGGGTGCTAGTCACCATTCAAGGCGCCCGAAGTAGGTACATGGTTCGGCGACAACGTTTGTTGTCGCCTCCCCCAGGAACTGCGTTACCTTTCATTTGTCCGGATAGGTGCCGTACTTTGCGGCGGAAGGACCCGTACCATGGGTGAGCGTCATAGTAGTGTGCCCGCGCTTGCGACGTCCGGGCCGGCTTCCACTGATCAGTTTCTCTGCGACGTGAATGAAGCGTTTGCTCGCCTGCGCTCGAACGAAAAGGCGTGGGCCGAGTATGAGAACGAGGTCGCCGAATGGGACCACGTCGCCGATCCGCCGGTTGAATGAATGTTCGTCGGGGGGAGCTCTGGTGGGTGGAGCTCGACGGAACCAAGGGCCACGAACAGCATGGCCGCCGACCGGCGCTGATACTTTCGGTCGACACTTACAATTCCGGCGCGAGCGGGATGGTGATCCTCATTCCGATGACCACGACGAACCGCTCTCTCCCTGTCCACGTGCCCGTGAAGCCGCCAGAGGCAGGAGTCACCCAGCTCGGCTTCATCATGTGCGAACAGGTTCGAGCCGCATCCATCCAGCGCATTCGGACAAAGCTGGGCCAGGTGAACGGCTTAACATTGCAGAACGTCGAGAAAGTAGTGCGAATTCTGACAGGTCTCTAAGGCAACGCACGGGTCGCAAGTGTCGCCGGTGCGCCAATCAACCCGATCTGAATATCGCGCGCGCGATGGCGCAATCGTCAACGTAGGCATCGACGTCCACGCTGAGGCACGTGGATCCGAGTTCGTTTTTCAGCCATCCAGAAAGCCCATCGACACCGCCGGCCACGCTGACGTCTGTCTTGTCGGCCCAGATCGGCCCCGCGTAGACCCAAACGTTCACCGATTCACCGTTAATTCGAACCGTGCTTCGAATGAACTCAACGGGCACAGTTTCGAGCATCGCCACCTCGCCACGTGGTCCGATCTCGGTCTCTTGGTGCCGCAAGCTGTTCGCCTTGGCCACGCGCAAGGCGCCATCATAGGCTTTGTCGGGTGAAGGCAGGGTCTCGGCTGCCGCCCGCAGTTGCTGCGACGGCACGAGCGGCCGCCGCTCCCAAACAACGCGACCAGCGTTTGCCGAGTCTCGAACCACGACGTGATCTCGGCCGAGCGACCGCGCAATGGTGCGCGCAATGTCCGTCGCTTGCTCGATGCTGTCCGCCGAGTCGGAATAGCCGTCCTCGCCCCAGTTGTTCGCGCCGGGACCGTGGTTATTCGGGGCTAGCTTGTTGAGGCTGTGAACGGTGAAGCGGCGTCGCCGTAGATTCATGGTGTTCTCTTAGTCGTGCGGCATCAAGCCGCGAATTTGGCTGTTCGTGTACGACCTGCCCGACTCCATCGGCTCGCCTGAATGCCATTCGATGGGATTTTCCGGAGCACCGAGAGGGGGGCCGTATTTCCACGCGATCTCGTTCATCGCGCCGGCGAAGATCGCATCAGAGAGCCCCCTCAGCCCCGTCTCGGGCGCCGAGTCCTCGATCCAAAATTCCTCCTTCGCATATTCGACTACGACCCTCGCGCCATGCGGTCTTGCCCGCAATTCGCGGACTAGCTGGACCGTTGACTTGGGTGCCAAAATTTCGAGCTCGAGGCCGAAGTGGGCCCATTCGTTTGCGTAGATAATCCCAGTTGAACCGCGGCGCCCATTCGCTGTCACGACTCGCGCCTTCAATGAATGTGTCTTTCGGGTTTGCCAGTCCTGAGGTTTCTGCAAGCCCAAGTAATTCTCAAGCGCGACGATGACGCTGGTCCACAGTGCGGACATTCGCTCGTCGTGCCGCACCCATGCTTCGTGTGCAGCATTTTCCTGCGCGATTAGCTGGTTCAACTTCGACATCACTGACATACCTCCACCTCTAGCTCGGCGAGCGTACGCGCCACCCCGCGATTTCCGCAACGGTGCCGGCGCCGATGGGGTGGGGTCTGTAGGGCGGGATTGCCGCGGAGGAAATCGCCGGCGACCGCTTGACCGCGATCAAGCCACGTGCTCTAATGTAATTACAATCGAGCACGAAACACATTAGGGGTACAAGCGAGGACACGGATGGTAGAAACGCAACTGATGGCAAAGGACAAGACTTTCAATCTGCGGCTCGACGAAGAGGATCGCGCGCGACTAGAAGTGATCGCCCATCACCTCTCTGCCCCAGCTGCGACCGCAGTCAGAATGCTGGTCAAGGAGAAGTACGATCATCTCCTTGAAGAGGGAAAGGCGCTGCCGATCGCGGTTGTTGACGGCCGCGCTTACCAGCTGAGAGTGAAGGACATGACCGGCGGTCGTACGCGTTACGACGTTTTGTTAGCTGGTCAGATGGTCGCTTGCGCCGACTCCGCGCCCAGCGGCATCAAGAAGTACTCATCGTCGCTCTCAAAGGAGACATTCGATCGCGTTTTCGAGCGCTTCACGACGCTCGGTTTCATCAAGTAGCAAGTAAGTGGCCCCCGCGGCGCGTCAACGCCCGGGAGCCATGGCCCAAAGGAGGTAAGTCCCATGAGCACGTTCAAATTACACCGGTACGAATCGCCCGTCGAATCACCCCAAACCGAGAGCGGCACCTTCCCTGCAGCGAAGTCCTTAGGCACTTCGTCGCACGACGAGAACTTTTCCATTGGCCCCGCTCAGATCGATGGTGCCGCGCGCCTCGCGTTGTTCGAGGCGATCTGCATTCTCGCTAGAGCAGCTTCGCGCTGCACGGAGGTGGGGCAATGAAAACGAAGACCAACGCAGTGATCACGCCGGCAGATCGGAAGGCTGGCGCCGCGCTAGCTGAGTCTCTCGGTCTCAAATATGAGGTGCTTAAGCAATCGTGGTTGCTTGGCGTCGAATGCGGCGAGGCGAGATACAAGCCTGAGCTCTTCAAGTTTTCCAAGCTCGCAGAGGAGGCACGGCTGGCGTTTGCAGATGGCAAACCGCGTAAGGCAAGGGCCAAGTTGAATGCCCTTCAGGCCGCGATCACTGACCTCGTGGTTGCCATCATCAAGAACGAGACCGCCCCTGTGCCGCAGCCGGAGGTGGCGCCGTGAGAGCGCGGCGCTACCCGTGGCCAGGCACGGCGATCGAAAACGCCACCGAGGCCGTTGAGCTTCTGGAAGAATGCCAGCGCCTTTTTCAGAAGCTTCGGCCGCAGATCGAACGCGTTGCGCCCGGCCAGAAGCGGCGCCGGATGCCGGCGGAAGCGTACACGCTCTGGGGTCGGCTCGGATCCTTGGGCGTCAACCTGCGGCACGTAAACGAGTTCATCCGCAACGGCCCCCCCACGCGTGCCGAGGTGCGCACGGACGCAGAGGCCACCGCGACGGAGGGCAACGTCGTCAGCCTCGCGGTCGCGAAGGAGAAGCTTGCGGACTTCAAGACGGGCCGGCTTGCGTGGCACCACTGGTGCGAAGCGACCCGCGCGTTCGGCCCCGCTGATGACCGCGTGCGAGAGCTACATGCGACAGCGGTCCGTGAGCTCGAGCGCTACGGAAGGGCCTTGGCCAAGTCGGCCGAGATGCGGGCTCTCGCCAAGATCGAATGGTCGAGTGGCCGGGGCTGGGATGGCTGGCATCTCGAAAAGATAGCGGAGCTGGCTGAACTTCTCGAAGCGAAGGAGCGGTCCACGGCGCGGCTTACTCCCTCGACAACCGCGAAGCCGGCATGGGATGGCAAGGGCGCGGTCATCCAATTCGAGCGCCTCGAGCCGGGTCCCTTCGCCGGAGGTGAACCGTGAGCGCCGCAGTCAAGAAGCAGAGCGCGTCAAGGGTGCCGCGCAAGAGTCGTATCCGCTACGAAGCGTTGTGTCGGTGCATGCGAATCGCCGCGATGACAGTCCGTCGTGCGCGATGGCGGCCAGGCAATGACCCGCGCGATCTTGCCGAAGGTCTTGGGCTAAGGGTCATCCCATCCGGCAAGGTTCGGGGCGCGCAAATCGATGGCGGCGCACTGTTCTTCTACCACAGCGATCTGCTGATCAAACGCAACTACGAGATCCTGCACGCCGTCGCGCGTTTCGTACTCAAAGAGCTGAACGCCGAGCACCTGTCGGCTCATCACGTGGCCGACTACATGAGCCATCCTGGGATCGAAACGCACCCGCAGCTGGAGGTTGTCGAATGACCGCCCCCTTCAACCACCCCGCCGGCGTGGCAGCGATCGAGAAGCTTCGCTCGCTTCCGGAGCCAGCGCGCTCTCGTATGTTGGCGCTCGTCAATCGCCGGCTCTACCCGCGTGGCGATGAGCCGCTTGGGTTCGAGCCCACCGAGGAGGAGCGGGTGATGGCCGAGCAGTTTGCGGGCGCCATCCGCGACATGGTCAAAGAGGCGGAGCTTGCGGCGGCGCGCAAGGAAGTGGAAGGAGGTGGGTGATGGCACGAAAAGCGACAGGCACCACGTTTCAGAGTCGCGATCACCACTTCGCCCAGGTTTCGTTCGGAGGACGGCAGCGCAAAGCCGTCCTCCTGCCGCACGCCCACGACAAGGGCGAAGCCAAAGCCCGCGCCGGCTTCATCGCCGGCATCGTCTCTCAGATCCGCCGAGCGGGTAAGGCTGGCATCGTCGACCTCGAGAAGATCGTGAAGGAGGCAGCCGAGGCAACCGACGCGCAGCTGCCCGACCTGCGAAAGCTCGTCGACGGCGTCTGCGAAGGCAAAGAGGCACCCACGGGCAAGCACGCCAGTCAGGGGGACTCGACGTTCAAGGCGATCGGTGAGGCGTGGACGACCGGGGAGCTCGCCAAGCTCTATCCCGATCACATTCGGGCGAAGCGCACCGCGCAGGACGACGCCTATCGGCTGGACACGCTCTACGACGAGATCGGCGGCCTCGCTGTCGCTGACTTCACCATCGACGACGCCGAGCGCGCGATGCGCAAGTTGCCGGAGGGGCTCTCGCCAGCGTCGAGGCGTCACTACGCGCAGCTCATCGCGCGTGTGCTCGGGATGGCCTGCTATCCGCTACGACGCATCAAGGTGAGCCCGCTGCCCCGCGGCTGGCTGCCGAAAGTGGGACCGAAGAAAGGGAAGTTCTACCTCTACCCAACCGAGGACGCGCAGCTCCTCGCCTGCAAGACGATCCCTCTTCTTCGGCGCATGCTCGAAGGGTTTCTCGACCGCGAGGGCATGCGAAGCAGCGAAGCCGCCGAGCTCCAGTGGTCGGATATCAGCAAGGTCGGGGAAGTCACGCTCACCGAAAACAAGACCGACGATCCCCGCGCGTGGGCGCTCGATCCTGGCGTCAAGAGAGCGCTCGAGCTTTGGAAGCAGCTGCAAAAGGAAGCAGGCTCCAGTGACTACGTCTTCGCGTTCGGCGACATGCGCATCGACGTCGAGCACCTGGCCGAGCAACTGCGCAACGATCTCGAGGCCGCCGAAGTGGAACGCGCGGCGCTGTTCAAAAAGAAGTCAGCAACGCGCCTACGGCTCCGCGCGCACGATCTACGCGGCACCTTCGTCACGCTGTCGCTCGCGAACGGCAAGACGGAGACGTGGGTGATGGACCGCACTGGGCATCAGACGAGCGGCATGGTGAACGCGTACCGGCAAGCTGCGCGCTCTGCAGCGGAGCTCGGGCTCGGCGAGCTGAAGCCGCTCGACCAAGCCATCCCCGAGCTGGCTCAATTGCAAGCAAAGAAGCGTGCAATTGCAAGCGAGACCAAGCCCCCAAAAGGCGAAGGCGCTGAAAAGCGCCATGATATCAATGGAGTGCACGAGGAGAGACTTGAACTCTCACGCCTTGCGGCGCCGGAACCTAAATCCGGTGCGTCTGCCATTCCGCCACTCGTGCTTTTGATTTTGGGCCCTTTTCGTTTGCTCCGTGAATTCGGGGATTGCCTCGTCGAGCCGGAGCATATCGCCGAGCAGAAGTTCCGCAACGGTTCGTGCAGCAACCGTGGCATTTATGGCTAGAACCGTGCCTTCAAATGTCCTACCCGGCCCCAGGGATCGAGCGCGGCGCTGGTATAGTAGCGAGCACGCGCGCGACCGAGATCGACTATCAGAGGACGAATGCCGATCGAGATTGGACAGATTGAAGCACTTTTCCGCTATCCGGTGAAATCGATGCGCGGCGAGCCGCTCGACGCCGCCACGTTGGGCTGGCACGGCCTCGAGGGCGATAGGCGCCTCGCATTTCGTCGGGTCGACGAGCGCGGTGGGTTCCCCTGGCTGACGGCGAGCAAGCTCCCGGACCTCATCTCCTTCACTCCGCTGCGGCGTGACGACGGGAAGAACGAAGCGTTGCCGACACACGTTCGTACGCCGGAGGGGGAAGAGATGCCCTTGTTCGGCGAAGCGCTGGCCGCGGAGGTCGGGCGCCGCTTCGGGGCTCCCGTGCAGATGATGCACTTGAAGCACGGGATCTTCGACGAAGGGAGCATCTCCGTGATCGCCTCCGGTACCGTTCAGGAGATCGGCCGGCTCGCGGGGAGGAGCACCGACATCCGGCGATTTCGTCCGAACATCGTCGTCCGATCCACGCACGCGGTCCCCTTCGAGGAGGATCAATGGGTGGGTGGCGTGCTGACGTTCGGCGAAGCGGACGGTGCACCCGCCGTCACCGTCACGATGCGCGACCTTCGCTGCGTGATGGTGAACTTCGATCCTGACGGAGGGAGCCCTTCCCCCGAAGTGATGAAAGCCTGCGTTCGTGCCAACCAGAACCACGCCGGGATCTACGCCACGGTCACGCGCATCGGGCGCCTTTCCGTCGGTCAGACCATCGTTCTTCACCGGTAAACGGTAGGGCGGCGCGCGACCGGTGGACACGGGGCCACTCGATCGGGGACGCTATTCGGTAGGCGCGGCAAGGGGAGGTGACCATGCTGAGGCGAATCCTCGGATCAATCCTCGCGTTCGTGGGCGCCGGAGCGACTGTCGCTTCGGCGCAAAGGGCCCCTATCGGACCGTTGCTCATGCCGGATGGCATGCACACCGTGGTCGGTGCCGTGGCGCTGCACGACGTGACGCCGCGCGCCGACACCTGCGTCCCCGCCGACCAATGCTGCAAGATCTGCTCGAAAGGCAAGGCGTGTGGCAACACGTGCATTCGCCGCAGCTATGACTGCCACAAGGGCCGCGGGTGCGCGTGCAACACCGAGGAAGTGTGCGAGTGAGTCGCTGCTACTTTTTCTTCAGCTCGTGCAACATCACGGCGTTGCCTTCGGAATCGACGATGATCGACATGCGGCAAACGGGCGACGGAATCATCTCCGCTTTGAACTCGATGCCCTCGCCTTTGAGGCGAGCGATCAAAACGTCGAGATCGGCGACTTCGAACGCGATCATGCCGCCCGAGCTCGAGCTCGGCTGGATGTCGTTGGACGCGAAAAGCCCCAAGCATCCTCCGCCGGGCAAATCGTATTCGGTCCACATGCCATCCTTGGAATGGCTCCCCCGTTTGAGGCCGAGCGTTCCTTCGTAAAAGGCCCGCGCTCGCTGGGCGTCCTTCACGGGATAACAGGTGAAAGCCACCTTCTTGAACATCGGTGAGCTCGCGTCGTTTTTCTCTGCAGTCGCCATGGCGCTCTCCCTTCGAGCGTCTCACCTGCCACACCCGAGACCCGGCAACCAGCTCCTTGGTACCGGCGACTCACTCGTACCGAAAGAGCACGTCTTCGCGTCCGCGGATGTCGTGTGTCCGCACATCGCGCAGCGAGCCGTTCTTCCACTGGAGCGGCGTGTAGCCGAGCCCCCGCAATTCGCGTTCGACGCGCGGGTACGTATTCGGAGCACGCGTCGAGCCCTGGGGGCCGCGCACTTCGGCCCAAACCTTGGGATAGTGGAAGCGCTCGAGCGTCTTCAGCATGCCGGCGACCGTGCGCGGTTCTTCGCCTTCGACGTCGATCTTGATGAGATCGATGCTCGCGACATCGAGCAGGCCCTCGCGATCCAGATCGTCGAGGCGCGTCACGCGTACAGGCACTTGCCCCGAGTAGCGCTTGGCGCGGCGTTCGATCTCGGGGACCAAGGAGTGCGCCGAGCCGTCGGTCACCGTGTAAAACGGCATGGTGCCTTCGCGGTCGGAAAGCGCCGCGTTGACGCAGCGGGCCCATTCGAAACCGTTGCGGCGCAGGCTGCGGCTCAGCGATTCGAATGTCATCGGATCGGGCTCGAAGGAAAAGACGCGACCTGTGGGTCCCACCCGCCGGGCGGCGAAGAGCGTGTAAAAGCCGACGCTGGCGCCGATATCGAGAAAGACCTGGCCCTCTTGGAGCGTGCTCGTCAAAAAACGCCCGAAGGGCAGACCCATGAGGCGTTCCCAATACGCGCGCGGAAAGTAGAACATGCGGCGCTGAAACGGCGACGAAACATTGAGCTCCATCGCCGGATAGCCCGCGACGCCCTCCGAGACGCGCCAGTCGGGCGGGTTTCCGTCGCGGCCGAGCGTCGACAGCACCACGTTGAAAAGCGTGGCGCCGGCGCGAAAAGGAATGTGTCGGGTGACGGCGCGCAAGCGCTCTTGGAGTTCGGAGTTGGCCATGGTGAGCTTGAGGCGCCGTCGCGTGCGGCCGGGAGCGAATGGGCCCAATTTCCCGGACGGCAGCCGCCTCCCCTTAGCAGAAAGCGTCGCCCTTGACGATGCCCAAAGGGCCTCGAGGGTTCGCTGGAGGGCCGACTTTGGTAGGTCCGCCGCGCTGCGCTATGAATTCGCCCATGCCCGAGCTCCCCGACGTCACGATCTACGTCGAGCACATCGCCGCCCGGACGTTGGGAGAGGAGCTACGCGGCGTCCGTTTGAAGACGCCATTTCTGGTGCGCACGTTCGCGCCGCCGCTCTCGAGTACGTTCGGAAAGAAAGTCACCGGCGTGCGACGGCTCGGCAAACGTATCGTCATCGGTCTGGAAGGCGACCTCTTCTTGGTCTTGCATTTGATGATTGCAGGCCGCCTGAAATGGAAACCCACTGGCGCCCCCATTCCCGGCAAGGTCGGGCTCGCCTCGTTCGATTTTCCGAACGGCGCGCTCCTGCTCACCGAGGCCAGCACGAGGAAGCGCGCTTCGTTGCACGTCGTGGCCGGCGAAGAGGCGCTGCGTGAATTTCAGCGCGGCGGCATCGAAGTGGACCACGCCAGCCTCGACGCCTTTCGCGAGGCGCTCCTGCGCGAGAATCACACCGTCAAGCGCGCGCTCACCGATCCGCGTCTCTTCAGCGGTATCGGCAATGCTTATTCGGACGAGATCCTCCACGCTGCTTGGCTCTCGCCCGTGAAACGCACCACGAAGCTCACGGAAGAAGAAGTGGCACGCCTCTACGAAGCGACCAGGCGCACGCTCGAGCTTTGGACGAAGACGCTGCGCGAAGAAGCCAAAGACGGCTTTCCCGAAAAAGTCACGGCCTTCCGGGAGGGGATGGCGGTGCACGGCAAATACGGCAAGCCCTGCCCGGTATGCGGCGCACCGGTGCAACGTATCGTCTATGCCGACAACGAGACCAACTACTGCGCGCGCTGCCAGACTGGCGGCAAGTTGCTTGCCGATCGGGCGCTCTCGCGCCTGCTTCACGAGGATTGGCCGCGCACGCTGGAAGAGCTGGAAGAGATTCGACCGGGCGGCGCGTCCGGTCGAGTCGCGCCCGGCACCGACAAGTAAACGCGGGTAAGGCCAAGGGGGAGAAGCCCTCTACCGTGACGTCGCGGACGCTCAACCCTGGGGCGCAAATGCCGTTGATCGAAAGGCGAAGATCCGGTCCGCTCAACCGTTGCGAAGCGAGGTTCCTGCTCCCCATCCCATGAAGAAGAAAGAACCCAAGGAAACGAAGGACGACAAAAAGGTCTCCGATTTCGTCGATTTGACCAATGAGGTCACGGGGACGGTCAAGCCGGCGTCATTGAGAGCGCTCGAAGCGACCGTCGACGTCACGCTGCCACCCGGGCCCAACCCGGACGACGAGATGACGGGCACCGAGGACGCCATCCCCTCGGCCATGCCGGTTTGTGATCGCGGCACGCTCACGATGGTGAGCGGCACCGAAGCCGGCTCTGTGTATCGCCTCGGCCCCACCACGGTGATCGGCCGGTCACTCGATTGCCAGATCAAGATCCACGAATCGGGTGTCAGTCGCCGTCACGCGATGATCACGCAAAGCGGAGAGACCGAATATTACGTGCAGGATCTGGGCTCCCGCAACGGAAGCACCGTGCGCGGTCGGCCGATCACGCGGGCGCGTCTCACCGACGGCGATCGCATCGGCTTCGGACCCGTGTTCTTCCGCTTCGCGCTCGCCGATGAGACGGAAGAGAGGGCGCTCAAGCAGCGTTACGAGTTCAGCATCGTCGATGGTCTCACCGGCGCCATGAACCGCAAGCATTTCGACGACCGGCTGATCGGTGAGCTCGCCTATGCAAAGCGCCACAAGGCCGGCGTATCGCTCATGATCATCGACGTCGACCATTTCAAGAAAATCAACGACCGTCACGGCCACCAGGCGGGCGACGCGGTGTTGAAGAGGCTGGCCGCAGTGATCCGCAGCACCCTGCGCGTCGAAGACGTTTTTGCACGTTACGGCGGCGAAGAGTTCGCCATCATCGCCCGCGGCATCGACAACAGGCACGCCATCGCCTTCGCCGAGCGCATTCGAACCCTCGTCGAAAAGACACAGTTTTTGCACAAATCCGTTCCTCTACCGATGACCGTCAGCGTCGGCGTGGCGTCCCTTGCCGACTGCAGGGACGCCAGCGTCGATCAGCTCATCTCGCTCGCCGACTCGCGGCTCTACGTGGCCAAGGCGTCGGGAAGGAATTGCAGCCGCGGCGCTTAGTGCCGAAACGGTTCGGTTCTGATCTTCTGCGCCGCGATGGCGCGCTGCTCCGGTCTTAGAATCGGAAGCGCCGCGCCGGCGAGATCGAGCATGCGATCGATGCGGCGCTCGGCTTTGTCGCGTCCGAAGAGCGGAGCGGCCCCGTCGAGCGTGAACTTGTCCTCGCGGAACGACTGCATGAGTCTGCGTCCACGCTCATGTGCCGCTTGCCGGTGCTCACGGCCCTCACCGTCGTGTTGGAACTGGTCGCGCATCGCGGCGCGGATCTGGTCGCGCTGCTGATCGGACAAGTTGAGGTCGTCGGCCCACTGGCGAATGCCGTGCCCCTTGCGTTCACGCATGCGCGCGCGAAAAGACGATTCGACCGCGGTCACCAGCTGCTCGCGCTGCGCTTTGTCGAGCAGATCGTGCAGGCGAACGAGCGCGGCTCGATCGTCGGGGCGCGCCCCATCGATGGCCGCGAGGAGCGCTTCGACCTGCGGCTTGAGAGCCGCGCGGTCGATCTTCCCGGTCAGGACCTGATCGGCCACAGCGCCGCGTAGGGCGACGTGCGCCGCGCGAGCCGCCTCGTGTCGCGTTTTTGCCGCGCTCGTCAGCTGTTCGACCTCCGCTTTTTGATCCGGCCTCAGCGAAACCTGGTCGAGCGCTTCGCGGAGAACGCCCAGGTGAGCCAGAGTAGCGTCCTCGCTAGCGCCCTGCCCGGCCGCCACGGCCGGACCCGGCTCGGCTCCGCTGCAAGCCGTGAAAGCCAATGCCCCCGTCACAAGGCCCCAAGCCAAGCACTTCGTAAGTCTCATCTTCGCCTCCGTTCGGCCCCCGCCCGCGCGACGATTCTCGCGCACGTGCGGTCGAGAGTCATTGGAGCGTTAGACGGGGCCCGCCTCCGAAAAGTCAAGGGTTCTGGCCAGCGGTACCTGAGCTTCGTTCATCGCAGAGTCCCGCCATCTGCGGCCACCAAGACGCCCGTCGAGACCGACTAGAATTTGCTGTCATGCGCGTACGGCTGAGCGCATCTCGTCACGTCGTCTGCGGCTCGTTCGACCCGTCACTGGGCCGCGATTCATTCGATTCGCGAGCTCGACTTTCGGGCGGAAAATAAAAGAACGGGCGTGCGTTTTCTTCCGTTTTCACGACCACCGCGGTGGTGTACGGTCCGCGCAGCGGGGCTTGTCGCTAAGACGAGCAAGGCTTCGGAGGTGTTCCATGTTCCGGTCTGGATCATTGCTATTGGGCGCGTCGTTGATCATGGCTCTCGGCGCGAGCGCGGGGTGCGGCGGTGACGCCGGTGACGAGGGACTCGATCCTCCTAGCACAGGAGGCAAAGGTGGCAGCGCCGGAAGCACCGGAGGCAGCGGTGGCGCCGGAGGCGCGACAGGCGGCACCGGAGGAACCGGCGGCGTGGCGGGAACGGGCGGGAGCGGCGGCTCCGGCGGTTGTTCGAAAGGGATGACGAAAGCAAGCCAAGTGGTCTGGATTGGCGACTCGTATCCAGCTGCGGGCAACGGCGGCATCCAGCGCTACACGGAGCAAGCCGCACAAGCAGCGGGCGCGCTTGCGGCCGGCGCCACCTACCGCAGGTACTACGCGGGCGGCACCCAGATGGCCAATGGGCAAATCCCGGGGCAATACACGCAGGCCAAAAGCGCCGATCCCGACATCAACACGGTCGTCATGACCGGTGGCGGCAACGACATCCTCATCGGCAATAATACGTGTCTCAGTAATCCGCCTCCCGCCAACCAATCGTGCGTCGACACGGTCGCGAAAGCGGTCGCCGCCGCCGATGCGATGTTCACCCAGATGCAGGCCGACGGTGTGAAGAACGTCGTTTATTACTTCTATCCTCGCACGGCGCTCCTCCAGTCGGCGGCCAACGTGGACTACGCGTTCCCAATCGTGAAGGCCGGCTGTGACAAGTTCAGAGGGCCGCTCAATTGTTACTTCGTGGACACGCGGTCGGCCTTCGAAGGTCAAAACTGGTTCAGCGACGGCATCCATCCGTCCGACCCGGGCCAGAAAGCCATCGCCGGCCTGGTTTGGGACACGATGGCCAGCCAATGCATCGCGCAATGACGGCCTAGCGCCGGGCGCGGCGGGCGCCGATGTTCCCGCTCGCCGCGCACAATGAGCAGTCGCTCATTTGCTCGCCATCGCCGGCACCATCATGGCGAACGTCGGCTCGACGGCGTGGATATGCTCCGACGCCATCCAGGCCTCCGCTTCGGTGACGAGCGCTCGTCCTGCGTCGCCGCCGAGCAAGAGCCCATGCGCGCGGCGCGCGCAAGCTGCCTCGAGTCCAAGCTCGGCCGCCGTCAAGGCATCGATGGCGACGCCGAAAGCGGCGAGTGCTTCGTCGTTTCGGCCGTGCGCCACCGCAAGCTGAGCACGCAAGGACTGGGCGAGCGCTTTCGCCCAATCCGCGCGCTCGCGCTCCAGTTCGATCGCCGACCGCTCTGCCCTGGAGAAGAGCGGCTTCTGCTCGCTCGGGGCGCGCGTCCGCGCCGCGGCGAGGGCGGCACGGCCGACCAGATGATTGACCATGGTGCGAACGAATTGGACGCGCAGAAAAAGCGAGCGCACGAGCGCGTGCCACCCTTGTTCCAGGAGCGCCTGGGCTTCGTCGCCCTTCTTTCGATAGAGCAGCGTCTGCACATTGGCAAACCACGCTTGGTAGTGCTGGATCTGGTAGCCGCGGCGCGACCACCGTTGCATGCCCTTCAGCACTTGGCGCTCGGCTTCGTCGGGCAGGTCGGCGGCGAGCCAGGCCATGTTCGTGAGCGACGTCTGTAGGCCGATGAGGCGATACAGATCGCCCCGGTCTTCGGCTTCGCGCAGCACCGACGGCAAAAGAGCGCCCAAGCTTTTGAACTGCCCGAGCATCACCATCGCGGCGAGCCGGAAATAAAGCGCCGTGGTGAGCTCCCAGGCGACGCCTTGACAGCGCTCGCGCAAGATTTCTTCCGCCGCTTCGCATTCTGCGCGCGCCTCGCGCCAGCGACCCTGTTGAAATGCCACGATCCCGCGCGAACCTTGCACGAAGCCGATCGCGCGCGGCTCGCCGAGGCGCGTGGCCAGCTCATCGGCCATGTCGAGCAGCTTTTTCGTGCGTGGGGTGACCGACACACCCGCAGTGGACGCGTAGCAAGCTTCCGCCGCGATGGCGCGCGCGGCGCGGGCGCGATCACCCTTGGCGAGCGCGGCTTGAATGTGGCGCGCTTGAAAATCGGCGCCGCGGATGGTGTCCACCAGGCCGAGCCCTGCCGCCACCGACCAACAGGTGTCGATGCGTATGGCTTCCGCAGGAGGAATCGTGTCGCGCAGGCGCCGAAGGCCGCGGAAACCGACGAGACGGATGCTCGCGCGGCGCCACAAGAGCGAGAAGAGGGCTCGGGGCGGGCTCGATGGCATCGACATGCCCATCGGGCCGAGCACCGTTTCGAGGGTGGCCAATCCCTCGTCGATGTGCCCCGAGGTGAGGTAGAGCTCGGCGGCGTAACGTCGGAGCTCGAGGGCTCCCTCGTTCGAGAGCGCCGCCGCACCGAGAAATACGCGGGCGGCCTCGGCTCCGCGACCGGCGTTGGCGAGCGCCTGGCCATGCGCGACATGCAGGTCGCGGCGGCGCGGATCGCCGTCGGGAAGGAGATCGAGCACGCGAGCGTACAGCCGCGCGGCCCTGTCGAAGGCGAGCGCGCGCGCCGCTTGCTCGGCGGCGAGGAGAGCCGGAGCGATGGCGCGCGCTCGCTGCCCCGAGCCGATGAAGTGGATGGCCAGCGTCTCGGCTTGTCCCGCGCCGTGTTGCTCCAACGCCTCGGCGAGCATCGCGTGGTGCGCCGCGCTCTCTTCGGGGGTGAGATGTGCCACCACCGCCCGGCGCACGAGGTCGTGATAAGGCTGCGCGCCGGCGTCACTGACGCGGATGAGGCGCAATGTGCGAAGCTCGGCGGTGGCGTACATCGATGCTTCGAGCGTCATTCCCGTCGCGGTCGCGATCACCGGCTGCGACAACGCCTCGGCGGTGAGGGACAGGAGCGAGAGCAGGTTCTTCGCCGCCGGCGACGTCGCCAGTGCACGCGCCCAGAGCGCCTCGTCGAGCGTCGCTTCCGGCTTGTCGCCCGGCGTGATCTGACGACGCGCCAGCGCGTCGATGAAAAACGGATGTCCGCCGGTCTCTTCGATGGTCGCGGCCGCCCCGGGTGCCCCCACCAGTTGCGCTGCCAGCGACAAGGCTTCGCGATGAGGAAGCGGCGTAATCTCCATGAGGCGCAGAGCCGCCCCGACCGCCGCCGTCAATTCCTCGAGGCGGTCCGACGCTTCCGGCGTGGTGCGCAAAGTCGCCACCAGGAGCACGCCTGCCGGCGCCGGGGGGCGCATCAGCTCGAGGATGAGCGACAAGCTGTCGGCGTCGGCCCACTGCAGGTCGTCGATGATGATGCACAACGGCTGCGACTTGGCGAGACGGCTGGCGAGATCGCGCGCCGCGGCGAACACGAGATCGCGCGTGCGTCGCGCGTCGAGCGGAATGGTCAACTTGGCGGCGCGCTCGAAGCTGGGGATGCGCCGCAGGGTGGGGAAAGTTTGAGCGAGTAGATCGGCGCGCGGCGGTAGGAGGTCGGTCGCTTCGCCGGCCGGGCTCGCCGAAAGGTCGCGGCTCAGCGCGTCGAACACCTCGTCGAGCGCCTTGAAGGGCACCGTTTCTCGGGGATCGCAGCGACCGGTGAGCACCCGCGCGCTCCCCCGGCTGTCGAGACCAGCGGCAAAGTGCGTGACGAGCGCGCTTTTGCCAATTCCGGCCTCGCCGTGGAGCACCACCGCGACCCCTTCTCGCCGGCACGCCGTCAACGCTTCCCGCAAGAGCTCGAGCTCGACGCGGCGCCCCACGAAACGATCGCTGCCCACCGCGGGCGGCGCGCTGGAGAAGATCGGCGCCCCGTGCAAGCGCTGCACTACATCGGCCCCACTCGGTCGCGACGCCGGATCGAGCGCCAAGAGCTCGACGCACAGGCGCACCAGATCGCGCGGCAGTCCGGTCACGAGCACGTCGGGAGCCGGCGGCTCGCTGCGCTGCTTCATCTCCAGCACGTCTTCCGTGCAACCGGCGAAAGGCACGCGCCCGGTGAGCGCGAGATAGAGGATGCCGCCCAGTGCATACCAATCGGCAGCCGGTCCCACCTTGCCCATCGCCGCTTGCTCGGGCGCCATGAAAGCGGGCGTCCCGATGACCTTGACGGGGCTGGCACCGGCGCGCGCAACGTCGAGAAGAATACCGAAATCGATGAGGACCGCGCGCTCGTCGTTGACGAGCACGTTGTTCGGCTTGACGTCGCAGTGCACCTTGCGCACGGCATGCAGGGCTGCGAGCGCGGCGGCAATATGGCCGAGCGCGCGCCGCAATCGGTCCTCGTCGAAGGTGCTGCCGCCGCGGGTGACGGCGCTGACGAACGTCGCCTTGCGCCGACGCGACATATCGGTCGTGGCCGCGTCTCTATCGAGCGTCTCGGTGCGCTCCGGATCTTCGCCGCCCGGGCGCGTGTACTCGAGGAACGACACGCCGCGCACCAACTCCATCGTGAAAAACCACTGACCGTTCTCTTGGATGAGCTCATAGAGCTGCACCAGATTCGGATGATGCACGTCCTGCAACGCGCGAAACTCGTTCTTGAAACGTAAGAGCCCTTCCGGCTCGACGTCGGCCAGCGTCTTGAGCGCGACCACATTTCCGTGCACGCAATCGCGTGCTTCGTAAACGACACCCATCCCGCCCGATCCCAGCCGGCGGATGATCTCGAAGCGACTACTTATGAACGGACGCTCAGCGCGCTGCTCAATCATGCCCACCTCGGGCAGCGACTCCGATCTTATACCGGACTCGCGGTTGCTCGAATCGTTTATGGCCCCCACCACAACATGACGTGCTCGGCGCGGGCTCCCTGGAATTCCACCGTGACACGCAGGCTTTCACCTTCGACGGCGAGCTCGTAGGTCGAATCGGTATCGGCGGGATAATAAGCGCCCTTGGCGAAGCCAGCTTGGTCGAGCCAAAAAAGGTGCACACCGTTGGTTCCGCGCCCGTGCAAGAGGAGCATTCGGGTGCCGCCGAGCCAAACGAAGTCGAGATGCCGGAAGCCGAGCTCGGCAAAACGCTCCGCCGTCGGAAAGTGTTCACCCAAGTCGACGAGCTCGGGCACGTGCGCGCGCATATGCTTGTAGAGCGTGTCGTAACGAACCTTGACCAGCCGCGGGACGTTTCGCTCCGTCGACACGATGGGCGCCAAGGTTTCCGGCCGCCGGCGCGGCTCTTCGACATGGGCGCGGTATCGGTCGGCGAGCGTGCCGCGCTCGATCTCCCCGTCGGACAGCGACTTGATCCACCACTGAAAGACCGCGAGATCGCCTTCGCCCGCCGCCGATTTGAGGCGGACCAGCGACTCCCACAGCGGGCGGCGCACTTGCCAAACACCTTCGTGGTTTTGCACCGCGCATCTTCCCACGTAGACCGCGCCGTGCACCACGACTTGGGCGAGCAACGACGCGCCATCGGGACCGCGCGCGCTCGCCCAGCCATCGCGAAGGGGACGATTGAGGGCCGCCGAAAGGCGGTGGACCGACGCGTCGGATCCGTCGAGACCGAGGTCGGTTCCCTCGAAAACGCCGGGGGCGAGCCTTACGAAGGTGTCCGCAACTTCGTCGAGCGAACGCAAGATATTCGGGTTATTGGCGGGATTGGCGTCGGTGGCGCGAGCTCGCCCGAGGTCGGCGCGGACATCCTCCGGGTAGAGGCCCCAGAAATATCGCTCGAACAAACGTACCGGCGTCATCAGGTCGGGCGCACCCATGCGCGGCGTGTGGTAGCACTAGCTCGGATGCTGACCAAGGACGTCCGCTTCGAAGGGTGGACCATCGAAGATTGGTCGCGCTTCTTGTCGCTCTGGAAGGGCTCGGGCGATGCGGGGGCCCCCCCACGCGGCGGCCTCATCGTGATTCACTCGCAGGGGCGCGTCCGTAAGATTCTCCACACGACGCGCGGGCGCATCGAGAAGGAAGGCGTCACCTGGCCGTCACCTCTGGCCCCCTTGGCGGCCGAACACGGCGCGCGCTGGGTGCTCGCCAGCCCCACCGGGGGCCTCGAGAACATCGCGGAGCGGTTCGGCGCGCGCTGCCGGCAAGAGGACGACTTGGCCTCGCAAGCTCGACTCATGCTCGCCATCTTGCGCGAGCTGGTCGAGGCGGGCATCATCGAGATCTGGCCCAACCGAATCGAGCGGCTTTCACTTCCGCAGGGGCCCTTCTTCGAGCACACATTCGAGGCGATCTATCCGCCGGGCGAGCTCGCATTGATCGCCCTTTTCCACGAAGGCGAGCTCTATACCAGCATCGCCCTCGAGCGCGGCAAAGGGGGCATCTGCCGCATCGTGGGTCCGGCCGATCTTCGACCGCGCATGACTTTTTTGTCCGGCGATTTTCGGCGCGATTATCGGTACGCGCTCGCGGCGGCCGAAGATACGCTGGGGCCGGTTGCCTTCGCGTGTTTCACGGCCCTCGACATCTTCCGCGCCCTGCAACGCGAGCCGTCGTGGGGAGCGTGGCTCAGGGCCTTCGCGATACGCGACGTCATCATCACGCCGATGAGGGGGTCGCTGGTCGCGCCCATGGCCGCCGATGCGGCCATCTGGGCAGCCTCGGCCGCGAACTCGCTCGGCAAACGGTGGGAATCTCTCGGGCTCTTGTTGTCGCAATGGCAACGAAGGCGATAGCGGGTTAGCTCCCCTCACGACGAGCTGGGGGGTTGTTGCGCCCTTTCCTCGGCAACCTGTTAGAAACAACCTGATGGCGCTACTCGGCCGAACGGAACGCCGCCTCGCGTTCGCCATTGGGCTCGTGGCCGTCATTCCGCTCATCGTGTCCATCTACTTTGCGAGCTCGCTCGTCGATCGCGCCTTTTCGCAAGCCTTCACGCCCGAGCTCGGCGAGCATCTGGACGGCACCCTCGGCGTTTACCAGGACTTGGCGCGCTCGCTCAAAGAGGGCATGCGCTATCAAGCCGACGCCATCGCGGCACGCGAGCCGCTGAGGGCGGCCGCGCTCTTGAAACACCCACCTTCCATCCAACAAGAGCTCGATGCCGTCTTTCCGCTCTATTCGAACGTGGTCTCCCTCGGCGTGGTTTCGGCCGACGGCGACCCCATCACCACACGCGATCGCGGGCGCCCCGTCGATAACGCTACCGAGGCGAAGCTCGAGGTACGGCGCCCGCTCACCGACGAAGAGGGTCCGACCCTGGTGGCTGTCTTCGCCACTCCCCGCGCTCGGCTCGACGAGCTGGAGCGCCGCAGCGAGTTCGTGCGCGCGTACCATCACATCGAGCGCGCGCACGTCAAGTTGAAGCGCGGCGATCTCTACGCATTCGCCGCCATCCTGGCGGCGACCATCGTCGTCGCCGTCGCGCTCGGCACCCAGCTCGCGCGCAGCGTCACGCGCCGCATCGATTCCCTGGCGCGCGCCACCAAGGCAGTCGGCGCCGGCAATCTCGATATCCGCGTCCCGGTGCAGGGCAACGACGAGCTCACTGACCTTTCACGGGGCTTCAACCAGATGCTATCCGAAATGGAGGTCAACCGCGCGCGCGTCGAGTTTTTGCAGCGGATGAGCACTTGGCAAGAGATGGCGCGGCGCCTCGCACACGAGATCAAAAATCCGCTTACGCCCATTCTTCTCGCCGTCGAGGAGTGCCATCGCAAATACGAGGGAAGCGACGCGGGCTTCCGCAAGCTGCTCGACACGACACTGGAGGTCGTCGAGGAAGAGGTGGGCACGCTGCGCCGCCTGGTCGGTGAATTCAGCTCCTTCGCCCGCCTCCCCCGTGCCGAGCTCGCGCTCGGCGATCTGGCCGAGTTCGTGAGCGAGCAAGAGAGTCACGCCGCCTTGATCCGCGAGGAGCTGCAAAATGCCGGCACCGGGTCGCCGCTCGAGCGCAAAGGGGCGGGAGGAGGACCTCGCAAGGTGCACGTCACCTTCCATGTTCCGAAAGAGCCCATGCCGGTCCACCTCGATCGGCAGATGCTGCGCCAGGTCGTCTCCAACATCCTGCGCAACGCGTTCCAGGCCGTATTGAGCCACCGGCCCGAAGGACGGGTGGAAGTCAGCGCCGTCATCGAGGAGAAGGCATTCGTCATCACCATCGACGACGACGGGCCCGGCGTGCCCGAGAGCATGCGCGACGCGGTTTTCGACCCCTACGTGACCACCAAATCCGACGGTACCGGTCTCGGGCTCGCCATTGGCAAGAAGATCGTCGTCGAGCACGGCGGTACCATCGACGCCGGTCCGAGCCCCCTCGGCGGCGCGCGATTCCGTATCCGAATTCCGCGCCTCACCACGCCTGCCGGCCAGGCCGTCCGCGAGGCGTCGGTCGGGTTCGGCAGCGCCGGCGTGCCATTGCGCTGAGCGAGCGCTATACCGAAGGCACCAAATGGCCGAGCGCGAGTTTTACTCAGGCAAGATCCTCTACCCGACCATCGTCGCATTGGTGGCGCTCTCCGCCATTTTCGGCCTGGCGATCCTCCCCCGTCTCTTTTCCGATCGCCGAATGGTCGGAAAGATGGCCCCCGACTTCGCCCTCGACATCGTCACGAGCAGCGACGGCGATCGCATTCGTTTGAACGACCTGAAGGGGCGCGCCGTCATCCTCGACTTCTGGGCCACGTGGTGCGAGCCCTGTCAGGTGGTAGCCCCCATCCTCGACCGCGTCTCGCGCAGGCATCGCGACAAGGGGCTCGTCGTGGTGGGCGTCAACACCAGCGATCAACCGGGCAAGGCGCCCATCTTCGCCAAGAAAAAAGGCCTCTCCTACCCCATCGTCTACGACGTCGACGACGAGGTGGCCCAGCGCTACGGCATCAGCAACCTTCCGACGCTCGTGGCCATCAGCGCCGATGGCAAGATCGTAGAGGTCCGCTCGGGGCTCGAGGACGAGAAAGGCATCGAAGAGCTCGTCACGCGCGCCATGATCAACCAAGCGCTTTGACAAAGTTCGCGCGAATACCGCGATCTCGGCATCGAAGAGACGGCGGGAATCTGCGAAAGGCAAGCTAGGCGGTGTTATCCTCGGCTCCGCCGAGCGATCATGAACTTGGAACGACATCGTATCGCGTGTCTCGTGGGGTGGATGGTCGGCCTTTCTGCGTGCCAAACGCCGCGCGAGCCTCCTCGTGCTTCCCCTTCCGTCGCGCCGGCGGCCGAACCGACCAACGCGAAACCCAATCTCGCCCCAGCCGAAAGAGCTCCGTCCTCGATGCCGCTCACCACCTTTGCCAGTGACGTCGCCTTTCTCTCCCGCTTCGGACCGCTGAAGGTCCTCGAATCACCCGGCGGCGGCCGCGTGGCGGTTTCGGCCCAATACCAGGGTCGGGTCATGACGAGCGCCGTCGATGCGGACGGGCAAAGCCTGGGCTTCGTCAATCGCAAGTTCATCGAAGAGGGCACGACCGGCACGACGTTCGACAACTACGGCGGTGAAGATCGCTTCTGGCTCGGGCCGGAAGGAGGGCAATACGCCCTCTATTTTCCCCCTGGAAAACCCTTCGTTTTCAACCACTGGCAAACGCCGCGCTCGATGCAAGAAGGCGCCTGGGAAACGAAAGACGCGACAGGTGCGGCCGTCACTTTCCTTCGGCGCATGGAGCTTACGAATTACACCGGGACCGTTTTTAGGATGGGCGTCGAGCGCAAGGTGTCGCTCGTCTCGCCCGACGAAGCCAAAGAGCGGCTCGGCCTCGAGCTGCCGCCGGCCGTCCGGTGGGTCGGCTTTGCGACGTCCAATTCCATCACCAACCTCGGACAAGCCGCCTGGACCGAGGCCAAGGGGCTCGTGAGCGTGTGGATCTTGGGAATGTTCGCGCCCATCCCCGGTACCCGCGTCATCGTGCCGTTCGAAAAGCGAGCGGCTGGAGAGATCGTCAACGATCGCTATTTCGGGAAGGTGCCCGCCGAACGCCTCGTCGTACGCGAGAGCGACGGCTTTCTCCTTTTCAAGTGCGATGGCCAATATCGAAGCAAGATCGGCCTCGGCCCCGCGCGCGCCAAGCCGATGCTCGGCAGCTATAGCGACGAGGCGAAGCTCCTTACGATCGTCCTTTATTCCAAGCCCGCCGGGGCCACGCGTTATGTGAACAGCATGTGGGAGCAGCAAAAGGAGCCGTACGGCGGCGATGTCATCAATAGCTACAACGACGGTCCCACCGAACCGGGCAAGGCATCGCTCGGAGGCTTCTACGAGATCGAATCGAGCTCACCCGCCGCCGCGCTCGGGCCCGGCGAAAAACTGACGCACGTCCACCAGACTTTCCATTTCGTGGGGCCGCGCGAGAAGCTCGACGCCATTGCCCGCAAGGTGCTCGGCGTGAGCCTCGATCAAGCGGCGGCGATGTAGCAGCGCGCCGACTTCCCGCCCTCGACGCGATTCCCTTCTTCCGATCAGTTGGGTGGAGGCGGTGGAGGCGGAGGCGGTGGAGGCGGCGGAGGCGGAGGCGGTGGGGGCGGCGGCGGTGGAGGCGGTGGAGGCGGCGGAGGCGGCGGAGGCGGCGGAGGCGGCGGAGGCG
>Ga0190265_10000280_pt1 | contig 41493 bp, 39 predicted proteins | sample Popmic124T_FD_133135 | JGI IMG/M metagenome (GOLD analysis project Ga0190265, IMG submission 133135) | Populus adjacent soil microbial communities from riparian zone of Indian Creek, Utah, USA - 124 T | ecosystem: Environmental > Terrestrial > Soil > Riparian zone | place: USA: Utah | collected... | reverse complement strand
GAGGCGTTGGACGTTCTCTTCCGTCCGTGAATAGACGATATCGAGATCGAAAGTCGAGATCGGCGCCCCCCAGAGCACTGCGGCGACTCCGCCGACGACGATGAAGTCGACGCGATGCCGGGTCAGAGCCTCGACGGCCGCGAGGAGGTTAGGAGGGCTTCCCATTGCGGAGAGCCCAGACGCTGTCGAGGAATCCCTGCAGGACCTCCAGCCGTTGGGTGGGTGTCAGGGAGAGCATCCAGCGGATCAGGGAGAGGTCGTGATCGTCCTCCGGAGAGGCGGTCTCCAAGTCCGGCGGCAACGGGGCCAAGTCGGGGTCGGGCATCACTTCCCAGCATAGCATTCGACCTTCGGGCTTCACCCCGCGGGCCCTTGCCCCCCGGAGCCCCCTCCTCAACCCTCTCTCGGTCCCGCCCGCCGGAGCAGGAACCAGCCACAGGCGCCGGCGACGAGCGATGCGGCCAGAACTCCCAGCTTGGCCTCTGTGAGGAGGGCGGGCGCATCGACGAACGCAAGCCCCGCGATGAAGAGCGACATCGTGAAGCCGATCCCACCGAGCCAGGCCGCACCGTGGACCATGCGCCACGTCACCCCTCGGGGCAGGGCGGCGAGGCCCGTGCGCACGGCGGCCCATGAGAAGAGCGTGATCCCGAGCGGTTTGCCGAGCACCAGCCCGAAGACGATTCCCAGCGTGACCGGGTTCGAGAAACCCGCTCCCTCCTCTCCGCCGGCGAGGTGTACCCCCGCGTTCGCCAGTGCGAAGAGAGGCATGATGCCGAACGCCACGATCCCGTGAAGCTTGCGTTCTATCCTCTGGAGCGGCGCCTGCGCCTGCTCGCAGAGCGTTTCGAGCCTCAGGAGCGCCTCTTGCTGCGCCTGGTTGGTGAGCACGTTCGTTTCGGGGCCGCAGGCTTGCTCGAACTCCTCGACGCTCCTGTGGGTACGCTTCAGGAACTCATCCTCGTCGATCCGCGTCCGCGACGGGATCGTCATGGCGAGGAGGACTCCTGCGATCGTCGCGTGGATGCCTGAAGCGAGCACCGCTCCCCAGAGGGCTACGCCGATCAGCGAGTATGCCCACGGCTGGCGGACCCCCGCGGCGTTGGCTCCGGCCGCGAGCAGGAGGAGGGCTCCCGCGATGCCCACCGCGCCCCAGTCCAACCCGCCCGAATAGAAGATTGCGATCACGAGGACCGCGCCGAGGTCGTCGACGATCGCGAGCGCCGCCAGGAAGACCTTGAGCCCCGCCGGAACACGGTTTCCGAGAAGGGCCAGAACCCCGAGGGCAAAAGCGATGTCCGTGGCCATCGGGATCCCCCAGCCCGCCGACCCGGGGCCGCCGAGGTTGAGCGCCGCATAGAGCGCCGCCGGGACCACCATGCCGCCCAACGCCGCGGCCGCGGGGAGCGCCGCCCGGCGAAAGGAGGCCAGCTCGCCGATCCGCACCTCGCGTTTGATCTCGAGCCCCACGAGGAAGAAGAACACCACCATGAGGCCGTCGTTGATGAGGTGGTGGAGCGTCGAGCGGACCGCGATCGGTCCGGCGTCGACCGCGAGCTCGAGCTCCCAAAGGCCGTGGTATGACGCGGCCCATGGCGAGTTCGCCCAAACGAGCGCGATCACGGTGCAGACGAGCAGCACGATGCCACCCGCAGAGGCCGTGTGGGCGAACTGCGCGAAGGGCTGGAGGATACGCTCGATGAGCAGCGGCTGGGCGCGGTCCGTGGGATACGTCTGGCTCATGGCTTCCTCGCTGAGTTGTCTTTACCGTAGCCGCTGTGCTACCGGATCGGCCCGGACCGGATGCTAGCATGTGGCCTCCGGAGCCGAGGGTGAGGTGCCGCTCTTGCCCTATAATGATCCCCCCGCTCCGAGGCCCCTGCCATCTCGCCGGTGTCTCGGTCGGGCCGAGCTGACGCCATGCCGACCAAGAGCCTTCCACTTCCCGTTCAGTCCCGGGCGGACGTGCGCTTTGGCGACGTGCTCTCGTGCCTGTCGACGCATGGGCGGCTGGTCGATACGGATCTGCTGCGCCGGGTGTACGACTTCTCGGCGCGCATGCACAAGGACCAGGTCCGCCGCTCGGGCGAGCCTTATCTGATCCACCCTTTGAACGTTGCTTTCCTGCTGGCGGACCTGAAGTTCGACCAGACGTGCGTTGCCGTGGGGCTGCTGCACGACGTGCTGGAGGACACCCTCACGACGCGCGACGTGCTCCAGGCCGAGTTCGGCAGCGAGATCACCGAGCTGGTCGACGGCGTCACCAAGATCGGCCGCCACGAGTACGTGCGCCGCGACGAGGCGCAGGCCGAGACCTTCCGCAAGATGATCCTGGCCTCGGCCAAGGACATCCGGGTGATCCTGGTGAAGCTCGCCGACCGGCTGCACAACATGCAGACCCTGCAGCACCTGTCGCCGGAGTCGCGGCGGCGCATCTCGCGCGAGACTCTCGAGATCTACGCGCCGATCGCCCACCGCCTGGGGATGGCGCGGGTCAAGGGGGATCTCGAGGACCTCGCCTTCTACCACCTGTGGGCGCACCAGTTCGCCGAGCTGCACACGAAGATCACCGAGAAGGTGAAGGTGGGGCAGGAGGCCACGGAGCGCATCCGCCAGCGGCTGACGGCGAGCCTGGAGGCGGCGGGCATCGACGCCGAGATCAGCTTCCGGGTGAAGCGCTACTACTCGATCTACGAGAAGCTCCGCCGGCAGGGCATCGACATCTCGCAGCTCTACGACTACCTCGCCTTCCGCATCGTCACCGCGAGCCCGAAGGACACCTACGCCGCCTTAGGCGTCGTCCACCAGGGCTGGCGCCCGATCCCGGGGCGGTTCAAGGACTACATCGCGATGCCCAAACCGAACCTCTACCAGTCGTTGCACACGACGGTGGTGGCGGAGAAGGGGCAGCCGTTCGAGGTGCAGATCCGCACCCGCGAGATGGACCTGGTGGCCGAGGAGGGAATCGCCGCCCACTGGCGCTACAAGGAGGGCAAGGTCGAGCCGCGCCAGCAGAGCGATCCCAACATCCTCTGGCTGCGCCAGCTCCTCGAGTGGCAGCAGGAGGTGCAGGACCCGCGCACCTTCCTCACCACTCTCAAGGTCGACCTCTATCCGGACGAGGTGTACGTCTTCACCCCCAAGGGGCAGGTCTTCTCCTTCCCGCGCGGGGCGACGCCGCTCGACTTCGCCTACCGGGTGCACACCGACCTCGGCCACCACTGCGCCGGGGCGCGGGTCAACGGCAAGCTGGTGCCGCTGCGCACCGGGCTGTCGAACGGCGACATGGTCGAGATCCTGACCAACCCGGTGCGCAACCCGAGCCGCGACTGGCTGAACTTCGTCACCACCTCGCGCGCCAAGAGCAAGATCCGGCAGTGGATCAACACGCAGCAGAAGCAGCGCGCGACGGAGATCGGCCGCCGCCTCTTCGAGAAGGAGCTCAAGAAGTACGGCCTCTCCCTGAAGAAGCTCGTCGACATGCGTGAGCTGACCGAGTACCTGCAGACCGAAGGCCTGGCGAAGATCGACGACGTCTACAGCCGGATCGGCTTCGGCAAGAGCGAGCCGCGGACGGTGCTCCTGCGCGTCGTGGGAGACGAGCGGCTGGCCGAGCCGGCCAAGGAGCCGGGGCGCCTGCAGCAGGCGGTCGCCAAGGTGAGCAGCATCCTGCCCTTCACGACGACCGGCCCGCTGACGGTCAAGGGGCACGGCGACCTGCTCGCCTATCTCGCCAAGTGCTGCAACCCGCTGCCGGGCGAGGACATCGTGGGCTACGTGACGCGCGGGCGCGGCGTCTCGGTCCATTCGCAGGACTGCCCCAACGTCAAGAACCTGCTCTACAACCCGGAGCGGGAGATCGAGGTGCAGTGGGACCAGCAGAAGGACGACGTCTATCAGGTTTCGCTGATGATCGAGACCGAGGACCGGCAGGGCATGCTCGCCCGCTTGACCGAGGCGATCACCAAGGCGGGCAGCAACATCACCCAGATCGAGGCCGAGACCCACGACACCGGCCGCGCCTCGATCGGCGTGGTCTGCCAACTGCGCAACCGGAAGCACCTGGACAAGCTGATCCAGGAGGTCAAGGGGATCGCCGGTGTGCTGCGGGTGGACCGCCGGATGGGCGTCGCCGCCGGCGCCGGCAAGCGGCTCGAAGCGCTGTCGTAGACCGTCCCGTCCAGGTCGCGCCCGGTGACGGTGCGCCGCTTGGAATGTAGGGGCGGGGCTTGTCCAGGGCTTGTCCCCGCCCGGGTGGGGGCTCGGCCGCCGGAACGCCCCACCCCGGGTGGGGACAAGCCCCACCCCTACTTCAAGGGGTCGATTCCGGTTGTCGGTACGGAGCTGGGAACGGGGGGAAGTAAACCCGGGGGAGGAGAGACCGGGGCGCCGGAGCTAACCCTTGGCCGCCCCGCCCTCTTCCGGCTTCCAGTTGCGCACGGGCGGCTTGGTGACCTTGTCGCTGCGCAGGCAGCGGGTGCACACGGTGATGTGCCGCACGCGGCCGTCGAAGATCGCGCGGACCTCTTGCAGGTTGGGCTGCCAGGTGCGCGGGGTCACGTTATGGGCGTGGCTGACGTTGTTGCCGTACACCGTCTTCTTGCCACAGATCTCGCATTGCTTGGCCATGGTGGTCTCCTTGCTACCCCGAAGGGCAGGAAAGAGTACCAGACTCGCCGAGCGCCGACAACCCCGCTTCGGCACGCCGTCTGGGCAGCCGCTGGGCACTCGCCTTCTAAGTCCCCAATCCCATTGACAATTTTTCTTGCGATCCTCTTGCAGCGGTCGGATCTTTGCTGTAGAGTTGCGGAACTGGTCCATATAGCCATAAACGCATTAGCACCTTGACACCGGTGTTTTTTCTTGGTAGCTTCCAGTGAAGCTTTAACTAAGTACCGGTAAGTAGCCTAGAACGCTGGGCTTTTTGAGGGAGCTTGACTGCCGTGCAGTTCTTGTCGCGTGCCAAGAAGGGCGTCGTGGGTCTCGATATCGGCAGCTCGGCCGTGAAGTTGATCGAGCTGCGCGAACGCAAGGGTGAGTACCACCTGCAGCGGCTGGGTGTCGAGCCCCTCTCGCCGGAAGCGATCGTAGACGGTTCGATCATGGACTCGTCGCTCGTGGTGGATGCGATCCATCGCCTGAACGACCAGACCAAGGTCAAGAACCAGGGCTATGCCACGTCGCTCTCCGGCCACTCGGTGATCATCAAGAAGATCCAGCTTCCGGCGATGCCGCAGGACGAGCTGTCGGACTCCATCCATTGGGAGGCCGAGCAGTACATCCCGTTCGACATCAACGACGTGCGGCTCGACTACGTGGTGCTTTCGGAGGGCGAGCCCGGCCGGGACAACATGGAAGTCCTCCTGGTGGCGGTCAAGCGCGACAAGGTCAACGACTACGTGTCGGTGATCAACCAGACCGGCAAGACCGCGACGGTGGTCGACGTCGACTCCTTCGCGGTGCAGAACGCCTACGAGGTGAACTACGACCTCGATCCGCGCAAGGTCGTGGCCCTGGTCAACATGGGGGCCGGCGTCACCAACATCAACATCCTGGCCCGCGGCACGACCGTCTTCTGGCGCGACATCAGCTTCGGCGGCAACCAGTTCACCGAGGCGCTGCAGCGCGAGTTCAACCTTTCGTTCGCGCAGGCGGAGAGCCTGAAGCACGGCGAGACGGTGGACCGCTACAGCGCCGCCGACGCCCGGCCGGTGCTCGACGCGGTGTCGGCGGAGATGGCGTCCGAGATCCGCAAGACGTTCGACTTCTTCTCCGCCACCTCCTCGGAGGGTCCGGTCGACGAGCTGGTGCTCTCCGGCGGCTGCGCCCTGACCCCCAACCTGCAGCAGGTGCTGCGGGAGCGGTTCGAGGTGCCGACGGAGCTGATGAACCCGTTGCGGCGGATCCACTTCAAAGAGAGCGACTTCGACGGCGACTGGCTGCGCTCGATCGCCCCCATGATGGCGGTCGCGGTGGGGCTCGGCATCCGCAAGGCGGGGGATTAAGCGCGATGATCAAGATCAACCTGCTCGCGGAGGGGAAGCGCCCGGCCGCGGTGCGCAAGTCCAAGGCCTCGGCGGTCAACCTGGACGGCAAGGACGTCAGCCTGTGGATGCTCCTGCTGGGCGCGCTGCTGGGCGGCATCGCCATCGCCGTCAGCTGGTGGATACTCAACTACGAGCTCAAGACCAAGGTGGAAGAGGTGCGGGTGGCGCAGGCCGAGGTGGATGCCCTCGCCAACGTCATCAAGGAGGTCGAGGACTACAAGGCGAAGAAGACCGAGCTGGAGCGCAAGATCGGGATCATCAACGATCTCAAGCTCAACCAGCGCGGCCCGGTGCGGGTGATGGATCACGTCTCGCGCGCCCTCCCCGAGCTGCTGTGGATGGACCGGCTGAAGATGAACGCGACCACGATCGAGGTCGAGGGCCGGGCCTTCAACACCAACGCGGTCGCCAACTTCATCGAGAACCTCGACAAGGTACCCGAGTTCGACGAGCCGACCCTCCAGGACACGCAGGAGCAGCCGGGCGGCGTCTACAAGTTCACGATCAACTTCACCTACTCCTTCACTCCGCGGTTGCCGGAGGCCGGAGCGGCGGCGTCCACCCCGGGGTCGGGGGGGGCGGCGGGAACGCAACCCGCGGCGACGTCGCCGACTTCCGGGTAGGAGGAATCAGCCGTGGCGTTCAAGACCGGATTGGAAGGGAAACCCTGGTACGTCGGCCTGGCCGCCGGGCTGTTCGTGGGGCTCCTCGTGTTCGCCCTCGGCTACTGGCGCGCCCTGTCTCCCAAGCGCGACGAGATCGCCGGGCAGGAGATGCGCCTGGCGGAGCTGCAGACCAAGCTCCAGGAGGGCCGGGCCGCCAAGCAGGAGCTGCCGAAGTTCCGCGAGGAGGTACGCCAGTTGGAGCTGGAGCTCGACAAGCTCCTGCGCATCCTGCCGGCGCGGCGCAACACGCCGGACCTGCTGCGGCGCATCCGCTCGCTCGCCGAGCAGGGCGACTTCACGCTGAAGCGCTTCACTCCCGGCCTGCTGTCGGACAAGGAGTTCTTCAGCGAGTGGCCGATCGCGGTCAGCCTCGAGGGGACGTACCACAACCTCGCGCTGTTCTTCGACCGCATCAGCCGTTTCTCGCGGATCATCAACATCGAGGACCTGGCGATCACCGCTCTCACGACCCCCGGCCGGGGTCAGCACACGATCGCGGCGACCTTCAACGCCAAGACGTTCGTCTACAAGGAGCCGGAGCCGGAGGCGCCCGCCGACCCCGCGGCGGGGGTGGCCGGAGGGCCGGCCTCGCAGATCCGCTCCGGCGGCGGCGACGATGGGGAGGAGAGTAATGCGACGCTTGAGACCAGCCAGCCTGATCGCGCTGCCGCTCGTCGCCATCCTGTGGCTGACCGCCGCGCCGCAGCAGGCCCAGCAGCAACCGCCCGCCCAGGGGAGTGAAGGGGCAGGGCAGGGCGAGGGCGCCCTGGCGCCGGTGCCCGACACGACCGACATCGACCAGATCCTCGAAGGCGAAGAGGAGGTCTTTTCCGGCAGCGGCTTCTCGTACGACCCGGGCAACCGCCGCGACCCTTTCAAGTCGCTGCTGGTGGCTGCGGACCGTCCCGAGTTCCGCGGCCCGCGGCCCGGCGGAGTCCCGGGGCTGCTCATCGACCAGATCGACCTGACCGGGATCTTCCGCACGAGCCGGGGTTTCACGGCGCAGGTGGTGGCTTCGAATCAGAAGAAGAGTTATTTGCTGAAAGAGGGAGACCAGCTCTACGACGGCGACGTGGTGAGCATCAACCGCAACGAGATCGTCTTCAAGCAGATCGTGCAGGATCCAACCGCGCTGAAGCCGTTTCGCGAGGTGGTCAAGAGTCTGAATCCCTCATAACGGGGTTATGTCTTTTCGTCCCGTAAGGGAGGCGAGTGCCATGGGAGTTGTGGTCAATCGAAGGCAGAGGGCCGGGTTGCGTCGGTCGATCGTCCTGGTGACGATCCTGGCTGTCGCGGTCGGAGGCGGCTGCACGTCATCCAAGCCGGCGCGGGTGGTGGAGGCAGCACCCGCGCCGAGACGCACGGAGGCTCCGGCGACGGAGGCCAGGGGGGCGTCGCAACCGGCCGAGATCCGGTCCATGGATCTTCGGGAAGGAGCTCCGGAGGTCTTCGTCGACCTTGAGGCCAGCGCGCCTCTGGTGTGGACCAGTTTCCGCAACTCCGACGGCCGGGTGGTGGTCGAGCTGCCCAACACCGTGCCCATGGCCGGCCTGGGCGACCTCAACCCGAGCGAGGGGCTGGTCGCGGGGCTGCGGGTCGAGAAGAACGACGAGGGGAGCCGCCCGATGACGCGCCTGGTCATCACGACCCGGCAGGAGGTCGAGCACTCCGTCACCGCGGACGGCCTGAAGCTGCGGGTCCAACTGCTGCCGGTCGAGGAGCAGGCCACGGCCAAGCTCCAGTTCGAGCCGGTCGCCGCGGTCGCGGAAGCGGAAGAAACCGCGGAAGAGGCTCCGGCGCCCGCGGCCGAGCCCAGCCAGCGGGCGGAGACGGCGCAGGCCGCCCCCGCTCCGGCGCAGCCCGCGAACCTCGGCACCCCGGACCAGCCCGCGGTGGCTGCCGCCCCGTCGGGCGTCACGGCCACCCGCCTGGAGGCCATCGAGGTGCTCGCCTCCGAGGGCGGCGCGGTGATCCGCATCGCCGGCGACGGCGAGTTCCCCTACGCCACCTTCGCTCTCGAGGAGCCCGACCGTTTCGTGCTCGACCTCGAAGGCGTGATCAACCGCAGCCCGCGCGCTACCGTCACGGTCGAGGGCGGGGTCGTCGAGCGGGTTCGGGTGGCCCAGTTCAAGCCCTTCCCGAAGCCCGTCTCGCGCGTCGTCTTCGACCTGCGCCAGGAATCGGTGCCGGTGATCGAGCGCACGGCCAGCTCGCTGGTGATCTCCTTCCCGGCTTCCGGCTCGGCCGCGGCCTACACGGCCCCGGCCCGCACGGCCTCCGCGCCGGTCCCGGCGCGGCAGGCGGCGCCCACCCCGGCTCCGGCCCCGGCCCCGGTCACCCTGGAGGAGCCTTCCGACCTGGCCCTCGCCCAGCGGCCCGCCCAGGCGGCGGTCCGCAGCTCGGTGATCGAGTCCGAGGACGCCCCGGCCCTGCCGCCGCCCGCCGCGGCGACGCGGTTCCCGATGGCCAAGGCGTCCCCGGCTGCCGCGGCCGCCGCCGTGCCGCCGCCGAGCCCGTCGTCGTCGGTCCAGATCCAGCAGAACGGCGCCATCGCCTACTCCACCCAGAGCTTCGAGGCCCAGGGCGTCGGCGACAACCAGAAGGAGTACGTCGGCGAGCTGATCGACCTCAAGGTCACCAACGCGGACGTCACCGACGTGCTGCGGACCTTCGCCCAGATCAGCGGCCTGAACGTCATCATCCAGCCGGGTGTGACGGGCATGGTGACGGCCGAGCTGGAGAACGTCCCCTGGGACCAGGCGCTCGAGCAGGTGCTGAAGATCAACAACCTCGACTTCGAGCTCGACGGCAACGTCATGCGCATCGCGCCGACCTCCGTCCTGCGCCAGGAGGCCCAGGAGCGCCAGCAATTGGTGGCGGCCAAGGCCCTCGCCATCCCGCTGCGCACGGTCTACCAGCGCCTGAGCTACGCCGACGCCAACCAGGTGGCGACGCTCCTGCGCACCGGTCAGGCCGGCCTGCTGTCGCAGCGCGGCAGCGTGGTCGTCGACCGGCGGACCAACGCCCTCATCATCAAGGAGCTGCCGGCCTACATCGACGCGGTCCTCTCGGTCGTCGACCTGCTCGACTCGCCGGAGCCGCAGGTGATGATCGAGGCGCGGATCATCGAGACCACCAAGCGTTTCAGCCGTGAGTTCGGCATCGACTGGGGCTTCGAGGGCCTGGCCTCCGCGGCGACCGGCAACACCACCGGCCTGCTGTTCCCCAACAACGGCGAGGTCGACGGCGGCGTCAACCTCGGCGGCCAGGGCAACAACGGCGTCTTGAACCTGCGGCTGGGCAACGTGCTCAACACCTTCCAGCTCGACGTCGCCCTGCGGGCGGCGGAGGCCGAGGGCCTGATCACCATCCTCTCCGCCCCCAAGGTCGCCACCTTGAACAACGAGCGGGCCGAGATCCAGAGCGGCCTGCAGATCCCGGTGCAGACCATCACCAACAACACCATCACCGTGCAGTTCATCAATGCCACCCTGCGGCTGGAGGTCACCCCCCAGGTCACCGCCGAGGGGACGATCCTGATGGACATCGACATCTCCAAGCGCGAGCCGCAGCTCGCGTTCCTGCTGCAGGGTGCCGCGAACGCCCCGATCTCCACCAAGGACGCGAAGACCCGGCTGATCGTCCGCGACGGCGGTACCGCCGTCATCGGCGGCATCTACAAGGTCACGGCCGACCAGGGCGAGAACCGCGTTCCGGGCCTGGCGAACATCCCGATCATCGGCCACCTGTTCAAGAACAAGAATCGGCGTGAAGAGAACGAAGAGCTCCTGATCTTCATCACGCCTAGGGTCGTCAAGCTCTAATCCGGTGCGGAGCGCTCTCATGAAACCTAAGATCTTCCTGCTGCTGTTACTCACCCTCGGGACCGCCCTCGCCGGCTGCCGCGAGAGGACCGACCGGAGCGAAGGCTCGGTCATCCTGTCCATCAGCGACTTCGACGGCCTGCCGGTCGTGGTCTCGGCGTCCGACACGCCGCCGATCCTGGTCGGGCAGATCGACATCCGGAACATCCCCAAGGAACAGGGCGGGACGACCAGCGACCTGCAGTCGGTGGAGCTGCGCTCCTACGAGGTGCGCTACACCCGCCGCGACACCGGCACCCGCGTGCCGCCGCCGACGGTGCAGGGGGTCTTCGGGATCGTGCCGGTCAACGGCCTGACCTCGATCCAGAACCTGCCGGTCCTGTTCACCGACCAGGTTCTGAACCCGCCGATCTCCGACCTGCGGACGACCGGCATCGATGCGGAGACGGGGAGCACCGTGGTGGTCCTCAACGTTTCGATCCGATTCTTCGGCCGGACCCTGGCGGGCGACAACGTCGCCACCGAACCGGCCACTTTCACCATGGAAGTCCGGCCTTGAGGCCGCCAGGAGCACTGGTATGCAATCGCTGAGGCCCTTTTCTCGTCTGCTGTTCGCTTTCGGTTTCGCCCTCGCCTTGGGCTGCCAGTCCGACTCGCCGACCGAGCCTGGCATTCCGCCGGCGACCTCCAAGCCGCCCGTGCCGGTCACGACCTTCAACATCACCGTGACGGCGAGCCCCTCCGACCTGAGCGCCGGCGAGGCGACGTCTTCCTCGACCGTCACCGTGCAGGTGCGCCGCAGCGACAACGGCGCGACGCCGCCGGACGGGACGCAGGTGACGCTGAACACCTCACTCGGCAGCTTCAACTCCCCGGAGGGCCCGCGCTCCATCCAGGTGCAACTGGTGGGCGGCCGGGCGCAGGCCGTGCTCTTCGCCGGCACCGAGGCCGGGACGGCCACCGTGCAGGCCCTGTTCAGCGGCAGCTCCGGGGTTGCCAACGTGCGGATCAACCTGGCGGCGACCTTTTTCGTCGAGTCGGTGCAGCCCGGCACGGGCAACCCGCAGGGCGGTGAAGAGGTCGTCATCAACGGCGGCGGCTTCGACGAGCCCGTGCGGGTGACCTTCAACGGGGCGGCGGCGACCGTGCTTTCGGTCACCGGCTCGCGCATCCGGGTCATCACTCCCTCGGCGGTCGCGGCCGGCGTGCAGGTCGGCGTCGGCGAGGCGCGGCCGGTCGCCGTGTCGGTGACCATCAACGTCAACGAGCCGGGTACGGTGACCGACGCCCTGCCCGGCGGCTTCACCTACGCCCTGGGCGGCGGCTCGCCCACCCAGCCGCAGGTGCTCTCGGTCTCGCCGCAGTCGGGTTCGAACGACGGCGGTACCCGGGTCAGGATCCGCGGCGACGGCTTCTCGTCGCCGGTGCAGGTCCTCTTTGGCGAAGGTGGGACCGCGGCCGGGTTCAACGGTGTCGAGGCGATCGTCGAGTCGGTGACCCCCACCGAGATCGTGGCGGTCACCCCGGCGGCGCGCGCCTTCGGCCAGGACAACCTCAACCAGGTGGTGAGCATCCTGATCAAGAACCTGAACACCGGGTTCAGCACCGTCTCCAGCGGGTCGTTCAAGTACGGGACGGAAATCATCATCACCGCCTTGGGGCTGCAGGGCAACCCCGAGGCTGCAGGCGGCTTCCGGGTGCTCGTCCAGGGCCAAGGCTTCGACGATCCGGTCGCGGTCGAGTTCTGCTTCAGCAGCCCGGCCGTCTGCGTCGGCCAGGCCGTCATCTCGGTCACCGGCACGCAGGTCCTCGTCTTGGCCGGCCCGGCTCCGCTGCCCGCAGAGTGCCCCGAAAACGGGCTCATCGAGGTCGAGTCGATCCAGATGACCAACATCGAGACCGGCGACACCGCCGACGCGGACCTCGGCTTCAACTACTTCATCCCGCTGCCGCAGATCTTCGGCATCAACCCGTCGTCGGGCAGCCCGGGGACCAACGCCGTCGTCAACGGACGCAACTTCGCGCCCAACGTGCAGGTGCTCTTCGGGCCGGTCGACAACGCCAGCGCGGCGGCGATCACCTCCGGCACCTCGACTTCGCTGTCGATCCGGGTGCCGAGCGCGCCTCAGGGCTTCACCTTCATCACCGAGCCGTGCGACGGCAACGGTGACGGCATCCCCGGAGGCACGCGCCTCAGCCCGACGCCCATCAGCGTCACCGTGGTGAACCTGGACGGCACCGGCTGCGACGTTACGCTGCCCAACTCGTTCCTGCTCACCCCGCCGAACTCCACCTGCACCGGCGACACCTCGACGCCGCCGCCTGCGCCCACGGTGCAGTGCAACGACGGCTTCGACAACGACAGCGACACCTTCATCGACGGCGCCGACCCGCAATGCACCGGGCCGACGGACAACAGCGAAGGCAGCTAGCCGCTTCTCGCTGACGGCACACTTGGACTCAAACGGCCGGGGCGGTGATCTCACCGCCCCGGCTTTTTTGTGGCCGGCCGTATGGACGAATCCCCGCTCTGATCCGTATACTCACTTACTATGAATGGAAGACTCGCCCTCTCGCTCCTTGGACTCGCTTTCCTGCCCGTTCTGGGCTGTGACAAGGCATCGCCCGTCGCACCCAACGGGACGATCCTGCTGATCAGCGCCGAGCCGGCGAAGATCGGCATCAACGGCACCTCGACCATCACGGTCATCGGCCGCAAGCCGGACGGTCAGCCCCTGAACCCCGGGACGGAAGTCCGCATGACGACGAACCTGGGCAGGATCGAGCCCACGATCGTGGAGATCAGAAACGGCACGGCGACCGCGACACTGCGCGGCGACGGACGGCTGGGTATCGCCAAGGTCACGGCGTCGACCGGCGGCAGCGGGAGCAGCGGCACGCCCCCTAGCGAGGGCTCCCCGAGCCCTCCGACCAGCGGCCCTGGTTCGGCGACCGTCGACGTCGAGGTCGGCACCCCGGCGGCGTCGATCGTCCTGCAGCCGAGCCCCACGACGCTCCCCGCGGTCGGCGGCAGGGTCACGCTGCTGGCCCTGGTGCGCGACTCCAGCGGCCAGCCCCTGGCGAACCAGGGGGTGAACTTCACCACCCAGCTCGGCCAGTTAGGCTCGCGCGGCGGTATCGTCAACACCAACGCCAACGGCCAGGCCCGCGATACGCTGACCGTCGGCCCCGAGGACCTGTCCCAGGGCCAGCGCAGCATCACCGTCACCGCGCAGACGACAGGCGGCGGGAGCGGCAGCGGCGGAGCAGGTGGTGGGACGAGCGGTGGCCTGATCACCGAGACCTTCGATGTGCAGGTGGCGTCCGACCGCCCGAGCGCGCAGTTCAGCTTCACCCGCGGATCCAACGAGCTGACGGTGGACTTCAACAACGAGTCCTCCGGCAGCGGCAGCTTGAGCTACAACTGGACGTTTGGCGACGGCTCGTCCTCGACCCTGGAGAGCCCGAGTCACACCTACGCGGCGGCAGGGACGTACACGGTCCGGCTGGTGGTGACCGATATCACGACCAACCTGTCCGACACCGAGACCCAGCAGATCACGGTGCCGGTTCCGTAAAGCGGCCTCTCCCGGCTCCCTCCGAGGCGAGCTCTCCCGGACGGGAGGCTCGCCTCGTTGCTTTGAGGCGAGACGGACGGTGCCGATGAGGCGTATGTTGCTATAATGCGGCCACTTTGCCCATCGCTGTCGATCGCACCCGCGCCGCCCGTCCTCCCGAACGTCATGCTCAGGGTGTATCCGCATGAGTGACGGAGCCTCGTCGGACCGTCTGGCCCAGCTCCTCTCGCGCTGGGAATCCGATCCCTCCTCCCGCATCTTCCTCCAGGTCGCCGAGGAGTACCGGCACCGGGGGCGGGTCAAGGAGGCGCTGGCGGTGCTCGAGAGAGGGCTGAAAGAGCACCCCGGCTACCTCTCGGCCCTGGTTGCCAAGGGGCGCTGCCACCTGGAGCTGGGCGAGGCGGACGTCGCCCGCACGGTGCTCGAGCGAGTCGTCAAGCAGGACGCCACCCAGATGGTGGCCAACAAGCTGCTGGTGCGGGCATACCTCGAGACCGGCGAGCCCGAAAAGGCCCGCGAAAGGCTCGACCTCTACACCCTGCTCAACGACAGCGACCCTGAGACCGAAGAACTGCGCCGGAGGATCCGCGCGATGGATCAGACCCCACAGGCCGAGAAGTCGGGCCCGAAGCCGAGAATGGATGCCCCGCCGCCTCTCCCCCCGGGAGGGGCCGACCTGTTCGACCTCGGCCAGCCCGCCCCGCCCCGGCGCGTCGACGACGTCTTCGAGCTCGGCGTCCCCGCCACCCGTACCAAGACGGTGCCGGAGGCCGAGCCGTTCGCGGATCTCCTGGCGCCGCCGCCGGCCCCGCCAGCGCCTGCGCCAGCCGCCCCGCTGGCCGCGGCTCCGCCGCCGCCTGTAAGGGAGGAGGCACCGGAGGCCGATGACAGGGAAGGCGAAGGCGACCTGTTCCCCGGCCTGGCCTCGCCGGCCAGCCTGCGGCGCTACCTCGAGGGTCTGGCGGCCGAGGGCCTTTTTGCCGTCGAGATGCCGAGCGAGCCGGCGGCGGTGGCGACCCCGGCCGCCGAGCCGCAGGTGTGGCAGGCCCCGGAACCGGAGCCCGAGCCGTTCCCGGAGCCGCCGTCCACTTTTGCCGCGGTCGAGGCCGAAACGTTCGTCGCCGAGCCCGAGCCGTTCGTGGCCGAGCCGGAGCCGGCCTCAGGTCCGGAGGAGGCGAGAGAGCCGGTCGCGACCGTAACCCTGGGCGAGATCTACCTGCGGCAGGGGCATCTCCAGGAGGCGGCACGGATCTTCCGGGAGGTCCTGCAGCGCGAGCCGGACAACGCCGCCGCGCAGGCGGGTTTGGACCGGGTGCCCGGCACGCCGCCGCGGCCTCTCGACGCCGACCAACTGCTCGCGGGCTTCGATCCGGCGGCGGTACCGGCGGGCATCGCCCCGGCGAGCGCCCGCAAGGCGTTCGTCCTCAACAGTTATCTGCACCGCCTCCGTGGGGGAAGCCAGCCCGATGTTTCTTGAACAGCTCAGCAGCATCTGCAACCGGATCGAGGGCGTGCTCGCCCTCTCGCTCGTCGCCAAGGACGGCATGCCGGTAGAGTCCGTCAGCTCCGATCCCGACCTGGACCTCGAGGTCCTCGCGGCGGAGCTGGTCGCGCAGGCGCGTTCGATCACCGAGAACCACCGTGAGCTGGACGTCGGCGAGGTGCAGCAGCTCTCGGTCACCACCGACCGGTTGACGCTGATGGTAAGCTCCGTCGCCGCAGACTATTATCTCCTCCTCGTGCTTGGCCCCGGCGGCAACTACGGCCGGGCGCGCTTCGAGCTCCGGAGGGCACGTCTGCTCCTGGAGGCAGAACTCTCCTGAGGGGGCACCACTTGCTGACATTCGACCAGATCAAGGAACTCATCGAGCTGATCGCCGAGCGCCGGCTCCAGGGCATGGAGCTGGAGCGCTCGGGCTTCCGCCTGAAGATCGACGGGCAGGCCGCGGCGGCCGCCGCCGTGCCGCCCCCGCAGGCCGCTCCCGTCGCGTTGGAGGCGCCCGCTCCGGCTCCGTCCGCGGCGGCGGTGAGCGCTCCGTCGTCCGTTGCCGCCGCACCGGCGGCAGCCCCGCAGCCGTCCGGGCCGCCCGCCGGCTCCCACGTCCTCACCTCGCCGATCGTCGGCACGTTCTATCGTTCCCCTTCGCCGGACTCCGATTCTTTCGTCGAGGTCGGGTCGCGCGTCAAGAAGGGGCAGGTCCTCTGCATCATCGAAGCGATGAAGCTGATGAACGAGATCGAATCGGATGTGGACGGAGTGATCCTCACGATCTACCCGCAGAACGCCCAGGCGGTCGAGTTCGGCGAGCCCCTGTTCGCCATCGGCCCGGTCTAGAGCCTCCCGATGTTCAAGAAAATCCTGATCGCCAACCGGGGCGAGATCGCCCTGCGCATCATCCAGGCGTGCAAGGAGCTGGGGATCCAGACCGTCGCGGTCTACTCGACCGCCGACCGCGACAGCCTGCACGTGACCTACGCGGACGAGGACGTCTGCATCGGGCCGCCGCCCTCCAAGGCGAGCTATCTCAACATCTCGAGCATCATCTCGGCCGCCGAGATCACCGGCGCGGACGCCATCCATCCCGGCTACGGGTTTCTGGCCGAGAACGCCCACTTCGCCGAAGTGCTCGCCGAGTGCAAGCTCGCCTGGATCGGTCCGCGCCCGGAGGTGATCCGGCTGATGGGCGACAAGGCCAAGGCGCGGCAGACGGCCCTGGCCGCCGGCGTGCCCGTGCTGCCCGGCAGCCAGGAGCCGCTGGCCGACGCCGACGAAGCGAGGCGCTACGCCGAGGAGGTCGGCTACCCGGTCATCCTCAAGGCGGCGGCCGGCGGCGGCGGCCGCGGCATGCGGATCGTCTTCGAGGAGAGCGAGCTGGCCGGGCAGTTCTCCACCGCCCGCGAGGAGGCCGAGAAGGCGTTCGGCGACGGCTCGATCTACCTCGAGAAGTACCTGGTCGAGCCGCGGCACATCGAGTTCCAGGTGTTCGGCGACCTGCACGGCAAGGTGGTCCACCTGGGCGAGCGCGAGTGCTCGATCCAGCGCCGCCACCAGAAGCTCATCGAGGAGTCCCCCTCGCCGGCCCTCACCCCCGAGCTGCGGGAGGAGATGGGCGCGGCGGCCGTGCGCCTCTGCCAGTCGGTCGGCTACGAGAACGCCGGGACGATCGAGTTCCTGCTCGACTCCGACGGCCGCTTCTACTTCATGGAGATGAACACCCGCATCCAGGTCGAGCACCCGGTGACCGAGATGGTCACCGGCATCGACCTGGTGAAGCTCCAGATCCAGGTGGCGGCCGGCGAGAGGCTGGCGATCCCCAACGGCTTGAAGCCGCGCGGGCACGCCATCGAGTGCCGGGTCAACGCCGAGAACCCCGAGACCTTCGCGCCCAGCCCCGGCCCGCTCAAGACCTTCCATCTGCCGGGCGGTCCCGGCACCCGGGTGGACACCCACGGCTATGAGGACTACGTCATCCCGCCGTACTACGACTCGCTGGTCGCCAAGCTGATCGTGCACGACCGCACCCGCGACCAGGCGATCGCCCGCATGTGCCGGGCGCTCGACTTCTTCGTGGTCGAGGGGATCCACACGTCGATCCCACTGCACCGGCGCATCCTGCGCGACCCGGAGTTCATCGCCGGGCGCCTCTCCACCCGCTTCATGGAGCGCTTCCTCCAGCGCAACAAGCGGGGCGGCGAGGAGTAGCATGAGCGCCGCGATCTACGCCGTCGCCGACCTCGAGGCGCTCTCCCCGACCCCGCTGCCGGCCGCAGCCGCCGCGATGGCCGAGGCGGGGGTGCGCTGGATCCAGGTGCGGGCAAAGCACCTCTCGGGGGCTGGCTGGTACGCCCTGATGGAGGACTGCTGCCGCGCCCTCGAAGGCAGCGGCGCCGACCTCTGGGTGGACGACCGCGCCGACGTGGCGGCACTGTTCCCGGTAGCAGGCTTGCACGTCGGCCAGGCGGACCTGCCGCCGCTCGCCGCCCGCCGCCTGCTGGGAGGGGGAGTGCGGATCGGTCAGTCGACCCACGACGCCGAGCAGTTTGCGGCGGCCGATGAGGACGAGGCGGTCGACGTGATCGCCGTCGGCCCGGTGTTTCCGACCACCGGCAAGGAGCGGCCGGCCCCGGTGGTGGGCCTCGACTTCGTGCGCTGGGCGCGAGCCCGGACGGCGAAGACCCTGGTCGCGATCGGCGGCATCGACGAGAGCAACGTGGCCGCGGTGCTGGCGGCCGGGGCCGATTCCGCCGCGGTGCTGGGAGCGGTCTGCCGCGGTGACCGCAGCAACCGCGGTGACCGCGGCGATGTCCGAGACATCGGGGCGAGTTGCCGCCGCCTGATCGCGGCGGCGGGGTAGGGCGCCGGGGGTGCGCGTCTACCTGACCGGCTTCATGGGGTCGGGCAAGACGACGGCCGGCCGGCGCCTGGCCGAGAGGCTGGGTATGCCGTTCGTCGACCTCGACCAGGAGGTCGAGCGGCGGGCGGAGATGACGGTGCGGGAGATCTTCGAGCGGCAGGGGGAGCCCAGCTTCCGGCGGCTGGAGGCCGAGGCGTTGCGCGCCCTGCTCGCGGAGCCGGACCTGGTGGTTGCCACCGGTGGCGGCACGATGGCGTTCGAGGCCAACGCCCGGCTGATCCAGGCGAGCGGCCTGTCGGTCTGGCTCAACCCGTCGTTCGCCACCATCGTCGCCCGCATCGGCGGCCGGGGCAAGGCGGACCGGCCGCTTTTCAAGGACGAGGTCGAAGCCCTCGCCCTCTATCGAGAACGGCTCCCCGCATACCGGCGGGCCGACCTGACGCTGGACATTGCCCCCGACGAGGGGCCGGAGGAGATCGCGGCGAGGCTCGCCCTGCAGATCGCGGAACGACGGTGCGCTACCTGATCCTGTCTGACATGCACGCCAACTGGGACGCCTTCGAGGCCGTCCTGAGGCGGGCGCGCCGCAAGCGCTTCGACGCCGTGCTGGTGCTCGGCGACCTGGTCGGCTATGGCGGCGCCCCCAACCAGGTGGTGGAGGCCGTGCGCAGCCTCGGCTCCACGCTCCATACCGTGCGCGGCAACCACGACAAGGTCGTGGCAGGCATCGACCGCGGCACGAACTTCAACCAGACGGCGCTCCTTGCCGCGCAGTGGACCACCCAGCGGCTCACCCCCGCCAACCTGCGCTTCGTGCGCGAGATGCCCCAGGGGCCGCTCCAGGTGGAGGAGGGGGTCGCCATCTGCCACGGCTCGCCGCTCGACGAGGACACCTACGTCTTCTCGGACGTCGACGCCTACGAGATCTTCTCCGGCTACGACAACCGGGTCACCTTCTTCGGCCACACCCACATCCCTTCGATCTTCTGGCTGGAGGGGAGGGTGCTCGGGGTGCGGGCGCTGCGGGGAACCAGCGGCCGGATCGTGCTCGATCCGGCGGGACGCTACCTGCTCAACCCCGGCTCCATCGGTCAGCCGCGCGACCGCGATCCCCGGGCCGCCTACATGACCTACGACAGCGAGCGGCGCGTGGTGCGCTGGTACCGCATCCCCTACCCCGTGGCCGAGGCTCAGAGGCGAATCCGCAAGGCCGGCCTGCCGGGCGTGCTGGCGGACCGGCTGGCGGTCGGGGCGTAGCGGAGAACCTCCCCCGGCCTAGGGCGGGAGGTTCTCCAGCGTCCGCATCTGGCGTATCCGGCTGATCGTCGCCAGGATGCCGCCGGCCAGCACGACGTAGAGGCCGAACCAGACGAGCTGGATGAGGGGCTTCCTGGTGACGTCGATCGACAGCTTCGGCCGGATATCGAAGCCGGTCACCTCGAGCTGGATGGCGCCGGTCGAGGCGTTGATGCCGGAGACGAAGAGAGCGCCGCCGCCGGGGATCTGCACGGGCGGAGTCTCGACCGCGCCGGTCGCAGGATTCAGGCGGTAGAGCGGCTTGAGGTTGATCGCCTGACCGTTTCTCGTCAGCACGACGTTGGCGCCGAGGGTCATCGGCCTGCCCGCAGCCGCCGCCGTCATGGCGTTGACGCCGTCGACCTCGAGGTCGAAATCGGTGAAGCGCACCTCCATGCCCCCGATCGAGCCGGACTCCCCCTTGGCGAGCTGCAGGCGCGGCTGGCCGGGATCGTAGTCGATGGGCGAGACGTAGAAGTCTTCGAACGGCGAGCTCTTGATGTCCGGATTGGCCATCACCTGTTTCGTGCGGTCGTTGACGAAGAGCTTGGGATAGACCATGAAGGTGTCCCTGCCCTCGCGCTCCACCGCGATCTCCAGCCGCTCCTTCTCGCGCCCGTCGCGGGGGATGAAGCGGGTGAAGGTGAGCGTCATGTCCTCCACCTTGCGGGGCACCCCCTGCTCCAGCAGCACCTTGGAGCTCTGGTCGTAGGCCGAGGAGGAGATGAAGCCGAGCAGCATCACGCCGACGCCGACGTGGGCCAGGTAGCCGCCCGCCGTCCTCATGCCGCCCGTCCTGAGCTTGGACAGGGTTTTCTGGGCGTTGCTCGCGAGGGCCAGGGAGGCCAGCAGGATGAAGAGCAGGTGGAACACGTCGTGGACCCGCCAGACGGCCGCGATGATCGTCAAAGCGAGGCTGAAGCCGAACGGCCAGGCCATCTTGCGGAGCACCTCCCGCGGCGGCTCCCCCTTCCAGGTGAGGTAGGGCACGAAAGCCAGCAGCAGGGCGATCAGCAGCGCGATCGGCATGTTGACCCGGTTGTAGAACTCGGGGCCGACCTGACCCGGGTTCTCCATGAAGCGGGTGAGCAGGGGCGCCGAGGTGCCGGCGAGGATGACCACCGCCGAGACGGTGAGGGTGATCGTCGACAGCACCAGGAAGGTGCCGCGCGAGAAGAAGGGGTCCTCGTTGGGAGCCGTAGGAACTTCGCGCAGCCGCGTCGCCAGCAGGTAGACGGAGAGCGCCGCGAAGGTGCCCATGAGGGCGACCAGCCAGCCGGAGATGCCGAGGTCGACGAAGCTGTGCACCGAGAAGTCGGCGAGCACTCCGGAGCGCGTGAGGAAGGTGCCGTAGAGCACCGACATGTAGGTCAGCGCGGCCAGCACGTAGTTGGCGCGGCGGTAGCGGCCGCGGGTACGCTCCATGTAGAGGCCGTGGATCAGCACCGTGCCGAAGATCCAGGGGATCAGCGAGGCGTTCTCGACCGGATCCCAGCCCCAGTAGCCGCCCCAACCCAAGGTCTCGTAGGCCCAGTAGCCGCCGAGCAGGATGGCGCTGCCGAGCACCAGGAAGCCGCCGAGGGCCCAGGGGAAGGCCCGCGCCGCCCAGCCGTCGTACTCCCGCCGCCAGAGCGAGGCCATGGCGAAGGCGAACGGTATGGCGGCCGCCGCGTAGCCGATGAACATGATCGGCGGGTGGATCACCATCCAGTTGTCCTGCAGCAGGGGGTTCAGGCCCTGACCGTCGGCCGGAGTCTCGCGCAGCATCACGAACGGGTTCTCGCGCACCAGGATGAACAGCAGGCCGAGGAGGGTCAAGGTGTAGATCCCCATGACCCCCGGCTCCGCCTTGCCGGCGGCCCGCTTGATGCCGAGCCCGAGCGCCGTCCCCCAGAAGAGCCAGATCAGGAAGCTTCCCTTCTGGCCCGCCCAGAAGGCGGCGAACTGATAGTGGGCCGGCAGGTCCATCCCGGAGTACTGGAAGACGTACTCGACGCGGAAGTCGCGCATCAGCAGGAGCAGCCCCAGCATCAGCGACGCCAGCAGGATCGAAAGGGCGAAGAAGTTGTACGACCGCCGCGCGAAGGTCAGCGAGGAGGCGTCGCCGCGCAGCACCAGCGAGTAGCCCCAGATCGAAGCGAGGGCAAAAAACAGCGCGCACCAGAGCGCGAGCGCCCCCGGCAGGTAGAGCTGAGACAGGGAATTCAGGATCTGGGACATGCTGCCTCTCCGTTAACTGTACGTCTTGACCTCGGCGCCCTGGTACTTGCTCGGGCACTTGACCAGGAGCTTGTTGGCTTCGAACTCCTGAGTGCCCGCGTCGTACCGGCCGATGGCCACGATGCTGATCGCGTCCTCGAAGTTGGCGGGCTTCAGGCCCTTGTAGCGCACCCGCAGCAGCTCTTGGCTCTCCGGGTCCTTGAGGGTGAAGTAGAGGCTCTCGTTCTCGTTCTTGTAGGACGAGCTGCCCTTGTCGAGGGCGCCCGCCACCTGCACCATGCGGTTGACGTCGCGCGCCTGCTCATAGGAGACGTAGGGCGTCAGCGTCTCCTTGAAGGAGGCGAGCGAGAAGCCCGCGAAGGCGAGGAGGAGGACTCCGCCCAGCACGTAGAACCGTTTCTTTTTGCCGTTCATTTTTCTTTCTCCATCTCGCGCAGCCTCTTGCCGAGGCGCAGCATGTAGAGGAAAAGACCGGTCCAGATGATCAGGTTGACCGCTACCACCCATCCGATGCCGCCAGTGACCATACCCTCTACTCCTTAAGGTGCCGGTTTGCGCTCGCGGAGAGCCGCGACCCGGCAAGCGAGGTCGTGCATCCAGAAGAACAGGGCGGCGAAGCCCAGGCCGGAGGCATACAGCACGTGCTGCATGCGCGACTCCATCTCTATTTTACCCTCGGCGTTGATCACCGGCTCGGGGTGCAGTGAATAGGTGATCCGGGGCACGATCCAGAACAGGAAGGGGGTCACCACGATTCCGAGAATGGCATAGGCGGCCGACAGCCGGCCGCGCGTGTCCTGGTCGTCGATCGCGCCGCGCAGCGCCAGGTAGGCGCCGTAGAAGAGGAGCGAGATGAGGATCGAGGTCTGCCGCGGGTCCCAGTTCCAGTAGGCGCCCCACATGATGCGCGCCCAGACGGCTCCGGTGACCGTCGCCAGCACGCCGAAGAGGAGCCCGAGCTCGATCGCCGCGGCGGCGGCCCGGTCGTGGGCCGGGTTCCGGCTGCGCAGATAGCGGATGCTCCAGACGGCCGCGGCGATGAAGCCGAGGAAGGAGGCCCAGGCCATGGGCACGTGGAAGAACAGGATGCGGCTCGACTCGCCGAGGAAGCCCATGGCGAGCGGCGCATAGTAGAAGGCCCCGACGATGACCGCCGAGATCCAGAGCCACAGAAGCCAGGCGAGGAGGTTCTTCATGGGTTCCATACTGCGGGAAAGAGCATCAGTCCGGCTATGGTTACAGAGGCATCATACAGAAGAAGCTGTGGCAGGGCCACACCGGCCGCGTCGCCGAGGACAGCGTTCCGGGTCACCTCGACGGCGAGGAGCAGCAGGGGCAGGAGCACGGGGAACGAGAGCACGGCGAAGAGGGTCCCCTTGCTGCGCGCCTGGGCGATGATGGCGGCGACGAGCGTGCTCCCGGCCGCGAGGCCGTACCCTCCGGCGGCGAGCGCCCCCGCCAGCAGGCCGGGGGATTCGACGGTGAGGTTCATCATCGCGGCGAAGACCGGCGTGACCAGCGCCGCCAGGGCGAACACGAGGGTCAGGCTGTAGAGCAGCTTGCCGCAGAAGAGCGCCGAGGGGGTCGCCGCCAGGCGCAGGGCGACGGCGGTCTGGCTCTCCTCCTCCTGCACGAAGGTGCGCGGCAGGCCGGCGGCCACCGAGAAGAGCAGGATCAGCCAGAGCAGCACCGGCAGCACCGCCGTGCCCTGGGCCGTCGAGACGCCGAGCGGCCCCAGGTTGACGCTCACCACGACCAGGGTGGTGAAGGCGAACAGGCCGAGCGTGTTCAGGGCGTAGCGCGTGCGGAACTCGCAGCGCCACTCCTTGACGAAGACGGCGAGCGCCTCAGCGGCCCAGGTCGATGCGGGTGTCCACATGGTCGAAGTCGAGGGACGAGGGGTTGGCGACGACGGCCATTCCGCCGTCCGCCAGGTGCTCGGCGAGCAGGCCGCGGACGGCGCTCTCGCCGGGGGCGTCGAAGTTCTGGAAAGGCTCGTCGAGCAGCAGGAGCCGCGGGCGGTGGAGCAGGGCCCAGGCCCAGCGCAGGCGCTGGCGCATGCCCGAGGAGAGGGTGCCGGCCATGCGTTCGGCGGGCAGGCCGACGCGGTCGAGCAGGGCGAGGCCGCGGGCGGGCTCCACCCGCCGCAGGCGGGCGAAGAAGGCGAGGTTCTCGCGCACCGTCAGCTCGCCGTAGAAGGCGAGGTCGGGGGCCACGAACCCCACCCGCCGGCGGCGCTCCGCGGTGTCGAGCGGCCGGTCGTCCTCGCGGTACTCGATGCTCCCTGCGTCCGGCGCCAGCAGGCCGGCCAGGCAGCGCAGCAGGGTGCTCTTGCCCGAGCCGTTGGGCCCGGTCACCAGCAGCACCTGCCCCGGCGCCGCCTCTCCCGACACCCCCTCCAGCACAGAGAGCCGCCCGAAGCGGCGGCGGACACCCTGGAAGACGAGCCGGGAGGTGGGCACGGGGGGACTATATCCTTGCCGCCCCGCTCCGTCCGCCATAGCATGGCCCGGCCATGATGAAAAAGATGCTCGCCCTCGCCCTCCTCTGCTCGGCCTGCGCCGGGAGCCCGAGCCCCCGCCAGGCGCCGGATCTGCCGGAGATGCCCCAGATGGCGGTCCCCGACCTCGAGGTCAGGGCGCTGCTGCTCCTGCTCGTCGACCAGCAGCGCTACGACTCGTTCGTCGCCGAGCAGGCCCTGTGGGGGGACGCCGTGCTGCGCGAGGAGCTGGCGGTGGCGCTCGGGCGCACGCCGGACCGCGAGGGGCGGCCAATCCTGCAGGGGCTGCTGATCGACGACGAGCCGCGCGTGCGGCAGGCGGCGGCGTTCTCCCTCGGGGAGCTCGAGGACCCCGAGGGGCGGGCGGCGCTGCTCGGGGCCGTGGCGGACCCGGACCGCGAGACGGCCATCCTGGCCGTCGAGGCGCTGGGCAAGCTCGCGACACCGGTGGTCGACGTGGTCGAGCGGCTGCTGCCGCTCGACGATACGGAGCGCTGGGCGCGCCTGCTGCCCCACCTCTTCCGCTTCAAGGAGGAGAGGACGGTGCAACTCGCCGAGCGCGGCCTGGCGCTGCCGGACCCGGCGCTCCACGCCCGCGCCGCCTACGCCCTGGCGCGCGAGCCGCGCCCGGAGGCGCTCCCCCTGCTGCGCCGGCTAGCCGCCGACCCCGACCCGCGGGTGCGCGCCTGGGCCGCCCGCGCCCTCGGGCTCGTCGGAGCGGGGGAGGACCTCGCCGTTCTCCGGCCCCTCCTTGCCGACGCCGACGCGGCGCCGATCGTCCACGCCCTGCGCTCGGGGCGCGCGCTGGTCGCCGGCGGCAAGGCGCCGGCCCCGGCGGACTGGGCGCCTCGCCTGCTGGAGCTGCTGAACGACCCCCGGCCGGGCGTGCGCGCCACGGTCCTGGAAGCCGCGGGCGTGTGGCTCGCGGCGGATCCCCAGGGGCCTCTGGCCACGGCGGTGGCGGCTCGCGCCGCGGCGGCGGGGGAGGAAGAGAACGAGCCGGCGGAGCGGGGCCTGGCTCTCGTCGCCCTGGCCGCGGCGAAGCACCCGCGGACGGCTGAGCTGGCCGGAGCCGCCGGGGGCTCGGCCGACCCCGCCCTGCGCGTGCGGGCCGCCGAGGCCGCCGGTCTCCTCGGGCTGCCGGCCGGGGCTGGCCTGGTCGCCCGCCTGGCCGGGGACGCGAGCCCGCGCGTCCGCGCCGCCGCTCTCGCCGCCTGGCTCGCCGCCGACCCCGCGGCCGCCGAGGTGGCGCGCAGGGGACTCGCCGACCCGGACATAACGGTGCGTGCGACGGCGTTCGAATGGCTCGCCGAGCACCCGGTGGCGCCGCTCGCCGAGCTCGAGAAGGCCCTCGAAGGGCTGCTCCGGGAGGGAGGCGAGGAGGCCGGCCAGTCGGCGCTCCGCGCGCTCGCCGCCCGCGCCAAGGCCGAGCCGCTGGAGCGCGGGGCGCTCGTGGTGCTCCTCGAGAGGGCCGCCGCCTCGGGCCCCTACGCGCTGCGCCGGGCGGCCGGCGTCGCCCTCGGCGAGCTCGGCCAGCCGGTGCCCGCTCTGCCGCTGGCAGACGCGGGTTACCGGCCGGAGGGCTACTACGAGGGGGTCGTGCAGCGCACTCGCCGGCCGCGGACGGTCGAGATCCGCACCGCGCGCGGCCCGATCACCGTCCGCGTGGCCTGCCCCGAGGCGCCGCTCACCTGCCTCAACTTCCTCCAACTCGTGGCGCAAGGCTTCTACGACGGCCAGACCTTCCACCGCGTGGTCCCCGACTTCGTCGTCCAGGGCGGCGACCCGCGGGGCGACGGCACGGGGGGGCCGGGCTACGCGATCCGCGACGAGATCAACCGCCTGCGCTACGAGCGGGGCGTCGTCGGCATGGCGCTCTCCAGCCCCGACACCGGGGGCAGCCAGTTCTTCGTCACCCTGGGGCCCCACCCCCACCTCGACGGCGGCTACACCGCCTTCGGCGAGGTGATCGGCGGCGCGGCCGCGCTCGACCAGATCCGCCTCGGCGACCGCATCGAGTCGATCGTCGAGGTTAAATAGCGATAGACTCCCCGGTCATGAGCGTGCGAACCGTCCTCCCCCTGCTGCTTATGGCGTTGATCCTATCTTCCGTCGCCTGTGCCACCGCCCCCCGCCCCGCCGATTCGCCGGCGCTGGTGGGGCCGACCACCCGCGAGCAGGTCGAGGCCGCCGTGCCCGAGTGGGTGCAGGCCGGGGTCGAAGCCCAGCCGGACATCGAGGCGGCGAAGGCCCTGGCGGCCGTCGAGCCGGGAGCGGAGGTGACCGTGTTCCTCGGCACCTGGTGCGGCGACAGCCGCCGCGAAGTGCCGCGCCTCTGGCGGGCGCTCGACGAGATCGGCGGCATCGTGCCCTTCGAGATCCGCTACGTCGGCGTCAGCCGCGACAAGAAGGAGCCGGCCGGGCCGGTCGCCGAGAACGACATCCGCTTCGTGCCCACCTTCATCGTGCGCCGCGACGGCCAGGAGGTGGGCCGCATCGTGGAGGACGCGCCGGGAGGCGTCGAGTCCGACCTCCTCTCCCTGCTCACCGGCAAGGCGCAGGGCCTCATCACCACCAATGAGGAGCTTTCCTCCGGGAGCTCCGCCAAGCCCCCCCGGTAGATCCGCATGCTCGGGAGCTTCGGCTGGGCCCTGCAGGTCCTCGCCCTCGTGATCGTCGGCGCTTCGCTGCTGCTCGGCCTCACGTACAACCAGATCCGCATGGAGCTGGCTTTCAGCGCGTTCGGCGGCGTCCTCTTCCTGTTGGGGCGATGGCTGCAGAGCCGCGAGCGCCGGTGATCCCCTTCGCACATTTCAAGCCGCGTTGCAACCTTGGCAGCGGCCTTGCGTAATCACCCATGACACGGGGAACGGAGCCACCGACCGACGAGGACCTGGTTGCTGCGGTCCTCGCGGGGGACCGGGAACGCTTCGGCGACCTGGTCGAACGCTATCAGGGCCGTCTGGTCAACTACCTTTTCCGGCTGTTGCGGAATCCGGACGACGCGCACGACCTGGCGCAGGAGGTCTTCGTCAAGGTGTACCAGGTGCTGGACCGCTACGATCCGCAGTACAGGTTTTCTACCTGGCTGTTCCGGGTGGCCCAGAACGCGGCGATCGATCAGATCCGCCGGCGCCGGTTGAAAGTGGTCTCTCTGCGGCAGGACGACGACGAGGGCGAGTCGCGCGACTGGGATCTGCCCTCCCCGGAGCGTGGCCCGTACGGCGAGCTGCGCAACCGGGAGCGTGGGGACGCGATCCAGGGGGCGATCGATGCGCTGCCCTGGGAGTACCGGGAGCTGATCCTACTGCGCCACTTCGGCGATCTGCCCTACGAGGAGATCGCGAGGATGAAACAGATGCCGCTCGGTACCGTAAAGAACAAGCTCTTTCGTGGACGGCAGATGCTGAAGGACAAGCTCCAGGACTTTTTGAGCGATTGAACCGGGTACGACGAGGACTAGAGATGAACAGGCCCGATCACAGCACGTACCGTGAATGGTTGAATCTGGAGGTCGACGGCCTGTTGCCGAGCGAGCAGCGGCCCCGCTTCGAGGAGCACCTCGCCTCCTGCGCCGAGTGCCAGGACGAGCGCGAATCGCTGCTCGAGCTGGGTGCCCTCCTGGAGCGGTCGAGCCTCGCGGTGCGGCCCGACTTCAAGGACCGGGTCCTCGAAGCCCTGCCCTATGCCGGCTGGGAGGCCCGCGCACCGCGTACCTGGGGCGTTCCGGCGGCGGCGTTCGTCGTTTTTGGCGGCATAGCGGCAGCCATGATGGTGAGCGGTTCGATCCCCGGCAACGGCTCCTCGGCGTTCTCCGCCCTGCTCGCCGTGGCCGAGCTGTTCCGCGCCGCGACACTCGCCGGCGCCGGCCTGCTCAACGCCACCTGGAAGGGGCTGGGCCTGGTCTTCGAGGAGGTGATCTCGTCGCCCGTCAGCCTGGGCGCGTTCGCCTTCCTGGTGATCTGCCTCAACCTCCTGCTGGTCTCACTGGTGCGCCGCAGGCAGCCGGCCCACTCGGCGGCGAGGAGCCGGCTGGGCGGTAAGTAGGGTACATTCCAAGATTGTGAAAGCCCTCCTGGCAAGCCTGCTGCTGCTGTCGGCGGTGCCGGCGCCCGCCGCCGCTCCCGCGGCAAGCAGCAGCTCTTCCGACTCCGTGGCCCTGCGCCTGGAGGCCGGGAGCGTCACCCGCGAGCAGCTCGTGGCGGTGGGGCGCGACGTCGTCATCGAGGGGGAGGCCCTCTCGGACGTCGCCGCGCTGGACGGCTCGGTCGACGTCTCCGGCAGGGTGGGCGGCGACGTGGTGGTGATGCGGGGCGACGTTCGCCTGGCTCCCACGGCGCGCATCGGCGGCGACGTCTTCGCCATGGGCGGCACGATCCACGCCTCCCCCGGCGCCCAGGCCGGCGGGCGCATGGTCTCCTATCCCACCGCTTCCAACGCCTGGCTGACCCTGCTCGAAGGCCCCAGCATCGGCCTGGGCTTCACCTCCCCCCTGGTGGTGGGGGCGAAGCTCGCACTGCTCGCCGCGTGGGCGGCGCTGCTGCTGCTGTTCTTCGCGGCGAGCGGCCGGCAGGTGATCGACACCGCGGACGGCGTACGCCGCGAGCCCTTCCGCAGCTTCTTCGTCGGCCTGACCGGGGTGCTCGCCCTGGTGCTCACCGGCCTGTTCTTCAGCGCTTTCGCGCGCGGGATCGCCGGGGTGCCGCTGCTGATCCTGGTGGTGATCCTGGCGATGGTCCTCAAGCTCTGGGGGATGGTCGCCGTCTTCTACGCCCTGGGCGACTGGCTCGCCCGCAAGGTCTTCCACCGCCGCTTCCAGCCTCTGACCGCGGCCACCCTCGGGCTGCTGGTCCTCGGTGCCCTCAAGTTCCTGCCCTACCTCGGCCTGCTGGCGTGGACGACCGCCACCCTGATCGGCATCGGAGCCTCCCTCTCCACCAAGTTCGGCCGCCGCGAACCCTGGTTCGAGCTGGCGTAGAAGTTTTTGATAACCTACGCGCGCATTTAGGCCCCCGAGAGGAGTTGCCGTATGGGTTCCGCGCTCCGGCGAGTCGCGCTGCTGCTCTTTGCATCCGGCTTCTGCGCCCTGGTCTACCAGACGGCGTGGCTCCGCCTGTTCCGCCTGGTCTTCGGCGCCTCGACGGCCGCGTCGGCCGCGGTGCTCGCCATCTTCATGGCCGGCCTGGGGTTCGGCGGGCTGCTGCTCGGGTCGCGGGCCGACCGCCACCGCTCGCCCCTCGGCTTCTACGCCTCGCTGGAGACCGGGATCGCCGTCCTCGCCGGCCTCTCCCCCTGGCTGGTCGGGCTGGTCGAGCGGATCTACATCGCCCTGGGGGGGAGCTCGACCCTGGGGCTCGGCGGCAGCACCGTGGTCCGCCTCCTCCTTTCGACCCTGGTGCTCGGCGCCCCCACCTTCCTCATGGGCGGCACCCTGCCGGCCGTGGCCCGGGCCGTCGAGCGAGGCGCGGACCGCGGGCGCCGCGCCGTCGGCCTGCTCTACGCCGTCAACACCCTGGGAGCCGTGCTGGGTACCCTGCTCACCACCTTTTTCGCCCTCGAGGCGCTGGGCATCCGCAAGACGGTGTGGATCGCGGCGCTGCTCAACCTGCTCGTGGCTCTCGCCGCCCGCAACTACGCGCGCACCCTGGACGCGGCCCCGGCGGCCGATGAGAATGCCGCCGTGCCGGAAGTGGCCGAAGACGGCCCGGCCGGGGAGGGCGACGAGCCCCGCACCGGCTGGCTGGTGCCGGTGGCGGCGGCGCTGGTGGGTTTCGCCTTTCTGCTCATGGAGCTGGTCTGGTACCGCATGCTGGCGCCTCTCCTGGGCGGCTCCTCCTACACCTTCGGGCTCATCCTCGCCGTGGCCCTGCTCGGCATCGGGCTGGGTGGGCTGCTCTACGGAATGGGGGAGCGCGCGCGGCGGCCGACGCTGCTCGCCTTCGCCGGTACCTGCTCGCTCGAGGCCCTCTTCATCGCCCTCCCCTTCGCTCTGGGCGACCGGGTGGCGGTGATGGCGGCTCAGCTGCGCCCCCTGGGCGGCGCCGGCTTCCTGCCGCTGATCGGCGCTTGGACGGCGGTGACCGTGCTGGTCGTGCTGCCCGCCGCGATCGTCGCCGGTTACCAGTTCCCGCTGCTCATCGCCCTGCTGGGCTCCGGCCGGCGCCGGGTGGGCCGCGAGGTGGGGGTGGCCTACGCCGCCAACACCCTGGGCGCCATCGCCGGCTCGATCGCCGGCGGCTTCGGCCTGCTCCCCCTGCTCACCGCGCCGGGCGTCTGGCGGCTGGTCGTCGCCCTGCTCCTCGCCCTCGCCGCCGTCGCCGTGCTGGCCGGCATCCGCGCGGGGTCTCCGCTGCGCTCCGCCCTCGCCCCCCTGGCGGCCGGCCTCGCCGGGCTGCTCCTCTGCGCCTCGCCGGGCCCCAGCGCCTTCTGGCGCCACAGCCCGATCGGCGCCGGCCGCATCCAGGTCCAAGGCTGGCGGTCGCCGAACGACATCCGGATGGACGTTCAGGAGATGCGCCGCCGCACCGTCTGGGAGGCCGACGGGGTGGAGAGCAGCGTGGCGCTCAACGCGGGCGACGACTACGCCTTCGTCATCAACGGCAAGGCCGACGGCAGCATCCGCGGCGACGCCCCGACCCAGGTGATGAGCGGCCTGCTCGGCACGCTGCTCCACCCGGCGCCCAAGCGCGCCCTGGTGATCGGCCTGGGCACCGGCAGCACCGCCGGCTGGCTCGCCCAGGTGCCCTCGATCGAGCGGGTGGACGTGGTCGAGCTGGAGCCGGCGATCCTCCACGTCGCCCGGGTGCTCGCCGCCGCCAACCACGACGTGCTGGCGAACCCCAAGGTCCACGTCGTCATCGGCGACGGCCGCGAGCTGCTGCTCACCACGCGGAGCACCTACGACATCATCTTCTCCGAGCCCTCGAACCCCTACCGGGCCGGCATCGCCAGCCTGTTCACGGAGGACTTCTACCGCGCCGCGCGGCAGCGGCTGCGCCCGGGCGGCTTGTTCCTGCAGTGGCTCCAGGGCTATGAGCTGGACGCCGGGGTGGTGCGCACCGCCTTCGCCACCCTGGGTACGGTCTTTCCGGCGGTCGAGAGCTGGCAGATCCACGGCGGCGACCTGCTGCTCTCGGCGACCGCCGAGCCGCTGGTGCACGACGTGGACCGCGTGCGCGCCCGCCTCACCCAGGAGCCCTACCGCAGCGCTCTGCCCTGGATCTGGGGCGTGGACGACGCCGAGGGTTTCTACGCCTCCTACGTAGCCTCGGCCGCCTTCACCGAGGCGGTGCGCCAAGCCGAGGACGGGGCGATCAACACCGACGACCACCCGGTCCTCGAGTTCGGCTTCGCCAAGAACCTCGGGCGCGTCGGGCTGTTCGACATCCCCCGCCTGCGGGCGCTCGCCGAGCGGCGCGGCGAGGACCGGCCCACGACGACCGGAGCGTTCAGGGCATCCCTCGACTGGAACCGGGTCCGCGAGCTGCGCGTGGCGCGGGGGCTCTACTGGGGGGAGGACGTCGCCGATCCCGACCCGGGCGGCGACCCGGCGGCGCGCCAGCGGATCGCAGCCCGCCATGCCTACCTGCGCCAGGACCTGCCCGCCGCCTGCTCCCTCTGGCTCGCGCAGCCCGAGCCGCCGAGCGCGCACGCCGACCTGCTCCTGGTCACCGAGTGCCTGGCAGCCACGGGCCACCACCAGGCCCCGCTCGCCGCCGAGCGCTTGCGCGGGGTGCAGCCGGCCGAGGCCGACCTGATGCTCGCCCTCTGGCACGAGAACGCCCACCGGCCCGCCGAGGCGGCACGGCACCTCACCGCGGCCTTCGTCGCCTTGCGAACGCAGCCGTGGGCGCCGCGGCAGCTCGTCGTGCGCCTCCTGCCGCTGGCGATCCGTCTGGCGAGGGAGGACCGCGCGCTCGCCCTCCCCCTCTTCCAAGCTCTCGCACCGCCCTTCGTGGTGGGGCTCGGCGAGCAGGAGCGGCTGAGCGTGCGCCTGGAGCTCGCCAAGCTGACCGGCGACCCCGCGCTCTGCGTCGACGGCCTCGCCCCCTTCGAGCCGCACGTGCCCTGGGGCGGCGACTTCCTCACCTACCGCTACGCCTGCTACCGCAAGGCCGGGCATCCGCTGGCGGCGCGGGCTGGGCGGGACCTCGAAGAGTACCTGGAGCACGCGCCCCCCAACCTAGGGGAGGGCTTGACGCCCGCCTCTCCTTGACCTCGCCCCCGCCATCTCTTACGCTCAGGCTTCCGCCCCCGGCGGAGACGGGAGGGGTTTACACGATGCAGGCGATTCGAACGGTGGGTGTGGTGGGTGCGGGCACCATGGGGCACGGCATCGCCCAGGTGGCCGCGGTGAGCGGCTTTGACGTCGTGCTGGTGGACGCCGTGCACGAGGCCCTGGAGCGCGGCTTCGGGACGATCGGCAAGATGCTCGAGCGCCTGGTCGTCAAGGGCAAGCTCGCCGCCGAGGAGCGCGACGCGGCCCTGGGACGCATACGCCGTGAGACCCACCTCGCGGCCCTCGCGAGCGCGGACCTCGTCGTCGAGGCCGTGGTCGAGCGGGTGGAGGTCAAGCAGAGCGTCCTCTCGGAGCTCGACCGCGTCTGCGCGCCGCACGCCATCCTCGCCTCCAACACCAGCTCCATCTCGATCACCAAGCTCGCCGGCGCCACCGGGCGGCCCGAAAAGGTGATCGGCATGCACTTCATGAACCCGGTCCCGCTGATGCAGCTCGTCGAGGTCATCCGCGGCCTCGCCACCAGCCAGGAGACCTACGACGCGGTCGAGACGGCGTCGCGCGCCATGGGGAAGACCCCGGTCGAGGTGCACGACGCCCCCGGATTCGTATCCAACCGGGTGCTCATGCCGATGATCAACGAGGCGATCTTCTGCCTCCACGAGGGGGTCGGGAAGGCGGAGGCCATCGACGAGGTTATGAAGCTTGGGATGAATCACCCGATGGGCCCTCTGGCCCTCGCCGACCTGATCGGCCTGGACGTCTGCCTCGACATTCTGCGAGTGCTGCACCAGGGGTTCGGGGACCCCAAGTACCGGCCGTGCCCGCTGCTGGTCAAGATGGTCGACGCCGGCCACCTGGGCCGCAAGTCCGGCCGGGGCTTCTACGACTACGGCCGCGCCTGAACTGGCGGAGGAAATAAGAGAAACGAATGTACTGCCAAGTCTGTGGTGCTCCCAACCGGGACGACCACGAGTTTTGCGTCCGCTGCCACCAGAAGCTCCTGGTGCTGTCGGGCGCCCTGCGCGACGACGAAGAATCCTACGAAGAGGGCAACGAGGAGAGCTTCTCGTTCGACGAGCACCTCCTGGAGCGCATCTCGATCCTCGAGGAGGCCGTCAAGCGCACGGCGGAGACCGTCCGCCAGCTCCTCTCCGCGCTCCACAAGCAGGAGAAGAACATCCTCATCAACCAGACCGGCCTCTCCACCCTCCGCGAGTTGCTGGAGCAGAAGAAGGTCATGGGCTGGGAAGAGTGGAGCGACCTCTGGGAGTCCAAGATGGACTACCAGCTCCTGGCGTTGGAGAAGCGCGAGCGCTTCCTCTCGATCAAGGAGCGCATCGCCGCGCTCCACCACGGCGAGAAGCGCAAGCTCTTCCTGCAGCACCTGGAGGACGCCGAGTACGCGCTCTTCGCCTTCGACATCGAGCGCGCCGTGGCCGCCCTGGAGGCGGCCCACAAGCTCGACCGGAACAACTATGAGCTGGCCTACTTCCTGGGCGAGACCCACTTCAACGAGGCCAACACCGAGGCCGCGCTCGGCTACTTCTCGCGCGTCCTGGAGGTCAAACCGGACCATTACGAGGGTCTCGTCTACAGCGGCGTCATCCACTACGAGCGCGGTGACCACACCCGTGCCGAGGAGTTCCTCAAGCGGGCGGTCGCCATCTACCCGGAGAGCTTCCTGCCCCAGTTCAGCCTGGGCGCCGTCTACGCCGGCCAGGGGAACCTCGCCAAGGCGGTGCTCTTCCTGGAACGGGCCGTGCTGGTCGACCCCGTGCCGCAGGCCCTGTTCCTCCTCGGGAGCTGCTACTACGAGATGGGCAAGCTCTCCGCGGCCGTGCAGTTCCTGCAGGAGGCGGTGCGCCACGATCCGGCCTTCGAAGAGGCCCACCACCTGCTGGGCCTGGTCTACCTCGACCGTCACTGGACCCGCAAGGCCCTGGAGTCGTTCCGCCAGGCGCAGCGCCTGAATCCCAAGAAGCTGCAGTACCAGGACGTGGTGCGCTACCTCTCCGGCCACGCGGGCACGCCGCTGCCCGAGGTGGACGGCGAGGCGGCGGGCTGGTTCCGCAAGGGGGAGGAGTTCCTCGCCCGTGAGAACCTGAAGCAGGCCCACGCCTGCTACCGCCGGGCGCTGGGGCTCGATCCGGAGAACCCGACGCTGCTCATGTCTTACGCCTTGCTCTGCCTGCACATGAACCGTAGCCAGGAGATCGAGGCCGTCACCCGGAAGGTGCTCGACCTGAACCCCGGCGAGATGCTCAAGGCGACCGCCTATGCCGCCTTGATCGAGGCGCTGCGCAGCCAGGGCAAGTTCCGCGAGGGCAACCGCGTCGGCCTGCGCCTGCTCGCCGAGGGCAGCTCCAACTTCACCAAGTCGATCGCCTACTACGAGATGGCGTACAACCTGGCGGAGGCGGAGGAGGACCTGGACGACGCGCTCACCTACGCCCGCCAGTCCGTCGAGCTGTCGCGCGACGAGATCAAGCAGTTCCCGCTCGCCGCCCTGGGCTGGGTGCACTACAAGCGCAAGGAGTTCGACAAGGCGGTCGACTTCCTCGCCAAGTCGAGCGAGCTGGGGCCGTCGTCGACCACGCTCACCCATCTAGGGATGGCCCTCCTTGCCTCGGGCGAAGAGGACCGGGCGAGGAGCGTGCTCGCCCACGCCCGCACCATGGGAGACCGCGGCGAGGCGCTGCAAGAGAAGATGATGGAGTGCATGAAGGACTCGACGCGCCTGCTGGAGCGGGTGCGCCGGGGACAGCGGAAATAACCTGAGGCCCCCCTCCTGTCCTCCCTCCTGCCAAGGGGAGGCACCCATGTCTTGGAGATCGTCAATGCGCTGGAGCCAGTATTACCTGTACACCACCCGCGAGGTGCCGAACGACGCCGAGGTGATCAGCCACCAGCTCATGGTGCGCGCCGGCATGATCAGGAAGGTCGCCGCCGGCATCTACACCTACATGCCGTTCGGCTGGCGGAGCCTGTCGAAGTTCATGGCGGTCGTGCGCCGCGAGATGAACGCCGCCGGAGCCATCGAGCTGTCGATGCCCGCCATCCAGCCCGCCGAGCTGTGGCAGGAGTCCGGCCGCTGGCAGCGCTACGGCAAGGAGCTGCTGCGCATCAAGGACCGCCACGAGCGCGACTTCGTCTTCGGCCCCACCCATGAGGAGGTCATCACCGACGTGGTGCGGCGCGACGTCAAGAGCTACCGCCAGCTCCCGTTCAACCTCTACCAGATCCAGACCAAGTTCCGCGACGAGATCCGCCCCCGCTTCGGCCTGATGCGCGGGCGCGAGTTCCTGATGAAGGACGCCTACTCCTTCCACACCTCGCCCGAGAGCCTGGACGTGGGTTACGAGGCGATGCGCAACGCCTACTGCCGCATCTTCGAGGCCTGCCAGCTCGACTACACCATGGTCGAGGCCGACTCCGGCGCCATCGGCGGCTCGGCCTCGCATGAGTTCATGGTGGTCGCCGAGACCGGCGAGAGCGCCGTGGTGCGCTGCCGCGGCTGCGGCTACGCCGCGAACGTCGAGCGGGCCGAGACCCGCGGCCTGGCGCCCGCGCCGGCTCCCGCTGACACCCACCCGCAGCAGGCCCTGGAGGAGGTTCCCACCCCGGGCAAGCACAAGGTGGAAGACGTCGCCCGCTTCCTCAAGGTCTCGCCCAAGCGGGTGGTCAAGACGCTGATCTACGAGACGGAGAAGGGGCTGGTCGCGGCGGTGATCCGTGGCGACCGCGAGATCAACGAGACCAAGCTCTTCAACCACCTGGGCGTCGAGAACCTCACCCTGGCGAGCGAGGAGAAGGTCGTCGCGGCGACCCAGGCCCCCGTGGGCTTCGCCGGCCCGATCGGCCTCTCCGGCGTCCGTATCGTGGGCGACGAGACCGTCCGTCACCTCACCAACTTCGTCTGCGGAGCCAACAAGGCGGACACCCACTACGTCAACGCCAACTGGGGACGCGACATCGACCTCGCCGACTGGACCGACCTGGTGCTGGTCACCGGCGGCGACCCCTGCCCGCGCTGCGACGGCACGCTGGAGCTCTTCCGCGGCATCGAGGTGGGGCACATCTTCAAGCTGGGGACCAAGTACTCCGAGAAGCTGGGCTGCAACTTCACCGACGAGGAGGGCGCCGACCGCCCGATGGATATGGGGTGCTACGGCGTCGGCATCGGCCGCACCGTGGCCGCCGCCATCGAGCAGAACCACGACGCCGACGGCATCATCTGGCCCCGTCCCCTCGCCCCCTTCGAGGTGCTCCTCGCCTCGCTCAACCCCGATGACGCCGAGGTCAAGAAGACCGCCGAGCAACTCTACGGCCAACTTCTGGAGCACGGGGTCGACGTGCTTTTCGACGACCGCGACGAGCGCCCCGGCGTCAAGTTCAAGGACGCCGACCTGATCGGCATCCCCGTCCGCCTGGTCGTCGGAGCCAAGTCGCTCGCCGACGGCAAGGTGGAGGTCTCGCTGCGCCGCGACCGCGCCAAGCAACTGGTGCCCACTGTCGAGGCGGTGTCGAAGGTGATGGAGCTGCTCGAAGGGTAGGGGGGATTCCGGTTGGGAGCTGCCTCCTCTCCCCGGACGGGAGGGAGGCCGGGAGAGGAGGGTCGGGGTGGTGAGGTCCAGCGGAGCGAAGCCCCGAGGTGCAGGGCCGACGGGCCTAGCCCGCCGCCCGCCGCAGGAACGCCTCGCTCAACCAGACCGCGGCGAAGGCCAGCGCCACCGCGTAGCCGAGCAGGTGGAGGGCTTCGCCGTCTTCTCCGAGCTGGACGGACTGGTAGATGGCGAGCGCCAGGGTGGTGGTGCGCCCGGGGATGTTGCCGGCGACGAGGATGGTGGCTCCGAACTCGCCCAGGGCGCGGGCGAAGGCGAGGAGAGCGCCGCCGATGACGCCGCCGCTCGCGAGCGGCAGGGTCACGGTGAAGAACACCCGGAAGCGGCCGGCACCCAGGGTCCTCGCGGTCTTCTCCAGCAGCGGGTCGACCCGCTCGAACGCCACCCTCGCCGTGCGCACCAGCAGGGGGAACGACATCACGGCCATCGCCACGACCACCCCGCGCCAGGTGAAGACGACATCCAGGTGCAGGCGGTCGTAGAGGAACCCGCCGATCGGGCCGCGCCGGCCGAGCAGCTTGAGCAGGATCAGGCCGGTCGCGACCGGCGGCATCACCAGAGGCAGGGTGACCAGCGTCTCGACGAACGCCTTGCCCGGGAAGCGGCGGCGCGCGAGCAGCCAGGCGAGCGCGATCCCCGGAGGCAGGATGAGCGCCGTGGCAAGCGCCGCGACGCCCCCGGTGAAGGCGATGATCCGCCAGCCCTCGCCGTTCATCCGGTGACGATCAGGAACCCGTGCCGGCGGAACGCCGCGAGGCCGGCCGGCGACTCCAGGTAGGCCAGGAACCTCAGGGCGGCGTTCCGGTGCGCCGACCCGGCCAGCACGGCGAACGGGTAGGAGATCTTCGGTCCCCCGGCGGCCGGGACCTCGTAGGCGACCTTCACCTGCTTGGAAATCCTCGCGTCCGTCTTGTAGACGATGCCCGCTTCGACGTTGCCCGACTCGACGGCGGCGAGCGCTCCGCGCACGTTTTCGGTGGGGATCACCCGTGCCGCGAGCCTCTCCCAGAGGCCCTGCTTCACCAGGTACTCGCGGGCGTAGATGCCGGCCGGCACCGTCCGCGGCTCGGCCAGGGCGAGCCGGCCGACCGCGGGGCCGGCGAGGTCTCGCGCCGCAGCGATCTTCAGCCGCGAGCCTGCCGGCACCACCACGGCCAGCGTATTGGACAGAACGCTCCGGCGGGTGCCCGGCAGCAGCAGGCCTTTCCTTTCGAGCCCCTCCATCTTCGCCTCGTCTGCCGAGAGGAACAGGTCGGCGGGGGCCCCCTCCTCGATCTGCCGGGCAAGGGTGCTGGAGGCGCCGAGGTTGAGGGCGATCCTGCCGCCACCCGCCGTCTCGTAGGAGGCCGCCAGCTCCTGCAGCGCGTCGGTGAGGCTGGCGGCGGCGAAGACGTTCAGCTCCTGGGCCGGGAGGGACTGGGCCGGACCGAGGGCCAGGAGGAGGGTGAGGACGCTCGCGCGCATGGCAGGGAGACGGTACCACGCCTGTCCGCAAGGAGGAGAGGATGGCGTGACGCGGAATCACGGCTTATAATAAAAAGAAAAACTTGAACAGACAGCTAGAAAAAGGAGGTCTGAGATGATGCTTCGAAAGCAGCCCCATGGGGTGTGGCTCGGTGCGCTCGGAGTGCTGGCGGCGAGCATGGTCCTATTTACGTGCAGAAGCTCGGTCCCGCAGCCTGCCGTGCGGCCCGAGGCTGCCCAGGCGGAATCCGTTCCAGCCGAGCCGGGCGTTCAGGACGAGCAGGCCCTGCCTTGCGCACCGGGGGCCCGCTGCCTCAAGGTGGACGACAGCGGTAACATCGACCCGGACGGGACGAGCATCGCCCAGTGCTCGGGGACCTTCCCGGACTACATCGTCCCGGCCACCCAGTTCCCCGCCGATTACCAGGGGCCCTGGTTCCGCCTGGCGCAGAGCTTCCCCAAGACGAGGCCCAGGAAGCCGAAGCTGCCGTGGGCGAAGATCGACTACTCGAAGGGAGTCGCCGAGGCGAACGCCTATCTCTACGCCCTGCGCGACTACTCGTTCGCCGGCATGATCGCGGCCGACTTCAAGCCTGAGAAGAACCGGGTACGGGGCTGGTTCCACGTTCCGCTGATGAACTTCGGCCCGGGCCAGCGCGAGCTCATCCATGGCGTCACCCGGGAGCGCACCCTGCGGGCGCCGGAGCTGGGGATCAAGCCGGGAGTCTCGGTAGCGAACTATGCGGTCGGCTTCTACAACTCGCTGGGCGCCTACGCCATCGGCAAGGCGTGGACGGCGGCCAACCCGCCGGACCTCACCGCCAGCAAGTTCCCCGAGGGGAGCATGGTCTTCAAGATCCTGTTCAGCGCGGCGAAGCCCGAGGACTTCGTGGTACCGGCCGACTACATCCTCGAAGGAGCGCCTGAATGGCAGGTGGCGACCGGCAACGGCAGGCTGACCACCATCCGCCTCCTGCAGATGGACGTCGCCGTGCGCGACGACCGGGCGGCGGCGACGGGCTGGGTCTTCGGCACCTTCGCCTACGACCGCAACGCGCCGGACACCGACCCCTGGAAGCGGCTGCGGCCCGTGGGGCTGATGTGGGGCAACGATCCGGAATACACCCCGGCGGACCAGGCGGCCGGAAAGCCGCTCAAGGAGAGCATCGTCAGCGATCAGATCACCCCCTACGCCAAGAGCCACCTCGGCTGGGCCGGCCGGGTCAACGGCCCGGTGGACAATCCGGCTTCTTCCTGCATGAGCTGTCACAGCACGGCGCAGATCGCGGTGAACGCCCCGATGATCCCGCCGCGGAGCTGCGACACCGACGCCAAGAAGCTCCTGTGGTTCCGCAACGTAGCGGGCAACCAGGCCTTCGGCGCTGTGAACGCCGACAACTGCACCCTCGTGACCCGAGTGCCGGCGGCGGTGCCTCTCGACTATTCGCTCCAGATGCAGGTGGCGGCGCAGAGCGTCTTGCAGTTCCGGGACAAGAACCCTTGCGCGGCCGAGGAGAGCCCTGGGCCGGGGGTCGCGGCCGAAGCCGTGACGGAGACGATCCGCTCCGGCGCCGAGCGGGTCACCCGCGAGGGCACCGACGGCCAGTAGCCATGCTGCGGCGTGGAGGACGAGCGGACACGAAAACGGGGGCTCGTGGAGAGCCCCCGGGGATCTTCGGTAGTTGGGAAGGTGGTCTTAGTAGAGGGCGTTGATCGCGTTGGTGTCGTCCGCCGCGAGGCTCGCCGGACCGTTGTTGCAGTAGCTCACGGAGGGATACATGGTGGCGCCGGCAACGTTGCTGTGGCCGAGGCCGAGCATGTGGCCCACTTCGTGGACCATCACGCCCTCGACGTACATTTCGTTGGAGCAGCCGTTCGTCTCACCGACCGAGGTCCACTGGTAGGCGGTGTTGGTGACCATGTCGGCGTCGTAGATGCGGTAGGTGCCGTTGCCGCGCGACTGGTAGTAGCCGGTGAAGGTGGCGGCCAGGCAGGAGCCCGAGCAGGCCCCGATGGGGTCACGGAAGTTGAGCATCACCCGGCCGTCGCCGAGGCTGAAGGCCGCGACGGAGCCGACCGAGGCGCTCAGGCGGTTGCCGGAGCCGGCGTTGTTCCAGGTGAGGATGGCGTTCCGGGTGCGGGTACGGCCGGAGTCGCCGTCGGTGACGCTGGTCAGGCCGCGGCTGTCGACCGTCACGGCCGGCGGGCTGTCCCAGGTGCGGCGCGGGCTGAGGAGGACGTACGCGGAGAGGCTGCCGGCCGTCAGGCAGCCGAGGACACCAAGGGTGGTCAGGGAAACGATATTCTTCTTCATGGTTCAGGTCCTCTTATCCGGGTTGAGGGTTAGTTCTCGAAGATGACACGGCCGGCGAGGCGAGCCTCGTCACGGATGGAAGCCTTGAGCTCGTCGAGGTTCATGGCCTTGACGCGCGGCGCCGGACGCCCGTCCGCATTCACCACGTGCGCACCCTCTTCGATGGCGGGAACAGCCATCATCACACCCGCCTTGTCCTCAACAACCCGGAACTGGCCCTGCTGGTAGCCGGCGACGCGAGCGACGCCGTCCTTCTCCTGCTCGAGGAAGAGGACCAGCCGCTCGTTCAGCTTGAACTGCGGGAAGCCGTCCGCCTCGATCCGATAGCCGCCAACCTCACCGCCGAAGGTACGGACGATCACCACCGTC
>Ga0190265_10000279_pt1 | contig 41569 bp, 43 predicted proteins | sample Popmic124T_FD_133135 | JGI IMG/M metagenome (GOLD analysis project Ga0190265, IMG submission 133135) | Populus adjacent soil microbial communities from riparian zone of Indian Creek, Utah, USA - 124 T | ecosystem: Environmental > Terrestrial > Soil > Riparian zone | place: USA: Utah | collected... | reverse complement strand
CTGGATCGTCAAGGAGCGTCAGGAGATGCTCGCCGAGGCCAAGCGCGAGGCCGAGCGGATCGTCAAGGAGGCGCGCGAGGAGCAGACGCAGCTGATCTCCGACGAGGAGGTCGTCAAGCAGGCGGAGCGCCAGGCGGACGAGATCGTCGAGGACGCTCGCGCCCGCGAGCGCGAGATCCGGCTCGGCGCCGAGGACTACGCCGACGACATCCTCAACACGCTCGAGGTCAACCTCGAGAAGTTCATCGCGGCTGTGCAGCGCGGTCGCGATCGGCTACAAGGCCGCGAGGAGGCCGAGGTCTCCTGAGCCGTGCGATAGGCGTCGCCTGGCGGCGTCATCGCGCCCTCGCGGGCTAGCGCCCGCCGCGGGCGCTGCTTCCTTGCCATGCTCGCCTCTCGCACGGCTCAGAGCCGTCGCTAGGGTCCGGTTATGGCGCAGCGGGTAGACAGGCTCGAGATCGGGACGTTGGGGCTCTCCTCTGGAGAGGCTCGCTCGATCGACGTTGACGTTCCGGTCGAGGAGTTGAGCTTTGGCGAGGAGACGTATTCGGCGGGCGGCCATGCCGACGCTCGGCTGGACGTGTCGCACACGACGACCGGGCATGCCATGCGGTTGCGCTTCGCCGTCAGCCTGCACGGCCCGTGCACGCGCTGCCTGGAGGACGCGAACGCGACGGTCGACGTCGACTCGCGCGAGATCGACGAGCCGGGCGAGGACGACGAGCTGCGATCTCCGTACGTCAGCGACGGCGAGCTCGATCTCGGCTCGTGGGCTCGCGACGCGCTCGCGCTGGCTCTGCCGACTCGCATCCTCTGCGGCCCGCAGTGCGCTGGACTGTGCACGGTGTGCGGCGCGAACCTCAACGAGGATCCCGATCACGCCCACGAGCCAGAGCCCGATCCGCGTTGGGCGAAGCTGGCCGAGCTCCAGCTCGATCCGCGTGACGACGGCTGAGCCTCTACACTGCACCGGCTCATGGCAGTCCCCAAGCAACGACAGTCGCACGCGCGCACCAACAAGCGCCGCTCGCAGCACAAGATCGTGCCGCCGAGCCTCTCGACCTGCCCGAAGTGTGGCGAGCCCCGCCTGCCGCACCGCGTCTGCGGTACCTGCGGCACCTACGCCGGCCGTACCGCCGTCGTTAAGGCTCCAGCCGACACCGACGACGAGTAGCCCGGCGCAGTGATCGCCGTCGACGCCAACGGCGCCGACTCGGGTCCTGCCGCGGTTGCCGCCGGAGCGCGACGCTCGGGTGAGCGCGTGATGCTCTTCGGCCCCGCCGATCAGCTCGGCCCCTCCGATGACCGCATCCAGGTGGTCGACGCCCCCGAGCGCATCGGCGGCGACGAGGAGCCCGTCCGCGCGGTCCGCTCGCAGCCCGAGGCGTCGATCGTGCGCGCCGCCAAGGCGGTCGCCGACGGTGAGGCAGACGCACTGGTCAGCGCAGGCAGCACCGGCCCGACCCTCGCCGCCGCGACCCTGGCGGTGAAGCGGATCCGTGGCGTCCATCGACCGGCGATCGCGGCGTTGCTGCCGCTGCCCGCGGGCCGTGTCCTGCTGCTGGACGCCGGCGCCAACGTCGAGGTGCGGCCAGAGCATCTAGTCCAGTTCGCGTACATGGGCGCCGCGTTCATGGAGCACGTCGAGGGCGTTCAGCGGCCGCGTGTCGGTCTGCTCTCGGTCGGCGCTGAGGCGGGCAAGGGGACGCCGGACGTGCTGACCGCGCACGAGCGGTTGGCGAGCAGCGACCTGAGCTTCGCCGGGAACGTCGAGGGCTTCGACCTGCCGAATGCGGCTGTCGACGTCGTCGTGACGGACGGCTTCACCGGCAACGTCGCGCTCAAGACCATGGAGGCGACGTCCAAGGTGACTCGCGAGGCGATCCGGACGGCTGTTCGCTCCGGAGTCGTCTCGACGGCCGGCGGCCTGCTGATCCGAGGCGCCGTCAACCGCTTACGCGAGCAGCTCGACCCGGAGGCGGTCGGCGGCGCGATCCTGCTCGGCCTGCGCAAGCCGGTGGTCATCGGACACGGCAGCTTCGGGCCAGCTGGCCTCGCTGCGGCGATCGGCCTGGCCCGTCGGGCGGTCGACGAGCGGATGGTCGAGCGCACCGCGGCGGCGCTGGATGCCGGTGGGGCACTGAGGTCCGCGCCCGCTGCTAGCTTGACCACCGAATGATGGGAGGCCCCTACAACGGCCCCGGCGGGCCGTAGGAAAGGCCCAGGGTGGAGCGCTCAGACGTACTCACTCGAATCCGCGAGCATCTCGCGACCGAGCTGGAGATCGATCCCGGCCAGATCCGCGAGGAGACGCGGTTCAAGGAGGACCTGGAGGCGGACTCGCTCGACCTGGTTGAGCTCACGGTCGAGCTCGAGGACACTTACGGCATCCGGATCCCCGACGATCAAGCAGCGAAGATCCTCACCGTCGGTCACGCGGCGGACTTCGTCTTCAGCCATGTCGACACTGACGCCGACTGACCATGCCGAGAACCTCGCCGACCTACTCGACGAGCTGCCGGAGGACCTCGCGAGGCAGGCGTTCACGCACTCGTCCTGGGTCGACGATCGCGCCGACTCCTACCAACGGCTCGCCTTCCTCGGAGACGTCGTCTTGAGCCTGGCCGTCTCCACCCACCTCTATCCGCGTCTCGCGGACTACGGCGCGGGCCGGTTGACGAAGGTCCGTGCCCAGGCGGTCAGCGGGGCGGCCTGCGCGGATGTCGCCGTGGAGCTCGGCGTCCCCGACCAGCTGCGGGCGCGCGCCCCCGAGGGCGGCGAGCGGGGCTTCGACATGCTGCTGTCGAGCGAGCGGGTCCTTGCGTCGGTATGCGAGGCCGTGATCGGTGCCGCGTACCTGGCGTTCGGGATCGAGCGCGTCGCTCCGGCCGTCGTCAGCTCGTTCGCGGCTCAGGTCGACGCGGCGCTCGACCATCCGGTCGACCACAAGTCGCTGTTGCAGGAGCGTCTCGCGCGCCGGGCGGAGGTCGTCGACTACGTGATCGCCTCCGAAGACGGTCCCGCACACGAGCGCCACTTCGTCGCCGTCGCTCAGGTCGGCGGCGAGGAGATCGGCCGCGGCGAGGGCCGGACGAAGAAGGGCGCCGAGCAGGAGGCTGCCGCGCGCGCCCTGGTCGAGCTGGACGGGGACAAGAGCTGATGCACCTACGCTCGATCTCGATCAAGGGCTTCAAGTCCTTCCCCAACCGCACCAAGCTCGAGTTCGGGCCCGGCGTGTCGGTGATCGTCGGCCCGAACGGCTCTGGCAAGTCGAACATCACCGACGCGGTGCTGTGGGCGCTGGGCGAGCAGAGCCCACTGGCGATTCGCGGCCAGTCGATGAAGGACGTGATCTTCGCCGGCGGCCATGGCGTCAAGGGCTCGTCGTCCGCCGAGGTCGAGGTCGTGATCGACAACTCCGGTGGGCGGAGCGAGTCCGACTTCTCGGAGCTGTCGATCGTCCGTCGCCTCAACCGCGACGGCGACGGCGAGTACCGCCTCAACGGGGCCAGGTGCCGGCTCTCGGACGTCGCCGAGGCGCTGTCGGAGACCGGCCTCGGCAAGGAGATGCACTCGGTCGTCTCGCAGGGAAGGGTGGAGGCGATCGTCCTCTCTCGTCCGCGCGATCGGCGCCTCCTGATCGAGGAGGCTGCCGGGTTGGGCAAGCACCGTCAGCGCCGGCGCCGAGCGCAGCTCAAGCTCGAGCGCACCGAGGAGAACCTCTCCCGCGCGCTCGACGTCGAGCGCGAGGCCCGCTCGCGGCTACGGCCACTCAAGCGCCAGGCCGAGGCCGCCCAGCTTCACGAGCGATTGGAGCGCCAGACCGCCGAGGCGCGCTACGAGCTGGCGCGTGACGCCGTTCGCATCGCGACTGCCGCGCTCGAGCAGGCGTCGGCCGCGGCGACGAAGGCCCGTGCCGAGCGCGACGAGACCGAGCAGCGGCTTGCCGCGGTGGCCAAGCGACGCGAGCAGGCCGAGGAGGCGTTCGCCGAGCAGAGCCGCTTGCGTGAGGCGCTCCAAGCGCGGCTGTTCGCGACACGGTCGAGCGCCGAGCGGATTGCGATGCGCCTCGACCGCGTGCGCGAGCAGCGCCGGGTCGCCGCCGAGGGGGCCGAGCGCCGGGCCGCGCAACTGGAGCTGTTGGAGCGCGAGATCGCCGACGTGGGCGACCCCGACGCCGGGACCGCGGAGAAGATCGCGACGCTGGAGCGCGAGCTGGAGATTCTCGAGGGCCAGCGCACCGAGCGCCTCGAGCAGGAGCTCGCAGGCCTGCGTGACGAGCGCGATGCGGCCAAGCAGCGCCACGCCGAGTTGGAGCAGGCGGCGGGCGTGCTGCGCAAGGAGCTCGCCGACGCCGAGCAGGTCGCGGACGCCGCCCGCGCCGAGCGCCGCACAGCCGAGCGTGCCGCCGAGGTGGCGCGCACGGCTGCCGCCACCGCCGGCGCCGAGCTCGCCGCGATCAACCAGTACCTGCGCTCCGCAGGCGGCGCTCCCGGCGGTGCCCGAGCACTGTCAGAGCAGCTCGAGGTCGAACCCGGCTACGAGCTTGCGCTGGCCGCCGCGCTCGGCCCGCGGCTCGGGGCCGGTGTGGTCGAGAGCGTCCCGGACGGTGAGCGGCTGCTCGACGGTGTGGGCGACGAGGGCGGCTACGTGCTCGTCGCCGGCGCGGGCGATGCTTCCGATGGCGGTGCGCCACCGACGGCAGACGCGGAGCGTCTGCTCGACCACGTGCAAGCCCAGGACGCGGGGGCGAAGCTCGCCGCGCGGCTGTTGGCCGGCGTATGGGTGGTCGACTCGCTCACGTCCGTCCCGGCGGACTTCACCGGCATCGCCGTCACGCGCGGCGGCCGTGTCTGGCGGCCGGGACTCGGCGAGCTGCGCCAGGCGCCGTCTGGCGGTGCCGAGCGAGTGCTCGAGCAGCGCAACCGGCAGGCCGAGCTCGTCAAGGCGTCCGAGCAGGCCGTCAAGGCGGAGACCGCGGCGAAGGCCGAGCTCGAGCGCGTCGGCGAGCGGGTGCTCGCGGCCGATCGCGCCCGTGACGAGGCTGAGACCAAGCTTCGCGGCGCGACCCGCGACGTCGAGGCCGCCACGGAGTCGATCCGGCGCGCCGACTGGCTGATCGAGCAGCGCAGCGAGAGCCCCGACGAGGGTCCCGACGCCGTTCGGCGAGCCGAGCTCGCAGCAGAGGTCCGTGCCGAGCACCGGATGGCCGAGAGCGCCCGCAAGGAGCACGGCGAGCGCGTCGAGCGGGCGGCACGCCTACGCGACCGGATCGCCCGGGACCGCGACATCTCCGCCACCGCCGAGCGAGCGGCGGCGGTGATCGAGGCGGCGCGCGAGGCCGTCGCCGGCCGTGTGGCGGTCATCGAGGCCGAGCACGCCGCCGGCGCCGAGGCGGGCGACCGGGTCGCGGCGGAGCTGCGCTCCTGCGCACACCAGGAGGCCGAGATCCAGCGGTCTCTGCGCGACGCCGGCGAGCGCGTCACCCGCGCCGAGGTCGCCGCCCAGCAGGCGCGCGATCAGAACGCGGACGCGGTCGCCGAGCTCCAGGGGGTCGCCGAGCGCCTCGGCCTCGCGGCCGAGGCGGCGACGGAGGCACTCGACGACGAGCACCGGGAGGAGCTCCAGGTACGCATCGACCGTCTCGCGCGCCGGCGCGAGCAGCTCGGTCCCGTCAACCCGCTCGCGGCACAGGAGTACGAGGAGGCGATCGCGCACGTCGAGGAGCTCGAGGGACAGCGCGCGGACCTCGAGGGCGCGCTCACCGAGCTCCAGACGCTGATTCGCGATACCGACCGCCGCATCCGCGAGAGCTTCGAGGAGACATTCGAGGCGGCTGCCAAGAACTTCGAGGACGTCGTCGCCCATCTGTTCCCCGGCGGACGCGGTCGGCTGCGACTCGTCGCTCCCGATCAGGGACCGCGGCCCGTGCTCGGCGGGCAGGAGGCCGAGAGCGGGGAGTCCGCGCACGCGGAGGACGACGCCGCCGAGACGGCCGACGGCGCCAAGCCGGCGGCCGCCGAGCCGGGCGTCGAGGTCGAGGTCACCCCCGCCGGCAAGTCGACCAAGCGCCTCTCCCTGCTCTCCGGTGGCGAGAAGTCGCTCGTCGCGCTCGCGTTCATGTTCGCCGTCTTCCTCGCGCGGCCGTGCCCGTTCTACGTGCTCGACGAGGTGGAGGCCGCGCTCGACGACCTCAACATCGACCGCTTCCTGCAGCTCGTGCGGCGCTACTCGGACCGGGCCCAGTTCATCGTCGTGACCCACCAGAAGCGGACGATGGACGCGGCCGACCGGCTCTACGGCGTGAGCATGGGCGGTGACGGGATCTCGCGGGTGGTCTCGCGGCAGTTGAGCGGAACCGGCCAAAGCCTGTTCGAGCAGGCCGAGCCGGCCGCTGCCGACGCCTCCGCCGACGTGGCGTAGCTTTCCGCGCCATGGGCCGGGAGTGGAACGAGCTGTTCGTCGTCGACGGCGCGCCGATCACGGCGGCGCCGGAGGACGCCGTGACCGAGGAGGGGGGGAGGCCGAGGCGGGGGTTCTTCAAGCGGTTGCGGGAGAACATGGCGAAGACGCGGGAGGCGTTGGGAGCCGAGATCCAGGCGACGATGTTCGAGCGGCTGGACGACGAGGCCTTCGAGCGGCTGGAGGAGGCGCTGATCTACGCCGACGTCGGCGCGCCGACCACCGCGACGATCGTGGCGCGGCTCGAGGGCGAGGCCGCGTCGGGGGATCTGGAGAGCGGGGAGGACCTGACGCGGCGGTTGCGGGAGCTGCTGGCTGAGACGGCGCGCGTCGAGGGCGACACGATCGAGCTGGGGGCTAAGCCGACGGTGATCCTGATGGTTGGAGTCAACGGGACGGGCAAGACGACGACGATCGGCAAGATCGCCTGGCATCTGCGCAAGGAGCTCGGTCAGACCGTGATGCTCGCGGCGGGCGACACCTTCCGTGCGGCGGCGGCCGAGCAGCTCGAGGTCTGGGCCGAGCGCGCCGGCTGCGACATCGTGCGCGGCGCCGAGGGCTCCGATCCGGGCGCGGTCGTCTTCGACGCGATCGAGGCGGCTACAGCCCGTGGCCACGACGTCGTCCTCGTCGACACCGCCGGACGCCTGCACACCCAGCAGCATCTGATGGACGAGCTGACCAAGGTCCGCAAGGTGATCGCCTCGAAGCTCGACGGCGCGCCTCACCACACCCTGCTCTCAGTCGACGCCACCACTGGCCAGAACGGGCTGCGCCAGGCGATGCTCTTCCGCGAGGCCGTCCCGCTCGACGGCATCGTCCTCACCAAGCTCGACGGCACCGCCAAGGGCGGCATCGCCCTCGCCATCGCCCAGGAGCTCGAACTTCCGGTGCAGCTGATCGGGATCGGCGAGACCATCGAGGATCTTCGTCCCTTCGACCCAGACGACTTCGCCGCGGCCATCCTCGAATAGCGAGAATTGGCGCCGACGCCGATCGCGCGGGTGGCGTGGGTTTCGACGGACCGGCGGAGCCTGCGAAGCCGGCCGCGAAACCCATCGACAGGACCCGCGCGCAGCCACGCCGGTCCCGCGCGCAGCAACGCCCATCCCTCGGAGGAATAGGATCCGCCAATGGACGAGTGGGTCATCTGGGCCATCGTCGCGGGGGTGCTTGCGATCGGCGAGATCTTCTCGCTGTCGTTCTTCCTCGGGCCGATCGCGGTCGCTGCAGGACTGGCAGCTGTCGCCGCTCTGCTCGGCGCGGGACTTGCGGTCCAGCTGGTCGTCTTCATCCTCGCCTCGGTCGGATCGCTCGCAGTCCTGCGACCGATCGCTCGCCGGCATCTGCACACGCCGGCCCAGATCCGGACCGGCACCGCGGCGCTGATCGGGATCGAGGCCGTCGTGCTCGAGCGGGTCGATCGCGACGGCGGCAGCGTCAAGCTGGTCGGCGAGATCTGGACCGCGCGTGCTTTCGACGAGGACGCGGTGCACGAGCCAGGGCAGCGGGTACAGGTGATGCGTATCGATGGCGCCACGGCGCTGGTTTCCAACGGAATCTAGGAGGCGGTTGTGGCTACTCTGATCGTGCTGGCGGTGATTGCGCTGGTCGTCCTGGTGACGATCGCGCAGGGAATTCGGATCGTCCCTCAGGCTCGGGCGGGGATCGTGGAGCGGCTCGGCCGTTACCACCGGACGCTCGAGGCCGGGCTGGGGATCGTCGTTCCCTACGTGGATCGGGTCAAGCCGCTGATCGACCTGCGCGAGACGGTGGTCTCGTTCCAGCCCCAGCCCGTGATCACCGAGGACAACCTCGTGATCAGCATCGACACGGTCATCTACTTCCAGGTCACCGACCCGAAGGCCGCGACCTATGAGATCGCCGACTACATCGGCGCGATCGAGCAGCTGACGGTCACGACGTTGCGCAACGTGATCGGCGGCATGACGCTCGAGGACACGCTCACATCGCGCGACAAGGTCTCCGGCGCGCTGCGCATCGTCCTCGACGAGGCAACCGGCCGCTGGGGGATCCGCGTCAACCGCGTCGAGCTCAAGGCCGTCGACCCGCCGGCCTCGATTCAGGAGGCGATGGAGAAGCAGATGCGCGCCGAGCGCGACCGCCGTGCCGCGATCCTCACCGCGGAGGGCGTCAAGCAGTCCCAGATTCTCACCGCCGAGGGCGAGAAGCAGAGCGCGATCCTGCGCGCCGAGGGCCAGCGCGAGTCGCAGATCCTCGAGGCCGAGGGCGAGGCGAAGGCGATCGAGACGGTGTTCGGCGCAATCCACCGCGGGGACGCGGACCCGAAGCTGCTCGCCTATCAGTACCTGCAGACCCTGCCCGAGATCGCCGACGGCGAGGCGAGCAAGCTGTGGATCATCCCGAGCCAGTTCACCGACGCGCTCGACAGGCTCGGCTCGGCCTTCGAGGGGCCCGACGCCAAGAAGCCGGGCGACGGACCGCCGATACCGCCGCAGACGTAGCGGTACGCTCACGGCGTGTTCGACACGCTCGCTGACCGGCTTCAGAGCGCGCTCGGGGACGTCACCAAGCGTGGCGCGCTGACCGAGGAGGACGTCGCGAAGGCGATGCGCCAGGTGCGTCTCGCGCTGCTCGAGGCCGACGTCAACTTCAAGGTCGTCAAGCAGTTCACGACGGCCGTCAAGGAGCGCGCGACCGGGGCGGACGTGCTCGAGTCGCTCAACCCCGGCCAGCAGGTCGTGAAGGTCGTCGCCGACGAGCTGACCGAGCTGATGGGCGGCTCGGGACGCGAGCTGGTGCTCGCCAAGGCCGGCCCGACGGTGATCCTGATGGCCGGCCTGCAGGGGTCGGGCAAGACGACCGCCTGCGGCAAGCTCGCCCGCTACCTCCACGAGGAGCGCATGCTCGATGTCGCGATCGCCGCGTGCGACCTGCAACGGCCCGCCGCGGTCGAGCAGTTGACCACCGTCGGCAAGCGCGCCGGAGCGACCGTCTACGAGCAGGGCACCGGCCGCGACCCCGTCGACGTCGCCGAGTGGGCGCTCGGTCAGGCGAAGGCGGAGCGCCGTGACGTGCTGATCGTCGACACCGCTGGACGCCTTCACGTAGACGCCGAGCTGATGGACCAGCTCGCGCAGATCAAGAAGCGCACCAAGCCGCACAACGTGCTGCTGGTCGTCGACGCGATGACCGGTCAGGACGCCGTCAACGTCGCTGAGGCGTTCGCCGAGGCGACGGCGTTCGACGGCGTGATCCTCTCCAAGCTTGACGGCGACGCCCGCGGAGGCGCCGCCCTGTCGGTCAAGGCGATCACCGGCAAGCCGATCCTCTACGCCTCGACCGGTGAGAAGCTCGACGCCTTCGAGCGCTTCCACCCCGACCGCATGGCCCAGCGGATCCTCGGCATGGGCGACGTGATGACGCTGATCGAGAAGGCCGAGCAGCGCATCGACGAGAGTCAGGCGCAGGAGCTCGAGCGCAAGATCCGCAAGAACCAGTTCACGCTCGACGACTTCCTCGACCAGATGAAGCAGGTGCGCAGCATGGGCCCGCTCCAGAACCTGCTCAAGATGATCCCGGGGATGGGCGCCCAGCTCAACGGCCTGAAGGTCGACGACAGGGAGCTGGACCGCCTCCAGGCGATCATCACGTCGATGACGCCGGCCGAGCGCGCCAACCCGAAGCTGATCGACGGATCGCGCCGGCGCCGGATCGCCGCGGGCTCGGGGACCAACGTCCAGGCGGTCTCGAACCTGGTCAAGCAGTTCGCGCAGATGCAGAAGCTGATGAAGCAGATCAGCAAGGGCAAGATGCCCGACCTGGCGCAGATCGCCTCGGGCCGCTAACGTTCCCCGGCCTCGTCGATACCCGATTGATTACCGACTGATGATCGAGATAGGAAGACCTTGGCCGTAAAAGTCAGGCTGACCCGCGTCGGCTCAAAGAAGAACCCAATTTGGCGTGTTGTCGTTGCAGACGGTCGCGCTCCGCGTGATGGTCGCTCGATCGAGACGATCGGGCACTACAACCCGCAGACGCAGCCGTCGCGGATCGAGATCGACCGCGAGCGGCTTCAGTTCTGGCTGGATCGCGGCGCTCAGCCGTCGAACACCGTCAAGAAGCTCATCCGTGCCGAGAACACCGGCTACGAGATCCCGACGTCGGACGCACCCACTCCGCCTGCCCGCACCGCGAAGGCCGAGGCGCCTGCCGAGGAGGCCCCCGCAGCAGAGGCTCCCGCAGCGGACGAGCCAGCCGCCGAGGCAGAGGCTCCCGCCGAGGCTGAGGCGCCCACAGAGGCTGAGGCCGCACCTGAGGCGAGTGCCGACGCAGGCGAGCCCGCCGCCGCTGGCGACGACGCCGACGCTTCCGAGGCGTCGGACGACGCCGAGAGCTCCTAGCCGGGGCCATGGAGGAGCTGCTCGCCTACCTGGCTCGCGGCCTGGTGGACGATCCAGACTCGGTCTCGGTCGACTCCTTCGAGGAGGAGGACGGCACGGTCGTGCTCGAGCTCACCGCCCCGCCCGACGAGGCCGGTCGCCTGATCGGCCGCCGCGGCCGGACGATCTCGGCGCTGCGCACCGTCACCAAGGCGAGCGCCACCCGCGCGAACAAGCGCGTTCTGATCGACGTCGTCGACTCCTAGCCCGATGGCCGGGGAGACGCGCCTGGTCACGGCCGGCAGGGTCGGTCGCTCGCACGGGCTCGACGGCAGCTTCGCCGTCGAGCGCCCCGATCACGAGCTCGCGAAGGGCACCTTGATCACCGTCGCCGGGGACACTCGACGCATCGAGCGTCGCGCCGGCACCGACGAGCGGCCGCTGATCCGTCTCGAGGGCGTGACCGACCGCGAGGCGGCGCGAGCGCTGCACGGCGAGCCGCTGCTCGTCGAGGACACGCTCGGGGACGGCGAATGGCTCGCCGACGACCTGGTGGGCTGCAAGGTCGAGGGGATGGGGGAGGTGCGGCGCATCGTCGGTGGGCCGTCGTGCGACGTGCTCGAGCTCGAGGGCGGCGAGCTGATCCCGCTGGTGTCGGACGCGGTGCTCGGCGTCGATCTCGAGGCCGGCTCGATCTCGGTCGACCGCCGCTTCCTGCGGCTGGAGGACGAGACCGGGTGAAGATCGACGTCTTCACGCTCTTCCCGGACTGGTTCGACTGGTTCCGCGACCAGCGCCACGTCCGCAACGCGCTCGAGCTCGGCCACTCCTTCGATGCGATCGACCTGCGCGCGACCACGCCGCTGACCGCCGGCCAGGTGGACGACACGCCATACGGCGGCGGCGCCGGGATGGTCATCCGAGTCGACGTCGTGGAGGCGGCGCTGCGCGCCCGCTGGGGCGCCGACCCCGTCGAGGCGCGGGGCAGTCGGCGGGTGATCGCCCTCGCGCCAAGCGGGCGGCAGTTCGACGAGCAGCTCGCCGCCGAGCTTGCCGGCGAGGACGAGCTAGCGATCCTCTGTGGTCGCTACGAGGGCTTCGACGAGCGCGTGCATGAGCATCTGGCGACCGACGTGCTGTCGATCGGGCCGTACGTCGTCGCCGGTGGCGAGCTGCCCGCGATGGTGATCGGCGATGCGATCCTGCGCAAGCTGCCCGGCGCGCTCGGCCACGAGGACAGCGCGCTCGAGGAGTCGTTTTCCGCAGCGCTGGGCGGCGCGCCGGAGTATCCGCACTACACGCGACCGGCGCAATGGCGCGGCCACGGGGTGCCCGACGTGCTCGTCTCGGGCGACCACGGGCGAGTGCGAGAGTGGCGGCTGGAGCAGAGCCGGGGTCGCCTTCGCTAGGATTCGCCGCCGCGCGAGGACGCCGGTCCGGACCTCGCGCCTTTTCATGCCATGAGCGGAGTCATCGACACCATCGAGCGCAGCCAGCTGCGCCGCGTCCCCAAGTTCGCGGCGGGCGATCGCCTGCGGGTTCACTTCCAGGTCGTCGAGGGCACGCGCAAGCGCACACAGGTCTTCGAGGGCATCGTCATCAAGCGCCAGGGCAGCGGCGCACGTGAGACGTTCACCGTCCGCAAGCAGTCCTTCGGGGTCGGCGTGGAGCGGACGTTCCCCGTCCACTCGCCGAAGATCGAGCAGATCGAGGTCGCCGCTCGCGGTGACGTCCGGCGCGCGAAGCTCTACTACCTCCGCGACCGGATCGGTCGCGGCGCGCGCGTTCGCGAGCGCCGCTTCGGTCCCGAGGACGAGCTGGACAACGTCATGCCGCCGCCCGAGGCCGATCGGGTCGAGGAGACCCCCACGGCCGAGGCCGACGAGGCCACCGCCGAGGCTCCGGTTGACGAGGCGCCCGCCGAGGCTCCGGCCGCCGAGGCACCGGCAGACGACGCACCGGCCGCCGAGGCCGACGCTGCCGATCAGCCATCCGACGACGCAGCGGAGGAGCCGGCCGACGACAGCGCCGACGACTCCGCCGACAAGCCGGACGCCTAGCGGGGCAAGGGCCGGAGCGAGCGAGCATGGCTCGGACCGGAGATCGGAACGCCGGCGGCTCGCTGATCGAGCTCGTCGTGATCGTCGCCGTCGCGCTCGGCGTGGCGCTCGGGATCCAGGCGGTGCTCGTGAAGCCGTTCCGCATCCCGAGCGAGTCGATGGTGCCGACCCTCGAGATCGGTCAGCGTGTGCTCGTCGACCGGATCTCCCCGCGCTTCAGCGACTACGAGCGCGGTGACGTGGTCGTCTTCAAGCCGCCGGAGGGCGCCGATACCGGCGCGTGCGCCGTCAGCCATCCGCCCCAGCAGGCGTGCCCGCGCTCGTCTGACGCAAAGTCGGACACGAACTTCATCAAGCGGATCGTCGCCGTCGGCGGCGACCGGATCGCGATCAAGCGCGGTCGCGTCTACATCGACGGAAAGCTCCAGCAGGAGCCCTACATCGCTCCGAACGCCAACTGCGACATCTGCAACCTCCCCGAGGAGCTCACCGTTCCCGAGGGCCAGTACTACATGATGGGCGACAACCGCGGCGCAAGCCTCGATAGCCGCAAATGGGGCCCCGTGCCGAAGGACAACATCATCGGCAAGGCGTTCGCGACCTACTGGCCCCCCAACCGCTGGGGTGGGCTCTAGCACCCCTTTCGTGGTCGTCGGTCGAGGTACGTATGATCGGCGGGCGTGGGCGAGGTGAGCACAGCGGTCGAGCCGGAGGGGGCTCCTGAGGCTCCGTCCACGCAGAAGCGCCGCAAGCGGCGCAAGAACGTCCACACGGGTCGAAAGCTGTTCGCGTTCGACCGGGAGCTCGGCTATCGCTACGTGGCCGGCGCGGACGAGGCCGGTCGAGGATGTCTGGCTGGACCGCTGGTCGCGGCGGCGGCACTCTTCGATCTCGAGCGGCTCACTCTCGCCGATCGCCGGGCGCTCGCGCGGCTGAACGACTCCAAGCAGCAGACGGAGGCGCTGCGCGAGGAGCTGTACCCGGTCGTCATGCGGGCGTGTGCGGGCGTGGCGGTGGTGTCGCGCTGCGTGCGCGGGATCGACTCGCGCGGTCTTCACGTGACGAACCTCGACGCCCTTCGCTCAGCGCTGCTGCGGGTCGCGCGGCCGGGGGGGATCTGCCTCGTCGACGGCTTCAAGGTGCCGGACTTCGGGCACGAGCAGCGAGCGGTCGTCGACGGCGACTGTCGCAGCGCGGCGATCGCCGCCGCGTCCGTGCTCGCCAAGGTCACCCGCGATCGCTACATGCGGCAGGCCGCCGAGCGTCACCCCGAGTGGGGATTCGGCTCGCATGTCGGCTATTCGACGCCGGAGCACCGTGCCGCGATCGCCGCACACGGCGTCTCGCCACTCCACAGGCTGTCGTTCGACTCGACGGCCTACCAGCAGCTGCGGCTCGGCTAGAACGCGTCCTCGACGTGCTCGAGCGCGAGTAGTCGCCCCGCCCGGTCGACCGTCACGCCGATCGCGTCGAAGCGGATCCACGGCAGCGCGCCATCCGGACGCTCGCGGGTACGCAGCCACGCGGCCGCCAGTCGCCGGATGCGCCGACGCTTGACGGATCCGATCGCGTCGAGCGGTCCGTCCGGTCCGGCGCGCGTGCCCGCGACCCGCGTCTTGACCTCGCAGAAGACGAGGCAGCGACCCTGCCGGGCGACGATGTCGAGCTCGCCGAGCCGTCCGCAGCGCGCGTTCCGCTCGAGCACCCGATAGCCGGCGCGCTCCATGTGCTCGCCGGCGAGGCGCTCGCCGTGCGCGCCCAGCTGCCTACGTCGGTCGTGGGAGTCCATCCGCTCGACGCTAGGCAGGCGCGGGTGACGCCGGGCACCCTGAGCTTCGATCGACGTGACGGGTCGGATGGCGGTCCGTCACGGAGCTGTCGCGGCTGTGGCCCCGACGCGGTCAGGGCGCTCCTAGCTTGCTCCGAGTGCTTGCACGCGTGCCGACCTTTGCGCTCGAGGGCGTCGATGCCCGCGAGGTCACCGTCGAGGTCGACGTTCGCCGCGGCCTACCCGCGTTTGCGATCGTCGGGCTTCCCGACACGGCGGTGCGCGAGGCCCGCGAGCGCGTTCGAGCAGCGTTGCTCAACTCGGATCTAGAGTTCCCGCTCGCTCGTCTGACGGCCAATCTCGCCCCGGCCTGGGTCCGCAAGGCCGGCGCCAGCTTCGATTTGGCGCTCGCCGTCGGAGTGCTGTCCGCGAGCGGCCAGGTGCCGGCCGCGGCGTTGGAGGGGTGTGCGGTCTCCGGGGAGCTCTCGCTCGGCGGCGAGCTGCGTCCGGTGCGCGGGGCGCTAGCGATCTCGATCGGCTGTCGCCGCGCCGGGTTGCGGCGCCTGATCGTCGCGCCTGAGAGCGCGGCCGAGGCGGCGCTCGTCGGCGACGTCGAGGTCTGTCCGGTTCCGAGCCTCGCGCGGCTCGTGGACCTGCTCCACGAGCGCTGGGCTCCCGAGCCACCGCGAGCGGGACCGGAGCCGAGCCCTCCCGTCGCCGACGCCCCGGATCTCGCGGACGTGCGCGGCCAGCTCGACGCGCGCCGCGCCTTGGAGATCGCTGCCGCGGGCGGTCACAGCCTGCTGATGATCGGCCCTCCCGGCGCCGGCAAGACGATGCTCGCGCGGCGGCTGCCTGGGATCCTCCCGCCGCTCACATCCGACGAGGCGCTCGATGTCACGCGCGTCCACGGGGTCGTGGGCATGGGGTCGGGCGGTCTCGCGGCGCTGCGTCCGTTTCGCGCGCCGCACCACACGATCTCCGCCCAGGGCCTCGTCGGTGGAGGCGCTCGCCCGCGACCCGGCGAGGTCACGCTCGCACACCGAGGCGTGCTCTTCCTCGACGAGCTCGCCGAGTTCGCGCGTCCTGCGCTGGAGGCACTGCGCCAGCCGCTGGAGCTGGGCGAGGTGGAGATAACCCGCGGTCAGACGACGCTCGCCTTCCCGTCCCGCGTCATGCTCGTAGCCGCCGCCAATCCCTGTCCGTGCGGCCGGGGAGGCGACGCCTGCACATGCCCGGGAATGGTCAGGGACCGCTACCGGGCCCGCTTGAGCGGGCCGCTGATCGATCGCATCGACATGGTCTGCCAGCTCGCGCCGGTGACCGCCGACAAGCTCGCGCCCGGCGCGCCGCTCGGAGAGCCCTCGGCGGCGGTCCGCGGCAGGGTGTCGCGCGCCCGTGCGGCACAGTCGCGGCGCCTCGCCAGGTCGGGCATCGCGACCAACGCGGCGATGACCGCCCGGCAGATGCGCGAGCAGGTAGGGCTCGCCCCACGGGCAGCGCAGCCCCTGACGGCGGCACTCGACCGAGGACTGCTGACCGGCCGCGGACACGACCGTGTCCTGCGCCTTGCCCGCACGATCGCCGACCTCGAAGAAGGCGATCTGGTCACGGCCGTTCACGTCGCCGAGGCGCTTGGCTACCGGGTGGCCGCGTGAGCACCGTCTGCGACGCCTGCCTGCGGCGCGGCTACCTCATCGGCCTGCTCGCGGCGCCGATCGCGGGCTTACTCGAGCGACGGCTGCGCCGTCCCGCCGAGATCATGGCGCTCGAGGACGCCGAGCTGGCGATGGCGATCGGTGGATCGAGCACCGGTGAGGCGCTCGACTTCCTCGCCCACTTCGACCCGCGGCGCGCCCGGGCGGACCTGACCCGCGCCGCAGTGACCGCCATCTGCATGCACCGCGAGGGCTACCCGGAGCAGTTGCGCGACCTACCGGATGCGCCGGCGGCGCTGTTCTGCCGCGGGCGGACAGAGCTCCTCGCAGCCACCGCCGCCGAGCCCGCCGTCACGGTCGTCGGCACGCGCGACGCCTCGCCTTACGGACTGGATGTCGCGCACGACCTCGGCCGCGGGCTGGCGAGCGCCGGGATCACGACGATCAGCGGTATGGCGCTGGGCATCGACGCCGCAGCGCACCGGGGCGCGCTCGGAGCGCGAGGAGCGACGATCGCCGTGCTCGCGTGCGGGCCGGACATCGCCTATCCCCGCCGCCACCGTGACCTCCACGCGCAGATCTGCGCGCAGGGACTGGTCGTGTCCGAGCTGCCGCCCGGCCAGCGCGCGTATCGCTGGAGCTTTCCGGCGCGCAACCGCATCATGGCCGCGCTCGCGCGGCTGACGGTCGTCGTCGAGGCGGGGGAGGCGTCCGGCACGCTGATCACGGCGGGGTTCGCGCAGGACCTGGGACGTGCCGTCGGTGCGGTGCCGGGACGGGTGACCACGCGCGTGGCTCACGGCGCCAACAAGCTCTTGCGCGACGGCGCGCCGGTGATCCGTGACACGGGCGATGCGCTCGACGAGCTGCTCGGCGTCGGCATGTGGTCGCGGGCGCAGGCCACCGACCTCTCCAACCTCGATCCGGCTCAGAGGCGGCTGCTCGACGCCGTGGAGGCCGGTCTCGACATGGACGGCATCTGCGCGTTCACGGACATGGAGATCGCCCAGGTGCGCGCCGCGCTGACCGAGCTCGAGACGAGCGGCCTCATCCGACGCGATGGCTTGGCGGGCTGGGAGCGGTCGAGCCACTGACTCTGCCTATGCTGCGGCCGTGCCACCCGAGCGTCCTCCATGTGTGCTCTCGATCGCCGGATCCGACTCCGGCGGTGGAGCGGGCATCCAGGCGGACCTCAAGGCGTTTGCCCGTGCCGGGGTCCACGGGATGACCGCGATCACCGCGATCACAGCCCAGAGCACGGTCGCCGTCGACGCTGTCTACCCGCTGCCCGGTGCCGCGATCGTCGCGCAGGTACGCGCCGTCGCCGAGGACATCGGCGTCGACGCGGTCAAGATAGGGATGCTCGGGACCACGGAGGCAATCGCCGCGGTGGGCGACGCACTCGACCTGGTGGCGGACGCCCCGGTGGTGCTCGACCCCGTGATGGTCTCCGAGAGCGGCGGGACGTTGCTCGCACCCGACGCGATCGAGTCCCTCGCGGCACAGCTCCTCCCGCGCGCGACAGTCGTCACCCCGAACCTGCCCGAGGCGCGCGTCCTCGCCGGGCTCGGCGAGGACACCTCCGCCGAGCAGCTCGCGCGGGCGGTTCAGGCGCTGGGTCCCAGCGCCGTCGTGGTCACGGGCGGCCACTCGGACCAGCTCGTCGACACGTTCTTCGACGGTGAGACCGTCGTCGCGATTCCCGGGGAGCGTCACACCGACGGTGCGGCGCACGGCTCCGGCTGCACGCACTCCTCGACGCTCGCTGCGCGGATCGCGCTCGGAGACGATCCCCTCACGGCCGCCCGGCGTGCACGCGAGGTCGCGGGAGCTGCGGTGCGGGACGGCTTGCGTGGCGTCGGCGCTGGAGCCGGCCCCGTGGACGTCTTTGGCCTGCTGAGGCGAAAAACGCCTTTGGCATAATCGCTGGATCAGGTTCCTTCGGATGAAACCGGGCCATGGCGAGATCCTCCTTGCCGAGGGTGACCCGAAGCTGCGTGAGGACCACGAGCAGCTGATCGGGGAGTTCCGCCGCCAGCTCGACCAGGGAATGTGGGCCGCCGTGCCGACCGAGCGGCCCGGAAGCGGCCGGCGCGAGGCCCAGATGGTGCGTGACTTCGCCGAGATCCCTCCCGACGCACAGCGCGTGATCTTCTTCCCGCGCGCATCGGGAGGCTGACGTGTTCGCGCTGCTCGTCACCGGGCTGATCGCGACCGCGCTCGCGGCGTTTCTCTGCGCCCGCAACATCGGTCGCCTCAGCACCGGCCGGCGGCCGATCGCCGCGGCCCCGGCGCACACCTTCGACCCCGGCCGCGAGCGGCGCGCGGAGCAGCGCGCGAGGCAGCTGCTGCGTTCCTGCGTGAACGCGACCGAGTGGGCGATGTACCGCGATCTCGGCTTCATCCAGCTACCGGGCCGGCGCCTCGCCGACTCGAGCGGCGACGACGGGCAACCGCCGTACGCCTACCTGATCTACCCCCACAAGCCGCTCGTCGCCTACGAGCCGGCAACCGGCCGGCTGCTGAGCGAGTACTGCGTGCAGTTCCCCGACGTCGAGGGCGGTGGCCCGACGCGGCTGCCGGCTTCCGACGACGTGCTCGCCAAGTGGATGGCGCTCACGTCGGACGAGTCCCGCGTGATCGGTCGTGCGAACATGCACCTCGTGGGCCGTCAGCACGATCCAGCGCACGTCAGACGCGACATCTGGCGGCTCGCCGAGTGGGAGCGCCGCAACGGCGCGCTGAGCACGTCGAGGTCGACCGCCGCGTGAGCAGAGACCTCCGCGCACGCAGCCGGGTCCAACTCGACGGCCCGGACCGCGCCGCCGCGCGCGCCTACTACAAGGGCGTCGGCCACGACGACGAGTCGCTGAGCCGTCCGATCATCGGCATCGCCAACACCTGGAGCGAGGCGGTGACGTGCAACTTCCACCTGCGCCGGCTCGCCGAGCGGGTCAAGGACGGCGTCCGCGCCGCCGGCGGCACGCCGATGGAGTTCAACACCATTGCCGTCTCCGACGGGATAACGATGGGCACCGAGGGGATGAAGACCTCGCTCGTCAGCCGCGAGGTGATCGCCGACTCGATCGAGCTCGTCGCCCGCGGCCATCTCTTCGACGGCATCGTCGCCCTCTCCGGCTGCGACAAGACGATCCCCGGCTGCGTGATGGGCCTCGCCCGGCTCGACCTGCCGAGCGTGATGCTCTACGGCGGCTCGATCAAGCCCGGCAAGTTCCGCGGCGAGGACGTGACGATCCAGGAGGTCTTCGAGGCCGTCGGCGCCCACGCCGCCGGCAAGATCTCCGACGCCGACCTCAACGAGCTGGAGTCGGTCGCCTCGCCGGGAGCTGGCGCCTGCGGCGGCCAGTTCACCGCCAACACGATGGCACTCGCCTTCGAGACGCTCGGCATCTCGCCGATGGGCAGCTCGATGGTCCCCGCCGAGGAGGGCAAGAAGGGGCAGGTCGCCGAGGACTGCGGCCGGCTCGTCCTCGACGTGCTCGAGCGCGACCTGCGCCCAAGCCAGATCATCACGCCCGAGTCGCTCGAGAACGCGATCGCGGCCGTCGCGATGACCGGCGGGTCGACCAACGCCGTCCTGCACCTGCTCGCGGTCGCCAACGAGGCCGGCGTCACGCTCGACATCGACGACTTCGATCGCATCGCGTCCAAGACGCCGCTGCTCGCCGACCTCAAGCCGTTCGGCCGCTACGTCGCGCCGGACCTCTGGCGCGCCGGCGGGATGCCGCTCGTGGTCAGCCGCCTCGACGAGGCCGGCCTGCTGAACCGCGACGCGATCACCGTCACCGGTCGCACGATCGGCGCCGAGGCCGACGCCGTCGAGGAGGCCGAGGGACAGCGCGTCGTGCTGCCGCTGTCCGAGCCGCTCGCGACCAGCGGCGGCTTCGCGATCCTGCGCGGCAACCTCGCGCCCGACGGCTGCGTCGTCAAGCTCGCCGGCCACGGCCGCCGCGAGCACCGAGGTCCGGCGCGCGTGTTCGAGGGCGAGGAGGACGCCTTCGCCGCCGTCAAGGCCGGCGAGATCGAGGCTGGCGACGTCGTCGTCATTCGCAACGAGGGTCCGTCTGGCGGGCCGGGGATGCGCGAGATGCTCGCCGTCACCGCCGCGATCCAGGGCGAGGGGCTCGGCGACTCGGTCGCGTTGATCACCGACGGCCGCTTCTCGGGTGCCACCCACGGCTTCATGGTCGGCCACGTCGCTCCCGAGGCGCCACGCGGCGGGCCGATCGCCGCCGTCCAGACCGGCGACACCGTGATCCTCGACGTCGAGCGGCGCGAGCTCAACGTCGACCTGCCCGCCGACGAGATCGCACGTCGCGTCGCCGCCTACGAGCCCCCGGAGCCCAAGTACACCTCCGGCGTGCTGGGAAAGTACGCGAAGCTTGTGGGATCGGCGTCCCAGGGCGCCCTCACGGGATAAGTAGATCTGGGGGCTCGCGCCCCCAGGCCCCCGCGCACGCTGGCCGGTTGGGGGCGGGCTCGGCCGTCTCAAGCCCCACTGTTGACTGGCTGGTGCAAGCGGGCTGTTGTGGCCAGCCGCTGAACAGCCTGGGCCGGCCAGGTGACACTCGTTGAAACACCCACCGCGGACCAGCCAGGTGCCTCGGGGGCCCGGGGCGCGAGCCCCCGGTTTCTATCTCTAGGCGACGCGGTCGCTCGCTTTAGCCTCGGGCGCTCGAACTGCCTCCAGCTCGCCCTCGGCGATCTGGTACTCCATGAACTCAGCGAGCTGGTCGTTGAAGGTGACGGGGCGCTCGACCATCGCGACGTGGCCGGTGTCCTCGAGGATGACCTTGTGCGAGCCGCGGATCAGCTCGATGAACCTGTCGGCGTCCTGGACGGGGATGATCCCGTCCTCCTCGCCCCAGATGACGAGCGTCGGGCAGCCGATCTCGGGAAGCCGGTCGAGGAAGTCGTAGTCGAGGCAGGCGGTCAGCGCGTCGAAGAAGCCGGGCTTGCCCGAGCCCTTCAACAGGCCCTCGAAGGCGACGTCAGGACCGAGCTTGGTCGGATGACGGACCACCGCGCTCAGCAGCCAGTGACGGAGCTTCGGCCGGGCGGCGTAGCGGCGCCGCTGGGCGGTGCTGGCTCGGGTCGCGATCGTGAGTATCCGGCCGACGCGCAGGACCTGATCGCGTGGCGCCTCGCGCTGTGAGATCCCGGCCGACGAGACGAGCACCAGGCGCTCGACGAGCTCCGGCGCCTTGATCGCGACCTCGGCCGAGATGTAGCCGCCCATCGAGTTGCCGACCAGCACGACGGGACCGAGGTCCAGCCGCCGGCACAGCTCGGCGACGACGCGGCCGTAGTACTCGATCGTGATCTGCTCGGTCGGCATCGGCGTGAGTCCGTGGCCGGGCAGATCGAGCGCCACGACGCGCCTGTCGCCGGAGAAGCGCAGGATGTTCTCGAGCCAGTTCTGCCACTGGCCGGACAGCCCGTGCACGTAGACGATCGGCCGCTGGTCGTTGCGCTCGCCGACGTCGACGTAGTTGACGGGAACACCGTCGACGTCGATCGTGCTCAGCTGCGTCGCCCAGTCGACCTCCCGCCAGTCGGGGCTGTCGCTGACGCCGTAGTCGTCGCCGGCGCGAATCGCATCGCGGCGGCGGGCGGGCGGGGGAGGCATATGTTTGAACCGGCTCACGGCCGGAACCGTATCCCACGCAACGCCGATTGCAGAAAGGGGGAACGCCCTCGGCAACTGCCGAATGCGTCCCTACACTGGATCAGCCGCCCGTAGCGGCTGGGGGAAGGTCAATGAGAAGCAAGGCATTCACGCTCGTCGCGATCCTGGTGGCCATCCTGGCCGTCGGCTCGGTCGCGGCCTATGCCTACGACTCGTCCCGCAGCGACAAGGTCGCCGAGGGCGTCACCGTCGGTGGCGTCGCGGTCGGCGGCCTGAGCGCCGATGCGGCGCGCGAGAGGCTCCAGTCCCAGGTCGCGACTCGGATCGAGCAGCCGATAGCCGTCACCTACGGCAAGGCACGCTTCAACCTCTCCGCAGAGGACGCCGGGGTGAAGGCTGACGTCGGCGGGATGGTCGAGGACGCGCTCGACGCCAGCCGCGAGGGCAACATCGTCAGCCGCGTCGTGCGCGACGTCACCGGCGGCGAGGAGGACGTCAACATCGCCGCGCAGGCGAGCTACTCCAACAGCGCGGCCAATCAGCTCGTCAAGCGCGCGAGCGACAAGCTCGACCGCGATCCCCAGGACGCGACGCTCGACTTCCCGTCGCTCGCGAAGGTCAAGGAGCAGGACGGGATCAAGGTCAAGCGTGCGGCGCTGGCGCGTCAGATCGATGTCGCCCTGACGTCCACGGGCGATCGAGTCGTCGAGGCGCCGGTCAAGACGACCAAGCCCAAGGTGACCCGTCGCGAGCTGGCCAAGGAGTACCCGACGCTGCTCGTCGCCGACCGATCGACCTTCCAGCTCAAGCTCTACAAGGACCTCAAGCTCGCGAAGACCTACACCGTCGCCTTCGGAGCCGTCGGATTCGACACGCCGACCGGGCTCTACAACATCCAGAACAAGCAGGTAGACCCAGCCTGGTCGGTGCCTGACAGCGACTGGGCCGGCGATCTAGCCGGCACAGTCGTTCCGGGCGGGATTCCCGAGAACCCCTTGAAGGCACGCTGGATGGGCATCTACGACGGCGCCGGGATCCACGGCACCGACGACGTCGCCTCACTGGGGAGCGCCGCCTCACACGGCTGCATCCGCATGGCCATCACAGATGTCATCGACGTCTACGACCGCGTCGACGTCGGCACGCCGATCTACATCGGATAAAATCGGGGGACTCACGTCCCCCGCGCCCCCTGTTGTGCGCTGGCCGGATGGGGGCGGGCTCGGCGTTCTCCAGCCCCAGTGTTGCCTGGCCGGTGAGCGGCGGGCTGATTTGGTTAAGGGCCGATCTTGTCTAGGGGCACCTCGGACCAGCCGGCTTGCTCCAGGGAGGCTTGGCGGCCTGTGTGACGAATGCACAGGGTGCCTATGAATACGCCACGCTCTTGCTTGCGGAGGACCGAGTACCACATCGTGGAGGCGTCGCGAGGTCCCTGGATCGCGTGCCAGGGACGTTCGGGGTCTTGGCCCTCGTCGGCGAGGCCGGCACCGACGAGCTGCGACCGGGTGGCGACGCGCCCGTCCTGAGTGTTGACGAAGAAGACCGACATCTCGGCGCCCAACCCTAGTTGGGGACAGGCCCTGCGCGCCTTCGACACGGCGTTGCGGACGCGCGGGATGGGGGAGCAGACACGGCGCGCCTACGGCTCGGATCTCGGTCAGCTGGCTGAGTGGGCGAGCGCGCAGGATCTCGGCCCGTCCGATCTCGATCCCCGCGCGTTGCGGCGCTTCGCCGGGGTCCTCTCCGAGCGCGGGGGCTCGCGCTCGACGGTCGCGCGCAAGCTCGCGGCGATCCGTGCCTTCTACCGCGTGCTGGTCGAGCGCGGCGAGCTCGAGGCGAGCCCGGCCGATCTCGTCGCCACGCCGAAGCGCGACAGCCATCTACCCACCGTGCTGAGCCGCTCCGAGATGGCCGAGCTGCTCGACGGCATGCCGACCGGGACGCCGCTCGATCTCCGCGACCGGGCGATGTTCGAGCTCGCCTACTCGTCCGGCCTGCGCGCCGCCGAGCTGGTCGACCTCGACCTCGAGAGCCTCGACCGCGACGCTGAGGAGCTGCGTGTGGAGGGCAAGGGAGCGAAGACGCGCATCGTCCCGGCCGGGGAGCAGGCGTGGCGCGCGCTCGATGCGTATCTCGAGCGCGGGCGGCCCGAGCTCACGGCGGTAGCGCACTCGGTGGCGGAGCCGGCTTTGTTCCTGTCGCGCACCGGTCACCGCCTCTCCACCACGGACGTCCGCCGCCGCCTGCGCCGCGCGCTCGGCCGCGCAGGAGTCCAAGCGGCGGCAACCCCACACGCACTGCGGCATTCGTTCGCAACGCACCTGCTCGACGGCGGGGCCGATCTCCGGGCGATTCAGGAGCTGCTCGGACACGGTTCCCTGAGCACGACGCAGACATACACTCGGGTAGAGTCGAAGCGGCTCAGGAAGGCATACGCGCAGGCGCATCCGCGCGCGTAGGAGCAGACGGGAAGTCGTGGAGACCAACCTCAAGGCGATCGAGCTAAAGGACCTGTGGCGTCGTTACAAGGACGACGGCGACAAACGGGCGCGTGAGCGCTTGGTCCTCGCGTACTCGCCGCTCGTCAAGTACGTCGCCGGCCGCATGTCGACCGGGCTTCCGTCTCACGTGGAGGAGGCGGACCTCATCTCCTACGGCCTGCTCGGCCTGATATCTGCCATCGAGCGGTTCGAGCCCGAGCGTGAGATCCGCTTCGAGACCTTCGCGGTGACGCGGATCAAGGGCTCGATAATCGACGAGCTGCGCTCGCTCGACTGGGTGCCGCGCTCGGTCCGTGCGAAGGCGCGCGAGATCGAGCAGTGCAACGCCAAGCTCGAGCACAAGTTGCAGCGTGCGCCGACTGACGCCGAGATGTCCGAGGCGCTCGGCGTGTCGCAGGAGGAGTTCCAGGAGTCGCTGGTCAAGATCGCCAACTCCTCGGTCGTGGCGCTCGACGAGCTCTGGACGGTCTCGGACTCGTCCGGCGATCAGGTCTCGCTGCTCGACACGATCCCGGACCCCGGTGCCGCAGATCCGGCCAAGGAGATGGATCTGACCGACATGAAGGACCGTCTCGCGGACTCGATCGCGAGGCTGCCCGAGCGCGAGAAGCTGGTCATCGCGCTCTACTACTACGAGAACCTGACCCTGCGCGAGATCGGCGAGGTACTGGGCGTGACCGAGTCGCGCGTCTCCCAGCTCCACACGAAGGCCGTCCTGCGCCTGAAGTCGCGCTTCCAGGGAGATGCGCTCACCGAGGCAATGGATTAGGGCCCTCCGCCGCGAGGCTGGGCTACGCGAGACGCTGGAGCGCGTCTCGGAGTCGGAGCGGCGCTTTCGCGAGCTGGCCGACACGGCCCCCGTCCTGATCTGGACATGCGACGCCGCGGGGCTGGTCGACTTCGTCAACCGCGGTTGGCTGGAGTTCACCGGGCGCCCGGCACGCGAGGAGCTCGGCGACAGCTGGACGGTCGGCGTCCACCCGGACGACGCCGGCGCGGTGCGGGCGACTTGGTGGGACGCCCACGACCGCCAGGTTCCGTGGGAGCTGGAGTACCGGCTGCGGACGCGGGAGGGCGAGTACCGCTGGATCGTCGATCGCGGCGTCCCGCACTTCCTCGCCGGCAAGTTCGTCGGCTTCGTAGGAACGGCGATCGACATCCACGAGCGCAAGCAGGCGGAGGAGGGCCTTGCTCGCGCCTACGCGCACGACCACGAGGTCGCGGCCACGTTGCAGCGGACGCTGCTGCCGGAGCGGCTTCCCTCGATCGTCGGCCTCGCGCTCGAGGGCCGCTACCTGCCCGCGACGAGCGAGTCGGCGATCGGCGGCGACTGGTATGACGCGATCGAGCTCGACGACACGCGTGTCGCGCTGATCGTCGGGGACGTGGTCGGGCACGGGCCACGTGCGGCCGCCGTGATGGGGCAGCTCCGCAACGCCTGCCGTGCCTACGCGCTGCTCGGATCGTCGCCGGCGGAGACCTTCGAGCACCTCGACCGGCTGCTGGCGGTGGAGGACCGCGACGTCATGGCGACCGCCTTCTACGCAGTCGTCGACCGTGAGACGGGCGCGATCGAGTACGCGAGCGCCGGGCATCCGCCCGCGCTCGTGATCGGCTCAGGGGATGCGCGGTACCTCGAGGGTGGCCGCTCGGTGCCGCTAGGGACTGCCAGCCCAGTCGCTTACCACGGGGAACAGGACGTGCTCGCTCCGGGTTCGACCTTGCTCCTGTACACCGATGGCCTGGTCGAGCGCCGCGAGGTGCCGCTGGAGGATCGCCTGCGCCGGCTCGCGGCCGTCGCAGCGGGAGTCGATGGCGAGCTGGCGGAGCTCTGCGACGGGTTGCTGGCCGAGGTCGGGGGGGAGGCGGTGCCCGACGACGTCGCGTTGCTGGCGGTGCGTCTCGAGCCCGCTGACGCCCAGCTGACGCTGCGCCTGTCCGCCGACCCGGTGGTGCTCACGGCGCTGCGGCGCAGGATCACGCGCTTTCTCGACGCGGTGGGCGCCACAGCGCAGGAGCGCTACGAGATCACGCTCACGATCTGCGAGGCGGCGGCGAACGCGATCGAGCACGCCTACGGCCCCGCTGACGCGGAGTTCGAGCTCGACGTGACGATCGAGGACCGCGAGGTCAGAGCGACCGTGCGCGACGGTGGCAGATGGCGTGAGCCGCGCCGTGGCGATGCCGAGGGTACGCGCGGGCGTGGCCTGGGCATCATCCAGGGGCTGATGGACAACGTGGAGGTCTCACGGACGGATGCCGGCACGACCGTGAGCATGTCGCGCAAGCTGGAGCACCCCGCGGCCGCATGAGCACGATCGCGGACATCGCCGTCGACCAGGTCGACGGATGGACGGTCGTGCGCCTCAACGGCGAGCTCGACATGACCAACTGCACCTATGTGCGCGACGAGCTGACGCGCGCCGTGCCGAGCGAGGCCGACGGGATGGTCGCGGACCTCAGCGGAACGCTCTACCTCGACTCAGCGGCGATCGAGATGCTGTTCGAGATGGCGCGCCGCCTCGGCCGCCGCCGCCAGCAGCTGAAGATCGCCCTCCCGGAGAGCTCGCCGCTGCAGCGGGTGCTCCAGCTGACCGACGTCCAGGCAGTCGCGCCGATTCACGCCACGGTCGCAGCCGCGCTCACCGCTTAGTCCCTTGATCGCGGCGGTACTGTTGGCGTAGCGAATCCGAGCGGAGGAGAGCGCGTGTCCCACCAGGCTGCCGAGTCGATCCGCAACGTGGCCCTCGTCGGGCACCGTGGCGCTGGGAAGACCGCCGTCGACGAGGCGCTGTTGTTCGAGGCGGGCGCGATCTCGCGGATGGGCAAGATCGAGGACGGGACCACGACCTCGGACTCGGCGCCCGACGAGCGTGCCCGCTCGATGTCGATCACATCGAGCCTCGCCTCGTTTCACTGGCGCGAGTGCAAGGTCAACCTGATCGACACGCCGGGCGAGCCGAGCTTCCTCGCCGACGCCGTCGCCGGGATGCGCGTCTGCGAGTCGGCGGTGTTCGTCGTGAACGCCACGATGGGGGTCGAGATCGGCACCGAGCGGCTTTGGCAGCGGGCGGCGCAGATGGGGCTCGCGCGGCTGCTGTTCGTGAACATGCTCGACCGCGAGCGAGCCGACTTCTTCGCGACGCTGGACTCGCTCAAGGAGGCCTTCGGTCCCCACGTGGTGGCGACCGAGATCCCGATCGGGTCCGAGCACGACCTCGAAGGAGTCGTCGACCTCGTCGACATGAAGGCGTTCCGCTACGGCGGCGACGGACGCGCCAGCGCCGAGGAGATACCGATTCCAGAGGCCGTCGCAAGCCAGGCCGAGGAGTACCGCGACAAGCTGATGGACGAGGTCGCCGAGGTCTCCGACGACCTGATGGAGCGCTACCTGGAGGGTGCGGAGATCTCGCACGACGAGAAGGTCGAGGCACTCGAGACCGGTGTCGAGGCGGGCAAGCTGTTCCCCGTCACCTGCGGGGCGGCGACGCGCAACCTCGGGACCGACCGGCTGCTCGACGCGATCGTCGAGGATCTGCCGTCGCCGGCACACGTCGGCGAGGTCGCAGCTGGGGACGGCTTGACGCTCAGGCCGGTGGAGGATCGCGGGCCCGTCGCACTGGTGTTCAAGACCCTCGCGGACCCCTACGCCGGGCGGATCAACCTCTTCCGGGTCTATCAGGGCGTCGTCCAGCACGACTCTCAGATGCTCAACTGCCGTGCCCACGCCAAGGAGCGGATCGGTCAGCTGTTGGTGCTCCAGGGCAAGGACCACGATCACGTCGACGAGATCGGCCCGGGCGACGTCGGCGCCGTCGCGAAGCTGAAGGAGACGCATGCCGGTGACGTGCTGGCTGGAGCCGACGAACCGTACGAGCTGCCGATGCCGCCGCTCCCCCGCCCGGTGATGGCGTTCGCGATGGAGCCGCACAGCCGCGGCGACGACGAGAAGGTGGGGGCGGCGCTGCACCGCCTCCAGGAGGAGGACCCCACCATCGACCTGCACCGCGATCCGCAGACCGGAGAGCAGATCGTCGCCGGCCTGAGCCAGCTTCACGTCGAGGTGATCGTCGACCGGATGCGCGACCGCTTCGGTGCCCAGGTCGACCTCAAGCCGCCGCGGGTTCCCTACCACGAGACGATCCGCGGATCGGCGAAGGCGCACGGCCGCTACAAGAAGCAGACGGGCGGCCGCGGGCAGTTCGGCGACTGCCAGATCGAGATCGAGCCGCTACCGGATGGACACGGCTTCGAGTTCGTCAACCGCATCAAGGGCGGGGCGATCCCCTCCGGCTTCATCCCGGCGGTCGAGAAGGGCATCGTCGAGACGATGCGCCACGGCACCGTTGCCGGCTACCCGGTCGAGGGCGTGCGCGTGACGCTTGTCGACGGCTCCTACCACTCGGTCGACTCGTCGGAGATGGCGTTCAAGGTCGCGGGCTCGATGGCCTTCAAGGAGGCGATGGAGTCCGCCGAGCCGGTGCTGCTGGAGCCGATCATGAGCATCTCGGTGGCGATCCCCGAGGACTGCGTCGGCGACGTGATCGGCGATCTCAGCTCGCGCCGCGGCCGGCCGCTCGGCATGGAGCCGAAGGGCTCGGTGACGGAGGTTCGCGCCGAGGCGCCGATGGCGGAGATGCTCGGCTATGCACCCGATTTGCGTTCCTTGACGGGCGGGAGGGGCGAGTACGACATGCATCTGGCCCGCTACGAGCAGGTTCCGGCCCACCTCGCCGACGAGGTGGTGGCACATGCCGGGGCCGCTGACGCGGCGGTCGCAGGCTGACCCCTCCGCGGTTGTTAGCCTCAGCCCGGTGAAGAAGGAGCTCCGCCCTTTCCACGACGCCGTCTCCTGCGAGGTGTGCGGCCGCACGATCCTCAAGGGGGAGCGGACCGAGACCTATCTCGCCCCCGGCGGCCATCGCCAGCTCGTCTGCGAGCTCTGCTTCGTGCGCGCCGAGCACGCCGGCTGGATCCGCGAGTCGGCGGCGGACGCGATCCCGACACGCGCCTCGCGCCCCCAAGAGCGGCGACCGCTGCTCGGGCGCCTACGCCGGCGTCGCGACGGGCAGCTGGGTGGACAGCCGCTGGAGCCGGGGGAGGACGTGGATGCCGCCACGGCCGCTCCACCGGACCCGGGTCATGGCTTCGAGGAGATCGCCGAGCGTCCCGCGCGCAGGCGCGAGCCGCCGCAGGACCCGCGCCACGTACGTGCCGTGCCGACGACCGCCGAGGTCAAGGTCGAGCGCGCGCTCGACCTCTTCAACAGCTCCGAGCACCAACGGACGGTGGCCGGGCTCACCCGCTCGCTCGGCTTCCCGTGGGCGACCGCGATGCCGGAGACGGCGGCGCCCAGCGCGGTCACCGTCGTGGTCGCGTGGGAGCTCTCGTGGTACAGGTATCGGGTCGACCTCGGCGACACCACGGATCCGGTCGCCCTGCAGGACAAGGGCGACGACATCGACGACATCGACGAGGCGCTGCGCGACTGGAACGCAGGGTTGGACGCCGATGGCCGGCTGGTCGTGGGAGGACCGGCCAGCTAGGCGTGGAAGGAGCTTCCGGATGATCTACTGCGTGATTCCCCGTCCGCTCGAGGACGAGCTCTACGACAAGCTCGTCGAGCACTACCGCGACGAGCCGAACGTCGAGGTGATCGTCGACCGGCGCGCTCAGGGAGGCGAGCCCGGCACGCACGATCCGATGAAGGACCGCCGCCGGCAACGGGTCAAGGGCACCTTCCCGACGATCGACGCGCCCGGCGGCTGATCCCTTGGACAAGGTCGTCGTCAACGTCGACGGAGGCGCCCGGGGCAACCCCGGTCCGGCGGCCATCGGCGCCGTGGCGGCGGATCCGGGTGGGGAGGTCCTGCTCGAGCGCGGCGTCTACATCGGGGAGGCGACGAACAACGTCGCCGAGTACAAGGCGCTGCTGCTGGGACTCGAGCTCGCGCACGAGCTGGGCGCCAGCAGCGTCGAGGTGGTCAACGACTCCGAGCTCGTCGCCAAGCAGATCTCGGGCGAGTACCGCGTCAAGCACGCCGGGCTGAAGCCGCTCTACCTGGAGGCGATGGAGGCACTGCGCGGGTTCGACCAGGCGCATGTGAGGAGCGTCCGGCGCGAGTCGAACACGCGCGCCGACGCGCTCGTCAACCAGGCGCTCGACGGGGCGTTGAAGACGCGCTAGGCACGTGACCCGCTTCCGCAGGCGGGCGCGTGAGAACCTCGGCGCCGCGCTCGAGTATCTCCGCGACGAGACCGTCGGCGGTGCCGTCCTGCTGGTGGCGGTGGTGGCGGCGCTCGTCTGGGCCAACGCCAGCGACGGCTACTTCGACTTCTGGGAGCGCACGCTGACGATCGGCGTCGCCTCGGTCTCGATCACCGAGGACCTGCGCCACTGGGTCAACGACGGGCTGATGGCGATCTTCTTCTTCGTCGTCGCGCTGGAGATCAAGCGCGAGCTGGTGCTCGGCGAGCTCAGCGATCGCCGCACGGCGCTGGTGCCCGTGCTCGCCGCCTTCGGCGGCGCGGGGTTGCCGGTCGTCATCTTCTTCTTGATCGTCGGCATCGGCGGCGGTGATCACAGCGGCTGGGCGATCCCGATGGCGACGGACATCGCATTCGCTGTCGGTGTTCTCGCACTGCTCGGCGACCGCATTCCGTCGGCGGTCAAGCTGCTGCTGCTGACGATCGCCGTAGTCGACGACGTCGTAGCGATCGCGGTGATCGCGACCTTCTACACAGAGGGCCTGTCACTCGCTTGGCTTGCGCTGGCGGCGGGGGGCGTTGGCGGGATCGTGGCGCTGCGGGCTCTGTCGGTGTCGTGGGTGGTGGCGTATGTCCCGTTGGCGCTAGTCGTCTGGATCGGCTTGCTCGAGTCGGGCGTGCACGCGACGATGGCCGGCGTGATCGTGGGCCTGCTGACTCCGACCGGTCGTGTCGACGGCAAGCCGGTGCTCGAGCGTCTGGAGGACCGGCTGCACCCGCTCAGCGCCTATTTGGCGGTGCCGTTGTTCGCGCTCGCCAACGCGGGGGTCGTGATCACGGGGACCGCGCTGGACGCGGCGGCGTCGAGTGTCGTCGCATGGGGGATCGCGATCGGCCTCGTGGTCGGAAAGCTGGTCGGGATCGCCGGGACGATGCTCCTCACAGAGCGCGTCGGACTGGGACGGCTGCCGGACGGGGTGACCCGCAGTCACGTCTGGGGCATCGCTGCCCTCGGCGGCATCGGCTTCACCGTCTCGCTGTTCATCGCCCAGCTCGCGTACACCGATCCCGACGTCGTCGACGCGAGCAAGCTCGCGATCTTCGCCGCGTCGATCGTCAGCGCGGCGCTGGGCAGCACGATCCTGCTGCGCGGCTCGCGCGGAAGATCGGGCCAGGCCTAGCCCTCGATCCCGGTGGCGCTGTGTGGAGCGCCGACCGGCTTGGACTCCGGCGATCCGCGCTGACGCAGGTAGACGGCGAAGATCGCCATCGAGCCGACCGCCAGGAACTCCGACTGCCAGTTCTCGAGCGTCCGCTCCCAGAAGCTGGGGTTCACCAGGTAGTCGGCCCACGAGATCTTCGGCTGGTGGTGGGCGAGTTGCTCGGCGTTGAACTCGCTCACTCCCGCGATCGACTGCGCGAGCCAGCTAGCGATCCAGATCGTGCCCATCGCAAGCAGCAGAGAGTTCTCGTAGATCCGGCGCCGAAGATCGCCGACGCGGGCCCACTGCGGCGAATCCCTGTCCGCATGACCACCCACTCGCTGACGCTGGTCCGACTCCGATCCCGCGGCGTCGAGCTCCTTCGACTCCGGCGAGCCCTTCTGCACGAGCCAGACGGTGAGCACGATGAAGAGGGTGAACTGGAGGTACTCCGACTGCCAGTTCTCCATCACGGCGACCGCAAAGGTCGATGATGTCACGTAGTTCCAGAACGAGACCGTCGGCTCGGAGTGGCCGACCTGCTCGTCGTTGAACGCGGCATGCCCGGCGATCGCCTGGAAGAACAGCGCGAGCAAGAACAACCCGAGGAAGACGAGCGTCAGGCTGTTGGCGCGGAGGAGCCGGCGCATCGCTACTGGTGCGTGGCTCCGGCCGTGATCGCGAGCACGATCCCCGTGACGATCAAGACGCAGTAGACGACGAATATCGCGCGGGTCCCCGCCATGGCTCGTTCGCGGAGATCCCTACCCTCAGAGGTGGCGGCGAAACCCGGTGAGTCGTGGGGTGGGCGGACTACGCCGCGGCGGGTACGGGCGCGGCGACTCGCGGCTGCGGCGGCTGACCCGCCGCCACGATCTCCGGCGAGGCGATGTTCCAGTAGTGGCGGAACGACCAGTCGACCAGCCAGCGCCGCTGCATCGCGCTGACGAGCCGGTGAGTCGCCGGCGGCCAGAGCGCGGGGACGATCCGCTGGGTGCGCAGCATCCACTTGTACTTCCACTCGTGCGAGTCGTTGAACGCTCCGTAGGTGGTCAGCGCCTGCTCGCGGGTCTGGCGTCCCTCGACCACGCCGCGCAGCTCGCGCCCGCAGGCGATGCCGAAGTAGAAGGCGGTGCGGATCCCCTCTGCGGTCAGCGGCAGGCAGTGGCCGGCCGAGTCGCCGGCGAAGAAGATCCCGTCGGCGGTCGCCTTGCGCAGCTTGTGGGGGATCCAGTTGCCCTGGTAGCGGATCGCGTCCGCGCCGAGATCCTCGGCGAGCTTGACGGTGTTGTCCTTGACGTGGAAGTAGGGGTCGAACGACCCAACGCCGATCCGCAGCTCGTCGCGCGCGGGGAAGCTCCATCCGTAGCCGGCCGGGACGATCGAACGGTCGATCCAGACGGCGAGGTCGTCGCTCTGGCCGTTCGGATGGACCTCGAGGCCGCGCGACAGCGGCGCGGCCGGCGGCTGGTAGCCGCCCTTCCCGCCGGAGGGCCCGTTGCTGGCGGCGAGTACGCGCCGCCAGCCGAGGCAGTCGACGATCAGCGCCGAGGTCAGGTCGCCACGATCGGTGTGGATCGTGTTGCCGGTGCGCCCGTCGACCTTCGCGGTCTCGAACTCGAAGTCGCCCTGGTCGGCGAGCAGGGCGCACAGCTCGCGGTAGTCGAAGGTCGAGAACGTCCACGGCAGCGGCCAGCGCGAGGTGCCGTAGGGCGTGTGGACGACCAGCTCGGGGAAGGTCTGTCGGTGCGAGCCCATCAGGTCGAGCGCCTCGAGCCACTGGGTCGGGATGCCGCAGGCCGAGGTCTGACGCTCGCCGATCTCGTAGCGATCGATCATCAGCACGCGCACCGGGGCGCCGTCGGGGCGCGTCGCGCCGGCAAGCTCGCGGGCGACTGCGAGACCGGCGAAGCTCGCGCCGCAGATCAGGACGTCGTAGTCGCCTGAGAGCGGCGTTCGCTCGTCGCCTCGCTTTGTGCGTCTGACCGGCATCGGGACGAGAGCGTAGCCATCCGGGCGCCGTCAGCGCAGAATGCGGGCCCGCCGGTGCGCCGCTAACCTACGCCGTCGCGTGACAGATACAGAGACCCTAATTCAACCTACTCCCACTGCCGTCGAGGGCTCCAATGGCCTTCTACTCGAGATCGACGGTCAGATAGTCCCCAACTACGACGCCACGATGGTGCCCTTCGAGGAGGGCGACGTCGTCACCGGCAACGTCGTGCGGATCGACCAGGACGAGGTCCTGGTCGACATCGGGTACAAGAGCGAGGGGGTCATCCCCTCCAACGAGCTTTCGATCCGCAAGTCGGTCGATCCCCATGACGAGGTCGAGCTCGGCGAGGAGGTCGACGCCCTCGTCCTCACCAAGGAGGATCAGGACGGTCGCCTGCTGCTGTCCAAGAAGCGCGCCCGCTTCGAGAAGGCATGGCGGCGCATCGAGGCTGCGGCCGAGTCCGGCGAGCCGGTCCAGGGCAACGTCATCGAGGTCGTCAAGGGCGGCCTGATCATCGATCTCGGGGTGCGCGGCTTCCTGCCCGCCTCGCTCGTCGACATCCGCCGCGTCCAGGATCTCGACGAGTTCATGAGCCAGACGATCGAGTGCAAGGTCATCGAGCTCAACCGCTCGCGCAACAACGTCGTCCTCTCGCGCCGCGCGGTGCTGGAGGAGGAGCGCAAGGAGGTCCGTCAGCAGATCCTGGACCGCCTGCAGCCCGGCCAGGTCGTCGAGGGCTCGATCTCGAACATCGTCGACTTCGGCGCGTTCGTCGACCTCGACGGGATCGACGGCCTGATCCATATCTCAGAGCTCTCGTGGAGCCACGTCAACCACCCGTCGGAGATCCTCTCGATCGGCGACACGGTCCCGGTCAAGGTGCTCGACATCGACCGCGATCGCCAGCGGATCTCGCTCGGCCTCAAGCAGACCCAAGAGGATCCGTGGCAGCGCGTCGTCGACACCTACAACATCAACGACGAGCTCGAGGGCAAGGTCACGAAGGTCGTCACCTTCGGCGCGTTCGTCGAGATCATGGACGGCGTCGAGGGCCTCGTCCACATCTCCGAGCTGGCCCATCACCACGTCGAGAACCCCCGCGAGGTCGTCGAGCCGGGCGCGACCGTCAAGGTCAAGGTGCTCGAGATCGACTCCGAGCGGCGCAGGCTCTCGCTGAGCATCAAGCGCGTGGCCGGCAACGAGCCGCCGCCCGATGCCGGTGGTGCCAGCGGTGGCGGGAGCACGCTCGGCCGGGTGCCCGATCTCGGACTCTCGGACGACGTCTTCGCCGGCCCGACGGTCACCGGCGCCGATGACCTGCACGCCGTGCTGGTGGCAACGTCCGAGGACACCGACGACGACGGGGCCGACGAGGCTCCCGCGGAGCCGGTGCCCGAGGCGGAGGCTGAGGTCGCCGAGCCCGAGGCTCCTGCCGAGGAGGCTGAGGCCAGCGCGGCCGATGCCCCCACCGAGGACGCCGGCGAGGCCGAGCCTGACGCGACGGCTGACGACGAGCAGCCTGCGGCTGACGACGGCGAGGCCGTCGAGGCCTCTTCCGAGACCGACGAGGGCTAGATGTCCGAAACGCCGGGCCGCTCGGGGGTTCCCTTCGTGGGACTCACCGGCGGCATCGGTGCGGGCAAGTCCACGGCGCTCGTGGCCCTGCAGGAGCTCGGTGCCGAGACCCTCTCGGCCGACGCCGTCGTGCATGAGCTGCTCGGCAGCGACGAAATCCGTGACGTGGTTGCGGAGCGACTCGGCGTCGGTGTTCTAGCCGAGGATGGCTCAGTCGACCGCGCGGCGGTTGCAACGCACGTCTTCGAGCATCCTGACGACAGGGCTTGGCTGGAGGGAATGCTCTGGCCGCGTGTCGGCGCACGGATTGCCGAGTGGAAGGCCGAGCTCGACGGGCGCGAGAGTCCGCCGGTGGCGGCGATCGTGGAGGTCCCGCTGCTGTTCGAGGCTGGGATGGAGAGCGTCTTCGACACCACGATCGCGGTGGTCGCCGACGAGGATCTGAGGTCCACGCGCGCCGCGGCTCGCGGGCACACCGCTGTCGCTGAGCGCTCGGCGCGCCAGCTCGGCCAGGATGAGAAGGCGCAGCGCGCGGATCACGCGGTCCGCAACGATGGCTCCCGAGAGGAGTTGAAGGCGGAGTTGTCCCGCGTTCTTGCCACGATCTAGATTCGACGCCTTGCTTTCGACGGCAGCCACCCCCACGCGATCGCGCCGGCGCGCGTCTGGCCGGCGGTCGACCCGAGGGCGGACGGGGAGGTGGCGCAAGATCGCCGCGGTGCTCGCCGCTGCGGCCGTCGGAGGCGGGGTTGCCGCCGCTGTGGGTGGCCTCGGCCCGATCGGGGACGCGGTGCGCGAGATCACGCTGCCGCTCCAGCACGAGGACATCATCCGCCAGCAGGCGGGTGAGAAGGGGCTCGATCCGGCGCTCGTGGCGGCGGTGATCTACGAGGAGTCACGCTTCCGGGACCAGACGTCGCACGCCGGCGCGCGCGGGCTGATGCAGATCACGCCCGACACGGCGCGCTTCATCGCGCAGGACTCCGGCGGCACGGAGTTCGTCCAGCAGGACCTCGCCGTGCCGCAGGTCAACATCGCCTATGGCACCTACTACCTGCGCTACCTCTTGCGCAGGTACGACGGCAACGAGACGCTGGCGATCGCCGCCTACAACGCGGGCGAGACGAACGTCAACCGCTGGATCGAGGAGGCCGGGGGGGCCGATGCGTTCGATACCAGCGAGCACATCCCGTTTCCCGAGACGCGCCACTACGTCGAGAACGTCCAGGACCGCAGGGGCGAGTACCGCGACCGTTACAGCGAGGAGCTCGGCCTCTAGACGCGCTGGCGCCGGCGGGCTGCCCTGCTAGCTTCGATTCGCCATGCCTCCGTTCCAGCTCAACCCCGCTTACACGCCGGTGGCCGACCAGCCCGCGGCACGTGATGGGCTGGCGCAGGGGATCGAAGGGAATGACCGCTTCCAGACGCTGCTCGGCGTCACGGGATCGGGCAAGACGGCGACGATGGCATTCACGATCGAGAAGGTCCAGCGGCCGACGCTCGTGATCGCCCACAACAAGACGCTGGCGGCCCAGCTCTGCAACGAGTTCCGCGAGTTGTTCCCCAACAACGCCGTCGAGTACTTCGTCTCCTACTACGACTACTACCAGCCTGAGGCATACGTACCGTCGTCCGACCTCTACATCGAGAAGGACTCGTCGATCAACGAGGAGATCGAGCGCCTGCGCCACTCGGCGACTGCTGCGCTGCTCGGCCGGCGCGACACGATCGTCGTCGCGAGCGTGTCCTGCATCTTCGGCCTCGGCTCGCCCGAGAAGTACGACCGGATGATGCAGATGTTCAAGGTCGGCGACATGGTCGACCGCGACGAGGTCCTGCGCAAGCTCGTCGACATCCGCTACTCGCGCAACGACAGCGTCCTTGCGCGCGGCAACTTCCGTGTCCGCGGCGACACGCTCGAGGTCTTCCCGGCCTACGCCGAGACCGCCTACCGAGTCGACCTGTTCGGTGACGAGATCGAGGCCCTGAAGGAGTTCGACCCGCTCACCGGCGAGATGGTCAAGGACCTCGAGCACGCCGCGGTCTGGCCGGCGACCCACTACGCGACCGACCAGGACACGATCGAGCGCGCCGTGGGCGAGATCCACGCCGAGCTGGAGGCGCGCTGCAAGGTGCTCGAGGAGGAGGGCAAGCCGCTCGAGTCGCACCGCCTGCGCCAGCGGACGCAGTTCGACATGGAGATGCTGCGCGAGCTCGGCTTCTGCAACGGGATCGAGAACTACTCGCGGATCCTCGACGGCCGCGAGCCCGGCGACAGGCCCTACTGCCTCGTCGACTTCTTCCCCGACGACTTCGTCTGCTTCATCGACGAGTCGCATCAGACGGTGCCGCAGATCGGCGGAATGTACGAGGGCGACCGGTCGCGCAAGCAGACGCTGGTCGACTACGGCTTTCGGCTTCCGAGCGCGCTCGACAACCGCCCGCAGCGCTTCGACGAGTTCCTGTCGATCGCGCCGCAGATCGTGTTCGTGTCGGCAACACCCGGCGACTTCGAGCGCAACCACTCGAGCCGGATCATGGAGCAGATCGTGCGCCCGACCGGGATCATCGACCCGGAGGTCGACGTGCGCGAGACCAAGCACCAGATCGACGATCTGATGAACGAGATCCGCGCACGCACCGAGGCCGGCGAGCGGACGCTGGTCACGACGCTGACCAAGAAGATGTCCGAGGATCTGACCGACTACCTGATGGAGCACGGGGTGCGGGTGCGCTACCTGCACTCAGAGGTCGACACGCTCGACCGGATCCAGATCATCCGCGAGCTGCGGCTCGGCGAGTTCGACGTGCTCGTCGGCGTCAACCTGCTGCGCGAGGGCCTCGACCTGCCCGAGGTCTCGCTCGTCGCGATCCTCGACGCGGACAAGGAGGGCTTCCTGCGCGGCGAGACATCGCTGATCCAGACGATCGGACGCGCCGCTCGCAACGTGCGCGGCAAGGTGATCATGTACGCCGACAAGGAGACCGCGGCGATGAAGACCGCGCTGTCGGAGACGGCCCGGCGCCAGAAGATCCAGATCGCCTACAACGAGGAGCACGGCATCACGCCGGAGACGATCAGGAAGGGCATCTCCGACATCGGCGACTTCCTGACTGGCGAGTCGAAGGTGCCCGCAAAGCGCTCGCGGCGCGCGCGTCCCGACGACGAGGCGATGTCCGCGGAGGAGCTCTCACGCACCCTGATCGAGCTCGAGGAGGAGATGCTCGCCGCGGCCGAGGAGCTGCGCTTCGAGTACGCGGCGAAGCTGCGCGACGAGATCAAGGCGCTGCGCAGCGAGCTCGACGCCTTGCAGGCCGGCGCTTAACCCTTACACGTCGGCTACGCTCAGCCACGAATTGGCTGGCGAGGGTCCCAACACAGAGCAGGTCGACGCGGAGCTGCGCCGAGTCGCGGAGGCTGCCGACGGTCTCGTCCGGTCCGCGCAGGAGCTGCGCGGCGCGCTCGACTCCCTCTCGGAGAGCGTGCGCGCGGCGATCCGCGACGCCGCGACCGCGACTGGGCCGGCTGCCGCGGTCGAGCCCAATCCCGATCCCGAGGATTCCTCGATCGGCGACGAGCCCGTCCGCGAGGAGCCCGAGGGAGCCCGGATCGTTGCGCTCAACATGGTCCTCGAGGGGAAGTCGCGCAACGAGGTCGCCGCCCACCTGCGCGACGAGTTCGACTTCACCGACAGCGCCGCCCTCCTCGACGACGTCTACTCGCGCGTCGGCTGAGGATCGCACGGCCCAGTGCCCGTCCGGCACCGCCCGGACGAACGTCTGTTCGGGTGCGTACACTCGTATGAGTGACGCGCTCGAGCTCCTCCGCCGGCGCGGCTGACGAGATCGTCGTCGCCGGCGCCCGCGAGCACAATCTCAAGGACCTCCACATCCGGTTGCCCCGGAACGCGCTCGTGGTCATCACGGGCCTCTCCGGCTCGGGCAAGTCGAGCCTTGCCTTCGACACGATCTATGCCGAGGGCCAGCGGCGCTACGTCGAGTCGCTGTCCGCCTACGCGCGCCAGTTCCTCGGGCAGATGGACAAGCCGGACGTCGACTCGATCGAGGGCCTGTCGCCGGCGATCTCGATCGACCAGAAGACGACCTCGCGCAACCCGCGCTCGACAGTCGGCACCGTCACCGAGATCTACGACTACCTGCGCCTGCTGTGGGCGCGGATCGGGCATCCCCACTGCTACAACTGCGGCGAGCCGATCGCCGCCCAGTCGGCCGAGCAGATCATCGACCAGGTGATGATGCTCGACGAGGGGACGCGCTTCATGGTCCTCGCGCCGGTGATCCGCGGCCGCAAGGGCGAGTACGGCAAGCTCTTCGACGAGCTGCGCGCCGAGGGGTTCACGCGCGTCAAGGTCGACGGCGACCTGCGCCGGCTCGAGGAGTCGATCGTGCTCGACAAGCGCTACAAGCACGACATCTCGATCGTCGTCGACCGGCTCGTGATGCGGCCCGATCTGCGCAAGCGGCTCGCCGACTCGATCGAGACCGCCGTCGGCCACGCCGAGGGGATGGTCGACATCGAGCTCGTCGACGGCGGAGCGGTCACGACGTACTCCGAGAGCTTCGCCTGCCTGAGCTGCGGCACCTCGATGCCGGAGCTCGAGCCGCGGATGTTCTCGTTCAACTCGCCGCACGGCGCCTGCTCGCGCTGCACCGGGCTCGGCTCGCAGATGGAGATCGACCCCGAGCTGATCGTCCCGGACCCGTCGCTGTCGCTCGGCGAGGGGGCGATCCTGCCGTGGTCGACCAGCGCGTCGAACTACTACGAGCAGATGACGCAGGCGATCGCCGAGAAGTGGGAGGTGGACATGGACACCCCCTGGCAGGACCTCGACGAGGACGTCCGCGACACCTTCCTCTACGGCACCAACGGCGACAAGCTCTACGTCTCCTACCGCAACCGCTATGGCCGCAAGCGGTCCTACATGACGCGCTTCGAGGGGATCGTCAACAACCTCGAGCGGCGCTACCGCGAGACAGACTCCGAGTACTCCCGCGAGAAGATCGAGGAGTACATGTCGGTGCGACCGTGCCCGGAGTGCCACGGTGCCCGGCTGCGTCCCGAGAGCCTCGCCGTCAGGGTCGGCGGCATCGGCGTCCACGAGCTGACGCGGATGTCGGCCAAACGTGCGATCGAGTGGTTCGCCGAGCTCGACATGACCGACACCGAGCGCCAGATCGCACGGCTGATCCTGCGCGAGATCGACGAGCGGCTGCGCTTCCTCGACAACGTCGGCGTCGGCTACCTGTCGCTCGAGCGGGCGGCGGCGACGCTGTCCGGTGGAGAGGCGCAACGGATCCGCCTGGCGACCCAGATCGGGTCGAGCCTCGTCGGCGTGCTCTACATCCTCGACGAGCCGTCGATCGGCCTCCACCAACGCGACAACGCGCGGCTGATCGCGACGCTCGAGCGGCTGCGCGACCTCGGCAACACCGTGATCGTCGTCGAGCACGACGAGGGGACGATGCTCGCGGCCGACCACCTGATCGACCTCGGGCCGGGCGCCGGCGAGCACGGCGGGCAGCTCGTCGCGCAGGGCACGCCGAAGCAGGTGATGCGCGTCAAGGACTCGCTGACCGGCCAGTACCTGTCCGGCGTGCGTACCGTCGAGGTGCCGGAGAAGCGGCGTGTGCCGACCGGCGCGATCGCGATCGAGGGCGCGTCCCAGAACAACCTGCGCGACGTCGACGTAGAGATCCCGCTTGGGGTCTTCTGCTGCGTGACGGGCGTGTCGGGCTCGGGCAAGTCGACGCTCGTCAAGGAGGTGCTGCACAAGGCGGCGTCGAACCGGCTGCACCGCACCAAGCAGCGGCCGGGCGCACACCGGCGAATCTCCGGCCTCGACGCGATCGACAAGATCATCAACATCGACCAGTCGCCGATTGGGCGCACGCCGCGCTCGAACCCGGCCACCTACACCGGCCTGTTCGACTCGATCCGCGACCTCTTCTCGAAGACCCAGGAGGCGCGCGCCCGCGGCTACAAGCCGGGCCGCTTCTCGTTCAACGTCAAGGGCGGCCGCTGCGAGGTCTGCCGCGGCGACGGCCAGATCAAGATCGAGATGCACTTCCTGCCCGACGTCTACGTGCCCTGCGAGCAGTGCGACG
>Ga0190265_10000278_pt1 | contig 41672 bp, 42 predicted proteins | sample Popmic124T_FD_133135 | JGI IMG/M metagenome (GOLD analysis project Ga0190265, IMG submission 133135) | Populus adjacent soil microbial communities from riparian zone of Indian Creek, Utah, USA - 124 T | ecosystem: Environmental > Terrestrial > Soil > Riparian zone | place: USA: Utah | collected... | reverse complement strand
CGTCCTCACCGACGACGTCTCGGAGATGCCGAAGAACTGGAACCGGCGCTTCAAGTACAACCGCGAGAAGATCAAGACCGGCGACGTCTTCGAGCTCGCCGAGGTGGTCCGCAACCTGGCGATCCGCGAGATGGAGAAGGGCCTCTCCACCGGCGAGAAGCAGATGTACACGCGGGCCAAGAAGATCCTCGCGTCGGAGTTCATGTACGCGCTCGACAAGGACGAGGAGGGCGCGGAGGAGTACCTCGACGGGCTGCTGGAGGAGCGCTTCGCCGCCACCGCCTGAGCGCCCGTCGCGACGGGATCGAGGATGAGCTCCCGCGCCGAAGCGTCCGTCACCGCGGTCATCGCGGCTGCCGGCTCCGGGGAGAGGCTCGGGGCCGGCGGTCCGAAGGCGTTCGTGCCGCTGGCCGGGAGACCGCTGGTCGAGTGGTCGATCGCGGCCTTCCGGGCCTGCGCCGCGGTCCGCTCGATCGTCGTCGCCTGCCCGCCGGGGCATGTCCACGATCTAGGCGGCCACGACGGCCTCGGCGTCGTCGAGGGCGGCACGACCCGTTCGCAATCGGTCTCCAACGCGCTGGCGGCGGTGGGCACCGAGCTCGTCGCGATTCACGACGCGGCACGGCCGCTGCTGACGGCGCAGCTTGTCGAGGACGTGATCGCGGCTCTAATCGCCGACCCAGAGGCAGACGGCGCTATTGCCGCGGCCCCGGTCACCGACACGATCAAGCGACAGAGAAGCGCGTCCGAAACGGCTAGGAGCGCGACGAAAGGTGCATTTACCCCGCTATACGGGGCAAATGCACGCTTCGTGGTCGAGTCGACGCTTGATCGCGGTCGCCTTTGGGCGGCGCAGACGCCTCAGGTGTTCCGGACGGAGGCACTGCGTCGCGCGCTCGACGCTTATCCCGCCGACGCTCCCGACCCGACCGACGAGGCAATGCTGGTCGAGGCGGCCGGAGGGCGCGTGCTGATCCATCCATCCTCGCCCGAGAACCTCAAGGTGACGACGCCGCTCGATCTCGGGGTCGCCGAGCTGCTCCTCGCGGACCGCGCGGCTCGATAGCCGACGCGCTTCCTACCTGCTTCGGCGCTCGGACTCCGCCGACAGGCCCGCTGCGGCCCGGGCGCCGTCGCCGAGGTGGGCATGCCGTCGTCGCTCGAAGAGCAGGCGCTCGACGTAGAGGGTCCCTACCCCGGCGAGGACGATCGCGGTCAGGTTGACGCTGAGCTGGGCCATCGCGCCGCGCCAGTCCGACCAGTTGCCGAGGGCCGCGGCGACGCCGATGTTGGCCGCCGCCGGAATCGTCGTGACCGAGATCAGCACGCCGACCAGCGCACCCGACTTGGCCGAGGTCAGGGAGAGGACCCCGGCGGCTCCGGCGAAGCAGGCGACGATGAAGGAGAACTCGTTCGGCTCGGCGATGAACTGCGTGAGCGGGTTCTGGGTGCTTTCGAAGCCGGCCTCGACCAGCCCCGTGGCCTCGGCGATCAGGGTGAACAGGAAAGCCGCCGTGATCCCGACTGGGAAGCCGACCGCGAGCGCGGCCAGGGAGCGCAGTCCGACCCCGAGGCGGCGCTCGACGGCCGCCACGCAGAGGCCCGCCAGCGGCCCAAACTCGGGCCCGACGACCATCGCGCCGACGATCAGGATCGGCGAGCCGGTGAAGATTCCGACCGAGGCGATCAGGCAGGCGAGGACCATGAAGGCGAGGAAGGTGCCGCTCAGCTCGATGCTCTCGGAGGTGCGTGCCTCGACCTCCTCCCAGACGACGGCGTCTGACGGCGCTCCACGCGCCGCTCGCTCGGCCCGGTCGGCCGCCGCGGAGAGCTGCGAGTCGATCTGCTCGAGCGCGATCGAGCCGTCCCTGGGGATGCCCAGCTCCTTGAGGTCCTCGATGACGACACTGGCGTCCTCGCGAGCGACGTCGCAGAGCAGGACGTCGCCGCTCGGCTGGCGCGCTGCGCCGGCCAGGAAGATCAGGTTGCAGGCCGACGGCGTCGCTTCGAGCAGGCCTACGACCTGCTCGGACCGATCCGGTGGGATGACGATCCGCAGGTGGACCATGGCGCGAGACTACCCGCCATCCGCTTCCGGGCCGACGGGCCTGAAACAGGACGTATACCGACCGAAATCGGCCCGTCGGCGGGTAACGTGCCCGGAGTGCTGACCGACTACCACCTGCACCTCCGTCCCGACGAGGACGACACGCCCCCGCAGCGCTTCTTCACGGCGGAGAACGTCGAGCGCTACCGGGCCGCCGCGGCCGCCGCCGGAATCGACGAGCTCGGCGTCTCCGAGCACGTCTACCGCTTCCGGCAGGCGCTGGCGCTCTGGAGCCATCCCTTCTGGGAGGAGCAGGCCCGGGACGACCTCGACGCGTACTGCGAGTTCGTGCGGGGCACCGGGCTGAAGCTGGGGATAGAGTGCGACTTCGTCCCCGGCGCCGAGGACCGCACGGCGGAGCTGCTCGGGGCGCACGACTTCGACTACGTGGTCGGCTCGGTCCATTTCGTCGGCGAGGTCGCGGTCGACCACGAGGGCTGGGACATCTGGGAGGGGCGCGGAGATCCGGACGTGGTCTGGCGCCGCTACTTCGCCGCCCTCGCCGAGTGCGCCCGCTCCGGTCTCTTCGACGTCCTCGCCCATCCCGATCTGGTCAAGGTCTGGGGCCGCGGCCGGCCGCGGCCGGAGGGCGACCCGCGCTCCTTCTACGAGCCGGCGGTGGAGGCGATCGCGGCGAGCGGGATCGCGGTCGAGGTCTCGACCGCCGGACTGCGCAAACCGGTTGGCGAGCTCTACCCTTCGCGCGCCTTCGCCGAGATGTGCGTCGAGGCGGGCGCCTCGTTCGCGCTCTCCTCCGACGCCCACGTGCCCGAGCAGGTTGGCTTCGGCTACGAGCGGGCGGTCGAATTCCTCGACGAGCTCGGGGTCGGGGAGATCTGCGTCTTCGAGAGCCGGCGCCGGCGGTTGGAGCCGCTTCCCGAGCGGGTAGGCGAGAATCGCTGAGATGAGCCCGGTCGGAATCGGCTACGACAGCCACCGCTTCGCCGTGGGGCGCCCGCTGATCCTCGGCGGGGTCGAGATCGAGCACGAGCAGGGGCTGACCGGCCACTCGGACGCCGACGTGCTTACCCACGCGGTAATCGACGCCCTGCTCGGGGCCGCCGGAGCCGGCGACATCGGCACCCTCTTCCCCGACGACGAGGAACGCTGGCGCGACGCCGACTCGATCGACCTGCTGCGCACCGTCGTCGGCACGGTGAGCGGCCGAATCGTCAACATCGACGCGACCGTCGTCTGCGAGCAACCCCGATTGGCGCCCCACCGCTCCGAGATGGAGCGGATCATCGCCGAGGCGACCTCGGCCCGGGTCAGCGTCAAGGCGACGACCAACGAGGGCATGGGCTGGATCGGTCGCGGCGAGGGAATCGCCTGCATCGCAGTCGCTTCGGTGGAGAGCGAATAGGCTTCCTGCTCCAATGGGCAAGCTTGCATCGATCGCGGTGGCAGCGCGCCAAGCTGCATCGGACAAAGCGTTCGAGCTGCGGGTGCTGCGCGAGTCCGGCATCCTCGGCCTGCACCGCCCCGACAAGACCGCAAAGGTCGTCTCCGCCTTCCTGCGCTGGGGCGCCTCGCCGGCCCTCGGGATCACGACCGCGGCGATCAAATACCCGCACGAGCCGGCCCTGATCGACGAACGCGGCTCGCTCAGCTTCGAACAGCTCCACCGGCGCAGCAACGCGCTCGCCCATGCCTTCGAGGAGATGGGCATCGGCTACGGCGACGGGGTCGGGATCATGTGTCGCAACCACCGCGGCTTCGTCGAGGCGACGCTCGCCACCGCCAAGCTCGGCGCCAGCGCCCTCTACCTCAACACGATGTTCGCCGGCCCGCAGCTCGCCGAGGTGATGCGCCGCGAGGCGCCGAAGGCGCTCGTCCACGACGAGGAGTTCGGCGAGCTGCTCGGCGGCGTCGACGAAGGGATCGAGCGGATCGTCGCCTGGACCGACGGGGCGCCCGATGGGCCGACCCTCGACTCGCTGATCGCCTCCGGCGACGAGTCGAACCTGAAGCCGCCCCCGGACAAACCCCGCTTCGTCATCCTCACCTCGGGGACGACCGGCACGCCGAAGGGCGCTCAGCGTTCCAGCCCCGACGGTCTGCTGGCGGTCGCGGCGCTGATCGACAAGATCCCCTTCCGCACCCGCGAGAAGATGATGGTCGCGGCGCCGCTCTTCCACTCCTGGGGCTTCTTTCACTTCATCATGAGCCTGCCGACCGCGTCGACGCTGGTGTTGCGCCGGCGCTTCGATTCCGAGGAGACGCTGCGCGCCGTGCAGGAGCATCGCGCGCAAGTGCTGGCCGCGGTGCCGGTGATGATCCAGCGCATCCTGCAGCTGCCCGACGAGACGCTTGCCTCCTGTGACCTTTCCTCGCTGCGCATCACCTCCCTGTCGGGCTCGGCCCTGCCGGGTGAGCTGGCGCTCGAGTGGATGGACCGCTTTGGCGACACCGTCTACAACCTCTACGGCTCGACCGAGGTCGCCTACGCGACGGTTGCCACCCCGGAGGACCTTCGTGCCGCGCCCGGCACGGCGGGCCGGCCGCCGCACGGCACCGTCGTGCGCCTCTTCGACGAGAAGGGCAGCGAGGTTCCGCGCGGCGAGGTCGGACGGATCTTCGTCGGCAACGAGATGTCCTTCGAGGGCTACACCGGCGGCGGTGGCAAAGAAGCGATCGGCGGCCTGCTCTGCAGCGGCGATGTCGGCCACCTCGATCCGGCCGGGCGCCTGTTCATCGACGGCCGCGACGACGAGATGATCGTCTCCGGTGGCGAGAACGTCTTCCCCCGCGAGGTCGAGGATTTGCTCGCCGACCACGAGGCGGTGGTCGAGGTGGCTGTGATCGGGGTCGATGACGAGGAGTTCGGCCAGCGGCTAAAGGCCTTTGTCGTCGTCGACGCCGAAGCGGAGATCGGTGAGGACGAACTGAAGGCGCACGTCAAGTCGAACCTGGCCGCCTACAAGACGCCGCGCGAGATCGAGTTCATGGCGGAGCTGCCGCGCAACGCGACCGGCAAGGTCCTCAAGCGCGAGCTGCGTGAGCGCAAGGTCGAGAAGTCCGCGTAGGCGGGCCCCCAGGTTCCGGCGCTAATTGCGGGGTTTAGGGCGCCGCGAGGGTGGTCAGCCTTCCGGGACCCGTAGTAGGTTCTCGCGACATGGGCGAGCCAGCGGTTGAGTTGACCGGAGTCGCCGAGGCGACCGAGGAGATGCACGGCATCGGCAAGCAGGCGCTTGCCTGGGTGCGGATCAGCGAGGACCGCGTCGCCGCAGCCGAGAACAGGCTTGCCGAGGTTGAAACGAAGGCCGATGGCATCCGGGCCGAGCTGAAGGAGCGGGCGATGGCGACGCTGAGCCGGCTCGCCGACGAGGGCCGTGAGCTGCTCGCCACCGAACGCCGGAAGCGCCGTGACGCCGAGGAGCGCGCGAAGCGCGCCGCAGCCGCCAGGGATCGCTCCGAGCAGGCGTTCGAGCGGGCGCAGCGAGCGGCCGAGGCCGATCGCGAGACACTGACCAGCCAGCTGGTCGCCGGCAAGGTGGAGTACGACCAGGCGCTGGCCGGGGCGGTGAAGCGGGTCGAAGCGGAGGCTTCAGGGCGGGTCGAGGAGGTTTTGAAGAAGGCTCATGCCGAGGCCGATCGCCGAGTGGCTGCCGCCGAGCAGCGGGCCGCCGAGGCGGAGGCCGCGGCCGAGGAGGCGAACCGGATCGCGATGCGGCTCGAGGCGGAGATCGAGGAGCGGGTCATGCAGGGCACCGAGGACGTGCGCCGCGAGGCCGCCGAACGCGTCCGCAAGCTGGTCGCCAAGGTCGAAGGCGAGGCAGAGGAGCAGGCGAGGGCCCGCGCCGAGGAGCAGTTGCAGGCCGAGTCGGACCGGATCCGCAAGCAGGCCGAGCAGCGCGAGGAGCGCCTGCGCCGCTCGGCCGAAGACGAGATCAAGGCGAGCGCCAAACGGGCGCGGCGCGAGGTGCTGGCCGCCGCGGACGAGACCGCCCCTGAGTGGGCGCGCAGGGAAGCAGCCGGCTCGGGCGCCGGGTACCGCACTTTCTAACTACCAGCCGTGGGGGAGGGTGGGGGCGTCCGGCCGCGCGCTGGGTTTTCGCCATTGCGTCCGTGGCACTCTCAAGTGAGAGGGGCGAAAACAGGACGCCGCGCCCGGCCGGACGCCCCAACCCTCCTTCTACGGCCCGCTGCGATCGCGGCCCCGACGCCACGCGGGAGTTGCCGCATACCATCTCGGCCGTGAGGGAGGTACGGATACGAGACACGCTCTCCGGGGAGCTGCGCGCCCTGCCTGCTGACGAGGAGGTTGGGATTTACGCCTGCGGTCCTACCGTCTATAGCCGGGTTCACATCGGCAACGCTCGTCCCTATGTCGTGTTCTCGCTCTTGGCACGGTTTTTGAGGTCAGAGGGTTATGAGACCAAACTCGTCGTCAACGTCACCGACGTCAATGACAAGATCTATGACGCGGCGCGGGAGGTGGGGGAGCTTTCGGCGGCGTTTGCGGAGCGGATGACTCGCGCGTATTTCGAGGACACCGCACGGCTTGGCTTGGGGCGGCCGGATGCTGAGCCGCTGGCTACTGAGACGATTGGGGCGATCGTCTCGCTTATCTCCGATTTGATCGTCGGCGGGCACGCCTACGAGTCCGGCGGCGACGTCTACTTTCGGGTGCGGAGCTTCGAGGGGTACGGGAAGCTCTCCAACCGACGCACGGAGGACATGGACCAAGGCGAGGAGGCGGGCTCGGCCTCGCTGAAGGAAAACCCGCTCGACTTCGCGCTCTGGAAGGCGCACAAGGACGGAGAGGACACGGGCTGGAACTCGCCCTGGGGGGCGGGGCGTCCCGGCTGGCACATCGAGTGTTCGGCGATGGCCGAGGTCGAGCTGGGGCCGTCGTTCGCGATCCACGGGGGCGGCTCGGACCTGGTCTTCCCCCATCACGAGAACGAGATCGCCCAGTCGGAGGCGGCGGGCCGGCCCTTCGCCCGCCTCTGGATGCACAACGGCATGGTCGAGACCGACGCCGAGAAGATGTCGAAGTCGGAGGGCAACATCTTCCAGCTTTCAGAGGCGCTCGACCGCTACGGGCGCGAGGCCGTCGTCGACTATCTGATCTCCGGCCATTACCGCCAGCCGCTCGCGTTTGGGACCGAGCAGATGGAGCAGGCGCAGGCGCGGGTGGAGCGGTTGCGGAACTTCTTTCGCGAGCATCTGGTGGGCGAGGGCGGGGGGCGGGAACCGAAGGAGGTCCCGTCGGAGCGAGTCGCGGGGGAGGAGGAGGTCCCGTCGGAGCGAGTCGGGGGAGAGGCGGAGGAGGCCCCGTCGGAGCAACAGCGGGGAGGCTCCGCCGGGGCCTCCTCCGCCTCCCGGTCAGCGTCGCGCTTGGATGCGTTCAAGGAAGGGCTGGCAGACGACTTCAACACGCCGCGGGCGATGGCCGAGGTTTTTGAGCTGGTCGCGGAAGCGAATCGAGAAGCGGTGCCGGGGGCGCCGGAGGCGGTGCGCGAGATGCTGGAGCTGGTTGGCTTGGAGTCGCTGGCGGGCGCTGAGCAGGGCGCCGGCGCTGAGGCGGAGGGACTGCTCGCCGAGCGCGAGAAAGCGCGCGCCGCGAAGGACTTCGCCCTTGCCGATGAGATCCGCGACCGGCTTGCCGAGCTCGGCTGGGAGGTTCGGGACTCATCGGACGGGGCGAAGCTCGTGCCCAAGGTCTGAAGGTGGAGAGCACCGGCCAGATCATTTACGGCCGTCGGCCGGTCGAGGAGGCGGAGCGTGGGAGACGGCGGGTGCGGCGCGTCTATCGCTCGCCGGACACATCCGCCGAGGAACTGGAGCGGCTTTGTGGCTCGCCCGACCACCAGGGCGTCGTCGCCGAGGCCGATCCCTACCCTTACGCCGATCCTCGTGCTCTCCTAGGGCGAGAGGGGGCGCTGCTCGTTGCCCTCGATCAGGTTCAGGACCCTCGCAACCTGGGCGCCGTTTGCCGCTCGGCTGAGTTCGCCGGTGCCGCGGGCGTCGTCGTGCCGGAGCGCCGCTCCGCTGAGGTGACGGCAGTCGCCTGCAAGACGTCGGCGGGGGCGGTCGAGCACCTCGACATCGCTCACGTTCGCAACCTCGCCGCCTGGTTGGCGGAGGCCAAGGCGGCAGGCTTTTGGATCTGGGGCGCCGACGCGAAGGCCGAGCAGGCGCCGTGGGACGTCGATCTGGGCGGCCCCACGGTCCTCGTCTTCGGTGGGGAGGGGAAGGGCCTGCGCCCCAGGGTGGCATCGGCTTGCGACGGCCTGGTGGCGCTGCCCCGAGGGGGCAGGGTCGAGTCGCTGAACGTGTCCGCGGCGGCCAGCGCGCTGCTCTTCGAGGCTGCCCGGCAGCGGTAGCAACTGCAACGGCGGTTGCACGAACCTCTGTTCGGGGTTGACAGAACTCTGCGTGGCCGTAAGACTACCGCGCCATAAAGGGTGAACCTCAGCTTGAGTCTGAGAGCGCCCCAGGTTCAAATAGGGCGCCTCAGGGGAGGTAATCGGCGCCACGACCCTTCATTCAAGGAGAAGGATCTGTGGCTCTTTCTACGCCTACGCAGGAATTTCGGCTCCCCCGTGGCCGCCTCAACGGCTCCGCCAAGACGGACATTAACCCTCAGCCGGAGCTTGATGACCACTACCTCGTGGCCCTCGCCAAGGATGGCCGCACTGATGCCTACGACGCGATCGTGCGCCGCTACCGCGGCTTCGTCAGGCTGAAGGCCTCCTCCTACTTCCTGCTCGGGGGTGAGAGCGATGACCTGATCCAGGAAGGCCTCCTGGGCCTCTACAAGGCCGTCCGCGACTACCGCAGCGATCGCGAGTCGAGCTTTCGCAGCTTCGCCGAGCTCTGCATAACCCGCCAGATCATCACCGCCGTCAAGACGGCCACCCGCAACAAGCACACGCCGCTCAACCAGTACGTCTCGTTCAGCCAGACGCCGGCAGCCGCGGGCGACTCGGAAACGACCCTCGACGAGATCCTTCCGGGCCCCAGCGTCGCCGACCCGGTCAACCAGGTGATCGCCGGCGAGGAGCTGGAGAGCCTCGTCTCCTGTCTCTCGGGCACCTCAGGCGTCCTCTCGGACCTGGAGAGCCGAGTCCTCTCCCTCTATCTCGACGGCCACTCCTACGAGGCCACCGCCGAACGCCTCGAGTGCGACACGAAGACCGTCGACAACGCCCTCCAGCGTGTGAAGCGAAAGGTAGCCATCCACCTTGCGTCTCGCGAGGTACCGGCCTAGCCGTCACGAGCTCTGAAACTCGGCTTCACGCTAATCGGTCAAGTGAATAGTCTTCGCGTTGTGCCTGGAGACAGCAAGGTGTATATCCCGCCCTATTTAGAGCTTCTCTGGCCTGCCCTTTGTGCAGTACGGGAGCTAGGCCACTCCGCAAAGCTCGAAGAGATCGATGAGCGCGTCATCGAAACCCAGGGGTTCAGCGATGCCCAGCTCGCCGTCTTGCACAAGGATGGGCCACGCAACGAGATCGAGTACCGGCTCGCATGGGCTCGGACCTACCTCAAGGGAATGGGTGCGCTGGAGAATCCAGCACGCGGCACTTGGGTCACGACCGAGATGGGCAAGTCACTGACCGAGCCGGAAATAGAGCCGCTGCGAAAGGCCTACTTGGCAAAGCTCGCTGAGGCTCGAAGGATAAAGGCGAAGGCAGTGGAGGAAGCTGGCGCCGATCTCGAGCTGGCCGGCGAGGGCGCAGACGGGGAAACGGACGACTGGCGTGAAGAGCTCCTCCAGGTGTTGCTGAAAATGGATCCGAGCGGTTTCGAGCACTTAGCCAAACGACTACTGCGGGCTGCGGGCTTCATCAATGCAAGTGTGACCGGCGGTTCCGGGGACGGCGGCATCGATGGTGTTGGCGTTTATCGACTGTCGCTAGTCAGTTTTCCGGTTTATTTTCAATGCAAGAGATACAAAGGTGCGGTCGGGCCGGAGAAGGTTCGCGACTTCCGCGGAGCGATGCAAGGACGTGGTGACAAGGGATTGCTCATAATCACCGGAAACTTCACGACGGAAGCTAAGAATGAGGCAACTCGAGATGGTGCGCCGCCGATCGATCTAATCGATGGAGAGCAGCTGTGCGAGCTCCTCAAAGAGCATCACCTCGGGGTAGAAACGACCAGCCGCATCATCGAAGAGGTTCACGTACAGGCAGAGTTCTTTGCCGATCCAGGTTGACGCGGGCGCTTCCTCCAATGCCAGGTCCTAGCTGAGTTCCGCGAGCACGTAATCGAGCGGCTCTCGGCCGTGGTCTGAGGCGACGGAGATGTCGTCGGGAGCCATGCGGGCTCGATGTAGGGATTGGAGGCGCTCAGCAGGCCCTCTTCTCGGGGCTGCAGGTACCTGAACATGACCGCGTTCGTCCCCACCCCGTCGGTCAGGCCGTTTATATTCGGCTCCAGTGCCCGCCTAGCTCAATCGGCAGAGCACCTGATTTGTAACCAGGAGGTTTCCGGTTCGATTCCGGAGGCGGGCTTTGCTTCACGATCCGGGGGAGCCGCTGCCTAGCACGCGGGCCTTCTCGGCGGCCAACTCCTCGTCGGTTAGGACACCCTTTTGGTGCAGCTCTGCTAGCCGCTCGAGGCGTCGCAGCCGCGACTCCTCCTCGTCGGCCGCCGGCTGGCCTCCGCCGTCGCCCCCATCGCCGCCGGGCATGCGCACCTCCGGCAGACGCAGCTTCGAGGCCCGCTCACCGAGGTTGGCGTCCTTGACTGCACCGACCATGCGATCCCGGGTGCGGCCGAGGAAATCGCCGATCTCGGCGTCGGGGTTCTCCTCGATCGACTGCTTGCGCAGCTCGTGGATGCCGAAGGCCGCGAGGCCGGCGATCACAAGAGTGGTAAGGAAGGAGCGCAGGTTGTGGATTGGCGCCGAGAGGAAGTAGATGCCGACGAGGACCGCCAGCGCGGCGTAGACGTAAGCGGGGTAGTCGCGCAGGACGGGTGCCATCGCACGTCGGCTGGCCCGGGCGGATCCGGTCGGTGAAGCCAGCCAGCCGGCGAGGACGAAGAGGACGCCGATGACGATCACGGTCGTCGCGATGCTGGTCATCAGCGAGGTCGAGATCGACCAGGCCGCTTCGGCGGCTGGCTCGATGCTCTGGTCCTCGACCAGCTGCCCGACCACGATCCCGCCCGCGACCTGGCGGGCGACGATCACAGCGAATCCGGCGGCGATCAGCCCGACGCCGCAGAAGAGGACGGTCACCCAGCGTCCGTCACGCGAGAAGTAGATCGCAAGGCCGAAGCAGAGAAAGGTGAGCAGGGAGAGGACGATCGCCAGGCCTTTGACGGCGATCGCGATGTCCTGCGCCGTCTGCAACTCGTCGGAGCGCAAGATCGTCACCTGGCCGGCGTCGGGTGGCAGTTTCTCGGCGAGCTGCTCGCCGATGCCGACCTCCTCCGCCAGGTTGGTCACCAGGCTGCCGAGCTGGAGCGTGACCTCGCCTTCTTCGGTCGAAACCGCTTCTTTGTCGTCTTCGAGCACGGCTAGGAGCTGCTCGTGCGCGGTCCGATTCGCGTCCTGCCAGAGGTCCTGGGCGGTCGAGGTCTTCAGCACCTGGTCCGCGCCGTCGCCCGCCACCTGCCGCAGGCCGCCCGACACCGGTCCCGCCAGCTCCTTCGTGTCCCCCGGCAGGATCTCTTTCAGTTCCTGCTCGACGTCGACGTTGGCGTAGAGCTGGTCGACCAGGTAGTCGCCGACCGCGGTACGGATCGTCGAGTTCTCGATCAGGCGGTCGCTGGTCTGCACCCAATCGTCGGTGTTGAGCGCTTGGCGCTCGGTCCAGATCGCGAAGACGCTGAGGAAGGCGAAGACCGAGCCCAGCACGACGAGGGCCTTCACCGTGCGTCGTCGTCCGCGGCTCATCGACCGATGATGCTATACGTGACCTCGGTGAAGCTCGAGGGCATCCACCACATCACGGCGATCACCGCAGATGCGCAGAAGAACGTCGACTTCTACGCGGGGGTCCTGGGGCTGCGCCTAGTCAAGAAGACGGTCAACCAGGACAATCCGACTGTCTACCACCTCTTCTTCGCCGACGAGAAGGGCAGCGCCGGCTCCGACCTCACCTTCTTCGAGTTCCCGGGCGTGCCGCCCGGCCGGGCCGGGGCGGGCGACGTCCACCGGATCGTCTGGCGGGTCGGCTCATTCCAGTCGCTTGACTTCTGGGGCGAACGCCTGGCCGCGAACGGGATCGAGGCAGAGCGGGCGGGCGACGCCTTGCGCTTCTCCGATCCCGAGGGTCTCGAGCACGAGCTCCTCGTCGCCGCGGTCGGGGACGAGCCGCTGATCGCCGACCATCCGGAGGTCCCGGCCGAGCTGGCCCTGCAGGGTTTCCACGCAGTTTGCGCCTACAGCGCCGAGCCGGAGGCGAGCCGGCGCTTGCTAGAGGCGCTCGAGTTCGAGCCGGTCGACACAGGATGGGAGGCACGGGGCGAGCGGCGCGGCGGCCTCTACCTCTACGACGAGGCCCCAGACGAGCGTTCCCTGCAGGGGGCCGGCAGCGTCCATCACGTTGCCTGGGCGTCGAAGATGGACGAGCACGAGGAGTGGCGCGAGAGGGCGATCTCAGGCGGGGCGCAGCCGACTCCCGTGATCGACCGCTTCTACTTCCGCTCGATCTACTTTCGCGAGCCAAGCGGGGTCCTCTTCGAGATCGCCACCCTGGGTCCGGGCTTTACGGTGGACGAGCCGGTCGAGCGGCTCGGCGAGAAGCTCTCGCTGCCTCCCGACTACGAGCACCTGCGCTCCGAGGTCGAGCCGAACCTGCGGCCGGTGACGAATCCGCGCACGGCTCGCGCCGGGTGAACGGAAGCTTCGTCTGGCGAGACGCCGAGCGCGTCGTCGTCTTCCGCAGCGGCGGGGTGGAGGAGGCGCCGCAGCTGCTTCGCGACCACGGCTTCGCGCCGTTCACCTTGCTGAGTACCAAGCGGGCGCTTGCTGAGACGCCGGGACTGGTCCAAGCCGCCGACGCCGTGTACGAGGTCGCCCGGGGGCAGGTGCCCGAGTTGGCGGCCGCGCTGCTGCCGTCGGTCCGTAGGAGCCACCTGGTGGCGCTGGGAGGCGGCCGCACGATCGACACGGCAAAGGCGATCGCCTCGGTCAACGGGGCCCAGGTCGCCGCGATACCGACGACGCTTTCGGGGGCGGAGATGACCGGGATCCATCGCCTGCCGGCGGGCGCCGAGGATCGGGTCGGCTCCCTCGTCCGGGCGGAGTTGGTCATCGCCGACCCGGAGGCGATGACCGGCCTGCCCGAGCTGCAGCTACGCGCCAGCGCGATGAACGCCCTCGCCCACGGCGCCGATTCCCTCTACACGCCTTTCGCCAACCCGGTCTCGCGGATGACCGCCCTCCGCGGCGCCGAGCTGATCGCCAGCTCGCTCGATCAGCAGCGCGACGAACGCGACACCGCCGCCCTGGCCCAGGGCGGGATCCTCTGCGGCTACGCGATCGACTCGGGAGCCTTCGCCATCCACCACGTCATCTGCCAAACCCTCGTCCGGATCTGCGGCATCCCCCACGCGGAGACCAACGCCACGATCCTCCCCCGCGCAATGGCCTTCGTCGTCCCCCGCGCACCGGACAACCTCGCCGAGCTCTGCGAAGCCCTCGGCACCGACCCAGAAAACATCGAATCCCGAATCCTCGAACTGGGCGCCAACCCGCCAGGCCTGGGCCAGTTGGGAGCCGACCGCTCGAAGCTGGACCAAGCCATCGAATCGATGCTCCTCCGCCCTGAGCTGGCCTTCACGCCGGAACCCCCAACCCGCGACGAGCTACAGGAACTCATCGAACAAGCTTGGTAGGGCCGTTAATCGGGCGGGTGGCGTGGGGTGGGGGTGTCGGACAGGCGCGGCGTCCTGTTTTCGCCCCACCGACCAATGGGCGAAGGCGAACGCCCCCTGGCGAAACCCAGCGCCTGTCCGACACCCCCACCCCACGACAGGCCCCGCCCGCGGTAACCACAGTCCCAAGCCCGTGTAGCGCTCTGCGTGACCGCCGAGCGACTCCACCAGTACCACGAGTACACCCGCCGCCACGGAGTCAACTGGCCGCTGTACCTGTTGGCGCGAGTCTTCATGACGCCCTTCTGCGTCGTCTACTTCCGGCTGACGCGAACGGGGCGCGACCACGGCCGCGTCAGGGGTGGCCTGATCGTCGCCGCCAACCACCGCAGCTTCCTCGACCCTTTCGTAATCGGCGGCGCCCTGCCGTGGCGGCGGCCGATGAACTACGTCGCCAAGGTCGAGCTGTTCGAGCGCCGCTGGCAGGGGTGGTGCCTGTCGCGGCTGGGCGCCTTTCCGATCCGCCGCGGCGACTCCGACGAGGACTCGGTGGAGACCGCCCGCCAGGTGGTCGAGCGCGGCGGCGCTGTCTGCATCTTCCCTGAGGGGACGCGGATCCGGCGCGGCACCCTGGCCAGCCCGAAGCGGGGGGTGGGGAGGCTCGCCCTGGAAACTGGAGCGCCTGTCCTGCCCACCGCGGTCGTCGGCAGCGAGCACGTGCGACGCGGCTGGCGGATCAGGCCGCGCAAGGTGCAGGTGCGCCTCGGCCGGGCGATGACCTTCCCGCGCGTGGAGGATCCCTCGCCGCCGCTGGCGGAATCGGTGACGGCGAGGATCTGGCCCAACGTCCTGCTCCAGTGGGAAGCGATGGGCGGTCTGCCGCCGATGCGGCGGGCGGCGGTGATCGGCGCCGGCAGCTGGGGCACCGCGGTCGCCGTCCTGCTCGCCCGCGGCGGCCTCGAGGTGCAGCTGGGGGCCCGCACCGCCTCCCAGGCGGTCGAGATGTCGGAGGCTGGCGAGAACCGGCGCTACCTGGAGGGGATCGAGTTGCCGGAGTCGCTGCACGTCCTCTCCGCTTCGGAGATCGAGCTGGCCGGTCTCGACCTGGTCTGTCTGGCGATCCCCTCGGGCTCGCTGCCGCAGGCGGTCGGCGCGATCGCCGATCGGGTCAGCGACCGCTCCTCGGTCCTGCTGCTGACCAAGGGTTTGATCGCGCCGCGGGGCCAGCTTCCCGCCGGATACGTCGGCGAACGGATCCGCGCCCGGGCGATCGCCTGCCTCGGCGGCCCCGCGCACGCGCGCGAGGCCGTCTCCGGCTCCGCGGCGCTGGTGCTCGGCTCCGGCGACGCCGACCTGCGCGACCAGCTCGGCGAGGTGTTCGACCGCGCCGGGCTCGTCTGCGAGCGCTCCGGCGACGTCTGCGGGGTCGAGATGGCCGGTGCGGCGAAGAACGCCGCCGCCCTCGCCGCCGCGGCGACCGAGCCGTACGGCCTCAACGCGGCCGGGATCGCGGCGGCCCAGGTCTGGCGCGAGTGCATCGAGTACGGGATCTCACGTGGTGCCCAGCTCGAGACCTTCTCCGGATTGGCTGGCGTCGGCGACCTGACCGCCACCTTGCTGGCGCCGTCGGGACGCAACCGACTGGCCGGCGAGCTGCTCGGCGAGGGAACGCCCGCGGAGGAGATCCCGGGCCTAATCGGACAGGCGTCGGAGGGGCTCGACGCGGTGCCACTACTGGCCGAGGCAATCTCGGCTTCGGGCGGGCCGGCGGAGGCGCTGAGCGGCCTCGCGGCCTTGATCCGCGGCGAGATCGATCCCGAGGCATGGGTCGCCCGCCTGCGCCTGGTCGAGCGTTCGAGACGGGCGGCCTGATGGGACTACGCTTGCCGCGTGAGCGAGATCGAGAACGTCGAGCCGGCAAGCCTGGACCCCGCTGCCAAGGCAGAGCTCGACCGTGCCTTCGAGGAGCTCTACCGGGAGCACCTGCGCGACGTCTACTCCTACGCCTACTACCGGATCGGGAATCAGCACGACGCCGAGGACCTCACCGAGCAGGCCTTCCTGCAGGCCTACCGCCACTTCGACCGGGCGCGCCGCGAGTCGGATGGCCGCCCGCTCCGACCATGGCTGATCCGCATCGCCCACAACCTCGCCCTCAACTACTACCGGGACCGCTCGCGCCGGCCGCAGACCCCGCTCGACAGCGTCGATCCGATCGTCGCCCAACACGGCACCGAGGCGGTGGCGGAGGGACGCGAAGAGCTGAGGCAGGTGATGGAGCACTTGGAGCATCTGGCCGGCGACCGCCGCGACGCGCTGATCATGCGCTTCGCCCTTGGCATGGACAATCGCGAGATCGCCCGGGCGCTTGGACGCAGCGACGGGGCGACCAAGGTGCTGATCCACCGCGCGATCAAGCAGTTGCAGGGGGAGATGGCCGATGAGTGAGGCGAGTGAGAAGCTGTCCGGCAGCAGCTGGGACGTCGAGCGCCTGCTCGGCGATGCGTTGCGGCCGATCGAGCCGCCAGAGCGGCTCTCCGGTCGCGTCGAAGACACCCTCTCGGCGGTCATGCTGGCGGCGGCGGAGGAGCTGTCGGATTGGGCCGAGGAGCTGTCGGAGAGCGAGCTGCGGGCGCTGCGCGATCCCCGCAACTGGGTCCGCCCGGTGGTCGCCGTGGGCGCCGGGGGCGCCGCCGCCGGTGCCCTCGTCGTGATCGAGATGCGGCGGCGGGGCCGCCAGCAGGCCGGCGGCCCCCTCCGTGTCCTTACCGACCGCCTCAGGTAGCTCTGACGTCCCGCTCGGTCCGCCGCCGTTCGTCGGCCGGCGTCGCCAGCCCGGCCCCGATGCCGAGCACGCCGAGGGCGAGGTGCAGGAAGTTGTCCTCGGTGTTGACCGGGATGAAGCCGAGGATCGACTCGTTGTCGCCGATGATGAATCCCCACAGCGTGATCACGATGTAGACGGCTCCCAGCCCCAGCGCGTACTCGCGCGCCGCGTAGCCGGCCACCAGAAGGCCGATCGCACCGGTGAGGATGTGGACGATGTTGTGCCAGGCGTTGACGGCGAAGATCCCGAACACGCTGTCCACGGTGCCCGGATCGCCGAACGAGGCGCTGTAGAAGAAACCGATGATCCCAACCACCACCAGCGTTCCGCCGACGAGCGTTGCGTAGAGCCTTGCGGGGCTTGCGCCTTCCATTCTTTCCTCCTTTTCAGGAACCAAGGCTGACCCGATTGTAGGCTCCCCGGTCCCCGATGGCGCAAACCTGTTACCGACATCCCGACCGCGAGACGGGCGTCGCCTGCTCTTCGTGCGGACGACCGATCTGCCCCGAGTGCATGACGCCGACCCCGGTCGGCATGCGCTGCCCGGAGTGCGCGAGCCAGAAGACGCGGGTGACGCGGGGCGCGGTGGGCCCGGGCCGCTACGACACGCCGGCGACCTTTGTCCTGATCGCGCTCAACGTCGCCGCCTTCCTGGTCGAGATCGCGGGCGGGTCCGGTGGGTTCAGCAGCACGAACAGCGCGATCGTCAACGACTTCGGCTTGCGGGGCATCTCGGTCGCCGACGGGGAGTGGTACCGGCTCCTGAGCGGTGGCTTTCTCCACGCGGGCCTCATCCACCTGGGCTTCAACATGTTCGCCCTCTTCATCCTCGGCCGCCTGCTGGAGCCGGCGATTGGCACGCCGCGCTTCGTCGCGATCTACTTCGCCTCGCTCTTCGCCGGTGCGTTCGGAGCACTGGCTCTCTCCGACCCGATCACCACCACGGTCGGGGCGTCGGGAGCCGTCTTCGGCCTCTTCGGTGCCGCCTTCGTGATCGCTCGCGGCCGTGGTCTGGACGCGATCGCTTCCCAGCTGGGCTTCGTGCTGCTGTTCAACCTGGCCTTCACCTTCGGCGTCTCCAACATCAGCATCGGCGGTCACCTCGGCGGGCTGGCCGGCGGCCTCGTCTGTTCGCTGCTCGTCGTCGCCGGCGAACGAAACAGGCTGGGTCAGCAGCGGCTCCCGATCGAGCTGCTCGCAATCGCGGCGGTCGCGATGGTCTCGGTCGTCGGCGCCCTCAGCGTGGCGTGATCGGCGCGCGGACCTCGGCGAAGCCGATGTTGCCCGGCTGATCCACCAGGTCCGGGTGGAAGACGTGCCCGAGCAGCTCGACGCCGTCGACCAGGCGCGGGCCGGGCCGTGAGAATGTCGACGCCGCGTCAACCGCGAAGACCCGCCCGGCGCCGAGCGAGGCGATCCGGTCCCAGTACGCGACGGTCTGAGCCTGGGCTTCCTCGACGTACCAGCCGCAGGGCATCGCGATCACGACGTCCGGGTTGAGCCCCGACAGCTCGCCCCACTGAACCTCGGGAGACTTCAGGCCGGGCGGGCCGGCGACGTCTTCGCCGCCCGCGATCGAGACCATCTCGGGGACCCAGTGGCCTCCTACGTAGGGGGGATCGAGCCACTCCAGGGCGATCACCCGTGGCAGCTCCGCACCGGACACGGCAGCGCGGACGGCGGCGAGCCTGCCCTCCAGTTCGCCGCGCAGCTCGTGCGCCTCCGACTCCATCCCGGTCACCTCGCCGAGCCGGACCACGTCCTCCAGCATCTCGCCGAGCGTGCTCGGGTCCTGCTGCACGACCCGGGGGCGGCTCGGCAGTCGCGCAGCGACCTCTAGCACGTCCTCGTAGGAGACCGCGCAAACGTCGCAGACCGCCTGGGTGACGATCAGGTCGGGTGCGAGCTCGGCGAGGCGGCCCTCGTCCAGCTCATAGAGGGCACGACCCTCGCCGACGGTCGCCTTCACGGCCGTGTCGATTTGACCGGCGTCGAGGCCGTCCGGCAGCACCGTGCGGGTCAGGTGGGGAAGGGGGCGAGCCTCGCGCGGGAAGTCGCACTCGTGCGTCACCGCGACGACGCTGTCGCCCAGGCCGATGGCGAAGAGCATCTCGGTTGCGGATGGCACGAGGCTGGCGACGCGCATACGAGGCTCAATATGGCACTCCCGGGCTTCCCGTGGGCGAGAAAGCTATATTCCCTGACGCCGAATGGCCGAAGACGACCTCCCCCGAAGTACCGGGCCATATAGCCGATGAGCGCGCTCCTGCTCCTCTTTCTCGTCCTCGTTCTGGTCGGGGTCAACGGGTTCTTCGTCGCCACCGAGTTTGCGATCGTCCGTTCGCGCCGCAGCAGGATTGAGAGCTCGGCGGAGGAAGGCAGCGCCGCCGCCCGCCTGGCGCTGCGCCAGCTGGATCACGTCGACGAGTACGTCGCCACCTCACAGGTCGGGATCACGCTCGCCTCGATCGGGATCGGCTTCCTCGGCGAGCCGGCGATCGCGACCCTGGTCGAGCCCCTGTTGGAGGGTGCTCTCGGCGAGGCCACCTCCTACGTCCTCGCCTTCCTCTTCGCCTACGCGACGGTCACCCTGCTGCACGTGATCTTCGGTGAGCAGGCGCCGAAGATGGTCGGCATCGCTCGCGCCGAGGGCCTGCTGCTGGGCATCGCCCGGCCGCTCGAGATCTTCCGCCGCCTCTTCCACCCGCTGATCGTGATCACCAACGCACCGGCGCGGTTCTTCGTCACCCGGCTGCTGCGGATCGAGCCGGAGGCCGACGAGGAGGTCGCCTCGACCGACGAGTTGCGCCTGATGATCGTGCGCGGCGCCCAGCGCGGCCGTCTCGACCCGGGTGAGGCGGGGATGCTGGGCGGCGTCTTCCACCTGCACGAGCAGGAGGCGCGCGAGGTGATGACGCCGATCCCGGCAGTCGTCACGGTCGACGCGGCCGAGACGGCCGAGACGGCATTGCGGCGCTGCATCACGTCCGGTCACACGCGGCTGGTCGTGATCGAGGAAGACAACCCGGACCGGGTCAGAGGGATCGTCCACAACAACAGCCTCGCCCGCCTCTACATGAGCGACGGGCCGGAGGCGAAGATCGAGCCGGCGATCCGCGAGGCCGTGATCGTTCCCGAGACCCGGCCCCTCGACGATCTCCTCCACGACCTGCAGGTGCAGCGCACCTCGCTGGCGGTGATCGTCGACGAGTACGGGCGCACGGTGGGGATCGTCACCGTCGAGGACATCCTCGAGGAGGTGGTCGGGGAGATCGAGGACGAGACCGATCCCCGTGCCGCGGCGCTGCGCCGGCTCGCCGGCGGCGAGTGGTTCGTCCGCGGCCACGTCTCGCTCGGCGACTTGGCCGACGCCGGCATCGAGCTGCCCGTCGACAGCGACACCTACAACTCGATCGGCGGCTACGTCTTCGGCGAGCTTGGCCGGCTCCCAAAGCGGGGCGACACGATCAGGGCCAACGGCTACACGATCCGGGTCGAGTCGGTCCGCGAAAACCGGGTCGAGGCGGTTCGCATCAGCAGTTCCGTCCGGCCCGCGGCCTAGGTTTCCGGAGCAACCCGCGTTCCGACCGATTCTGGAGGTACCGCATGTGGGTTGTCCGTTTGAGCGACAAGCAGCTCGAGGTCCTGAGAGCGCTGCTGCGCTCCGAGGAGCATCTCGGCCCGGCGCTGAAGGGGGCGATCGAGGCGCTCGACCTGGCTCGCTGGGACGACCTGCCCGAAGCAGAGCTCCCCTGGGACGAGATCGAGCAGACCGCCCGCCGCCAGGGCATCTCCCCGGCAGACGTCATCTGGGACCTCGCGGGTAAGCGGTAGCCTGCCTGAACTCCGGCCCCGGGGGTTGCCTACTTTGCACCGCTAGAGCCCCTATTTGTGCAACGCAGTAGGTGCTACAATTGCATCTGTGGCGCTGCATCCGACGATATTTCCCATAGATCAGCCGGTCATGCCCGAGGGGCGGCAAATTGGCCGTCACTCGGCGATCGAGAGGCTCGAGACGCGGATTCGCACGTCGGGTCATCAGTGGATCATCGGTCCGCGCCGGACTGGGAAGACCAGCGTCGCAAAGGCTGTCCTCGCTCGGCTACGACGGCGAGGGCTGATCGCACTAGACCTCGATCTCAGCAAGCTCCCGATCGAGAATGCCGAAAGCCTCGCCGGCGAGATCGCCAGACAGGCCCAGGCGGCACAGGTCGGCAGCATGAACACGGTCAGCAGGTTGCGGAGGATCGCTGCTCGGCAGCGGCCAAATGCGAAAGAGCTCGCGGGCGCTCTCGAGGGTCTTGGCTTCGAGGATGAGGGCCAAGCACTCGCGGTTGCAGCCTCGGTGCTGGCCGCGGCTGACGACGGCGGGCCCGGCCTTAGCGAGGTATTGCGGGCTCTGGCTCTGCATGCGCGCGCTACGACCCAGCGCGTCGTGGTTCTGTTGGACGAGGTGCACCTCTTGGCGAATCTCCCCGATGCCGAGCGAGACGTGTCGTCGTGGTGTCGGGAAGCGGATTGTCCGATTGTCTTTTTACTCGCGGGCAGTGAGGAGTCGGCGGTGCGCGCGCTTCGACAGCCTGGTGAGCCACTTGAGCGGATTGGGCAGGAATTCGAGCTCGGCGACATCGCCGTGGAGGATTGGATCCCCGGCCTTCGTGACCGCTTCGCGGAAGGGGGAGTCAAGATCGAGGATCGCGAGCTATTCGAAGTCGTCCAGGCATCCGGTGGCCATCCGAGACGCACGATGCTCATCGCCTCTTACGTCTATCCGACTGCCCTGGCGCAACCGGACCGCATCGCAACGAACGCTCTGGTCGAGTTCGCTATTCGCGACGCCCGCAGAGATCGCGCATGGAACTGATCGAGGCCATTCCCTGGGCACGAAACGCGCTTGCGTTGGCTCGCCGTCCTGAGGCGGAGCGAATCGCGGCGGCGGTGGATGCCCACCGGGTCGTCGGCTTGCTTGGAGAGGCCGACGTCGGTAAGACCGAAACGATCAGACAGGTGCTGCTCTCTGACCCTGATCGCATCGCCACGATTCACCTTGATCTGGATGGTGCTGCGAGCGACGAGCACCTAGGTTTCCAGCTTGCGAAGGAGATCGCCCGCGTAGAACTTGGTGTCACCGACCTCTCGCTGCTCAGCGGTCGTGCGTTATTGCCAACGCGTGTTGAGCGCGCACGCATCGAGCTTGCAGAGTTGCTTGGGGTGGAGGGCTTGGACGAGGCGCTTCGCCGATGGCCGTCGGGCCACTTTCCATTCCTGAGGGGACTTCGGTGTCTCGAAGCGCTTGCGAGACGGCGTCCGACGATTCTTTGGCTGGACCATCTCGAGTCCCCAGCCCTGACCCCGCGCCATCCCGTGAGGGTCGACCAGCTGCTTTGGGGGATTCGCGAGATCGTCCAGCGCGAGCCCAACCTGCGGGTCCTGCTGTCTGGACGAGAAGGAATGCGTCGCCAAGTCCTTGGGCCCAAGGCGGCCTTCCATCAACAGGGGATGTGGCTTTCGATCGACAACCCTCCTGCGGGAGCGTGGCGCGAGACTGCCGAACAGATGGCCGTTTCGGCTGCCGTGACCGAGCACCTCGCCGAGATGACCGGAGGACACCCCGTCACGATGCTGCTCGCCCTTCTGCAGCTCAGGTATGAACCGACGCTTCGCACGGCCTACGACACCCTCCGGGACTTGGCCGCCCGCGACGACGGCTTGGCTGGGCGCGCGATACAGCACGCTCGCTCTCTGCATCGACTCGGCGGTCAGGTGATGAACCAGATTGCGGTCGGAGAACGTCCCTACGCAGCTTCGCAACGAGGGAGGTCCTCGACTCAGGAGATACGCAAGGTGCTGGAGCGGCTTCGTCTAGCCGGATTGCTTCGTCCCGGCGAGCGCTGGGAGATCGTCAACCCTCTCGTCGCCATTCGGTTGAGGGGCTCGGTCCACCTCATGGCCGAACCGGACCTTCCCGACGAGTCAGCTTAATCGTAGCTGTAGAAGCCGGCGCCGCTCTTGCGGCCCAGCTTGCCTTCGGCGGCCATCTCGACCATCAGCTTCGGCGGCCTGTGGGCGGCCTCGGAAGAGTCCGCGTAGAGGGCTTCGCCGATCGCGGCGGCTACGTCGAATCCGACGAAGTCGAGCAGGGCGAGCGGGCCCATCGGATGGCCGGCGCCGAGCTTCATGCAGGAGTCGACCTCGCCGGCCTCCATGCCGGTCCGTTCGACCAGCCGCACCGCGTCGAAGAGGTAGGGGAAGAGGAGGCGGTTGACGACGAAGCCCGCCTGGTCGGGGACCTCGACGGCGGTCTTGCCGAGCGCCGCGCACCAGGCGAGCGCTTTCTCCCGCGTGCCCTCGGGGACGTCGGGGAAGCAGACCTCGACCAGCTTCATCCTCGGTACCGGGTTGAAGACGTGGAGGCCGAAGAGGCGGCCGCCGATGTCGGCCGCCGAGGCGATCTCGCCGACGTTGAGCGAAGAGGTGGTGGTGGCGAGATCGGCGTCGGGGCAGGCCGCGGCGACGGCGCTCAGCACCTCGCCCTTGGGGGCGACCTCCTCGATCACCGCCTCGACGACGACATCGCAGTCGGCCAGGTCGGCTGGGTCGGTGGTGACCCGTAAGCGCGACGGCTCGGCACCGTCGATCTTCGCGCAGGCTGCGACCACTTTCTCCTCGGCCCGCCAGGCCGAAGCCTCGCTGCGAGCCAGCAGGATCGTGTCGGCCGTCGTGGTCGAAACCGCGGCAAGGCCGGTGGCAATGGCCCCGCTGCCTGCAATTCCCGGCGCCTCATATCCCAGGTTCGCGCTCATTAGGACGGGTTCCTATCACGCGGCCCCTCGCGTGGGTGGCGCGGTGGCGGGGGTCCCCCGCGGCGCGGAGGCGCGTCAGCGCCGAGCACCGTGGGGGAGGGCCGCCGCGACAGGACCCGCGCGCCAAAGGCGCTGTGTGAAACCCGTCAAGTGGCTGGCTGATTGACCAGTCAGTCGGTATCATGTGAGTTGCACCACGCAACGCAGCAGCTCAGCGACCTAGACGGAGGCGAAGATGGCGGAGAACGGTGGCGGGAAGTTCGGAGGGCGAGAGGTCGTGATCGTCGAGGCGGTTCGCACGCCGATCGGCCGCGGCCACGAGGAGAAGGGCTACTACAAGGAAGTCCATCCCTCCAACCTCCTTGCGAAGACCTACGCGGAGCTGTTCGAGCGCTCCGGTGTCGACCCGGCCGAGACCGGTGACGTCGTCACCGGCTGTGCGCAGCAGTTCGGCGAGCAGGGAGTCAACATCGGCCGCAACGCCTGGCTCGAGGCCGGCCTGCCGATCGAGACCCCGGCGACGACGATCGACCGCCAGTGCGGCTCCGCTCAGCAGGCCGTCAACTTCGCCGCGGCGCTGATCGCCACCGGGGTCCACGACGTTGCGATCGGCTCCGGGGTCGAGCACATGGGTCACATCTCCTTCGCCGACGGCTACGAGGTGATGGAGGAGCACGGCTCGCCCTTCTCGCCCGAGCTGCTCGAGCGCTACGACCTGATCCCGCAGGGCCTCTCCGCCGAGATGATCGCCGACAAGTGGGAGATTCCCCGCTCCGAGCTGGACGAGCTCGGCCTCCGTTCCCAGCAGCTCGCCGCGAAGGCGACCGAGGAGGGCCGCTTCGAGCGCGAGATCGTCCCGTTCGCGGTCAACGGCGACACCTACGTCGCCGACCAGGGTCTGCGCGAGACGACGCTCGAGGGCCTTGCGAAGCTGAAGCCGGCCTTCAAGGATGACGGCAAGATCACCGCCGGCAACTCCTCGCAGGTCTCCGACGGCGCCGCCGCGGTGCTGCTGATGGCGCGCGAGAAGGCCGACGCCCTGGGGCTGAAGCCGCGGGCGCGGATCTACGACCAGACCACGGTCGGCGTCGATCCGGTGATCATGCTGACCGGCCCGATCCCGGCGACCCGGAAGCTGCTGGAGCGCAACGGGATGAAGATGGACGACATCGACCTGGTCGAGATCAACGAGGCCTTCGCCTCGGTCGTCGCCGCCTGGCGGCGAGAGCTGGACCCCGATATGGACCGGGTCAACGTCAACGGCGGCGCGATCGCGCTTGGCCACCCGCTCGGCTCGACCGGCGCCCGCCTGATCACCACCCTGCTGCACGAGATGGAGCGCTCCGACAAGGAGATGGGCCTGGTGACGATGTGCTGCGGCGGGGGTTTGGGCACCGGCACCCTGATCGAGAGGATCTGAGGCCTGGCGGCCGGCCAGTAGTCTGCTGACCGATGGACCTCAGCCTTTCTCCATCCGAGCGCGAGTTCCGCGACGAGGTTCGGACCTGGCTCGAAGAGAACCATCCCGGCCCTGAGCCGGAGGCCGGACTGGACGAGGTTATGGCCTTTCGCCGCGAGTGGCAGGGCAAGCTGCATGAGGCCGGCTGGGCCGGGATCTCGTGGCCGGAGGAGTACGGCGGTCGCGGCGCGACGCTGATCGAGCAGGCGATCTTCGTCGGCGAGGCGGCGCGCCAGGAAGCACCCAGCCCCGCCAACGTGCTCGGCCTCGCGATGGGCGGCCCGGTCGTGATCGCCCACGGCACGGACGAGCAGAAGCAGCGATACCTGGAGCCGATCCTCACCTCCGAGGAGATCTGGTGCCAGGGATTCTCGGAGCCGGAGTCCGGCTCGGACCTGGCCTCGCTGAAAACCAAGGCAGTCAAGGACGGCGACGAGTGGGTCGTCACCGGGCAGAAGGTCTGGACGACCTTCGCCCAGTACGCGAAGTGGTGCATGCTCGTCGCCCGCACCGACCCCGACGCCCCCAAGCACCAGGGGCTCACCTACTTCCTGATGGACATGGAGCAGCCCGGGGTCCAGGTCCGCCCACTAGTCCAGATCACCGGCGAGGGCGAGTTCAACGAGATCTTCATGGAGGAGGTGCGGATCCCCGACGCCAACGTCGTCGGCGGGGTCGGCAACGGATGGTCCGTGGCGATCACGACGCTGATGAACGAGCGAGCCGGGCTCGCCTTCGGCGCCATCTCCCAGATCTCCAACAGCCTCAAGCGGCTCAACCAGCTTGCCTCTGAGACCCGGCTCAACGGGGGCGTCGCGGCCGAGGACCCGTTCCTCCGCCAGCGGCTCGCCCAGCTTCACGTCGAGGCCGAGACGATGCGGCTCAACGCCTATCGCGGCCTGACCAAGACGATGCAGTCGGGGATCCCCGGCCCGGAGGGATCGCTCGGCAAGTGGCAGTGGGCCGACATCAACCAGCGGATCGCGGAGCTGGCCCTCGACATCGAGGGGGCCTATGCGCCGCTCGACCGCGGAGCCGAGCACGCCGTCGCCAACGGCGCCTGGCAGTACGCGTTCCTGCGCTCCCGCGCCAACTCGATCGAGGGTGGCACGACCGACATCCTCAAGAACATCATCGCCGAGCGCGTGCTTGGCCTGCCGAGGCTGCGTTAGGGCCGGAGGGCTGTCGCTTACCCATGTACTTCGACCTCACCGACGAGCAGCAGGCGATCAAGTCGACCGCGCGCGAGTTCCTCGCCGCCCGCTACAAGTCCGAGCGGATCCGCGAGCTGGCCCGCAGCGAATCGGGCTTCGAGCAGTCCGACTGGGAGGAGATGGCGGAGCTGGGCTGGCCCGGACTGGCGCTTCCCGAGGAGTGGGGAGGGCAGGGGCTCGGAATCGTCGAGCTCGCCGTCCTCTTCGAGGAGATGGGCTACGCGCTCGCCCCCTCGCCGCTGCTCTCGACCACGGTCGCCGGGCTGGCCCTGGCCGCCCAGGGGACCGACGAGCAGCGCGAGCGCTGGCTGCGCCCGCTGGCCGCCGGGCAGGCGCGGAGCACCCTGGCGCTGTTCGACGCCGGCACGGCGGCGACGATCGGCGACTTCGAGACGGAGGCGCGGGCCGACGGCGAAGGCGTCGTGCTGGACGGCGAGAAGGTCCTCGTGATGGACGCCGCCACGGCCGACTTCTTCCTGGTAGCCACCTCCGACGGCAGCCGCCACCTGGTCGAGCGCGGGGCCGACGGCGTCAGCATCTCACCGGAACGCTCGATCGACCTCACCCGCCGCCTTCACTCGGTTCGCTTCGACGGCGTCCGCGTGACGCCGGAGGCGACGCTGAACGGTGCCCAGGCCGACTACCTGCCGGTCTTCTGGCGGGCCTGCGTGGCGATCGCGGCCGAGTCCACCGGCATCGCACAGCGGACCCTGGAGATGGCGGTCGAGTACGCCAAAGACCGCAAGCAGTTCGGCCGGCCGATCGGCGCCTACCAGGCGGTTTCCCACCGCTGCGCCCAGATGCTGCTGGAGACGGAGAACTCGCGCTCGGCGGTGTACGGGGCGGCGTGGGCTGCAGACGCCGAGCCCGAGTCGCTGCCGCTGGCGGCGGCGATGGCCAAGGCCTATGCCTCCGACGTCGGCTGGCGCGTCCCCGACGCCTCGATCCAGGTGCACGGCGGCATCGGCTTCACCTGGGAGCACGACCTCCACCTCTTCCTCAAGCGCGGCAAGGCCAACGCAGCGACCTTCGGCGACGCCAGGTGGCACCGCGACCGGGTCGCCGACCTCGTTCTCGCCGAGGCCTCCCTTCCGGCTCCCGTCTGAGATCGGCTGGACGGGTAGCCATGGCAGCAGCGCTGGAGCGGATCTCGGTCGCCGCGATCGGCACCACCGTCGCCGACCTCGAGGCGGAGGCGAAGTGGGCCGAGACGGCGGGCGTCGAGTGCGTCTGGGCGCCGGAGCTGTTCCGCTCTTCGGTCACGCAGGCCGCCTACCTGGCCGGCCGTACGGAGAAGATCGGGATCGCGACCGGAATCGCCTGGGCCTTCACCCGGAGCCCGTTCATCCTTGCCGTCAGCGCCCTCGACGTCGACGAGATGTCGGGCGGGCGCTTCCGGCTCGGCCTCGGCTCCGGCGTCAAGCGGCTGAACGAAACGTGGCACAACGCCGAGTACGGCAAGCCGGCGCCGCACCTGCGCGAGGCGATCGAGGCGACGCGGCTGATCATGCAGCAGGCGGGTGCGGGGGAGCCGATCCGCTACGAGGGCTCCTACTACGACATCGACATCAAAGGCTGGGTCCGGCCGCACCCGGCCCCGCGGGAGTCGGTGCCGATCTACACCGCCGGCGTGCAGGGCGGCATGTGCCGGATGGCGGGCGACGTCGCCGACGGCTTGATCGGCCACCCGATCCAGAGCCTGCGCTGGATCGACGAGGTCGTCGTCGACTCCTTCGAGGAGGGCCTGCGCCGCTCCGGCCGCGAGCGCAGCGACTTCGACTACCTGCCCACGGTCTGCTGCGCGATCGACGACGACGAAGGCAAGGCAATCGAGATGGCTCGTCGGACGATCTCCTTCTACGCGACGGTCAAGACCTACATGCCGCTCTGGGAGCTGCACGGCTTCGCCGAGAACGCGGTCGCGGCGGGAGAAGCCTTCCGCCGCGGCGATCTCGCCGCCGTACCGGCCGCGATCAGCGACGAGATGGTCGAGACCTACTGCGCCGCCGGCCCGCTCGACAAGGTCCGCGCCCGAGTAGAGGCGACCGCCGAGCGAGCCGACGGCCTCTTCCTCACCCCACCGACCTACTTCATCTCCCCCGAGGAGCTGAGCGAGTACCAGAATCGCCTGATCGACGCCTTCGGGCCGGCGGCGTAAGCCGCTCCCGACTTCGACCCCCTTCTCTGTGGGGTGAAAGTCGGTTGCGGTGCGCTACATGGACGTGCCGCAGCTTAGAGACCCATATGGTCCTCCTTCCTGCGGCACGTCCCTTTTCGACAGAGGATCGGCTCGTTATGGGCAGACGACGAGCAGGTGGAAGTCTGCGTCCTCGGGGGCGCCTTTCTCGTCGCGCGTGCGTACTTCGATCGCGTTGGGGTTCGCTGCCGAGGTGTTCGTCTGGGCGAAGCCCGCTCCCGGTGGCGTCGTGCCGGCGTTATTGCGACTGGTGACGTTGGCGCAGACGGAGATGTTCTGCGGGAACGTCACGGCCACCGCGCCGCCGCCCTCCGTTGCGGTGATCCCGGCGTCGCTCGCCCGGGCGAGGGTCGCGTTGCCGGGAGCGCTCGGATTGTTGACGACCGCCCAGTAGGTGTGGATGGCCCGCCTGGCCGCTGGAACCGTTCCCAGCTTGTTGTTGTTGATCTGGAAACCGGTCAGCGTGTCTTTCTTCAGCTTGCCGCCGCCGATCGTCTGCTTTTTGATCGCGCCGCCGTTGATCCGTTGAGCGGCGTAGGCGCTGCCGGCCAGCGCGGCGATCAGGGCGATCACGGCGACGACCATGGTGGGGGACGGACGTTTGCCTTTCAGCGTGCTCATCTGAGGTCCTTTCAGCGGCGGTTTGCGAGGCGTGCCCCGAGCTTTGCACCCCGCTACGGGTGGTAAAACTCTCGCACTCCCCGGCGGGCTCGCCGAAATTAAGTAACCCGTCGGACGCCTAAAAGCTGCGGTCAGCCGGGCAGGGCGGCGACGAAGCGCTCGAAGGCGGCGATGTCGGTCAGCGCGGGGCCATGGCCGGGAAGGATCAGGGCCGGCTCGAGCGCGGCAAGCTTCTGGATCGAGCGGCGGTTCTCGGCCGGATCGTAGGTGAAGATTTTCGGCGGCTCGGCGATCAGCGGCCGGCCGGTGGCATAGCTCATGTTGCGGATCACGTCGCCGCAGATCGCCACCCGGTCCGAGTCGCGGAAGAGGATCACCTCGCCCCGGGCATGGCCCGGTGCGTGGACGACGCGGAATCCGGCCACCTCGTCCCCCTCGTGCAGAACGCGGTCGACCCTGTGGGGCGGTCCCTCCCAGAGTGCCCGGACGACCCGATTCACGGGATGGCTGCGGTGCGCCTCCTGGACCGGTCGGCGGCCCTCCATCGCGTCGACGTCGTCGGCGTGGCAGGCGAGCGGGACGCCGCGCGCCTCGCAGATTGCCTTGGCGGCGCCCTGGTGGTCGGGGTGTACATGGGTCAGCGCCAGCATCGAGATCTCGCGGCCCTCGATCTGCTCGAGGATGCGGCGCCGGTCCCAGGTGCGGCCGGCGTCGATCATCACGTCCTCCGCCAGGTAGACGTTGATCGTCGGTGCAGGCAGCTCGGCCAGACGCCAGACGCCGGGCGCGAGGTTCCTCACCGGTGGCCGGTTCCGGTCGTCTCGCGCGGCTCGCCACTGTGCTGGGCCAGCTCCTCGAGCTCGGCGATCTTGCGTTCGCCTTCGGGGCGGGCGGGGTGGTCGGCCGGCAGCGGCTCGATCAAGCGGCGGATGCGGTTGCGGACCTGGAGGGCGAAGTGCGGGGTGGAGGCGCCGGCCAGGGCCCGGATGTCCTCGGCCGTGACCTCGTGGGCGCTCGCCAGCAGCTCGGGGTTCTCCGCCTCGCTCACGGTTCTCCGCCGATCCTCGCCAGCTCGGCCAGCTCGTCGATTTCGGCCTGTTGGCTCACGTCGATTGCGTCCTCGTCACCGATCACCCAAACGTGGTTGTAGAAGGCGCGCGTCGGATTGATCGTGTAGCCCGGCTTGACGTCGAGCAGGTAGCCGCGCAGTCCCACGGGAAGCGTATCGGCCCCTTCGGTGAGCAGCAGCGGTCCCCAGGTACCCGAGGCCGAGAGCGGCGCCGCGGCGGCGGCGTCGAGCGGCGAATCGGCGCGGACGACGACGAAACCGTGGCCGGGATCGTTGACGTTCCAGCCGAAGTCGCCGTCGGCGTAGCGGGCCAGGGCGATCGCGTTGGCGACCGGATCCTCGCCGGAGACCCTTCGCACCCGATTGCCGATCGCGGCGATCTCGCGGACGACGTCCGAGGAGATCGCCGACGAGGGGCCGAGCACGTAGACGGGCGTCTTGGGGTGCCGGCGCAGCGTCGCCGCGGTTTTCGCGGGCAGCTTGCCGGGGCCGGCGAACAGCACCGGGTCCCCTGACCGCGCCGCCCAGGCGGCGGCAGGCATCGCGAATGCCGGCTCGGTGGCGGGGACGACGACGATGTGGCGGGGTGGCGCGCCGAACAGCCGATCGCGCAGCCCGGCGATCGCCGCAGCCGTGGCGGCACCGCCCACCGCTTTTACCCTGGTCGCCTCCAGACCGGCCGGTATCGAGGCTGCGCCAACCGCGAATGCCTCGACTCCTCTGCTGTCCGGGCTGCCCTGCGGGTCGAGGGCGCCGAGCGCTTGCGAGGTCGGCTCTGGGATGCCGCTGGCTTCCGCTACGAGGAGCGGCGCGCCGAGCGGCTCCGCCATCAGCACGGCGGCCGCGATCGCGCTCCGCCAGTCGCCGGGCTCGATCAGGGTGACCGCCGCCGGCCGCTGCGCCTCGTCGGTCGAGGGGTAGGCGGCGAGCGCTATGCCGGCCGCGTTCGAGGCCGGATCCGACCCGCCGACCCGCGTCGTGTTACTGGTCGCGAAGGCCGGATAGCCGAGCTCCTCCGCGGTCGGGGCGGAATCCTGCTCGGCGGGTGCCTCGGCGATGCCGCTGATCGGTCCGGGGGCCGTCCCCCGCGTTGGCTCATCATCCGACGCTCCACCGCCCAGGATTGCCGCGACGACGAAGACGACGGCGAGCGCGAACAGCCCTGCGATCGCCTTCAGTGCCGCCGGAACCGGCTTGCGCTGCCGCCTTTGGGGCTTTGGCAGCGACTCACCGGAAGGCTTCGCAGCCGGCAGGTCGGCGTTGATCGGCCGGGTCATGAGGAAGGCAACGCTACCCGGCCCGGTCAGGTGGCGCTGCCGCGCGCGTTTAGGCTGGCTGGTCGGTCAGCTAACCTTTCTTGGACTGGTTGACTGACCAGTCAATCAACGACATTCCGCGACGGCCACGAGGGGGATCGATGGATTTCGCACTGAACGAGGAGCAGCAGGAGTTCAAAGACCGTTGCCGGGCTTTTGCCCGCGACGTGATCCGTCCCGCCGCCCGTAAGCACGACGAAGAGGAGAGCACCCCCTGGAATGTCATAAAAGAGGCGCGGGCGCAGGGCCTGCAGGGCCTCGAGGCGATCCAGCGCTCCGCCACCGACGCCGACGGCCAGATGCAGGTGATCGCCGCCGAGGAGTTCCACTGGGGCTGCGCCGGCATCGCGCTGGCGATCTCCGGCTCCGGCCTAGCTGCGGCCGGCATCGCGTCCTCGGGAACGCCCGAGCAGATAGCGCTCTGGGTCCCCGAGTGCTTCGGGAGCGGCGACGACGTCAAGCTCGGTGCCTATGCGGTGACTGAGCCGCAGGCGGGCTCCGACGTCAAGAGCCTGAAGACGACCGCCAAGCGCGATGGCGACGAGTGGGTCCTCAACGGCACCAAGGTCTTCATCACCAACGGCGGCATCGCCGATGTCCACGTCGTCGTCGCCACGGTCGATCCGACCCTCGGCACCCGCGGCCAAGCCTCGTTCGTGGTCGGCAAGGACACGCCGGGGCTGGGCCAGGGCAAGAAGGAGTCGAAGCTTGGCATTCGCGCCTCCCACACCGCCGAGATCATTCTCGAGGACTGCCGGATTCCGGCCGAGAACCTGCTCGGCGGCGAGGAAAAGCTCGAGCGCAAGCTGCAGCGAGGTCGGGAAGGGAAGAAATCGCGCGGGGCAGACGCACTCGCCACCTTCGAGATCACCCGGCCGCTGGTCGGGGCGTCGGCGCTGGGTATCGCGCAGGCCGCCTACGAGTGGACCCTCGAGTACCTCGACGGGCAGTCGGAGGGTGGGACGCCGCTGCTGCAGACGCAGCGAATTCAGCAGACGCTCGCCGACGTCGCGACCGAGATCGAAGCGGCGCGACTGCTGGTCCAGCGGGCCGCCTGGATGGGTCGCAACGGGATCCCGATGCGGGGTGGCCAGGGCTCGATGTCGAAGCTGAAGGCCGGCGATGTGACGATGTGGGCGACGACGACCTTGATGGACCTGGTCGGCCCCTACGCCTGGAGCACCGAGTGCCCGCTGGAGAAGTTCTTCCGCGACGCCAAGATCTATCAGCTGTTCGAGGGCACGGCCGAGATCCAGCGCATGGTGATCTCGCGGATGCAGGCGCGCGACTATGCCGAGCGCTTCGAATACGGCGCCGAGGTGGCGGCACGGGCGATGGCGGAGAAGCCGGAGCCTGTCGCGGCTTAGAGGGGAGTTTGGGCGTCCTCTCCCCGGACAAACGCCGGCCTAATGAGGCCGGCGTTTTGAGTATCCGCCCGTTGAGAGGACGCCCAAACTCCCCTCGCAAGCGGGATTGCAGCTTCCCTGCGTAGTTGCGAGGGCACGAGCTGGGTCGGCTAGCCTCTTGCGCAATGCTTAAGACTCGCCTTGGCACGGTGGCCTTGGTCGCCGCCGTGGCGGCGCTTGTCGTGCTGCTTGCTGGGAGCGGCACCGCATCCGCCGAGGACATCTACGAGAAGCAGGAAGAGAAGGAAGGGAAGCTCTCCGAGGTTCGGGAGCGCAAGGGTGTGCTCACTACGACGATCAGCCGTTACCGGACGGAGATCGAGGAGCTGACTCGGGAGGTCGCCGTGCTGCGCGGCCTCGAGGAAGAGGTGCGGGTCCGGCTCGAAGCCAAGCAGGCCGAGCTCGACAGCGCGGTCGCCGAGCTCGAGGAGGCCAAGCGGCACCTTGCGGTCGTCAAAGCCCGTCTCGAGCGGGCGCTGGTGGCCCTGCGGGAGCGCCTCGTGGCGATCTACCGGACCGGCACCCCGGACATGCTCAGCGTGATCGTCAGCTCCGACGGGTTCGACGAGCTGATCGACAGCAGCGAGTACCTGAGCCGGATCAACGGCCTCGACGAAGCGGTGGTCACGCGGGTGCGGGACCTGCGCGACCAGGTGAAGGAAACCGTTGCCAGGTTGCGCTCGACCAAGAACAGGATTGAAGCCGCTCGCGACGCGATCGCGACCGAAGAGCAGGCGCTGGCGAATGCCCGGGCCGCCGTCCAGAGCCGCCAGGCCGAGCTGGTCGCGACGCGACGGCAGCGCGAGGAGGCGCTCAGCAGGATCAGCAGCCACGAGGACCACCTCGAGGCCGACCTCGCCGAGCTCTCGGCGGAAATTGCAGTTCAGCTCCAGTCGACCTCCTCGGCGCCGCTGCCGGCCGGGCCGATCCGCTACGGCTCTGGGCAGCTGATCTGGCCGGTCGACGGCCCGGTCGTCTCAGGCTTCGGCCCGCGCTGGGGTTCGATGCACGAGGGGATCGACATCGCGGTCCCCGCCGGGACGCCGATCCGAGCCGCGGACGCGGGTACCGTCGTCCTGCTGCAGTCGGAATCAAGCAGCGGCGGCTACGGGAACTTCACCTGCCTCGACCACGGCGGCGGGCTTCAGACCTGTTACGCGCACCAGTCGTCCTTCGCGGTGACGTCCGGAAGCGTCTCGCAGGGGGACACGATCGGCTACGTCGGTTGCACCGGGCACTGCTACGGGGACCACCTCCACTTCGAGGTGCGGATCAGCGGGGCGCCGACCGATCCGCTCGGCTATCTGTAGCCGCTCCTACCCAGTACCCGTAGAAAATTCAATTAGTAGGTAGGCGATGGGACGGAACTCGTGTGACCCTGGGTAGTGGAAAAGCCACCCTCGGAGGCGATAGTTGATCCGTCAGGCCCATTCCTATCTTGCAGGCGCGGTCTCAGGCACGGCGCTGATCGCCGTCGCCATCGTCGCCTTCGTCCTGCTCGTCTCCGCGCAGGCGATCAGGGACTGGCCGCTCGGCGGTCTCGGCTTCGCTGGTGGGGACTCGGCCGCGGTGGCGCCGGAAGGCACGGCCGGCGTCGAGCCAGCGAACGGCGACGGAGCCGGTGACCCAGCTACGGCAGCGAAAGCCGGTGACGGTGGCGGCGCGGCCGGTGCCGGCAACGACGACTCCCCTCCGAGTCCAGCCGCTTTGGCGGGCGGCCCGACTTCGACGACCGGTGCGTCCTCGCCATCGCCCGACACCCCGGTCTCCAGTAGCCCCGGTGCCGGTTCGAACGGCGGCGGCGACACGCCGTCGGGTTCCGCGTCGAGTCCAGGCTCCGGCGGCGGTGGTGGCGGAGGCGGAGGCGGCGGACTTCTGCCTGGTGGCTCCGGTTCCGGCGGAGGTGGCAGCGCCACTTCGCCTTCCGAGACCGTGGCCGGCGCCGTCAACGACACCGTCACCGGCGTCGACACCGTCACCGGCGGCGCGGTCAGCGGCACCGGTGCCACGCAGGTCACCGAAGGCGTCGTCAATGGCACCGTCGGCCCCGAATCGCCCGTTGGCCAGACCGTCGACAAAGTCGCCGAAACGGTCGGCGGCTTGCTCGGCGGCGACCGCTGATCGAGGGCGTCGCCTTTCCCGTCACAATGCCGTCCGATGGCGGAGCGCGGACACGCGGCGGTCGCTGGCCCGGTTGCGGGCTCGGCCGTCTACCCGATCGGCAGCCGGATCGGCGAGGACGGACACCTCGAGATCGGCGGCTGCGACGTGGTCGAGCTTGCCGCCGAGTTCGGCACCCCGGCGTACGTCTACGCCGAGGACGACATGCGCGCCCGCGCCCGCGCCTACCGCGAGGCGTTCGAGCGGCGAACCGACGACTTCGAGGTGCTCTTCGCCAGCAAGGCGTTTCCCTGCACCGCGGCCTACCGGCTGTTCGCCGAAGAGGGCCTATCGGTTGACGTCGCCTCTGGAGGCGAGCTGCACATGGCGCTCCGCGCCGGTTTCGACCCCGCTCGCATCCACATGCACGGCAACAACAAGAGTGATGAGGAAATCCTCTTCGCGGCGCGGGCCGGCGTCGGCCACCTGATCGTCGACTCGTTCGACGAGATCGAGCGCTGCGAGCGGTTGCTGGACGGCTCGCGGAAGGTGCTGATCCGGGTCACCCCGGGGATCAAGCCATCGACCCACGACTACGTCCAGACCGGCCAGCTCGACTCCAAGTTCGGCTTCGGGCTCGAGGACGGCCTGGCCGGGCGGGCGATCGAGCGGATCCTCGCCTCCGACGTGCTCGAGCTGGTCGGGCTGCATGCCCACATCGGCTCGCAAATCTTCGAGCTGGAGCCCTATCGGCTGGCGATCCAGGCGATTGGCGAGCTGGCGGGGGAGTGGTGCCGGGTGGTCAACGTCGGTGGCGGGCTCGGTATCGCTTACACGGCTGAGGACGAGCCGCCCTCGATCGACTCCTACGTCGAGGTCAAGGTGCGCACGGTTGCCGAGGTGTTCGGCAAAGGGGTGCGGATCCTGGTCGAGCCGGGGCGCTCACTGGTCGGCAATGCCGGCGTCACGGTCTACCGGGTCGGCACCGTGAAGGAGATTCCCGGCATCCGCAACTACGTCGCCGTCGACGGCGGCATATCGGACAACCTGCGGCCGATGCTCTACGGCTCGCGATACGAGACGCTGATCGCCGACCGCGGCGGCGACGCCCCCGACACTGCGGCGACGATCGCCGGCATGCACTGCGAGTCCGGCGACGTGCTGGTTCGCGACGCGATGCTGGCCGCGCCGGTCCCGGGCGACGTCCTCGTCACCCCGGCGACCGGCGCCTACGGCTACGCGATGGCGAGCAACTACAACGGCGTGGCCCGACCACCGGTGGTCTTCTGCCGCGACGGCGACGCCCGCGTCGTGGTCCGGCGCGAGACCTACGAGGACCTGACCGCACGCGATGTCTGAACCCGTTCGCATCGGGCTGCTCGGACGCGGCACGGTCGGTGGCGCCTTCGCGGAGCTGATCGGCGAGCGCGCCGCCGCCGTCGAGTCCGCCACCGGACGGCGGCCGGAGCTGGCGGGCACGCTGACCCGCGGCAACGGCGACTTCGGCGAGATCCTCGAGCGCTCCGACCTGATCGTCGAGCTGATCGGCGGCACCGACCCGGCGCGCGACTACGTTCTCGACGCGCTGCGCGCGGGGCGCCCGGTCGTCACCGCCAACAAGCAGCTGTTGGCCCAGCACGGCGAGGAGCTGTTCGCGGTCGCCCGCGAGGCCGGCGTGCAGCTGCGCTTCGAGGCGGCGGTGGCCGGGGTGATCCCGATCGTCCGCGTGATCCAGGAGAGCTTCGGCGTGACCGAGATCGAGAAGGTCTTCGGCATCGTCAACGGCACCACCAACTTCATCCTCAGCGAGATGGCCGCGACCGGGGCCGCCTACGAGGACGTGCTGGCCCGTGCCCAGCAGCTGGGCTACGCGGAGGCCGACCCGAGCGCCGACGTGAACGGCGCCGACGCCGCCGCGAAGATGGCGATCCTCGCCCGCCTCGCCTTCCACACGCCGGTGACGCTCGACGAGGTCGTCTGCGAGGGGATCGAGGCGATCCAGCCCGACGACATCGCCTACGCCAAGGAGTTCGACCTCTCGCTGAAGCTGCTCGGCGTAGCCGAACGGCGCCCGGACGGGATCAGCGTGCGTGTCTTCCCCTGCTTCCTATATAGCGGCCACCCGCTCGCCCCGGTCGAAGGACCGTTCAACGCGGTGATGGTCGAGGCGCCGGCGATAACCGAGGTGACGATGTCCGGGCCCGGCGCCGGCGGGATCGAGACCGCCTCCGCGGTGCTCGGCGACGTCGTCTCGATCCTCGCCGGCGAGGCGCCGGTCCACGAGACCCGCGAGGTGCTGCCGGTCATCGCCGACGTCAGCTCCTCCTTCTACCTGCACCTGGAGGTCGCCGACCGCCCCGGGGTCCTGGCCAAGATCGCCCAGGTGCTGGGCGATCATGAGATCTCGGTGAAGAGCGTCGTCCAGCGGGGGATCGGCGAGGACGCGCGGCTGGTGATGGTCGTCCACGAATGCCTGGAGTCGCGCTTCGCCGCGGCACTGGAGCAGATCGCGGGGCTGGACGAGTTGCGGACGCCGCCGCGGGCCATAAGGGTGATCGAGGAGGAGTTCGTTTGAGGGCACCGAGAGGCGCCCAGTCAACGCGCCCACAGACCCACTTATGCCCGCCCCGCTGATCGAGAGATATAGGGACCGGTTGCCGCTGGAGCCGGGCGACCCGGTGGTGAGCTTGAATGAGGGGTCTACTCCCTTGATCGAGGCGCCGCGGCTGTCGGAACAACTGGGGGTTCGCGCTTATCTGAAGTTCGAGGGGGCTAACCCGACCGGGTCGTTCAAGGACCGGGGGATGACGGTTGCCGTGTCGCGGGCGAAGGGGAGGGGGGCCGAGGCGGTCATCTGCGCCTCGACCGGGAATACCGCGGCGAGCGCCGCCGCCTACGCTGCGCGCGCCGGGCTGCGCGGCGCGGTGATCGTCCCGGAGGCAAGATCGCGATCGGCAAGCTCGCCCAGGCGCTGATGCACGGCGCCCGCGTGATCGCCCTGCAGGGCAACTTCGACGAGGCGCTGCAGATCGTCCGACAGCTGGCCCAGAAGCACCCGATCGAGCTGGTCAACTCGGTCAACCCCTACCGGATCGAGGGCCAGAAGACGGCCGCCTTCGAGGTGGTGGAGGAGCTGGGGGGCGCGCCGGGCGCGCTGTCGATCCCGGTCGGCAACGCGGGCAACGTGACCGCCTATTGGCGTGGCTTCCAGGAGTTGGGCACGGCCCCCGTCGTCTACGGCTTCCAAGCCGATGGCGCGGCGCCTCTCGTCCACGGCGCCCCGGTCGCCGACCCGGAGACGGTCGCCTCGGCGATCCGGATCGGCAACCCCGCCCGCTGGGAGGAGGCGATGGACGCCTTCACCGCCTCGCGCGGTCGCGTCGCAGCCGTCTCCGACGAACAGATCCTCGACGCCTACCGCTGGCTGGCCGACGGTGAAGGGGTCTTCTGCGAGCCGGCCTCCGCCGCGTCGGTGGCGGGGCTGCTCGCCCACGGCCTGCCCGTCACCGAGGACATGGCGCCGCCCGAGTCGGTCGTCTGCGTCCTCACCGGCCACGGCCTCAAGGACCCAGACACCGCCCTCTCGAAGGCGCCGTCGGTCGTCAACTGCGAGAACGACCTCGGCGCGGTCGAGCGCGCGGTCTTCTCGTGACGGCGCGGCGGCGGCTCGTCCGCGTTCCCGCCTCCTCGGCAAACCTCGGCCCCGGCTACGACACGATGGCGGCGGCGCTGGCGATGTTCCTCGAGCTGGAGGTCGAGGAGACTGGCGAGTTCTCTCTCGAGCCAGGCGGAATAGACGTGCCGACCGGCCGCCAGAACCTGATCGTCCGCGCCTTCGAGAGCCTGCACCCGGCCGATGGGATCGCCTTCCGCCTGCGCGAGGGCATCCCGCTCGCCCGCGGGCTGGGATCGAGCGCGGCGGCGATCGTCGCCGGCCTCTTTGCCGCCGATCACCTGTTCGAGCTGGCTCTCTCCAGCGAGGAGATGCTGACCCGGGCCACCGAGTTGGAGGGCCACCCCGACAACGTCGCGGCGGCGATCCACGGCGGCTTCGTGATCTGCGGCCGCGATCGCGACGGCACCCCGAGCGCCGCTCGCTTCGACCCCCCCGGTGGCCTCGAGGGGATCGTCGTCATCCCGTCCGAGGAGGTCTCGACCGAGCGTGCCCGCGAGGCGATCCCGGCGGAGGTTCCGCTGAGCGATGCCGTCGCCAACGTGGCCGCCGCCTCGCGCCTGGTCCTCGGCCTGCAGACTGCCGACCTCGACCTCGTCTCCCTCGGTCTCGCCGACCGCATCCACCAGCCGCGCCGCCGCGACCTCTACCCACGCTCGATGGAGCTGGTCGAGTCCGCCCGCGAGCTGGGCGCGCTGGGCGCGACGATCTCCGGCGCCGGCCCGACGATCCTCGTCTGGACGACGTGGCAGGACGCCGGCAAGGTGACGGAGGAGCTGGAGCGCCGCTGCGACGGCTGGGCCGAGATCCGCCGCCTCCCCTTCACTCCCCACGGCGCCGACGTCCCGGAGCTCTGAACTTATGTTTTCTCGCGGTTAAGTCGCCTCGCTCTACCGATTAGCGGGGTTGTAATTCAAGAACCGGAGCGTTTAGGGTCCCTTGGGCACGCCGGGTCGAGTTCTTGGGTGGCGTGGCCTTAGAAACAGGTTCGCGATGTCGTTCGCGGCGGGGAATCGATGGTGGGGGGACTGGGATGAATCGGATTGGTGCGTCGACGTTCGGCACTGCTGCACGCCGACCGAGCCGGCTGTGGCTCGGCCTATTCACCGCTTGCGCGCTTGCGCTTCTCAGTGCCGCTCCGGTCGCGGTCGCCGTAGAGCCCTTCGAAGTCGAGGAATACCAGCAGGATTTCCATATTCCCCATGAGAAGGCGGAAGAGATCCTTTCGATCCAGGACCGTGGAGCGGAGGTAGTCAGCCAGCTTGAACGTGTTCTGGACAGGCGCTACGCGGGAGTTTGGTTTGACAACGAGACCGGGGAATTCGTCGTCCCCCTGCTTGTCGGGGTCAGTCGCGCCGCTGTTGCGCCGGTATTTACGAGCAACGATCTTCAGGGCGACTACCGCACCGAGCAGGCCCGGTTCAGCTGGGGGGCGCTGGATGCAGCCCAGGCGCAGCTCGATCACGCCTTGCACACTCAGTTGAAGGACGGCCTTGTTGCGACTTCATTGGACGCCCGTGCGAACGCTGTCATCGTCCACCAGGCCAAAGCTGCGGACAAAGTCGCGCAGGCAAAAATCCACAGCGAGGCAGCCGAGCTAGGGGGGAAGGCAGAGCTTCGAATCGAAGCGATCCGCAGGCTCGGCTTCGATTCGATGAGTTGTGCCTGGGCGGCCGGTGCTTCCTGCGATCCTCCGTTTCGAGCAGGTGTGGGGATCTTCAAGAAAATTGGATCCACCACGGTGAGTGCCTGCACCGGCGCTTTTAAGGCGTTTGACAGCACCGGCGACAGGTACGTGCTCACTGCCGGGCACTGTGGGTCGGCCGGCTCCGTTTGGCATGCCCAGAACTCCTCAACTCCTCCCTGGGCGGGCACCACTTTCCAGCTTGGCACTACCGCACAGGCAAAACACGACTCCCAGGGCGACTGGGCCAAAATCAATGTGACTGGATCAGGCTACTGGGACGTAACCCCTTGGCCTTCCCACGTGGTCATCTGGCCCGAAAACCCCGAAGGGGGGTCGGCAATAAACGAGAACTATCCGATCAGCGGCAATGGTGCCAGCTACCAAGGCCTGTATGTGTGCCACTCCGGTTTGGCGACGGGATCGAGCTGTGGTCATGTAACGGCACTCGACAAAACGGTAGAAGCTACGGTCGGCGGATACGTCCATCACTTGACCGAGTTTGGACCCGCCTGCGCCGACGCAGGTGACAGCGGTGGCCCAGCATTTGGCGGAAATCTCGCGTATGGAATCGTCGTTGGGGCAGATTCCGAATATCCATTATGCCAGCGACCTACCTACTACTACGAGATCAGCAAAGTCACTGCTGACCTTGCCGTCCAATTCACGGAGCCGCCCCCGCCCCCACTGATCCCCGGCGAAGACGACAACTTCCCGGGCCCGCACCTCGTCGGCCAGCTCGACGAAACCATTGACGTGTTCTTCCGGACCCCGAGCGGTGCCCTCGGCCATGCCTGGAAGGGCGCGGGCGGCGGCAGCCCATGGTCCGATGCGAATCTCGGCGGATCGCTCGACTCCACCTCGGTGCCACATCCGGTCCTCCAAGACGACGGCACGATCGACGTCTTCTGGCGGACCCCGACCGGCACCCTCGGCCACGCCTGGAAGGGCGCCGGCGGCGGCAGCCCCTGGACCACCAACACGCTGGGAGGATCGCTGGCCTCAGATCCCCATGCAGTCCTGCAGGACGACGGCACCATCGACGTCTTCTGGCGCACCCCCACGGGAGTGCTCGGCCACGCCTGGAAGGGCGCCGGCGGCGGCAGCCCCTGGACCACCAACACGCTGGGAGGATCGGTGGCCTCCGATCCTTATGGCGTGGCTCAGGACGACGGAACCATCGACGTCTTCTGGCGCACCCCCACGGGAGTGCTCGGCCACGCCTGGAAGGGCGCCGGCGGCGGCAGCCCCTGGACCACCAACACGCTGGGAGGATCCATGGCCTCAGAACCGCATCCGGTTCTGCAGGACGACGGAACCATCGACGTCTTCTGGCGCACCCCAACCAGCGTCCTCGGCCACGCCTGGAAGGGCGCCGGCGGCGGCAGCCCCTGGACCACCAACACGCTGGG
>Ga0190265_10000277_pt1 | contig 41845 bp, 32 predicted proteins | sample Popmic124T_FD_133135 | JGI IMG/M metagenome (GOLD analysis project Ga0190265, IMG submission 133135) | Populus adjacent soil microbial communities from riparian zone of Indian Creek, Utah, USA - 124 T | ecosystem: Environmental > Terrestrial > Soil > Riparian zone | place: USA: Utah | collected... | reverse complement strand
CTTCCATGTCGCACCCGCGCGTCGAAGTCAGCGCCACGCGCCGGAGAGCGCGCAGCGGTACCTGCCTTCGGGATCGTGGATGCGCAGCACGTAGAGCGTCGCCAGGGCGTGCGGCGCGATGCCTACCACGGAGTTGTCGGTCATGAGGCCCTGGATGCCCGCAAACGGACCGGTGCCGTCGAGTAGCGGCCCGAAGCCGCCGAAGCGCAGCGCCCTCTGCCCCGGCGCGCCGGCGAGCTGCTGAAGGAACGTCCGACCCTCGTTTCCATCCGCGGAGAAGCCCCCGATCTCCCGCCCGTCGCGATCGAAAATCGTGTACTCGTTGAAGCTGCGGAAGGGGATCGGCGCGGCCCCGGTCCCGGGGGCTCCCGGATCGAGGAGGTTGAAGTCGATCCGGGCCGTCATCCTCCCCACCACCGGCCCGACGCTCCGGGTGCTGCGCAGGCCGCCGCGCCCGCGCACGGCGAAGCCGAGGTCGATGAGGCGCAGGTCCTGCTCGACGTCGAGCCCGACCACCGCTCCGCCGGAGCCGAACCGGTAGCCGGTCTTCTGTCCGCGCCCACGCTTCTGGCCGCGGAGCAGGAGATAGGTGATCCCCGGCTCCGGCTCGTGGGCCACGGGTTCGATGGGGGGCAGGTCCCCTTCCACGCCCAGACCCTCCCCGGGATCCACAACCCGGAGCATCAGGTTGCCGGTGAAACCCCGCTGCGGGTCGATCTCGCCGCAGTAGAGATAGGTCCCCTCGCGGCCGGCGAGCCTGCCGAACCCCTCCATCACGTTGCCGACGGCCGCGGCGAGGAGGCGCCCGTCGCCGCACGGCAGGGTGCTCCCGGTGCCGAAGCCGCGGAAGCCGTCGCGGCCGTCGCCGAAGCGGCAGACGCTGTCCAGCATGGCGAAGCGCTGGGACCGCGAAGGGTCGAGCACCGTCGGCGGCGGCTCCCTGTCCGGCAGGGCCTGCCAATCGTCGGGAATGAGCAGCCAGCGGTGCTCGAAGGTGGCGGCGGGCTCGCCGGCGACGTTGGCGGCGCGCAGGCCCGCAGACCGGCCGGGAAGCCCCATCCGGATCTCGAAGCGGTGCAGGACCTCACGGATGCGCAGACCGACTGCACCTCCGTCACCCTCGATCGCCGCGCCGTCGGCGCAGTCCGGGACCGAGAGCATGTTGAAGTGCGCCGCCCGGTCGATCAGGCGCTGGACGACCTCGAACGGATAGGTTTCCTCGTTGATGTCGGGCAACGCCGCCTGCGCGCCCGCCGCCGTCGAGGCTCCCCGTTCGTCTTCCATCGTGGCTCTCTCCGGCGTCCCCTCAGCAGGCCCGGACCACCCGGAAGCCGATGTCGGCGGCCGAGTAGACCGGATGGCGGAGCTGCGTGGACCGGTCGCTGGACCGGCAGCCGAGGGCAGGATCGAGCCACACGCCCCCGCGCACGATCCGCAGCCGCACGGGGGGCTGGCCCGGGATTAGCTTGGAGATGTCGACCAGCTCGCCCGTCTTGGGGCCCTGGGGGTCCGCCTCCGGCGACTTCCTGTAGTAGCTGCCGTCGTACCAGTCGAGGCACCACTCGCCCACGTTGCCGTGCATGTCGCGGAGCCCCCAGGGGTTGGGCTCGAGCTCGCCCACCGGCCTCGTGAAGGATGCGCCGTCGTCGTACCACTTGGCGTAAGGCGGGAGGTGCATCTCCACGCCCCCGATCTCCATGACCCACTTCTCGTGGAGCGACTTGTCGGCGATGTTCGCCAGGCCCTTGAGGCCGTTCTCGTCGTCGCCGTTGCTGTACCTCGTCGTGGTGCCCGCGCGGCAGGCGTACTCCCATTCGGCCTCGGTGGGCAGCCGGTACTCGGTCCCCTCCTTGCCGCTCAGCCAGCGGCAGAAGCTCCGGGCATCCTCCCAGCTCACGCAGACCACCGGGTGATCGTCGGTCTGCTCGAAACTGACGGGACGCTTGGGGTCCTTCTTGAGCCAGGATCTCCAGGTGTACTCGGGCCGCGGCTCGACCATGCCGGTTTTCAGGTCCAGCCCGAAGCTGCCCTTCCTGCTCTGCTCCCCCTCGGTGGCATAGCCCTCGTCCTCCACGAACCTGCGGAACTGACCCACCGTCACCTCGGTGCGGCCCATCAGCATGGGCTTCGTGATCCTCACCCGGTGCTGCGGCTTTTCGTTGGCCGCGGCGTCCGGGTCGGAGTCGGGCGCTCCCATCAGGAACTCGCCCGCCGGGATCAGCACCAGCTCCATGCCGATGGAGTTGACTAGTGCCTCCTGCGGAGCCATGCGGACGCGCACCCGCCCTTCGGGTTCCTCATCCGGGCGCCTCTCCGGTTGCCATTCACTGAACGTGTACCAGACCGTGGTGCTGCTCATGCGTCTCCCTTTCTCCTTGTCAGCCCTCCTCCTCGTAGAGGGCTCTCCAGAAGCGGTCGCCCGTCAGCCGGATGGTGCAGGCGTCGAAATCGATGTCGAAAAAGATCCCCACCATGAAGTAGCAGGTCCTGCCGCGCAGGGTGCCCTTCCACTCGTGGGAAGCCATGAAGACGTTGTTGTGGACGGGCTGCCCGTGCATGGACACGTCCTTGACGAACCAGAGGATCTCGTGCGGGTCGGGCAGCTTGTAGGCGAAGGACGCCCTCTGCTGCCGATGTCCCTGATAGATCTCGACCCAGCTCGTGAGGCCGACGTCGGGCCGGTGGGAGTTGAGGATGATGTCCACCTTGCCCTCGGACAGGTCGGGCAGAGCGGTCGGATCGAAGTACCCCGAGAACGACCCGGAGATCTTCTTGGCGATGCGCCCGTCGGGGAAGCGCAGGTTCTTCCGGCCCCAGGCGCTGTACAGGACCGACGAATCGAGCTCCCGCCGCGTCCCCAGTTCATAGGTCTGGAAGCTCCCCCTGGCCCGTCCGAGGTAGCGGTCGAACGCCACCGGATCGAACGGGCCGGCGCCGCGGGCGAAGAGGTCCGCCAGAGTGTCGGCGTCGATCCGCAGACCGGGGAAGTCGCTGAAGTCGAGCAGGCCGTTGTAGGTCTTCGCGATGGTGTCGGCGATCGTCCGGCTGCAGCGCTGGAAGCCCTGGCGCCAGCCGCGGTAGGTCTCGGTGTACTCCTCCTTGTGGCGCCAGAGCGGGTAGAACGGATCGTCCTTCGGCAGCACCTCGGAAACCTCGTCCTTCTTGCGCTGCTTGCGCGTCGTCCGGCCGCCGGACCGCAACCGGCCTTCGGGATCGACGAGGTGGAGCACGTGCAAGAGCGAGAGCGCGTGCGGAGAGATCCCGATCAGGGAGTTCACCGTGAGGAGCCCCTGCGCGCCGGCGAAGACCCCGGTCCCGCCCTGGATCGGGCCGAAGCCCGCGAACCGCACCGCGGGCTGACCGGGCGCGGCCGGGAGCTTGAGGTCGAAGGAGATCCCCTCGACCACGCCGGCCGTGACCGTGCCCAGGGTTTCTCCCCGGCCGTCCACGAAGGTGTAGAGCTCCTGAGTGGTGAACGGCACGGGCCGCTGCGCGGTCCCCGGCGGCGCCAGCAGGTTGAAGGCGACGTTGGCCTCCATAGTGCCGACCACCTCGTGGACGCGCGTCTCGGCGCGCGGACCGGGCGACCCCTTGCCGCGGAACCGGAGATGGAGCGCCCGCATCTGGGAGGGGGTGACGAGGCTGACCCGCACGTCGTCCGGGGGAGGCCCGTAGGTGGTCTTCACCGTGCGGTCTCTCTTCTCGCCGCGCAGCACCAGGAAGGTGCTGTCCGGATCGGGATCGAGGATGGGGTTCAGAGAGGAGACCTCCTCGCCGCGCATCCTGCCGGCCGGATCGACCACCCGGCAGGTGATGTTGCCCAGGAAGCCCAGCTCCTTCGTGAGCGTGCCCGTCATCACGAAGGTCGCCTCCAGTCCGCGGAACGCGCCGAAGCCCTCCGTCAGGTTGCCCACCGCCCCGGCCAGGATCCGCGGCCGCCCCGCGACGACGACGGGGAAGGTGCGGCCGACTCCGTAGCCGCGGAAGCCGTGCTCGCCGTCTCCGAAGGTGAAGACCGCGTCAGCCATGGCGAACCGCAGCGGAGACCAGGGATCGAAGATGGCCGGAGGCGGCTCGCCGCCGGGAGCCCAGGGCAGGTCCTCCGGTCCGAGCATCCAGCGGCAGCGCAGCCGGCCCTCCGGCTCCCCCACCGCCTGCTGGACGACCAGGTCGCGCCTGCCTCCGGCAAGCCGGGCCGTGGCGTCGAAGCGGTGGAGGTTGCAGCCGATGGCGAGGCCGTAGCCGCCGTTCAGGCCGAAGAAATCGCCTGGGGCGGCGGGCGACAGACTGGCCTTCTGCGCGTACCCGGGCTCGGGAGCGGCGAACAAGCTGAAGTTCGCCGTCTGGTCCAGCAGGCTCTGGACCAGATCGTAGGGATACGTCTCGGAGTTGACGTCGGGCAGGGTCCGCGTGGCCGTCATCGCCCCTCTCCCTTCCCCACCGCGACCCGGAACCGCCCGTCCGGATCGTGGAGCCGCGCGACGTAGAAATGCGTGATCACATGCTCGGCCGGAGGCGGCTTCAAGATCGAGCCCGACGAGCCGTAGAACATCCCCTCCGCGCCCGCGAAGCAGCCCGTGCCGAGGACGATCGGGCCGAAGAACCCGAACCGCAGCGCCGGCTCGTCCGGGGCCGCGGGCAACCTGACGTCGAACCGCCGGCCCTCCAGCACGTTCGTGGTGACGGCTCCGATCTCCCGCCCGGAGGCGTCGCTGAAGGTGTACTTCGCCACTCCCTCGAAGAGGAAGGGCTTGAGGGCGGAGCCGGCCTGGCTGGCTCCCGGCTCGGAGCCCCGGCCGAACCCGACCTCCAGGCCGATCGGCTCGCCGATCCGGAGGTCGTTGGCGCGGAAGCCCTCGGAGCCTCCGGCGGCGAAGCCGAGCCGCAGGAGCCTGAGCTGGGTGAGGATGTTGGCCCCCCGGATCTGCCCGTCGGACCCGAAGCTGAAGCTGTTCTCCTGGCCGGGTCCTGTCTGGGCGCCGAACAGGAGATAGGTCGCGTCGGGGTCCGGGCTCTGCCGCGTCTGCATCGGCGGCAGGTCCGCGGCGGTGCGCAGGTTGCCCTGCGAGTCCAGGATGCGGACGACGCCATGGCCGACGAAGCCGCGCTCGGGATCGATCTCGCCGCAGAGGGTGTAGTTCCCCTCGTGCCCGCGGAACTTGCCGAACCCTTCGATCACGTTGCCCACGGCGGCCGCGAGCAGCCGCAGCCCCCCGCCGTAGAAGGCCGGGAACGTCCGGCCCGTCCCGAAGCTCCGGAAGCCGTCGCTGCCGTCGCCGAAGCGGAACGTCGCCTCCTGCATCGTGAACCGCTGGGACCGCTCCGGGTCCAGCAGGGTCGCCGGCGGCTCGCGGTCGGGGCGGGCCAGGAAGTCCCTGGGGATCAGGAGCCAGCGCAGGTCGAGCCAGCCCGCGCTCTCGCCGACGCTGTTCTCAGCCTTCATCCCTCCAGCAGCCGAAGGAGGGTGCAGGACGATGTCGAACCTGTGCAGGGCCTCGCGCACCTGCCAGCCGATCACGCCGTTGCGCCCCGTCGCGCGCAGCGCGGAGCCGGACGATCGCGCCTCGGGCACGGCCAGGATGTTGAAGCCTGCGACCTCGTCGATCAGGCGCTGGAGCCTGCTCGCGGAGCCCGCTTCCGCTGCCGTCTGCATCGTGCTCATCGGAGACCTCTCGCGGTCACTTGGTCTTGATGCCGTCCCTCACGAGCGTCTGCAGCGCCTCCTCGATGCCCTCCAGGGAACCGAGTTGCCGCTTCTCGAACTTCCTGTCCTGCTTGGGCCAGCGCTCGAGCACCTCGGTGTAGACGCGCAGATACTTCTTGTCGTCGTCGTCGATGGGCTCGTGCCCGGCCCTCTGGAAGTACTCCGAGAGGACCCACGAGGCGAACGACTCGTCGTCCATGTTGTCGGTGACGATCTTCTCGCCCAGGCCGCTCCTGAGGATATGCTCGTCGTCGCGCTTGATCGACACGATGGTGAAGCGGATGAGCTTGACCATGTCGTCACTGAGGTTGTCGTCTCGCATAGGTCTTCTCCTAGAAAGGTTTTCGGCCGCAGGTCTCTGCACGCCGGGGTTCGGAGGCGAAGCCGGAACGGATATTGGCGGTCCCTGCGGTCTTGCCGCGGGCTGCGGATCTTGCCGGGCGGACCCCGGGCGCGGGAAGGAGCCTGGACGGACGTCGATCCCCTGGCCGGCCACCGCCTGGAACTGGCGGACGGTCTGCAGGAGCAGCTCCAGGGAGCAGGCGAAGGCCGCGGCGGGCAGGAGCATCATCTGGCCGAAGAGCCGGAAGATCTCCATCCCTGCGTCCATTCCCGCGCCCTCTCCCTCGCGCCAGGTCACGTCCGCCCCGCAAACCGGAGCAGAAGGGCTCCGACCATGAGGAAAAGGAGCGCGCCGACGCGCTCCCCCCAGACGCCGTCCACCTGCCGCGCCAGCAGGACGACCGCCGCCAGGGCAAGGAGCAGGGAGACCCAGACCAGGGACGACCCCCGCCGCCGTTCGGGCGGCCGGGCGGCCGGGCGGGTGGGCCGCCGGAGATCCCCCTCCGCCGCCAGGGTCAGGACCTCGTCGAGCTTCTGCGGGAGCTGAACGGCCAGCGCGGCGTAGCGCTCGAAGTTTTCCCGCAGGCGGTCGAAGTTCATCATCTCGCCGAGCTGCTGCATGCCCGCGAGAAGCCGGACGTCTTCCAGTGCCCTGAGCAGCACGTCCCGGCCCGGGGCGAGCCTCCGGGTCTCGAAAGTGAGCGCCGTTAGCCCGCGGAAGAACGCCAGCAGGTGCGCCCCGGGACGGAAGCCGCACTCCCGAGCGAAGCGCCAGTGCAGGAACAGGTGCTCGGCCAGCCCCTCGCCGCTGCGGCTCCAGCTTCCGTCGCGGAAGGGCACTGCCTGGCGCAACCGCAGCCGGAGCTGCTCCTCGGCCCACGGCGGCCCCTCCAGGGTGGACTCGCGCAACAGCCAGGTGCAGACCTCGTCGACATCCTGGTTGGAGGCGGCGATCAGGTAGCCCCACAGGTTCGCCTGGACGGCCGGCGGCGGCTCCGCGAGCACGCCGCCGGTGAAGGCGATGCGCTCGCCCGCGAGGACCGCGACGTTGGTGCCCCAGGGCTCGGCCGGGAATGCCGGCCCGAGCAGGGCTTGGCGCAGCCAGAGGAGGCAGAGGCGGCGCGCGAGCTCGACGTCCTCCCCCCGCTCCGCGAGCCCACTGCCTCCGAGGTCCTGCAGGACGAGCATCTTCGGAGTCGCCAGCTCACGGCACACCCCCGGCGCGCGCAGAGGTCCGACGTTTTCGGTCTCCGCGGCGACCCGGTCCAGGGCGACGGCCTGCGCCAGGAGGTCGAGCTCCTGCTCCAGGAACGCGCGGAAGTCGGCGACCGTTTCCTCCAGGGGGAATCCCTCGGCAAACGCCGGCCCCAGCCGCGGCAGGAGCGGCAGGTCGAGAGCCAGGCGTTCGTCGAGCCCGGCGCGGAGGATGCGGACGATCACCGGCTGGCCGCCGGGCAGGCGCGCGCGGTGCGCCTGGAACAGGAGGCGCGACTCGCAGGGAGCCTCCTCGAACCCGGCGAAGGCCTCCCGCGGCTCTCGGCGCAGCTCGCTCTCGACGGCCGCGAGCACCGCCTCCACCGGCATGGGCTTGGCGAGGTCCGGCAGGCCGGACAGCTCCAGGCAGTCGCCCGCGGGCAGGAGATCGGGACGGCAGGCGAGATAGAGACCGAACGAGGAGAACACCGGGCCGAGCTGCTCCAGGGCCATGCGCAGGCGTGCTCCGAAACCTGCCTCCGGATCCAGGGGAGCCGTGGCCGGCGGGACGCTGTGCAGGCCAGGGAGGAGGCCGGCCGCGGCGAGCGCGCGCTCGATCTCCTTCCGGCGGGCCGCCGCTTCGGGAGACGCGCTCCGCTCCTGTGCGGTCCTCATCGTAATGCCCCCAGGTCCTGGTACCGGAACAGCTCGTCGAGCCGCTGCTGCCCTTTCAGGACCGGGTAGATGCGCTCCAGCCCCTCCTCGCAGGGGCGCCGCACGAGCCTCTCCCACAACAGGGCCACGGCCGAATCGGCGGGCCGGTGCTGGTAGAAGCGAGTCAGGAAAGGAGCGTCCGGAGTCGTGTCCTGGCGCATGATCGCCGAGGCGGCGACACCGTTCGCGAAGGCGGCGTCCTGCGCCAGCGATTCGCCGTAGGGCCGCACCACGAGCTCGGCCAGGATCCTCGGGTCCCGCTGGGCGACCAGGGCGTACGCCCAGGCCGCGCCGGCAACGGCGCTGCGCCGCGCCTCCTCGTCGGGGGCCTCCCTCCTCGCCATCGAGAAGATGAAGCCGTCCGAGCCCGGCAGGAAGTTGATCGCCGCGAAGAAGATCGCCCGGCCGACGCCGTGCCAGTAGTAGCCGACGACGTCGGGCGCGATCTGCCGGAGGACCCGGTCCACGGGGGATACGAGATCGGGATGGAAGGTGCGCGCCACGAGGCCGAGCGACTCGTAGGCGGCACCGAGATAGCCCGGCCGCGAGCTGTCGCGGCAGAGCCGGAGGATCTCGGACACGCGCGAGCGCAGCTCCCCTTCCCGGGAGCCGGCGTCCCGCAGGCAGTGCTGCGCAAAGGAGAGCCCGATCCCCGCGTGGAGCATGAGCAGGCCCTTTGCCGGCAGGCCGCGCGTCCTCTCATCGCTCAGGATGCGGCTCGGGACGACCCCCTGCTCCCAGAAGCTGTCTCCGTAGTCGTGGCCCAGCCCTTCGACCGCCCAGAGGGCGCGGAACGGCCCCAGGGCATAGGACCGGTCGAGCAGCTCGTAGAGCGGGAGCGGCGGGTCCGCCGGCACGCCGATCAGGTTCGCGACGTCGAGGACGAGACAGAAGACCTCGCCCTTGTCCCGCAGCTCCTGCCAGGCGAGCCCGCCGTTGCCTTCGGCGAGCACGCGGCCGGCCTCGGCCGAGCGCTGCGCCACGTCGGATGAGACCCTCGCCCAGGCGCCCGGGTCGAAGAGGTCCGGAGTGAGCAGGCTGGGGCCCATCTCGACCAAGCCGTTCTGCAGGCAGTTGCCGAGCTGGTAGAGGCTGCGCAGCCAACCCTCTTCGCCGAGCTCCCGTGCCGCCATGCCGGTGACCGCGTCCAGGGCTCCGCTCATCCTCCGTCCGTCCGACAGCATGGAGGCCATCTGTTCCATGCCGAACAGGGGCATGGCGAGGGAGAAGCTGAGCATGGACTTGGCCAGGTCGCGCATGCGGTGCCGTGGTCTTCTAGCGGGTTCCGGGCATCGGACCCCAGCCGACGTCTTCCTGCCGCACGCCGTACGAAGCCCTGGGATCGATGGCGTCGGCGCTCTGCCGCAGGGCATCCGCGCCCGCCTGGGCCGTGCGCTGCACGAAGTCGGCGCCGGCATCGCCGACATTGGCCGAGCGCCGCGTCGCGTCGGCGGCCCACTGGCCCGAGCGGCGGGCCGTGTCGCCGCCGTCGCGGTCCCATCGTCCACTGCCGCAGCCGCCGCCGTCGCGGTCCCTCCTCCCACTGCCCCAGCCGTTGCGGCCGGCCATCCCGAAGGTGAACATGCTGAACATCAGGTCGACCAGCCCGCGCTGCAGGTTGTCGCCGGCCCGGAACAGCGAATCGGTGGTCGATCCAAGCTGGTCCTCCGTGCACCGGGTTACGGCGTCGAAGGAGGACGAGGCGCCCCTCCAGGACTGGGGCATGAGCATGCAGGTCATCTGCCTCAGGCCGAACAGGGACATCGCCCAGGAAAAGCTCATCATGGACTTCGTCATTTCACGCATCCAGCACCTCCTTCGGTTGCCGGGTCAGGCAAGCCGGTGCAGAGTCTTCACGAACATCGCCAGGGCGGCGGCAGCCACGGCGGCCCCGGCGGTGAACAAGTTCCATCCCAGGGTACCCTCTTCACCCGCGGCTGTCACGACGAGAGAAGCCGCGAATGCCACCGCGGCCAGGTGGAACGCCCGCAGTCTGTTCTCTCCCTGGGCCTCGCCGGCCGCGTAGGTAGGCTCGGCCCTCGGGGGAGGCGGCTCGCCCGTGATGCGGGAAAGGGCCTCCATGGCCCGGAAGGGGCCGTCCCGCAGCAGGTTGCCGCTCGCCGCGGCCCAGGCCACGAGCTGGCCGCGCGCGAAGAGCGCTCTCCGCCCCTCCTGGCGCAGGTAGCGGTCGCAGACCGCCTCGAGGTACTGACCGACGTTGAAACCGGGAGCGAACCGGGTGATCAGGCCGTCGATCGCGATCGCCGAGCGGATGTACTTGATGACGTCGCGCTCCGGCCAGACGCCGGTGGCCCGCGACAGCCGGAGCATGTCGAGCATCACAAGCGTGAAGTTTTTGCGCAGCCGCCTCTGGCTCCCGCGCCGCTCGTACCACGCTTCGGAGAAACGCTTCAGCCCGTCCCGGAACGCGCCAAGATCGGCGTCGGGGTCCGCCGTCGAGACCTTGAGGAAGGCGTCGCACATGCCATCAGGCTCCGCGCGCGTGTAGGAGAGCGTCATCATTACCAGGTTGTAGCGCGAATGATGGCTGAGCACGCCGGTGATCCCGAAGTCGATGTAGCCGACTACGTTTCCAGGCAGGATCATCAGGTTCGCCGGGTGCAGGTCGGCATGGAAGATCCCGTGGCGGAAGGCGTCGCCCAGGAAGTTGTCGATCATGTGGCGCGCGAACGCATTGGGCTCGAAGCCGGCCGCGGCCAAGCGCCGAATCGTGAGCTGATCGTCGGCCTCCAGCGCCCGCAGGTAGCCAAGGACGGTCACCCCTTCCAGGAACTCCGCCACCAGGGTACGGCGCGTGGTGAAAGCTCCCTCGAGCGCCGGAACCTGCTCGCAGGCATTGTCGCGGGCGTTCTCGCGCAGCCGCTCCATGTAGCGGGCCTCGTTGCGGTAGTCGAGCTCCTCGCGCGTCCAGGCGACGAACTCACCCATCGGCTCGATCGTCCAGTAGAGCCGCGTCAGCCGCAGCCGCCTGACGAGCCCGATGGATGCAACCATCAGGCGGATGTCGCCCGCGAAGTCCACCTCCACGGCCGGCCGCTGCACCTTGACGGCGACCTTCCTCCCGGCCAGCCAGGCCACGTGCACCTGCCCGATCGAAGCGGTCGCGATCGGCTTCGTCTCGATGGAGTCGAAGATCTCCTCCGGCGTCCTGCCCAGATCCTCACGGAATACCCGTACGACGTCCTCGTAGGGGAACGGATCGACCCGGTCGAGCAGCTTGAACAGGGCGTTGCAGTATTCGATGGAGAGGATATCCGGCTGCAGCGCGAGCATCTGGCCGAACTTGAGGAACGTGCCGCCGAGGTCCTCGAAGATCATCCGCAGCCGCTCGGGCTCCGGCAGCACTCCCGGGGGGAGGCGGCGCGCCAGCCACGGCCAGCGCTCCAGGCGGGCTCCCAGCAGGTTGGCGACCATGTGTGACGCCAGCACCCGAAGAATCCATCCCATGCGCCGGACGTTGAGCCAGGCCGTCCTCACGTCGTCTCCTTCCCGTGCGCCCCATCCACTGCAGCCTCTCCTTCAAAAATCGAGCCGAAGAAGATGGATTTTCGCTTCCGCAGCATATCCTGGAGCGCCTCCTCCATCCTTGCCCGCACCTCCAGGCTGATCTCGCGCACGATGGCCTGGTCGTCAGCGGCCTCCGGCGGGTAGCGGAGATGGACCGGGATGGGCTCCAGGAAGCGAGTGTGCCACTTCGACGGCAGCGGAATGACGAACGGCGGCGCGATCGGCAGGAACGGCCACTCGGTGTACCTCTTGAACCAGCTCCACTCGATCTTGCCCAGGATCGGGTAGATCTCGGCGCTCCCCACGGTGACGAAGGGAATGATCGGCGCCCGGCCGCGCAGCGCCGTGCGCACGAACTCGTCGCGCCCGAACTTCTTGAGCTTGTAGGCGTCCTTGTACATCGAGAACGCTCCGCGGATCCCCTCCGGGTAGAAGCCCAGCAGCTCGTCGTTGCCGAGCACCCACTCCGCGTTCTCCTGGCAGGCCACGATGCCGCCCAGCTTGGTCATGTAGTTGGCCAGGAACGGGAACTTGATCAGCCCGGGATGGATCAGGAACCTTGGGTGGCGCCCCACCTCCGTCGCGATCGTGTGCAGGGTCATGACCCCGTCCCAGGGCTGGAAGCCGCGGTGCACGCCCACCAGCATGGCCCTCCCCTGCCGCGGCACGTGCTCCAGGCCGCGGACCTCGATGCGCCACCAGCGCCGGTGGAGGAAGCGGAAGAGCGTGCGTCCGTAAGCGGCGATGTAGCCCTTGTCCATCCCGTAAGGGTCGAACTCGGAGGCTCCCGCGCTCGACGGCTCGAAGCCCAGCTCGTCCTTGATCTTCCGGTTGGAGACGGTCGACGAATAGCGAATGGCGTCGAGCTGGCCGGCCGGATCGGCCCAGCCCAACCGGGCCGCGGCGGCACGAGCCAGCCGCTGCACGGTGAGGGGCAGCGGCACGCGGCGCACCCCGGCCTGCCGAAGAACGGCACGGAGCGGGGCCGCGCCATCCGGAGCTACGTGATAAACCCCGCGGTCTCCCCGCTCCAGCGCCCGGGCCACGGCCTCGGCCAGGTCTTCCGGGCTCAGGAGCTGGACCGACGGGTCGTGGCCCGCCAGGGTGAAGGCGACCTTGCCATGGAGCAGGCGGCTCAAGTAGTCCGGGCTGTCCCGGGCGAGGACGGCTACCGGCCGGAGGATCGTCAGCGCGGTCCCCTCCAGAAGGCGTTCCGCGAGCTCCTCCAACTCGTTCCAGGCCTGGGCGATGGGGTTGCGGGCGAAGCTCCGGACGGCCTCGCCCACATGCCCGGGATGATCGTGGCGGGGGGAGTGGACTGCCGCGCTCGACAGCAGCACGAGCTTCGCCACCCGGCTCGCGGCCAAGGTCCGGAGGTTCGCCTCGGCTTCCTCCAGGTCGGGCAGGGAGAGCTTTCTGCCGCGGAGCCGCGGACGGTAGACGACTGCATCCGCCGTCTCCCGGGGATCTCTCACGACCTCGTGGTCCGCCGCCAGCCGGGCAGCGATCGCGGCAGTCACGCCGTCGTCGGGTCCCAGGAGGAGGACGCGCGCCATGGGATCACCCTCCCGCTTCCACCGGCCGGTTGCGGCCGTAGGTCTCGTGGGCGTCGACGAACTCGCCGCTCGCGATCGCCGCGCCGAAGGACAGCTCGCCGCCGAGCACCAGCGCGGCGGCGAGCTCGGCCAGCTTCGGCGCCTTGCCGTCACCGGCACAGTCGAGCATCTCCAGGCACTCGCGGGCAGTTCCGAGCCCCGTGCCTCCGCCCACGGTCGCCACGGTCAGCGACGGCAGGGTCACGCTCGCATACAGGTCGCCCCCCTCCAGGACTTCGAAAGAGGTGACGCCGACCGCGGAGTTGGCGACGTTGGCCACGTCCTGGCCGCAGGCGATGAAGAGAGCGGTGAGACCGTTGGCGATGTGGCCGTTGAAGCTCGTGGCGCCCGCCTGCATGTGGCCGAGCACGGTCCGGTGCCAGACGTCGGCCATCCGCTCGGGGGTCGTGTGCAGGTAGGCGCGGACGAGCCGGGGCGGGAGCCGGGCTCCGGCAATGACCTTCTTGCCCTTACCGCCGGCGAAGAGCGAGCCGCTCGCCCGCTTCTCGGACTCGGCGCCGCTGAAGACGTAGTAGCGCGGAGCGTGACCGTTCCCGACCAGCCACCGGCAGGCCCGGTCGGTCGCCTTCACGACCATGTTCATGCCGTGGGCGTCCGCGGTCCAGTAGACGAAGTGGACGACCACCTCCCGTCCCAGGGGAAGAGGCTCCACGCGCAGCAGCCGGCCGTGGCTCGTGGTGGACTCGGCCTCGGTCTTGAGGGCCTCGAACAGCCCCGGCACCTCGCGCGCGAACGCAGCCGCCTCGGCCACACCGTCGAACAGGAACACGGGCGAGACGCGGTTCTCGTCCGCCAGGACCCGCGCGGTAGCGCCGCCGGCCCGGGTGAGGATCACGGCGCCCCGCTCGTACGAGCGGACCAGCGCCCCTTCCGTGGTGGCCAGGGGGATGTAGAAGACGCCCTGCGCGTGCTCACCTTCGACTCGCAACGGTCCCGCGACACCGATCGGCACCTGGGCGACGCCGATCGGGTTCTCGACGTTGCCCCGCATCGACTCCCCGGGGACGGTGGCGGCGCCGACGTGGCCCAGGCGCGCACCCGTGCGTTCCTCGATCCAGCGCCGCCGCTCCGCGAGGGCCTCCGCGGAGTAGCCCTGCCCCTCGAGCCGGGGGACCAGGTCGGCCGGCCTCGTTCCCGAAGAGAAGGGGGTGGGATCGCGCATCACACGGTGTCCGAGCCCCTAAGCTTGAGCGTGCATCGCCTGCGGCTGGGCCGTCAACTCTCCGAGGCGCTGTTGCACCAGATCCACCATGGCGGGCAGGCTGTCGATCTCCTTGTAACGCTCGTCGGGGAGCTCCAGCTTGAACGCGAGGTCCACGTCCACCCCGATCTCGAGCAGCGAGAGAGAGTCGAGGTTCAGGTCGTCCCGAAGCGTGTCCTGGTCTCCGATGCGAGCCGGATCCAGCCCCGACACTTTTCCGATGATCTGCTTGATCTGGGTCCGAATCTCCGCTGCTTCCATGGTTCCCCCTTTCCCACCTTAGTGGTAGACGATTCACTCAGCAATAAACAAGCCGGTTCAAAAGAGATCCAGGTCGGCCAGAAGGCCACGCTCGCACGCGAGCCGCACGGCCTCCCGGCGCCGGTGCACCTGGAGCTTCTCGAGGATGTTGTGCACGTGGTTCTTGACGGTCTGGGTCGTGATGAGGAGCTGCCGGCCGATCTCCTTGTTCCGGAGCCCCTTGGCCATGAGGGACAGAATCTCCCGCTCCCGCGCGGTGAGCGGTCCGAGGTCCAGTTGATCCAGGACCTCCCGCTCCCGGGCGAGGAGAGCGATCCTCTCCACCACCGAGGCGGCGATCCGCGGGGAACACGGGGTCTCCCCCAGATGCACGGACCGGATCACCTCGGCGAGCCCGGCCGGCGTGGCGCTCCGCAGCACGTAGCCCCGGACCCCGGCCTCGATGAACTCGAGCAGCGTCTCGTCCTCCTGCTCCAGCCCCAGGACGATGGGCTTCGCGTCCGCCAGCCCCTCGCGCAGCTTCCACAGCCGGTCCAGGGCCTCCCCCGCATTCGACGAAGCGTCGATCAGCACGATGTCGACGGGCTCCCCGGAAACCGCCACCGTCCTCAAGTCCGGCTGGCGCGAAAGCGAGACGGCGATCGCGTCCGCGAAGAGCTGATCGCTGCTCAGGACCAGGACCGAGATGGGGGGCGGCATGAACGTTGAGGTCGGTTCGGAGGCTGGGTCTGCGCATCGCTTTTCTTTCACTGGAAGAACCCCGGCAATAGACCACCGGATTCAAAGGTGGTTCAACGGCGCCTCCGGTCCGGCAGCCAGCCCTTCTCCACCGCGTGCCTCACCGCCTGCCGCCGGCTCTCGACGCCGAGGGTCTCGAGCACCTTGTGGATGTGGTTCTTGACCGTGTGGACCGAGAGGTAGAGCCGACGGGCGATCTCATGGTTGCTCAGGTCTTCCGCGATGAGCCGCAGGATCTCCAGCTCGCGTGGCGTCAGGTGGAGGCTCTCCAGCCGGTCGCGCCGGCGGCGCGCGCGCCCGAGGTCGGCGAGCCGTGAGAACAGGAGATGGGCAACGCGCGGGGGGCAGACCGTCTCGCCGCGGGCCACGTCCAGGATCGACGACCGCAGCTCCCCCAGCGACTGGTCGCGGAAGAGATAGCCCCGCGCGCCGGCCTCGAAGCAGCGCAGGATCTGGCCGTCCACCTCTCTGGGGCCGACGACCAGCGTCTTGATGCCCGGGCAGCGCTCCCGGACGCCTTCGATCAACTCCGCCACGCAGTCCGCGGAGCTGTTGATGCCGAGGAGCAGGACGTCCGCGTCCCGCGAGTCGAGGCTGTCGAGCACGTCCCGGCCGTTCGAGCCGACCGCGACGATCCGGAATCCCTCCTCTTCGGCGAGCGCCGAGGCCAGACACTCGCGGAAGAGGTGGTGAGAGTCGACGATGGCCAAGCTGATCTCCCCCTCGATCAGGGGTGAGGAATGAGGCCCGCCGAAGAGCCGATCATCTGCGGTTTCATCCATGGTGGCGAAGACCTGATCAGGCATGGCGAATATCGGGCTCATTATAAACACGGCATGATCCAGTACAGAGATTGCCATTTAGCTGTAATAGAGAGTGGCCCTCTTGGCCATCCACTCCGGAGTGTCTGGCGGCCGAGGCGATGGTTTCGTTACGCGGCAGTAGACCTTGGATCGATCCGCCCCACCTCGCCGTCGATGATCATCCGGGTGCCGTAGGGCCGCGACAGCTCGGCCACCTTCTCCAGGATGCGCCGGGCGTCTTCGCCCCGGGCCAGGGCGGGGATGCCGCGCTCGTAGAGCGGTCTCCCATACCCGAGCCCGATGGGATGGATCTCGATGGCGGCCGCCTCGCGGCCTTCGTAGGTTACGACCGGCACGAAGCTCTCCCAGAAGCGCCGCTGGCTGGTGTAAGGGGTGATCCTGTCGCCGATGCGGGTGGCGTCCAAGGTGTCGGGCGGCAGCCCGTAGGCGGCGAAGGCCTCCGCCGGCATGGGCTCGATGGTCTCGTGCTGGAAGAAGAAGTTCCCCAGGCTGTAGAAGATGGGCTTCCCCTTGTAGATCTCGACGCCGCGCAGCACGTGGGGACCGGCGAGCAGGAAGGCGTCGGCCCCGGCGTCGACGCAGGCGCGGGCGAAGGGCTGCACGAAGGGGTCTGGCAGCTCCAGCCGGTCCCGCGCCTCGTGGGCGTGGATCGTGGCGAGGACGACCTGCGAGCTGTTCCGCGCGACTTTCAGAGCCTCCGTGATCCGGGTCACGTCCCCCGGGTTGGGCGGGGTCAGGATGTCGATCCGGTCGCCGGCGCTGAAGGGCATGTCCATGAAGAAGCCCTTGTCCGGATCGGCCTTGCCCAGGACCATCTCTTCCATGCCCTCGAACTCGTCCAGGCCGAGGAGGTCCAGGACGACCGGCTCCACCTTCTTGAGGCGCTTGAAGAGGTCCCGGTCCACCTGGAGGCTGTACTGGAGGCTCAGGGGGTTGAGCCCCGGCCGGCCCCGCAGGTAGGGATGGGCGGGCGAGGCCGCAAAGTATCCCGGGAAGGTGGAGGCGCAGTTGACCTGCCCGACGCGGCCGGCGGGGCTGTCGAAGTAGGCCGGCCGTGCGGCGTTGGCAAGGTCCGCGCCGGCCCCGGCATGCGGGATCCCGATCCGGTCCAGGTGCTCCAGGGTGAGGGCGAGGCCATCGTAGCCGAAGTCCAGGACGTGGTTGTTCGCCACACCCACGAAGTCGATGCCGGCCGCAGCCAGCTCGTCGGCGACCCAGGGGGGACCCATGGAGTGCGGATCGACCCCCTTGGGCATGGGATAGACACGGCGCGAGTCGGCGATGACCAGCTCGCAGTTGCCCCAGGCGCAGTCGGTGCCGAGCAGGATCTCCCTCAGGGCCAGGAAATCCGGATCGCGGCTGGTGGAGACCCGCCGCGTCAGGATGCAGTCGCCCACGGCGGCCAGGGTCAGGCGTCCGGTTGAGCTCGGGGGGGTCGGTACCGGCTCTTCCGCGGCCGCCCGAGGCACCTGCGAGGTCGCGGCGAGGGCCGCCGCGCCCGTGACGGCCTTGAGGAAGCTCCTGCGGTCCATGCGGTCCATGCCGTCCTCACCGCCCATGGGCTCTGACTCCCCTCGCCAGGAGGCCGATGCCCCCGAACAGCAGCACCAGCATGACGACCGTGTTGAACAGGCTGGTCTGCTCGAAGTAGATCCGCAGGTTCATCAGGATGCCGGCGAGGATGATCACCGCGCCGGCCACGAGCAGCAGCCAGCCGAGGACCGAGCGGCCGTTGAAGAAGACAATGGCGATGCCGAAGATGAGCGGGACCAGCGAGAGGCCGAACGTGTCGTAGCCCCGCCAGGTCCAGAAGCCGCTGTGCACGGTCACCTGGCTGGTCAGCAGGTAGCCGCCGGCCACCGCCATCACCAGCCCGATCAGGAACTCCCCCATCCCGCCCGGGGTGCCTCCGGCGCCTCGAAGATCGGTCATGCAGTACTCCTCCGTCGTCGGCCAAGTCTAAACCACGAAACGTTTGCGCAGGATGACGTGGCGGTAGGTGCCGACCGTGGGCTCGTCATGGACGACCTCCAGCGGCGCGCCGGAATGGGCGAGGATCTCCCCCATCCGCCTATTGGTGCTGGTGAAAATGAAATCGAGCAGCGCGAGAAAGGCGCGGCGGAGGACGCCCGGCCGCTCGCCCTCGGCCAGGAACTTGTCGAACACGGCCACGCGCCCCCCGGGGCGCAGCACCCGCGCGGTCTCCGCCAGGCACCGGGCGGGATCGGGGATCACTTCCAGGACCATGTGCAGGACCGCCGCGTCGAAGGAGCCGTCCGGCAGGTCGAGGGCCAGCGCATTCATCACGCGGTACTCGATGTTCGGCCGGGCGTGAGTCTCGGCCTGGCGCAGCATGGCCGGCGTCAGGTCGGCCGCCAGCACCCGGACATCGTCCGGCAGGAAGGGCAGGTCGGCACCGGTGCCGCAGCCGATCACGGCCACCCGCTCCCCGGGCCGCAGGGCGAGAAGCTCGATCGAGCGCCGCCGCTGCGGATGGAGCCTGGTCACCCGGTCGTAGTGCGGAGCCCAGAGGGTGTAGCGGAAGCGGAGCCAGGCGTTCGAGGGCATGGGCGCGGGGAGGATATCCCAGAGGCGCCCTTCTCCGCTCTCAGCAGGGCGCCTTCGCGCTCCACAGCGAAGTGCCCCCGGGCATGGCCGGCAACTCGTCGGGCAGGCCGGAGGGCTCGCCGAAGACCCGCAGCACCTGGAGCGGATCGGCCTGGGCCAGGCGGTGGTAGAGGCGCAGGGCGGCCTCGGCCTCCGTGCCCCAGACCGCGCAGATCTCCGGGGTCCGTGTCTCGGCCTCGGCCTCGGAGATCAGGGTGGCGCTGTTGCGGCAGAGGTAGCGGGCCCAGCAGCCCACGCAGCAGGTGCCGCCATCCGCGGGCCAGCTCTCCACGCCCTCCTCCAGGAGGAGCGCCAGAGGCTCGCTCTGCAGGAGCCGGCGGACGATGCGGGTGACCGGCCGGAAGTCGATGGGGACGACCCGCGCCGCCAGGTCCCGGGCGATCTCCTCCACCACGCCGAGCAGGTCGGCGTGGAAGTCGCGCAGCCAGGCGTCCGGGAGCTCTTCCTCGCCGGCGGGACCGGCAGGCACCCGGACAGCGTCGAGGTGCTGCACGCCGAGCTGTCTCGCCCAGGCCCAGAGCTCCTTCAGGCGGGCGTCCCGGGCCAGGGTGAAGCTCACGGTGACGCGGCCGGCGAGGCCTTCCATCCATAGGAGCAGCAGGGCGCGCTCGGTATTTCGGGCAGGGCGGGCAGGCCGGCCTGGCCGGGAGGGTCCGGGGAACATGCCACAGTGGAGGCGGACGTGCACCGGCAGAGAGGAGAGGAAGGTCGAGATCGCCGGCGTCACCTGGCCCGCGTCGAGCCCGAGATCGAACGAGACCTCCTGCCCGGCATCGGCCGCCATCCGCCGCGCCTCGATCACGATCCGCTCCACCAGTCCGGCGCCGGGGAACGCCCCGTCCCAGTCCAGGTGGAGCTGCACGCGAGGCGCCCCGAACGCCTGCCGGAACGCGACCTCGACGTCCCGGTACGCGGCCTCCTCCGACAGGGAGTCGATCCGGACGCGAATATCTCCTTCCAGGGGGGAAGCCATCCCGGAGCTCCGGCCCCAGGGCGCGGGCCACGGCCCGTCCGGAGCCCAGCCCTCCATCGTGATCAGATCCTCCCCGACCAGCCAGCTCAACAGGTCGTCGTCCGGGTCACCCGTCTCCAGAGCGGGGGCGACGTGGAGCTGAAGCTCCTCCGGGACCTCGAGCACGGCCGCCCTCTCCAGGTCATAGATCAGACTGCAGGCGCCATCCTCATCGATCAGCGGGTGCAGCGCTCGCCAACGCAGGGCCCCCGGCATGGGCATGCTGGCTGTGCTCATTTGCTACCTCCTTCAGCGCTGTCCATCGGCTCAGCCCCGCCGCTATGTCTTTAGGACTAAACAGCATGCGGCCTTACCCTCTAATAACTCTGTTGCCGCTGGGCCGTTTCGCGGGACAACTTTTCGGAGGAAATCTCAAAAAGACCGGACGGCCGGTGATCCACCGGCCGTCCGGGAAAAGGTTGCAAAGATACTTTTTTAGCGAGGAGCCTGGGTCCACTGGCCGAGCCAGCCGAGGACGGTCTCGTGCCAGAGGAGGGCGTTTCCGGGTCTGAGCACCCAGTGGTTCTCGTCGGGGAAGACAAGGAGCTTGCTCGGCACTCCCCGCCTCTGCAGGGCGTTGAAGGTGCCCAGACCCTGGCCTTCCGGGATGCGGTAGTCCAGGGAGCCGTGGATGACGAGCATGGGCTTCGTCCAGCGGGCCACGTGGTTCACCGGGTTGAACTTCTCGAAGGCCTGGGGGTCCTCGTACTGGGGAGCACCGTGCTCCCACTCGGGGAACCAGATCTCCTCCGTGGCGTAGTACATCATCCGCTCGTCCAGGATGCCGTCGTGGTTGACCAGGCAGCGGAAAGGGTCGGGCCACTGGCTGGCGATCCAGTTGATCATGTAGCCGCCGTAGGAGGCGCCGAGGGCGCAGGCGCGGCTGCCGTCGATCCAGGGGTAGCGCTGGAGCGCCGCGGCCAGACCCTTCTGAAGGTCGGTCAGCGGCTTGCCCCCCGCGTCTTTGTTGATGGAGTCGGTAAAGGCCTGGCCGTAGCCGACAGAGCCGTGGAAGTCCACGGCGACCACGGCGTAGCCGGCGCCGGCGTACGGCTGCGGGTTCCACCGGTAGTGGAACTGGTTGTGGAACGAGGTCTGCGGCCCGCCGTGGATGATGAAGGCCAGGGGGTACTTCTTCCCCTCCTGGAAGCCCACGGGCTTGACCATCCAGGCGTGGACGGTGTCGCCGTTCGCCCCCTCGAACTTGAACTGCTCGGCCTCGCCGAGCTGTACGTCCGCCAGCTCCTCGCGGTTGACCTCGGTGATCTTGGCGAAGCCCGAGCCGTCCGGCTTCACGGTGTGGACTTCGACCGGGGAGCGCAGGTGGTCGAGCCCGAAGGCGATCCGGTCCCCGGCCAGGGTGATGCCCTGGACGCTCCCCTCGGCCACGAGCTTCCTCACCTGTCCCGAGGCCACGTCGATGGCGAAGAGCGGCACGTTTCCGGTGTCGGCGACGGCCACGTAGAGCGTCCTGCCGTCGCGCGAGAACAGGATCTCGCCGGCCGAGCGGTCCCACTCCTCGGCCAGCACCCGGTCGGGCTTCCCGCCGGACCCGCCCGACCCGCTGGAGAGATCGCGGACCATGATGCGCAGGCGGTCGGACTCGTAGCCGGGGCGCCGCATGGCCAGGTAGACCAGGGTCTTGCCGTCTGGCGAGAAAGCGGGCTGGGTATCCCAGGCCGGGTTCGAGGCGGTCAGGTTGCGCGGCGGCCGGGAGCCGTCCGCCGGTACCTCGTAGAGGTCGAAGTTGGTGGACCAGGGCTCCTCGAGGTTCCTCTCCCCGGCCAGACGCATGGCGAAGACCAGGGCCTTGCCGTCCGGCGAGAAGGTGTACTCCTCGGTGCCGCCGAAGGGCCTGGACGGCGCGTCCCCCTCCATCCCCTTGGTCACGTCCACCGGCTCGCCGGCCTTTCCTCCGCTCAGGGGCGCCACGAACAGGTGGTTGCGCCGGCCGTCGGACCAGGTGTCCCAATGGCGGAAGAAGCCGCCCTCGAAGATCATGCCCGAGGTCTTGTCCTTCTCCCTCTCCTCCAGGCGCTGCGTGGTGCAGGCGAGATTCGGGCAGTCGGGGAAGACCTCCAGGCTGAACGCGATGCGCGAGCCGTCGGGCGAGACGGCCAGGTTCGCCACATCCAGGGGCAGGTCGGTGACCCGGACCGCGTCCTTGTCCGTGCCCGGAACGGGTGCGCGCCAGACCTGGTTCGAGCCCGAGCGCGTAGAAAGGAAGTAGAGGCTCTTGCCGTCCGGAGCCCAGCGGGGATTGCTCTCGCCGGCCTCATGGGTGGTCAGGGGGGCCGCGCCGCGGCCGTCCACTCCCACGGTCCAGATATCCGTGCGGCCGCGGTTGGCCTCGAAATCGGTGGTGCGCACGGTGAAGGCGATCCGGTCGCCGCTCGGCGAGCCCTGCGTCTCGGAGATGCGCTGCATGTTGTGCAGATCGCGGGCGGTGAACGGGTGCGGAGCGGCGGCGGCGCTGGCGGCCGTCAGGGCCAGGGTCAACAGGAGAAGCGGCTTGCGCATGAGAGGGTCTCCAAGAATCTATTTCGGCAGCGGTCTTGCCGGCTTTTGAGTGTCGACGAAGAAGATACCGTCGAAGACCCGGCTCCAGTTGGCCGGGTGGGGCTCGTGAAAGTAGAAGCTCCCCGTCAGTGGGCTGCGGAGCCAATGGTCCGTAGGCAGGCGGGAGAGGTCCAGGAAGAGCAAGGGCAGGCCCGCGGCGTGGAGGAGCGTCTCCAGGAAGCCGGGGACCACGGGCACGTCCTTGCCCTCCTCGCCCAGGGTGCTGCCGCCGTGCGAATCGAAGCCGATGGTGTAGAGGTCGGACCCGAGCTCGTCCTTCAGGAAACGCCCCATGGGCCCGCCCTCGATGGGCGACTTCGCCTCCCGGACGGGGGCGACGCCCGGGCTCGCCGTCCTGAGATAGAGATCGTTCATCACATGGTAGTTGTGGGCCCAGACGACGACCTTGCGCTCCTTGAGGGGACCGTTCAGCCACCACAGGAGGTTCTCGGCCATGGCCGTGTCGCGGGTGTATCCCTGCGAGAAAGCCGGCTTGTCGCCGGGGCCGAGGGCGCGGTCCATGGCCAGGAAGCTCACCAGGCTCTGGCGGACATAGTCGATCTCGCGCGGAGGGAAGTGGACCACCAGCTCGGCGCGCCGCCGGTCGATCGTCTCGACGAGACGCCTGGGCAGCTCCCGGTTGAAGCTCCGGAGGCCTGGCTTGTAGTAGTAATCGGCCGGGAGCAGGCCCACCGACATAGTGGTGAAGTCCTCCCGCTCATTCTTCGAGATCAGGGAGGGATCGAGGCGGTCGAAGAAGTCGAAAACCATCTTCGGGAAGAGCTCGGCGCGGGACTCGTCCCGGGAGACGCGGCAGTCGAAGCCCACGACGTCGATGGGCCGGTCTGTCCCCTGGCTCGCCCGCACATACTCGAGGGTCGCCATCGTCTCCTGGTTCTGCCAAGCGAGGTACAGCCCGCGTCTCGCGGCTTCAGCCGAAGGCAGCCCGCCACGCAGAGCCGCATCCAACCGCCGCACGTCGAAAAAGCCCGACTCCCAGGCCAGGACGTCGAAGCCCATGACCTGATGAAGGAAGCGGATCAGCCGCCCCTTGGCGAGGAAGGTCGCGCCGTCGCCATGGGTCGCCTCTCCGAGCTGGACCACCCGGGCCTTGCCGATCACCTGGACCAGCGGCATCAGGTCGGAGAAGTCCTCGTCCGCGGGATCGATGGATCGCACCGCCACCGCGTGCTCGGCCACCCAGCGGACGCGCTCGGGATCGATTTGCGGCGAGGGGTCCTCGGCGAGCGCCGGGATCGCGGAAAGGGAGATGAGAAGGAGCAGCTTTCGGGCCGGGATCATGGCCGGGATTGTACGTGGCGGGAAGCCCAGCCTTCGACGAGCGCGTCCGGGGCGTGATCCGCGACGAGGTTCAGCTCAATCCCGTGCTCCAGAAATGCCTTCAAGCCGGCGAGCAGGAAGCTGAACCCTCCGGTTGAATCAATCGCCGCCGCCACGATCTTCTCCGCCTCGCCGCCGAAGCCCCAGTTCTTGACAGTGACGAAGGTCCGGTCCTCGCCTCTGGGCTCGAACGTCCACTCGACCGAAGTCGGATTGTCGGGACCATCCCACTCAATGAGAATTCGTCTGTTCTCCTCGATCGCCTTCACGTCGACCTCAGCGAACACGCCGTACATCTCCCAGTCCCACCGGACCTGCTTGCCGGCCTCCAGCCGGCCGCTGCCTTTGGAGAACCAGAAGCGGGAGGTGATGGCGGGATCGACCAGCGCCTCGAACACCTGCGCGACTGGCCTGCGGATGAGCATCTGCGCCTTGGCGACCGGCGCCTGGAGGGTGTTCGTCATGTCCTGTTCCTCGTGTTCGCGATCAGGCGGATCAGCTCGAAGCTTGCGATTTCTACAGTACGTCCAACCAAGGAGGGGATGCAAGGGATTCTGACCGTGGTCCGGAGGAGTCTGACCATGGTCAGATTGAATCTAGTCGCGACCAGGAGGAGTCTGAGCGTGGTCAGATTGAGCCTGATCGCGGCCAGAACCGCCCGGATCGGGGTTACGCATCCGGTCGAGATCCCAGATCACGACCGTCTCGTCCCCGAAATCGGGCCGGCCCCAGGCACGCCGGAGCTGACGGGGAAGCGCTCGTCCCTGGGACTGAAAGATCTCGCGGAAGCGGCGGCCCACTCCCATCCGGGGAGGCCAGAGAGGGTCGGGGATTGCATCCTCCTCGGCCGCGAGGTCGCGGTGGACGATCAGCCAGCGGGCGCGGCTGGCCAGGAAGCCCTCGGGCGTGGCAGGCACCAGGTTGCGGAAGGCGAGGCGCGGGTCCGCGAGCAGCGGCTCGGGGGAGGCTACGACCACCTCCCGGCCGTGGGTCTCCTGGTAGAGGTAGACCGCCCGGGAGACCCGCCAAACCGGAATCCACGGCGCCTCCAGCACCGCGCCCGGCCCGAGGCTTTGGTACGCGGGAGGGAGGGAGACCTTCGGCCTCGGCACGTAGAAGGCGAGGTGGTCGTCGTGGTGCGGGAAGGAGCTTCGCCGGAGCTTTGGGTCCGCCAGGGGGCCGGCGGCGGCCAGGACGAGCACCAGCAGGGCCGCGGCTCCCGCTTGCTGCCGGGGGTCCCAATCGCGCCAGCCGCTCCGCCACCAGGGCCTCCCGAGCGCCACCGCGACCCAGAGCAGGACCCAGGGCAGGATGACGAGCGCGTAGCGGTGGAAGATGAGCGGGGCGTTCAGCCCCAGCGGGGAGATCCAGAGCAGACCGGCGAGCTGGCCCGCCACCAGGAAGCCGGTGAACGCGCAGAGCGGGCGCTCCTCCTCCAGAAGGCGCAGGAGCCCGAACGCAGCCCCTATCCAGAAGAGCGCCGCCAGGAGCGGAAACGCGGTACCGGCCTGGAGCTGCGCCACGGCGGTCCAGACCTCCGGGGTCAGCTCCACCTCTTGGTGCTTGGCGCGGATCACTTCCTGGAAAGAGCCCAGAGCCGGGAGGAGGACAGCCAGGAACGCCGCCCCGGTGGCCGCAGCCAACCCGGCGAGGGCCAGGGCGCGGCCACCGCGGCCACGGTCGCGGACCGAGAGCAATCCAAAGACCAGGGGAGAGAGGACCAGGGGCGCGGCCACGGGATGGAACCAGAACGCGAGCGCCGCCAGCACCGCGTAGGCTGCTCCCCTCTTCCATCCCCCGTTCCTCCACCAGGACTCGAACGCCACGACCGCGCCAAAGGCGAGCAGCACGACGGGCATGTACGAGCGTGCGATCCTCGAATAGAAGACGAGACCCGGCGAGAGCGCCAGGAGCCAGGCGAACGCGATCGCCGTCCCCCGGCCGAGCCGCCGGTCCGCCCAGAGTGGGGCGAGGACCAGGAGGAGCAGACCCGAGAGGATCGCGGGCAGGCGGACTCCTGTCTCTGTCAGGCGGACGCCGCTCTCCACAAGAACCCGGTAGAGCACGCTCAGAGGGATGGTGGCGTCGACCTTTTGGTAGGTGCTGAGGATCTCCCCCACCGGCTGGGTCAGCGCCGTGCGGATGAGATGGAGCTCGTCGTCTCCCAGGACCTGGGCGCGGAGGTTCCAGAGACGGAGGAGGGCGCCTGCGGCGACGGGGAGGAGGAGCCAGAGGGACCTCACCCCCTGTCCCCCACCGTCCTGGTCCGTAGAGACGCCCCAGTCCGTTGGCACGAACCTGCCGGGTGTACAGGGTCGGGGCGTCTCCCCACGGCAGGCCGGTCACCCCAGGTGGTGCCGTGGACGTGAAAACCCGGCAGGGGATCAATGTTTCCACGACGTGCTGCCGACGTTGGTGGTGCCTGGGGCCATGAGACGCCCCGACCGTGTTCACCCGGCAGGTTCGTGCCAACGGACTGGGGCGTCTCTACCTCCCTCCGCACCCGTGCCAGATCCCAAACCGCCATCCGCCGGTCGATGTGGTCCGGCTTCCCCCACTCGCCATACAGGCGCAGGACCATGCCGTGTCCGTAGGAGCGGAAGAGCGCCCGGTGGCGCGGATCCACCTCCATGGACGGCTGGACGCGCGCCTCCTCCTGGCTCAGGTTGCGGTGGACGACCAGCCAGCGGGCACGGCTGGCGAGGAAGCCTTCGGGCGTGCCCGCGACCATGTTCCGGAAGGCGATCCGCTCGTCGGCGAGCACCACCCGGGCGGGCGCCACCACCACCTGCCGCCCGTGGAGCTCCTGATAAAGGTAGAAGGCGCGGTTCAGCCTCCAGACCGGATGCCACGGGTACTCCAGCACGGCCCCGGGCTCCGAGGCCGGCAGCTCGCGGTAGAAGCGGGGCACCTGCCGCGGCCCTATCGTCGACCGGGGCCACATCAGCGCCATGTGGTCGTTGTGATGAGCGAAGGAGCTCCGCCAGAGCTTCGGATCCACAAAGGGTCCGGCCAGCGCCAGCAGCACCATGAAGAGGACCGCGACCGCAGCACTTGCTCCCGTAAGTCTCCCCCTCTCCCGGGGCGGGTGTGCTCGGGGGACCGGGAGAGGGGGCCGGGGGGTGAGGGCCACCGCCACCCAAAGCAGCACCCAGGGCAGCGCGATCAACAGGTATCTCCCCAGGATCAGGGGGTGCTCGTGCCCTTGCGGAGCGAGGATCAGCAACCCGGCCAGGTGTCCCAGCACCAGCACCGCGGAATAGCCGGCGAGGGAATGGTCCGTCCGGGTGAGGAGGACCAGCCCGAGGACCGCCGCGACCCAGAACAGGGCCGCCACCCAGGGCCAGCCGGTGCCTGCCTGGAGCCGCAGGACGTCGAGGATCAGCCTCCAGGACAGATGCAGCTCCCCGTGCTTCTCGGCGATCAGGACCCCCAGGCTCTCCCGCGCGGGGACCAGGAAGGCCAGGAAGGCGAGCGCGGTCGCGGCCCCCAATCCCGCCAGGATCAGGAGACGCCGGAGGTCCCGGCGGCGGAGGCCGTCCGCGAGGCCGTACAGGAAGGGCGCGACCACGAACGGGGCGGCGCCCAGGTGGAACCAGACGGCCAGGGCGGCGAGGAGCACGTAGGCAATCCCCATCCTCCAGCCCGGCCGTCTCCACCAGGCTTCAAAGGCCACGGCGGCCCCGAAGCCGAGGAGGACGATGGGCGCGTACGAGCGGGCGATCCGGCTGTAGAAAATCAGTCCCGGCGAGATCGCCAGCAGGGCCGCGAACACGACCGCCGTCCCCCATCCGAGCCGCCGCGCCACCCAGAGGGGGGCCAGGACCAGCAGGAGCAGGCCGGAGATCACGGCCGGCAGGCGCACGACCGTCTCGGTGAGCTTCATGCCGCAGTCCAGGAGGAGACGGTAGAAAGCCGTGAGCGGGATCGTGTTGTCCACCCGCTGGTAGGTGACGAGGATGCGCGGGACCGGATTGCCCAGGGCGGCGCGGACGCCGTGGAGCTCGTCGTCGCTCATCACCTGCGGCCCCAGGTTCCAGAGCCGGAGGAGCACCCCCAGGGCAATGGCGCCGATACCGATCAGAAGCCCGGCTTGGAGGAGCCGCCGTCCGGGCGCGGGGGTCATCTCCCTGCCTTCGCCTTGCGGACCCGCTCGAGATCCCAGACCCGCACCAGCTTGTCCGAGTGGTCGGCCGGCCCCCACTCGGCGTGGAGGCGGGCCGCGAGCCTCTCCCCCATCCGCCGGTAGTAGCGGCGCAGGCGCGTGGGCATGGGCTTGGTGAAGGGCCGCCCGGGGATGACGACGCGGTCCTCCTCCCACGGCAGCCTCAGGTGCACGATCAGGGTCCAGCCCGGGCTGGCCAGCAGGGCGGCCGGCTCAGGCTCCACCTCGTTGCGCAGGTCGATCCCCTTGCGCGGCACGTCGAACGGGGCCGAGACGATCACCCGCCGCTCGTGCACGAGCTGGTAGATGTAGAAGGTCCGGTTCTGCTCCCAGACCGTGGACCAGGGGTACTCCACGACCGGACCCCGGGGGAGATTCCGGTAGATCGCGGGCACCACCTCGGCTGGGATCGACGACAGCGGCGAGAAGTAGCCCACGAAGTCGTTGTGGTGCATGAAGGAGCTGTCCCGGTAGCCCGCTGCCAGGAACGGTCCGGTCCAGAACAGGAAGAGGATGAAGAACCGCGCCGCGCTGCGCTGGAGCCCCATGCCGAGCAGGCCGCTGCGGTTGATCCAGGCGCGGCCGATGGCCACCGCCACCCAGAGGAAGACGAACGGCAGCACCGGCAACAGGTATCGGTTGAGCACGATCGGATGGTTGAGCCCCAGGGGGGACAGCAGCAGGATGCCCGCCACGTGGCCGGCGGTCACGGTCAGGGTGAAGAGCCCGATCCGCGGATGGCGGCGCAGCAGCAGGACGAGGCCGGTCAAGGCCGCGGCCCAGAACAGCGCAGTCAGGGTCCACGAGCGCGTCCCGGCCTGCATGCGGAGGACGGCCCCCACGGTCTGAAGCGGGATGTCGACCTCCCTGTGCTTGTTGCCGATCAGGCGCAGGAGCGAGGGCGCGGCCGGGACCAGGTACGCGGCCATGGCCAGAGCGAGCCCCGCGCCGAGGAGGAAGAGATCCTTGAGCCGGCGCCACGCCCGGGTGCGGACCAGGTCCCCCAGGGCGAAGAGGAAGGGCGCCGCCACGATCGGCCCCGCCCCCAGGTGGACCCAGACCGCCAGCGCTCCGAGCACCACGTAGCTGATCCCCGCCCGCCGCGAGCCGCCGTTCCACCAGCGCTCGAACGTCATGACCGCCGCGAACGAGAGGAGGACCATGGGCAGGTACGAGCGCGCGATGCGGCTGTAGAGGACGAAGGCCGGGGAGAGCGCCAGCAGCCAGCCGAACAGCTCCACCGGGAAGCGCTCCACCCGGCCGCTGAACGCCCGCGGGAGCATGATCAGGGCGAGCAGGCCGCAGAGGATCGACGGCAGCCGGAAGTCGATCTCCGCCAGGGTGACGCCCAGGTCGAGCAGGAGACGGTGGAAGGCGGTGATGGGGAGCGAGTAGTCGACGAGCGAGTACCGGGTGAGGATCTTGGAGAGCGGCCAGGCGTCCGCGGCGCGGACCGCGTGCAGCTCGTCCCCGCCCAGGACCTGGTTGCGCAGGTTCCACAGGCGGAGCGTGGCCCCGGCCAGCACGAAGCCGACCATGGCGAGCCCCGGCAGGGGGCGTGGCTGGGGACGGTGCTCTTCCAAGGCGACGCGTAGTGTATACGCGCTTTACGAGGCTTCTCTCCGCCAGAACATCCACAGCCCGGCGAGCAGGACGGCGAGCGCGGTCCCGCCGCAGGCGACTCCCCAGAACCAGTACGGCAGGAAGAGGAGCTGCTGCATCTGCATCACGTCCGAGGGGTAGGAGCCCGTGGGGTTCGTGGCGCCCTGGGTGAAGAGGTAGTCAGCCCGGGAGAAGACGCTCAGGGCGAGCTGGACGCCCACGAAGACCACCGCGATCTGCGCCCCGTGCGGGCTGAGCCGGGACGCCGCCAGCAGGCAGGCAGCTAGGACCACGCCCACGAAGGCGAACCCGAAGAGGTTCCGCACCACCAGGAGCTCGGCGATCAGGAGGAGGGCTCCCAGGCCCCACAGGCAGGCGCGGGCGCCGCGGCCGGTCCGCCCGAGGGCGAAGCAGATGGCCGCGGCCACGGCGGGGCCCACGAGCCCGCCCACGATCGACAGACCCTGCCGGATCCGGCCGAAGCCCGCCAGGTCCATCTCCGCGAGCCCGGCGCCGTTCATCCACATCTCCAGGCGCAGGAAATCGCCGCCGAGGAGCGCTGCGGTGAGCCCATGCCCCATCTCGTGGGCCAGCGTCGAGAGCAGGATCAGCGGCCGGGCCAGGATTCTCCCGACATACGGGAGGTTGTAGAGGAGGAGCGTGGCCGCGGCGCTGGCCACGAGCACCACCCGGGCGCTGCCGGGCCGTTCCGCCCCTGCCAGCGGGAGGGAGGGGATGGGATCGGGAACCAGGGGGTGAGGGTTCATTCCAGCCTCAGGATCTGCTCGGATGATACCTGTTTCCGGAGACGCTCAGGTCCCGGCAGCAGATCGGAAGGCTTAGCCCGGGAGGGACCGCAGGCGGGCCAGCTCGGCCTCGGCGGCTTCTGCGCGCTGGCGCTCGGTATCTGCCCGCTGGCGTTCCGCTTCGGCGCGCTGGCGCTCCACCTCAGCGAGAGTGGGGACCAGCCGGCCGTCGGGGTAGAAGAGCCGTGCCCAGGCCGTCTCCTGGCCCTCCTGGTCGCCATGCCAGAGCCCGAGGTCCAGCCCGAGCACCTCGCTGCGCAAGCGTCCCTGGCTGTCGGGCTTGACCGGCTGATAGAGGTCGCCGGTCAGGCGGAACCCCTCGAGCGTCGCGGTGTCCAGGTCGTAGAGGAAGTAATCCCGGGTGCGGAAGACGCGAGAGTAGAGGTCCTTCTTGATCGTCCGATCGATCTTTGCGGTGGAGGGAGACAGCAGCTCCACGATCAGGTCGGGGAGCCGGCCGCCCTCCTCCCACGAGACCCAGGCTTTGCGCTCTTCCTTCCTGGGTTCCACCTGGTCGACGAAGAACACGTCAGGACCGCGGAAGTAGCGGCGCCCCTCTGCCACGTCCCGGGCCTGCTCCGGGGAGTAGTAGACGAACATGTCGCCGCTGACGAAGAAGTCTGTCCGGCCGCGCTCCTCCATGGCCTGGCGGATCACGTCGATCAGAAGGGTCATCTGGATACGCTGCCAGTAGCTGTCCAAGGGGATCCCGTCACTGTAGACGAGCTCGAAGGGAAGATCGAGCGCCTTGAAGGCTGGCTGGCTCATGACTTTCTCCCGTCGGAGTCGTTCCTGGCCGGAACTTTATCGTGGATCACCGGGAAGCGGAAGGGGGAACGGCCCTTCCGTTTCCTTCTCTAAAGGATAGCACGGCTCTCTCCTCGGGAACAGCACAGAAAAAGGCCGGAGAGCTTCCCGACTCGAGCTTTCGCTTCTAGTTTGTACAGAGATGGAACAATTCTGTACAACCGAGTGACTCGGCTGTACAGAGTTGCCGCTCGGCTGTACAGAGATGCACCTACTCCAGCGTCACCTCTTCCGTCCTGCCCGGGGTCACGGTGGCGCTGCCGGTCCAGGAGCGGCCGTCGGCGGCGGCCACGGTGAGCTTCCAGGTGCCCGGCGCGAGCCGGTCGAAGTTCCTCGTTCCGCCGTAGAGATCGAACTCCTTCGGAGCGTAGCTGCCATAGTGGGCACGGTAGGGCCTGCCGCTGGCATCGGTGAGCGTGACCTTGGCGGCGATCCGGGCTTCGCTGAGGCCGGGGACCTTCAGGTTCAGCCCCCCCGGCTGCGGCAGGATCACCCTGCCGGCATGGCCGGGGGCCGTCACCGACACGGTGACCGGCGCCGAGCCGGCGGCGGACAGCACCAGCTCCCAGTTGCCGGGGGCCACGCTCGCGACCCGCACCCGGCCGTCCTCGCCCGTGGGGTACGAGGCCGCCGAGATCACCTGGCCCGAGGCGTCGAGCACCGCCGTGCTCACCTCGTCCGGCGGCCGGCCCGATTGGAGCAGGACCTCCAAGACGACCCCTTCTGTGGCCTGGAGGGACAGCTCCACCCCGTCCACGGGCGCGGCATCAACCTGGACGGCCACCTCCTCCGGCGCGTAACCGGGCAGGACCGCGCGCAGCTTCCAGCTCCCTTCGCTCACGTCGCGCAGGCTGAACACGCCGCGTGAGTCGGTCGTGGTCTCCACGGGCAGGGAGCTTCCGTCTTCCTGCGGGGCTAGCAGTGTGACCTCGGCGCCGGCAATCGGGCTCTGGTCCGCGGCGTCGACCACGCGGCCCGAGATCGCGACCGTGCGCAGCTCGATCAGCACGTCGCGGTCGTCGGCGACCTCGACCTCTTCGCGGTGGCGCGTCTGGGCGCGGAAACCGAAGACCTCCAGCTCGTAGCGGCCGGCGTCGAGCCCCTCGAAGCGGAAGCGCCCCTGGTGGTCGGTCTCGCCGAAGCGGCCGGAGATGCCGCCACCCGAGAGCGCCACGCTCAGCGCCCGCGCCGGCTCGCCGTTGCGCACCACCCGGCCGCTCAGCGTGTAGCCGCCGCCGAGCTCCAGGTCGAGCCGCGCCTCGGGCGCGCCCGGTTCCAGGGTGACCTGGCCTTCGGCCTGCCGCGAGCCGCCGGGAAGGGAGGCAAGGACCCGGTAGTCGCCCGGTTCCACGTGGTCGATGCGGTAGGTGCCGTCCGGCGCCACCTGGCCTGACTGGCGGCCGGCGTTGACCAGCCAGACTCTCACCTGGGAGAGCTCGGTGAAGTCCAGGCCCGAGAGCTGGCCGACGATCGCGCCGCCGGAGGTCAGCTTGATCTCGATCCCGCCCACGGAGCTGCCCGCGACCGTCAGCTCCTGCCCTTCCCGGCTGCGGGCGTACCCCTCCTTCTCGGCCAGCAGGCGATAGGTGCCGTCCGCGACGCCGGTGAGGGTGAAGGAGCCGTCGGCGCCGCTCGTGGCGCTCGGCTGGTTCCAGGAGCTCCACCCCTCCCGCAATTGAACCCTGGCGCTCGCCAAGGGCGTGCCCCCTTCTTCCAGCACCCGGCCGCTGACCTCGACTCCCCCTTCGAGCCGGAGGTCGAGCGAGTTCTCGCCCGCGCGCACCTCCAGCTCCCGCACGCTGCGGCGATAGCCCTTGTGCTCGGCCTGGATCGTGCGCGTGCCCGGGGCGACCCCCTCCATGCGGTAGTGGCCGTCGCCGTCCGACGTGGCGCGGCGCAAGGAGAAGCTCTGGTTGGACTCCGCTACGCTCACCTCGGCGCCGATCACCGGCTGGCCCGAGGGGGAGAGGACCCTCCCCTCGATCACAGCGCCCGGCGCGAGCACCACCTCGACTCCCTTGAGCTCCTGCCCGGCCCGGACCTCCAGGTTCTTGATCTCGGTATCCTGGAACCCGGTCGCCATGGCCTGCAGCTCGATCGTCCCGGGGATGACGTCCTCGGCCCGGAAGAACCCAGTCTCGTCGGAGACCGTCTGCCGGATCCGCGCCGTGGTGAAGAGCCGGGTGCCGCCGCCCATGGCCATTGGATCGGCCGGGTGGACCACGATCCGGACGCCTGCGACCGGCTTACCATCCGGATCGACCGCCCTGCCCTCCACGGCCGCCGAGGGCTGCAGGACCAGGCGGACCGGCTGCTCGGGCGGCACCTGGACCCCCGTGGCCGCGGCCGGGGCATAGCCGGTCCGGGAGGCGCCGAGGGTGACCGACTCCCCGGCGCGCCGGTCCTCGATCCGGAAGAAGCCGTCCTGACCGGTGAGGACGGTGCGCGGTTCTTCCTGCGACTGGAGGATCCTCGACATCGGGTCAGCCGCGGTCTCGGTGGCGTAGACCTCCGCGCCGGGGACGGGGTTCCCGCCGGGGTCCACGACGTACCCCTCGACCGGCACGCCGGGCACCAGGACGACGGTGCCCAGGTCGGTGGAGCCTGCCCCCGGAGGGAGCGCCAGGCCGGGCACGGTGATCGGGGCATAGCCGGCGCCTCGGGCCGTGAGCTCGTAGGTGCCTGGCGGCAGGTCGCGGACCTCGAACCGGCCGCTCGCGTCCGCGGCCGCTTCGTAGGTGGCGGCTTCGCCGGCCTGGAAGCGCATCATCCGCATCCGCATGTCGCCCGAGGGCGCCGGACGGATGACGACCTGCGCTCCGGCCACCGGCTGCTCGGACTGGTTCACGATGCGGCCGAAGCCGGTCCGCCCCTTGCGCAGCACGACGCGCAGCTCGGAGACTGGCCGGCCGGGCTCCAGGGGCGCGACCTCCGCGGTCGCCGGGGCGAACCCGGTCCGGGTGAGCCGCAGCTCGTGGCCGAGCCCGGCCAGGAGGCCGCTGACCCGGAAGCGGCCCGCGGCCGAGCTGCGGAAGAGGCCGCCGCTGCGAAACATGGCTGCGCTCCGCATGCGGGCGGCCGGCTGGGGCGACGCCTTGATCTGGACTCCGGGCACGGGCCGGCCCTGCTCGTCTACGACCATGCCGGCGACGGCCAGGGCGGGCTCCAGCGCCAGGGTCGGGCCTCGCCGCAGGCCGGGCTGCACGCCTGTCTGGGCGTCGGCCCCGAGGAACCCGGGCGCCGCGGCCTGGGTCCAGGCCTCGCGGCCGGCCACCACGTCGATCCGGTAGACGCCGTCCGCGCCCGACTTCCGGACCGCTCCGGGGTCATGGCCCCACACCAGGGCGCCGGCCACCGGCCGGCCGTCGGCCGCGGACACCACCCGGCCGGTCAGCGTCTCTAGGACGGGCAGCCGCAGCGTCCGCGGTCCCGTCTCCCCCTGCTTCGCGGGCTCGGCGTAGGCCTCCAGCCTCCGGCCATCCCCGGCCTCCAGGATGATCTTGGTCTTCCGCGCCTTCTGCGTCTTCGGGTCATTGGCCAGGGGCACGGCGAAGCGGCCGTCCTCCGAGGTCCGGCCCGCGATCCAGGGGTCTTCGCCGACGCGCACCCAGACCCCGGGCTCGGGCTTCTTGCCGGAGGCGTCGAGCACCCGGATCTCCCGGGTCGTGCCTGCCGGCAGGCGGAGGCTCGCGGAGCCGCTCCGCACGTCGCGCTGCTCGGCCGCGGGCCGACCTTCCGCTCCGGCCTGCACCAGGAGGCGCTCCCCGCTGCCGCGGGGTAAGACGGCCAGGCCCTTGCCGTCAGTCAGGGCGATCCGGGACGGCGCCGACCAGGCCGACCCGAGGCGGATCCCCATCCGGCGGGGCTGGCTGGTGTCGCTGATCCGCACCCGGGCGCCGGCCAGGGGCTTGCCGTCGGCGCCGGTGACCCGCACCTCCAGACCGGCGTCGCGCTCCAGCTTCAGGGACGGGAGCTCGGTCTCTTCCACTAGCGGCGTGAGGAGGATCTCTTGGGGGAGCAGGCCGGGGGCCCGGACCTCCACCTTCCACATTCCGGCCTCGGGGGCCTGCAGGCGGAAGGCGCCGTCCGCTTTCGTGGAGACGGTCGCCACGGGATCGGGGCCGGCCTTCCCTTCCAGCTCGAGCCGGCTGGCCTCCGCGATGCCCGCGACGGGCAGGAGCAGGACGCGGGCGCCCTCCAGGGGAGACCCTCCCGGGCCATAGACTTGGCCGCCGACGGGGATGGGCGCCGCACCGGCGAACGCCGGGATCACCAAAGCAAGGAGCAGGACGACGAGGGGCAGCAGGGCTCTTGTGCGCACGGGTCCTCCGGAAAACCGACCGATGCCATTCATCATACAGAATATAAAAAAATGGCGGCCCAGTGGGGCCGCTAGAGGGAGGGACCGGAAGCGGGCTCACTGCCCGCTCCCGTCCCCTGCCGCCAGGATACGGCCCACACCTTACGATGAGTATTACGAAAAGCATCCACAAATCGTTTGACCTTCGCTCACCCCGGGGCTATAGTCGCCCCTTCCATGAGCGACATCCTGCTCGCCCACTCCTTCTTCCTGCGGAACGACCCGAAGCAGGTCCAGAAGATGCGGCCCTATGCGCCGCTGGGGACTCTCTACGCCGCGGGCCTCCTGCGCGACCGCGGATACGACGTCGCCCTGTTCGACGCCACCCTCGCCGAGGGGGAGCACGAGTTCGAGGAGGCGCTGGAGCGTCACCGCCCGCGCTTCGTGGCCCTCTACGAGGATAGCTTCAACTTCCTGACCAAGATGTGTCTCACCCACGCCCGCGAGGCGGCCTGGCGCATGAGCGCCCGGGCGCGAGCCGCCGGCGCGGCCGTGCTCGCCTCCAGCTCGGACGTGACCGACCACGCCGGCCTCTACTTCGCCCATGGCATCGAGTACGCCCTGCTGGGCGAGGCGGACTGGAGCCTGGTCGAGCTGCTCGACATCCTGACCGGCCGCCGCCCCGGCGAGGTCGGGAGCATCCACGGGCTGGCGCTCCCCGACCCCGAGGTCCCGGGCGGGGTCCGCCATACTCCGCCGCGCGCTCCCGAGCGCCGGCCGGACGTCTTCCCCTTCCCGGCCTGGGACTTGGTGGATGCCGAGCGCTACCGGGCGGCGTGGAAAGAGGCGCACGGCTTCTACAGCGTGAACCTGGTGAGCACCCGCGGCTGCCCGTTCCACTGCAACTGGTGCGCGAAGCCGATCTGGGGCCAGCAGTACGCCATCCGCTCGCCGGCCAACCTGGCCGAGGAGATGGCCCTGGTCAAGCGCCTGCTCCGGCCCGACCACATCTGGTTCGCGGACGACATCTTCGGCCTGCGTCCGCATTGGGTGCCGGAGCTCGCCCGCGAGATCGAGGCCCGCGACGCGCACATTCCCTTCATGATCCAGTCGCGGGCGGACCTGATGACGCCGACCGCGGTGGAGGGGCTCGCCCGCGCCGGCTGCGTGGAGGTCTGGCTGGGCGCCGAGAGCGGCAGCCAGAAGATCCTCGACGCCATGGACAAGGGGACCACGATCCCCAAGATCCACGAGGCGCGCAAGCGGCTCAAGGCCGTGGGCATCAAGGCCTGCTTCTTCCTCCAGTTCGGCTACCCGGGAGAGACCTTCGAGGACATCCTCTCGACCGTCCGCCTGGTGCGCGAGGCCCTCCCGGACGACGTCGGGATCAGCGTGAGCTACCCTCTGCCCGGGACCAAGTTCCACGACATGGTCAAGGAGGAGCTGAGCGCCAAGGCCAACTGGGAGGACAGCAGCGACTTGGCCATGATGTTCCAGGGCACCTACCAGACGCCGTTCTACCGCAAGCTCCACCAGGTCGTGCACCACGATCTCGACCTGCGGCACCGTTTGGCATCTGCCGGAGGATTGGATCCCGCCCTGCTGGAGGAGCTCGACCGCCTCAACGCCGACTGGCTGGAACTCGGGCGGCTGGAGGTGGAGTGCCGCAGCGCCGAGCCCACGCGCATCCACAAGCCCTACGGCACGCCGGAAGCCCCGGACCTCAGCAAGGATTGGAACTAGTGGCCGACATCCTGCTGACCCACGGCTATTTCCTTTTCGAGGACGAGAAGGAACGCCAGATCATGAAGCCCTACCCCACCCTGGGGCTGCTCTACCTGTCCGCCTACCTGCGGCGGGAGGGCTTCGAGGTGGAGGTCTTCGACACCACCTTCGCGACGCGGGAGGATCTGCACGCCCGCCTCGGCGCCGGGCCGGGGGTGGTCGGCATCTACACGAACCTGATGACCCGGCAGTCGGTGCTGGACCTGGTCGCCAGGGCGAAGGCCGGAGGGTGGACCGTGGTGCTCGGCGGCCCCGAGGCCGCGGGCTGGCCCGAGCAGTATCTGGGGGCGGGGGCGGACGTCCTTGTGGAGGGCGAGGGGGAGCGCACCATGGCCGAGCTGCTCACGGCCCTGGCCGAGCGCGGTCCCCATCGCCTGCACGGCGTCGCCGGCACGGTCTTCCGCGACGAGGATGGCCGGATGGTGAAGAACCCCGCCCGCGAGCAGATCGAGGACATCGACTCCCTCCCCTTCCCCGACCGCGGGCAGATCGACACCGCCCGCTACGTCGACGTCTGGCGCGAGCACCACGGCATGGGGAGCGTCAACCTGATCACCGCCCGCGGCTGCCCGTATCACTGCCGCTGGTGCTCCCACGCCGTCTTCGGCTTCACCCACCGCCGCCGGAGCGTGATCAACTGCGCCGACGAGCTGGAGCACATCCGCGACGCCTGGCATCCCGACCAGGTCTGGTACGCGGACGACGTCTTTACTATCAACCACCGCTGGCTCTACGAGTACGCCGCCGAGCTGAAGCGCCGGGACCTTCGCCTCCCCTTCGAGACCATCTCCCGGGCCGACCGGATGATGAAGGACGAGGTGCTGGCGACCCTGGCGGAGATGGGCTGCTACCGGATCTGGATCGGCTCGGAGAGCGGCAGCCGGCGCATCCTCGAGGCCATGGAGCGCGGGGTCACACCCGAGCAGGTGCAGTGGGCCTGCCAGGCCGCCCACCGTCACGGAATCGAGGTGGGGATGTTCCTCATGTGGGGCTACGAGGGGGAGACGGTCGAGGACATCGAGGCCACGATCGACCACGTCAAGAAGAGCGATCCCGAGATCTTCCTCACCACCGTGGCCTACCCGATCAAGAACACGGCCTATTACCAGGAGGTCGCGGGCCGGGTGGTGTCGCCGCGCCCCTGGTCCGAGGGGAGCGACCGCGACCACGCCATCCGCGGCCGGCACTCCCGGTCCTACTACCGGCACGCGGACCAGTGGCTGCGCCAGGAGGTCGAGGCCTTCCGGCTGTCCGGGAACGACCCGGTGCGCTCGGAAGAGCTGAGAGACGCCGCGGCACGGTCGCGGGAAGCTTTGCTTGCCGCGGCCACAGAGGTCGAGGCATAAAGGTCCTCTTCCTCACCCGCTCCTACCCCACCCGGGAGGCCCCGGTCGTCGCCCCCTTCACCCGCGACCACTTCCGCGCCGCGGCCCGCTTCGCCGACGTGGCAGTCCTCCACACCCAGAAGACCCGCGATCCCCTCCCCGGCCTCTGGCAAATCGAGAAGGAGGACGAGGTCGTCCGCGTCCGCTTCCGCCGCCGGCCATTTCCGAGCGCCCTGCGCGGCCTGCGGGAGCTGCCGTTCCGGCCCGACCTCGTGCACGGCCACTTCTACGACGCCGCGGCAACTGCGTTGCTGATCGCCCGGAGGCTCGGGGTGCCGTACGTGCTCACCGAGCACTCCACCCTTGCCCGCCCTCTTACCCAACTGGAGCGGCTCGCCTTCCGCAACGCCGGCCGGGTGATGCCGGTGAGCCGGATGCTCCAGTCGGCCCTGGAGTCCAGCGGCCTGGAGGGAAGGTACGAGGTCGTCCCCAACGTCGTGGACCTCGAGCACTTTACGCCGACGGCCCGCTACCCGGGTGAGATCCGGAGACTCATCGCCGTCACCCGCATGACCCCGGTCAAGGGAATCCCCGACCTCCTGGAAGCGCTGCGGCTCCTGGCCATCCGGCGCCGGGACTGGCGCTGCGACCTGATCGGTGGAGGGGAGCGCGGCGAGGAGTACCGGGGCCTGGCGTCCCGGCTCGGGCTGGATCGTCATATCCTCTTTCATGGAGAGCTGAGCCGGCCGGAGGTGGCGGCGCGGCTGCGGGAGGCGGACCTCTTCATCCTGCCGAGCCACCTCGAGACCTTCTCCGTGGCCACGGTCGAAGCCATGGCCTGCGGCGTCCCGGTACTGGCGACCGCCTGCGGAGGTCCCGAGGAGCTGGTCACGCCCGAGGCCGGGATGATCGTGCCGCCGCGGGACCCTGCCGCCCTGGCGGACGGCCTCGATCGGATGCTGTCGAGCCTGGACGGCTTCCGTCCCGGGGAGATCGCCCGGGGGGTCGCCGGGAGGTTCGGAGCCGAAGCGGTGGGCGCCCGCCTGCTGGAGATCTACGAGGCCACCCTCGCGGAGAGCCGCAAGGAGTCGCGATGAGCATGAGCCCGGAACCGTTCAAGTTCAGCATCGTCATGCCGACCTACCGCCGGCCCCATACGATCCACCGCACCATCGCCAGCATCCGCGCCCAGACCTACCGCGAGTGGGAGCTGATCGTGGTGGACAACGCCGGCGACGGAGGCTATGGCTTCGAGGACCCGCGAATCCGGGTCCTCGTCCACTCCGAGAAGACCAGCGCCAGCCATGCCCGCAACATGGGCCTGCTCTACGCCTCCGGCGACCTGGTCTGCTTCTTCGACGATGACGACGACATGTACCCCGACTACCTGGCCGAGCTCGCCTCGGCGTTCCGGGCCCATCCCGCCGTCTGCATGGTGCGCTGCGGCATGCTGATGAGGAGCGGCAAGCCGAACTTCAGCCACGCGACGCCCGAGTGCTGCCTGCGGCGGGAGTTCGCGACTCCCACCTGGGACGGCCTCGCCGTCTGCGAGGACCAGCGCTATTTTCAGGGGATAGCCCGGACAAACGGCTGGACGGAGGAGCGGGGAGAGGTCGTGATGATTTCCAAGGTGCTCTGCGCGTCCCATGGCGACCCGGTCGGGGGCCTGCGCGCGGGGAGAGTATGAAAAAAGAGGCAGGGGGCGCCGGACCTCATGCCCCCCTGCCGTATAAGGGAGTTGCTGCTTTTCACCCGGACGAGCCGTTCCTGATCAGCATCGTGATGGCGACCTACCGCCGCCCGCACACCCTGCCCCGCGCGGTGGCGACCATCCAGTCCCAGCTCTACCGCCGCTGGGAGCTGATCGTGATCGACAACGCCGGCGACGGGGGCTACCGATTCGACGACCCGCGCATCCGGGTCCAGGTGCACGCCGAGAAGGCCAGCGCCAGCCATGCCCGCAACATGGGCCTGCGCTACGCCACCGGCGACCTGGTCTGCTTCTTCGACGACGACGACGAGATGCTGCCCGGGTACCTGGAGGCGTACGCCGCGGCGTTCCGCGACCACCCGCGGGCGAAGATGGCGCGTTGCGCCATGCTCTCGCCGCGCGGCCGGGAGAACCTCTGCTTCGCCACTCCCCTCTGCTGCCTGCGGCGGGAGCACGCCACGCCGACCTGGGACGGTGCCGGTCTCAACGAGGACAAGCGCTACTTCCGCGGCATCATCGAGCTTCATGGCTGGTCCGAGCCCTCCGGAGACATCGTCGTCATCCCGCAGGCCCTCTGCCAGGCCCGGAAGGACCCGGCCGGGGGCCTGCGGGAAGGGAATCCCTGACCTCACTTCTTCTTGCCGGGCGCCTGCTGCGGAATCTTCAGCAGATGCTTGTTGGTCGAGGCCGTCCCCGTCACACTCGGACAGGCATAGCCCGAGGGAGGCGTGATCGGGTTGCAGGAGCTCATGGTCGACGGATCGAGGGCGTCGAAGAGATGGCTGAAATCGGCCGAGGAGGTCGAGGTCGCGCTGGCGGGGGGATACGGCTTGAAGGTCGACCTGTGGCAGGAGAAGCAGCTGTCGGTGGTCTGCACGTAGGTCTCCGCCACGCTGTTGGCGAGCAGGGTCGAGCCCGAGATCGTGCCGGTCGGGGTGCCATCGGCGGTCCACTCCGTGCCCACCAGCTTGTAGTTCTTCATCAGGGAATTCCCGGGGGCGAGGCCCTGGACGCTGGTGTTGAGAGCCTCGATGTTGCCGGACGTGTCGGCGCCCGTCGGGTTGACCGCGCAGACCTGGGTCGGGATTCCTGCCTGGGTGCAGGCCGCGCAGAACTGGTTGGGGCCGGACGTGCCCGGGCACAGCGTCGTGTTGCCGGAGCACGGGTTGAAGTAGGTGTTGGTGGTGCAGTAGCTGCCGCTGCAATTCGTCTTGTAGAACGACCAGCTCCCGCCCAGCGGCGGCGGCGTGGTCAGGCTGCTGCACGGCGGATCGTTGTTCACGTGCTCGAAGGTCGTCCAGATCCACTCCGCCTGCGTGGGGGTCCTCTGGGCGATGTGCATCCCGACCAGGCCGACGGTCACGGTGCTGCAGTTGGGGTTGGTAGGACCCGTCGGCGACACCGCCGCCTTGGCGGTGATGAAGTTGGCGGGATTGTCGCTGCCGGCCAGCACCTTCCAGGCCGTCTTGATGACGACCGAGTTGCCCTGGGGGTTCGTCGCGGTCCATGGGAACGCGATGTTCGCGCCCGCGGTGTTGTAGCAGGCCGCCTGCCAGAGACTGCAGTTGACGAGGTAGTTGTAGGCGGTCTGGTTCATCTGGATGCCGTAGTGGACCCAGTTGCCGTTGAGGTCGACGAGCGGCTGGACGTCCTGCGCCTCCAGGATCGCGGAGTCGGGATCG
>Ga0190265_10000276_pt1 | contig 42190 bp, 42 predicted proteins | sample Popmic124T_FD_133135 | JGI IMG/M metagenome (GOLD analysis project Ga0190265, IMG submission 133135) | Populus adjacent soil microbial communities from riparian zone of Indian Creek, Utah, USA - 124 T | ecosystem: Environmental > Terrestrial > Soil > Riparian zone | place: USA: Utah | collected... | reverse complement strand
GCCGCAACCCTCGGGGAGTAAAGAAGAAGCTCAGCCCCTACCCAGTCCGTCCACCTCGCCAGGGATCTCCTCGCCAAACAAGCACTGGACAAGTCGAGATTCTTAAATGAACGGTATTGGGGCAAGCCCCGCCCCTACGAAAAAGCTTCAGCTGGGATCGGCTTCCGCGGCCGCAGGTGCGAACGCCCGCCAAGGGAAGATCGCCAGGGAGGCCGCCAGCAGCAGGTGGACCGCGCCGCCCCCGGCGAACCCCGCGAAGAGCAGGGCGATCCAGGCGGAGAAGAGCAGGAGCGCGAGGGTGCACCGCAGGGTCGGGGAACGCATCCCGGGCAAGCTATCACATGATCAAAGCCGTTACTTTCGACGTCACCAACACCTTGATCCACAGCCCGCGCCTGGGCGAGATCTATGCCGAGGTGCTGGGGCGCCACGGCGTCAGGGTCGACCCGCGCGAGGCGCGCCGGCTGGTCGGCGTGGTCTGGCAGGAGCTCGCCTGCCTCGCCGATCCCTCGCGCGACCGTTTCAGCTCTCACCCCGAGGGCGAGCGCGGCTGGTGGATGCGCTTCCTCGAACGCCTGGGCGAGCACCTGGAGGCACCCCCTCTCTCCCGCTTCGCCGCGGCGGAGCTCTTCCACCGCTTCGGCGCCGCCGAGGCCTGGGAGGTCTTCCCCGAGGTGCCCGCGGTCCTGTCGGCACTGTCGGCGATATCGGCGCGGCAGGTCAGCCTGGGCGTGGTGAGCAACTGGGACCACCGGCTTCCCGGCCTGCTGGAGCGGCTGGGGCTCGCTCGTTTCTTCTCGGCCGTGGCGTACTCGTCGGCCGTCGGCGTCGAGAAGCCCGACCGGCGGATCTTCGAGCACGCCCTGCAGGGGCTCGGAGTCGAAGCGGCGTCCGCTCTGCACGTCGGGGACGCGCGGCTGGAGGACGTCGAGGGCGCCCAGGCGGCCGGGATGCGGGCCCTCCATCTCACCAGGGGGTCCGGTGCCGGCGATCTCCGGGACCTCGGCAGGCTGCCGGAGCTGCTGGCGGCCGGGCAGGGCGGCCCTGTGCTAGACTTTGCGCGTTCACCTCAACAGTCCTAGTCCGGCGGAGCGATCGAGCGTATGAAGATCTCCACCAAGGGTGAGTACGGCATCCGGGCGATGCTCTACATCGCCACGCACTGCGCGCGCGGTCCGGTCACCAGCCATCAGATCGCCAAGCACCAGGGGATCCCCGAGCCCTATCTCCGCCAGATCCTGGCGCTGCTGTCGAGGGACCGGCTGATCCAGTCCAACCGCGGGCCGCAGGGCGGGCACGTGCTCGGCCGGCCGGCTTCCGAGATCAGCCTCAGGCACGTCCTGATGACGCTCGAGGGGCACACCAGCGCCATCGACCAGATCCTGGCCCTCCCCTGCACGATCGAGGTGGGCACGCAGTACTGCGCCATCCGCGAGGTCTTCTTGGAGGTCAAGGAAGCCATCGACCGCATCCTCTCGGCGACCACGCTGGAGGACATGGTCCGGCGCCAGAGCGAGATCCTCGCCTGCAAGATCCCGGTGCCGCACGACCTGCCCTTCCGCCAACTGCTGCCGGTGATCCCCGGCTGAACAGCCCCGTCTCCAAAGAAGCTTGTGACAATCGGCACAAGCTCCCTTGAACCCGTGCTGCGAAGTTGCTACACTCCGGCCTCGCTTGGGAAGCGTGTGTGTGGAGGGCGGCCGCTGGATGGATGCAGCGGCCGGGGCGGTGGTCCGGAATCGATCTTACATGCCCGAAAAGCCAAAGCAGGCATCGAGTTGGATCCAGTTGTCGGGGATCGGCTTCGAGCTGGTCGGGGCGGTGGTGGGTTTCACGCTCGTCGGATACTGGTGGGACCGCCATTTCGGCACGAGTCCCTGGGGCTTGCTCACCGGCGTCACCCTGGGTCTCGTCGGTGGCATGTACAACCTGATCCGCAAGTCGCTTCTCGCCTCGAAAGAAGCTGGCAGCGAGACCAAGAACACGCACGGCGACACAGAACGATGACCCAAGCCCGACCGCCGGCCGCGGAGTACCTGCGGTTCCTGGCGTGGGCCGTCACCGCCACCGTGATCGCCGCACTGCTGGGGTACGTGCCGACCCGGCGGCTGGGAGGCGAGGACGCCCTCCCCGCCATGCTCGCGGGGTGTGTCGTCGGGCTGCTCGCCTCGGCGGCGGGCGGAGTGCCGGTCGCCCTGGCCCGCCGCGCGGCGGCGCCGACCGCCAGGCTGCAGGCGATGATGGCGGCGATGGGGTTGCGGTTCGCGGTGGTGCTGGCCCTGGGGGTCGCGGCGCTTCTCTCCGGCGCCTTTGCGCGCACGCCGCTTCTGATGTGGGTGGCGATCAGTTACGTGGTGCTGCTGGTGGTCGACACCTGGTACGCGATGAAGGGATTCTGAGCGCCTGTAGGCGTGGCCTCTAGGCGTAGAACATAGCGGAGATTTTGACGATGCTCGCTTTTGTGCTGATGGCAGACAACCCCTTGAGCCACGTGGTCCAGCATCCGCTGGTCCAGAGGGAGGCTCACCTGGGATTCCTGACCCCCGAGGGCAAGATCACCCTGCTGTCGGACCAGATCGTGATGATGATCGTGGCCGCCCTGCTGCTGATCCTGTTCGTGCCGGTCCTGGCCGCCAAGCGCCGGGGCAAGACCGGGGTCGAGAGCATGGTTCCGGCCGGTTCCGCCAATTTCATCGAGGCGATCTGCCAGTACCTGCGCAAGGAGGTTGCCGAGCCGGCTCTCCACGAGCACACCGACCGCTTCATCAAGTTCATCTGGAGCGTCTTCTTCTTCATCCTGACGGTCAACCTGCTCGGGCTGTTGCCGATCCCTTCGGTGTCCACTCTCTTCGGCACGCACATCGGAGGCACGGCGACGGGCAACATCTGGGTGACCGCGACGCTCGCCATCATCACCATGGTGATGATGGTGGTCAACGGGCTGCGTCTGGGCGGCAAGCAGTACCTCGCCCACTTCTGCCCGGGGCCGTTGTGGCTGGCGCCCTTGCTGGTGCCGGTCGAGATCATCGGCCTGATCGCCAGGATCTTCGCCCTGACCGTCCGTCTCTTCGCCAACATGATCGCCGGGCACATCCTGCTCGCCGTGCTGGTCGGCTTCATCCTGAGCGCCGGTACGGCGATGGGGGTGGCCGGCGGCCTCGGCGTGGCGGTCCCGGTGATCCTGGGCAGCGTGGCGATCACCATGCTCGAGATTTTCGTCGCCTTCCTGCAGGCCTTCATCTTCAGCTTCCTGGCCGCCCTGTTCATCGGGCAGTCGGTGGTCTTCCATCACGACGACCATCATGGGGAGGCGGCGGCGCACTGATTCGGTTTTCCCATTCGCCATGCCCGGAACGCGCGGGGCACGCGGGCCACGAGGCGTAGCTGCGATGGCGATCTGAGGCGGCGGCCGGCCCCGCACGGCAGCCAAAGACACGACGAACGAAAGGACTTTTTCCGATGAGCAAGAGAGCTGCAAGGATCGCGCTGACGATGATCGCGCTCGGCTTTGTGTTGATGTTCACCTCCGTGGCTCCTGTCCACGCTCAGGAGGGCGTCGGCAACGAGGCGGGCGGCGAGCAGTCTTACTTCCTGACCACCGACGGTGCCCGCAAGCTGGGCGGCGCGATCGGCGCTGGCCTGGTGATCATGGGTGGCGCCGCCGGCGTCGCCCGTGTCGGCAGCGCCGCGGTCGAGTCGATGGCGCGGCAGCCCGAGGTTGCCGGGCAGATCAGCACCGCGATGATCATCACCGCGGCCATGATCGAGGGCGCCACCCTCTTCGCGGTCGTCGTCACGCTGCTGGCGGCCCTCTAAGAGGACCGGACTCACACACCCGCCCCTCTCCGCCCGGCGGGGAGGGGCATTGACCTGACGAGTATCCGCAGATGATCGAGAGAGCCCTGGTTCTACTGACCACCCTGGCGATCGCCGCACCGGCGATGGCGGCCGAAGCCGAGCACGGCGGCGGCTCCACCAGCCCCTTCGCGGGCGACGTGGGCAATGCCATCTGGACGGTGGTGATCTTCGCCCTGGTGGTCCTCGTCCTCGGCAAGTACGCCTGGGGGCCCATCCTGAAGTCGCTGCAGACCCGCGAGCAGTTCATCCGCGAGTCGCTGGAGAAGGCGCAGCGGGAGCGCCAGGAGGCGGAGGCCCGCCTGCGCGAGTACGAGTTGAAACTTGCCACGGCACGCGCCGAGGCCTCGGCGATCGTCGAGGAGGGGCGCCGCGACGCCGACGTGGTGAAGCGCAAGATCGAGGAGGACGCCAAGCTCGAGGGCGACAAGATGATCGAGCGCGCCAAGCGCGAGATCCAGATCGCGACCGACACGGCGACCAAAGAGCTTTATACCCTCTCGGCCCGACTGGCGACCGGCATGGCCGCCAAGGTGATCGGCCGCGAGCTCAACCCCCAGGACCACGAGCGCCTGATTGCAGAGGCGATCGACGGGCTGGACGCGGCTCCGCGGAACTGACGCCATGGCGAACGTGAGCGAACGGGAGATGGAGGTCGGGCACCTCTACGCCAAGGCCATTCTGGATCTGGCCGAGGAGAAGGGCCAGGCCGACGAGCTGCTCGAGGAGCTCGGCGAGGTGCTGAAAGCCCTCGACCGCTCTCCCGAGCTCGAAGAGTTCCTGTCGAGCCCGCTGGTGGACGACGAGATCCGTGCCAAAGTGATCGACGACGTGTTCCAGGGCAAGGCGAGCGACCTTCTGGTGGACTCTTTGAAGGTCGTCAACGGCAAGGGGCGCCTCGGGTTCCTGCGCGCCATCGTCGAGGCCTATCGGATCGCGCACCGTGCGCTGCGCGGTGTCGTGGACACGCACGTCCGTACCGCGGTGCCGCTCACAGAAGAGCTCCGCGCCCGTCTCAAGAGCTCGATCGCCGGCTTCACGGGCAAGAGCCCGAACCTGATCGAGCGCATCGACCCGTCGCTGATCGGCGGAATGGTCGTCGAGGTCGCCGGCCAGAAGATCGACGCCAGCGTGGCGTCCCGGTTGCGCGGTGTGAGCGAGGCGCTGCTCAGGCGCGCTTCGCAGGAGATCCACAGCGGCAGAACGTACATTGCCGAGCAGTAATCCAGGCGAGGAACATTCATGAGATTCAAAGTCGACGAGATCGCGTCGGTCATCACTGAAGAGATCCGGAAGTACCGCACCGATGTCGACCTCACCGAGGTCGGCAAGGTGCTGGAAGTCGGCGACGGCATCGCGCGCATCTATGGGCTCACCGGAGCCATGGCGGGCGAGCGCCTCGAGTTCGAAAACGGTGCCGCCGGCCAGGTGTTCAACCTCGAGGAGGGCTCGGTGGGTGCCGTCGTTCTCGGCGACTACCTGGGCATCCGCGAAGGGGACGAGGTCCGCCGCACCGGCGAGCTGCTGTCGGTCCCCTGCGGCCCGGCCTTGATCGGCCGCGTCGTCGACCCGCTCGGCCGGCCGCTCGACGGCCGCGGCGTCATCGAGACGCCGCACCGCCGGCCGATGGAGTTCAGGGCGCCCGGCATCGCCGAGCGCCAGCCGGTGACCGAGCCGCTGCAGACCGGCGTCAAGGCCGTGGACAGCATGATTCCGATCGGCCGCGGCCAGCGCGAGCTGATCATCGGCGATCGGAAGACCGGCAAGACGGCCGTCGCGATCGACACGATCCTCAACCAGAAGGGCGGCGACGTGATCTGCGTCTACGTCGCGATCGGCCAGAAGGAATCGACCGTCGTCAGCATCGTCGAGAAGCTCCGCGAGTACGGCGCGCTCGACTACACGATCGTCGTTTCGGCCGGTGCGTCGGACCCGGCGCCGCTCCAGTACATCGCCCCCTACGCGGGCGCGGCCCTCGCCGAGTACTTCATGTACCAGGAAGGGAAGGCGACCCTCTGCGTCTACGACGACCTGTCGAAGCAGGCGCAGTCCTACCGCCAGCTCTCGCTGCTGCTGCGCCGCCCGCCGGGCCGCGAAGCGTACCCGGGCGACGTCTTCTATCTCCACTCGCGCCTCCTGGAGCGCAGCGTCAAGCTGCGCGAGGAGTTCGCGGTGGTGCCGAAGGACGCGCCGGCGGACCTCCGCGACCGCTCGCTCGCCGTCAATCACCCCCAGGGGTTGGCCGCTCCGGCGGAGAACCGCCCAGACGATCCGCAGGGCCTCTTCCACCGGCCCCACGGCCGTCACAAGGCCGAGGCCTGGCTCGCGACGCTTCCTGAGCGCGACAAGTACCGGGTGCACCGCTTCCCGGACAGCGGCGGCTCGATGACCGCCCTGCCGATCATCGAAACGCTGGAAGGCGAGGTCTCGGCCTACATCCCGACCAACGTGATCTCGATCACCGACGGCCAGATCTACCTCGAGCCCGACCTCTTCTTCGCCGGTGTGCGGCCGGCGATCAACGTCGGCATCAGCGTGTCGCGAGTCGGCGGCAACGCGCAGCGCAAGGCAATGAAGAAGGTCGCCGGCTCGCTCCGCCTCGACCTCGCGGCCTTCCGCGATCTCGAAGCCTTCGCCCAGCTCGGCACCGAGCTCGACCAGGCCACCCAGCGCCAGCTCGACCGCGGCCAGCGCATGGTGGAGTCGTTGAAGCAGCCGCAGTACCAGCCGTACAGCGTCAACGAGGAGATCATCTCGATCTTCGCCGGCACCCGCGGCCTGCTCGACGACGTTCCGGTCCGCCACGTGGCGCGGTTCGAGACGGCGATGCTCAAGCACTTCCGGGACGAGCATCCGGAGATCATCGAGGAGCTGGATCGCACCAAGGATCTCTCCGACGCGATCGCCACCAACATCACGCAGGTGATCCGCGACTTCAAGACGCAGTGGAAGTGAGCGACGGATGGCCAATCGACGAGTCCTAGTCAAGCGGCGCAAGGCGGTGCGCAACATCCGCAAGATCACGCGCACCATGCAGCTCATCGCGACCGCTCGCTTCCAGGCGGCGTTCAACCGGGCCGTGGCGACCAAGCCGTACACCGAGAAGCTCGCCGAGCTGGTCGGCGACCTCTCGCGGGCCGCCGGCCACGTCGACCACCCGTTGCTGAAGAATCACGACGACGTGCCGCGTTCGGCCCTGATCGTGCTCACCAGCGACCGCGGGCTGGCCGGCGGCTACAACGCCAACGTCCTGCGCACCGCCGTGGCCCACATCGACCAGCAGGTGGGCTCAGGTGCCGAGGTCGACGTCCACATGGTCGGCAAGAAGGGGATCGGTTTCTTCCGCTTCCTGCGCCGGCCGGTCGGCGAGCAGACGACCCAGATCGGCGACCGCCCGCGCTTCGAACAGGTCGAGCCGATCGCCAACGCCTTGATGGACCGCTTCACGCGCGGGGAGATCGCCTCGGCGCACGTCGCCTACATGAGGTTCTACTCCGCCGGCGTGCAGCGGCCGGCGGTGGTACAGCTCCTGCCCTTGACGCCCCAGGTTGAAGGAACCGAGGGAGCCGAGGAGCAGCCCGCGGTGGGGCCGCCGCCCGTCGAGTATGAATTCTCGCCTGATCCCCGGCAGCTCCTCGACGAGCTGCTTCCGGCGACCGTCCGCGCGCGCCTGTTCCAGGCGTTCAACGACGCCGTGGTTTCAGAGCAGGTTGCGCGCATGGTCGCCATGAAGGCCGCGACGGACGCGGCCGGCGACATGATCAAGTCCCTGACGCGCGAATACAACCGGGCGCGACAGACGCAGATCACCATGGAGCTTCTGGACATCGTCGGCGGCGCCAACGCCCTGTCCTGAAAAGCTCCTTCAAGAGATTGGAACGCATGATGGAAAACGGCAACTACGGAAAAGTGACGCAGGTCATCGGGGCGACCTTGGACGCGCAGTTCCCCGAGGAGTCTCTGCCTTCGCTCTACAACGCTCTGCGCGTCGAGGTCCCGAAGACCGTTCTCGGCAAGACGTTCGACGAGACCCTCTGGTGCGAGGTCGCCCAGCACCTCGGGGGCGGCCGCGTCCGCGCCGTCGCCCTGGGCTCGACCGAAGGCCTGAAGCGCGGCGTCGACATTCTGGACACCGGCCAGCCGGTCACCGTGCCGGTGGGCGAGCCCACCCTGGGCCGCGTCTTCAACATGGTCGGCGAGCCGATCGACGGCTTGGGGCCAGTCAACGCCCCGGAGCGCCGGCCGATCCACCACGCGCCGCCCGAGCTCGACGAGCTCTCTTCGAAGACCGAGCTGTTCGAGACTGGCATCAAGGTCATCGACCTGCTCTGCCCGCTGGTGCGCGGCGGCAAGGCCGGCCTGTTCGGCGGCGCCGGCGTCGGCAAGACGGTCATCATTCAGGAGCTGATCGCCCGCCTGGCCCGTTTCCACAGCGGCTACTCCTGCTTCGCCGGCGTGGGCGAGCGCACCCGCGAGGGCAACGACCTCTGGCTGGAGATGCAGGAGGCCAAGATCGGCGACACCGGCAAGAGCGTCATCGATCAGACGGTGATGGTGTTCGGCCAGATGAACGAGCCCCCTGGCGCCCGCCTCCGCGTGGCGCTCTCGGCGCTCACCATGGCCGAGTACTTCCGCGACCAGACCGGCGTCGACACGCTGCTCTTCATCGACAACATCTTCCGCTTCTCGCAGGCGGGCTCCGAGGTGTCGGCTCTCCTCGGCCGCATGCCTTCGGCGGTGGGCTACCAGCCGACCCTGGGCACCGAGATGGGCGAGCTCCAGGAGCGCATAACCTCGACCCGCCGCGGCGCTGTCACCAGCATCCAGGCGATCTACGTGCCGGCCGACGACTACACCGACCCGGCTCCGGCGACCGCGTTCGCTCACCTCGACAGCACGGTGAACCTGGAGCGCGGCATCTCGGAGAAGGGCATCTACCCCGCGGTCGACCCGCTCGCTTCGAGCAGCCGCATCCTGTCGCCCGACTACATCGGCGAGCGCCACTACGCGGTGGCCCGCAAGGTGCAGCAGATCCTCCAGCGCTACAAGGACCTTCAGGACATCATCGCCATCCTGGGCGTGGACGAGCTCTCCGAGGAGGACAAGGTCGTGGTGCGGCGGGCGCGCAAGATCGAGCGCTTCCTTTCGCAGCCCTTCTACGTCGCCGAGCAGTTCACCGGCTTCCCCGGCAACTACACCTCGCGCGAGGAGACCATCCGCTCGTTCGACGAGCTGTGCGACGGCAAGTGGGACCATCTCCCCGACCAGGCGTTCATGTACGTCGGTGTGATCGAGGAGGCGGAGGCCAAGGCCAAGAAACTGGCCGAAGGCTAGAGGGCGATCCGGAAACCGTAGCCATGGCGAGCATCGACACCTTTCACTGCAGCGTCATCACCCCCGAGCGGGCGGTGCTGGAGACCGAAGCCACCTTCGTCGCCTTCCCGGCGCACGACGGCGAAGTCGGTATCCTCCACAACCGTGCCCCTCTGCTCTACAAGATGGGAATCGGCGAGCTCCGGGTCGAAAGCCCGGAGGGGAACCACCGGTTTTTCGTCGACGGCGGGTTCGCACAGATGGTCGAGAACCGTCTCACCATCCTGACCGAGCAGGCCAAGGAGCCGAGCGAGATCGACCGCGCGGCCGCCGAGCGGGCCCTGGCCGAGGCCCGGGCCCTGCCCATGACGGACGACACCGCTTTCGCTGCCCGCCAGCGGGCGGTGAAGCGGGCCGAGGCACAGCTCAAGCTGGTGAGCTGACCCAAGCGGACGGCGTTGGGAACCCCATGCCGTCCGAGTACGAGCCCCTCTTCGCCTCTTCCCGAACCGGCCCCGACGACCTGGAGCCGGTTCGGGAGCGCTTCCGCGCCGCGAGCCGCCCTTTCCTGCGCTCCCCCTGGTCCTGGTTCGCCTGGGCCCTCCTGCTCCCGACCGCCGCTCTCGCCACTCCTCTGGTCTTCCGGCTTGCCGGCCCCACCGGGGTCCTCTTCGGGTGGTCGGCGACGATCCTTCTCGGGGGAGCGGTCGAGTTCATGGCGATCCGGCGCTCCGGAGGCGGAGCGGGTGGAGGTACGCTCGCCTCCTGGGTGCTGCGGGTCCAGGGGAACCTCTCGCTGGTCGCCCTGCTCCTCTCGGCCCTGCTCATCTGGCAGGACCTCGCCTGGGCACTGCCGGGCCTCTGGTTGCTGCTTCTCGGGCACTCCTTCTACATGCTGGGCGGGCTCGCCTTCGAGCCCTTCCGAGTCTGCGGCATCCTCTACCAGTTGGGAGGCCTCGCCGCGCTCTGGTCGGGCGGCGCTCCGCTGACGGTGTTCGCCATCGTGACCGCGCTTGGGAACCTCTGGGTGGGGCTCGGCGTCCGGAGCAGCCGCTCCGGATGAAAGGCTACTCTGTCTCGCCGGTGGTGGGATAGGTCGCGGAGCCGCTCAGGTGGTCGCTGAGGGACCGGCGGCTTCCTGATACCAGCAGCGGCAGCCCGAGCGTCGCGGTCGTCAGCACACCCCCGAGCCAGCGCCGGGCGGTCTGGTCGAACGTGAGCGGCTCGCCGTCCCGGTTGCGGGAGGTGATCCCCGTCCAGGTCATGCCCAGGGTATGTCCCCAGAAGGCGAGGGGCACCACCACGTAGAGAAACGAGAAGGCCAGCAGGAAGAGGAGCCCGGCGGGCCAGTCGGACAGGGCTGGCCGCACCGCCATCAGGCGCAGTCCGACCAGCGCCGCGACGGCGACCGCGGCATGGACGAGCAGGTCGGCCGCACCGGCCGCCAGGCGGCTCCCCAAGCTCGCGAGCTCTCCAGCCGCGGGGAGGTGCTCGTCTTCGCTTCTCGAATCCAGAGAGGGAACGGGAGCCGGGCCCGGCCGTTGGACCTGGGGGGCGAGCGGGAGCTCGGGGGAGGACACCGAGGGCCGGCTCCGTTCGGCTGGGCGCTTGCGCTCGGCGGGACCGTCGGAACGCTTCCGTTCGGGCCCGCCCAGGGGAAGGTCGAAGAGGAGCTGCTCGTCGGCGTCTTCGTCTGGGCGTCGCATCAGCGGAACGGCAGGTACTTGGCGTAGATGCGATAGAGCAGATCCTTGGGCCTCTGCTCGTACGTCTGGGCGAAGAGAAGGTTGCGCCGGATGGCGGCGTCGTCCGGCTGCAGCTTCGCCGCCTCGGTAAATTTCTCGGCCGCCTTGGAGACGTCGTTGCGCTGCAGATCCTTGACGGCCAGGTTGTAGTACGAGTCGACGATCAACTGGGTGACGTCGCGGTCGCCGGGGTTCGCGTCGTGCATCCGCCAGAGGCTGGGCAGGACGGCCTCCCATTCGTGCTGGCGGAACAGGTCGAGCTCGCGGGCGATCGGCTGGAGCTTGCGCTGGGTGTCGGCCAGCATCCGGGCGTCCTCGCCCTCCAGCTTCGCGAGCGCGGCAGCTTGGTTCAACCGTTCGAGCGTCTGGACGTAAGCCCGAGCCGAGTAGGACTGGCGGGCCGCGGCGAGCAGCTCCTGGCGCCTATCCGCACCGGTCTGCGCCGCAGCGGCCGGGGCCGACGGATCTCCTGGGGACGGCACCTCCTGGCCCGTGCCCGCGAGGGAGGTGCCGCTCTTCGCCGCCGTCCACTCTGCGATGAGCTTCTGCGCCTGAGCGTAGTGCGGATCGGCCGGGGGAATGAGCTGCAACTGCTTCAGGGCGAGGTCCGTCTTCCCGTTCTGATAGAGCCGCTCGGCCCGCACGATCGGGTCGGAAGGAGAGGCGGACGAGGGCGCTGGGACCGCCGCCTCCTGGGAGTTGGGGAAGAGCCGGTCCCTCTGCTGGTAGGCGAACCAGGCCACCACGCAGACCAGCAGGAGGACGGGCGCCCCGACCAGGACGAACAGTCGACGGGCGCGGCCCTCCCGGGCGACGGCCGCCTTCTTCGGAGGCCGGAACGCCGAGACCCTCGCCGCGCCCCCCGCGCCCGGCTCCGGAGGCACGAGGATCTCTTCCTTGAGGTCCCGTCCGGAGACTTCGAGCTCCGAGGGCAGCGGCACCACGGGCGGAGGGGCCGGCCGCGAGGTCTCCCGGGCACCCGCGGGCCGCGGCGCCGAGGCGATGCCGGCCTCGATCTGCTGCAGGTACTCACGCGCTGCGAAATAGCCAGGCTGGATCTCGAGGACTTTCTGGAACGCCTTCCGAGCGGCTTCGGTCCTGCCGGCCTCGAGGTTCGCCAAGCCGTCGTGGAAGATCTCCTCGACCTGACGCTCGTTCTCGGCCTTGAGCTTGCGCGCCGCCTCGATGAGGCGGGCCGCCTCCTGGTGATCGATGTCGATCAGGAAGATCCGCGACCAGGCGTCGATGGCGCCCTGGGGATCGCCCGAGGAGAGGGCAGACTGCCCCTCGTCTAGCAGCTCCTGGATCCGGCGGTCGCTCTCCGAGTCGCCGCCGCCAAAGGCGAGGCTGGCCGGCATCGCCGTGGTCTGCAGCGGAGAGGGCAACTGCATCTCCTCCGCGACCTGGATGTCGCGGGCGGCCGGCCGAATGCCACGGGCCTTCTCGAGCTCGGCGATCCCCGGATGGCCGGGGTCGAGCGAGCGGGCCTTGTCGAGCAGCCGCGCCACCTCGTCGGCCTGCCCCGCCTGCTGGGCCTGGCGGGCCGCGGTCAGGAACTTGAGGACGTAAGGCTCGGCCTCCAGACGCTCCTGGCTGGCCTGGACGATGCTCAGCAGCTCCGGATTGGCGGTGATCGCGGCTCTCTCGCGCTCCGCCGCAGACATCAGTTCCTGGAAGCGGCGGCGGTCGAAGAGGTCCTGAAGCTGAGCGCGCAGGTCGCTCGGTCCGCCCAGGTGGAGGTCGGGCAGATCGAGGCTGAGCCCGTCCAGATCGGCGAAAGGGTCATCCGATGGCGCCTTCGCCGATCCCATGTCCTTGAGGTCGTCGACCCGGACCGCACCGGTCCCGGTCTTCAGCCGCTCCTGCAGTACGCGGGCGGGCTCGAACTGCGAGTCCATCCGCAGGACGAAGTCGCAGCCCAGCAGAGCCTCCTGCCGACTCCCCTCGCTGGCGAGTTGGAGAGTCTGCTCGAAGGTTCCGAGGATCCGTTGCCGGGCGTCGGGCGAAATAGAGGGGTTCCCTGAGTAGGTCATCTCTGCGGGCGGGTTGTGCTTCGATAAAGGACCGGCGCGTATCCTAGCAGAGGACCTCACCGGCGCACAACCCGCGGCGTTGCTATACTTTGACGCTCGTGCTGCCGCTCGAATGCGTCCCCAACGTCAGCGAAGGCCGCCGCCCCGAGGTGGTGGCGCGGCTGGCCGCCGCCGCGGCCTCGCCCCGGGGGGTCCGGCTGCTCGACGTTTCATCCGACCCCGACCACAACCGCTCGGTGCTGACCCTCGCCGGGGAGCCCGAGGGGCTGCAGGCCGCATTGCTCGCCCTCTATGAGGCGGCCCTTGGCGAAATCGACCTCACCCGGCACGCCGGTGTGCACCCTCGGGTGGGAGCCGTGGACGTGGTGCCGTTCGTGCCGTTGGGCGACGCTCCCATGGAGCTGGCGGTCGCCGCCGCCGAGAGCCTCGCGCCGGAGGTGGCGCGGCGTTTCGGCCTTCCCGTCTACCTCTACGAGCAGGCGGCGCGACGGCCGGAGCGGCGGACGCTGGCGGACATCCGCCGGGGCGGCTTCGAGGGGTTGCCCGCCCGGATGACAGACCCCGCCTGGGCCCCGGATCACGGGCCGGCCTGTCCCCATCCGACTGCCGGGGCCACCGTGATCGGCGCCCGGTTCTTCCTCGTCGCGTTCAACGCCGTGCTCGAAACGGCGGACGTGGCCGTCGCCCGCTCCGTCGCCCGCAAGGTTCGGGAGTCGGGCGGTGGGCTGCCGGCTGTCCGCGCCATGGGGGTCTACCTGGCGAGCCGCGGCCGGGCCCAGGTCAGCATGAACCTGGTGGACTACCGGCGCACCTCCGTCTGGACCGCGCTCGAACGGGTTCGCCGCGAGGCGGCGGCCCTGGGCACCCGCGTGCTAGAGAGCGAAGTGATCGGCCTGGTTCCCGAAGAGGCGGCGCTGGGGGTGGTCCAGGAAGCCCTTCAGCTCCCCGGCTTCACCGCGCGGGGAGTCCTCGAAAGCCGCCTGAGAACGTCTACCTCAGAGCCTTGAGGGCGGCGACCAGCCGGTGGGGCATGCCGTCGAAGGAGCCCGACGACATGGTGACCAGCACGGTCCCCTCGCCCGTCTCTTCGAGCGCTCGCCGCATCACCTCGTCGTTGTCCGCGCAGGGGGTGGTCGGCACGCCGCGGTCGCGCAGCTCCTCGGCCAGCGCACCGAGGTCCAGGCGGTCCTCGGGTGCCAGGCGGCCGTTGTGGAAGATGGGTGCGAAGAGCACCCGGTCGGCGCCGGCGAAGGCCTCGCGGTAGGGCTCGAAAAAGAACGTGCGGCCGGCGGTTAGGCTCCTCGGCTCGAAGAGCACCACGAGGCGTTGCCCCGGGTAGCGCTGGCGCAGGGCTTCCAGCGTCTTGCCGACGGCGGTCGGGTGGTGGGCGAAGTCGTCGACCACGGTGACTCCGCGGGCGGTTCCCAGCTCTTCGAGGCGCCGTTTGACCCCTTGGAACTGGGAGAGAGCGGCGGCCACCGCCTCCGCGGCCAGGCCGTCGCGCCGGGCCGCCGCCCAGACCGCCAGAGCGTTCGAGACGTTGTGGCTTCCGGCGAGCGGCAGGGTGATCTCGACCTCTCCCGCCTCGGGGTCCTCGACACGGAACCGGCTGCCTTCGGGCAGGGCCTCGATGCCGCCCTTCGGATGGAGGTCGTTGCTCTCGTCCAGTCCATAGAAGAGGACGCGGCAGCGCGCGAGCGCGGCCAGCTCACGGACCTTGTCGGTGTCCCCGCAGGCGACCAGCAGCCCGTCTTCAGGCAGCAGGCGCAGCAACTGCGAGTAGGCTTCCCACAGTGCCTCCGGGCTGGGATAGAGGTCGGCGTGATCGTACTCGACGCTGGTCAGCAGCAGTGTCTCGGGTTGGTAGTGCAGGAACTTGGGGCCGCGGTCGAAGTAGGCGGCGTTGTACTCGTCCCCCTCGATGATGAAGCGGTCGCCGGCGCCGTCGTGAAAGCTGGCGGGGAGGTCGCGAGGGGCGCCGCCGATCAGGTAGCCCGGATCGGCGCCGCAGCTCGTGTAGACCCAGGCCGCCATGGCGGTGGTGGTCGTCTTGCCGTGCGTCCCCGAGACCACGAGGGGCCGGCGGTCGGAGAGAAAGAAGCGGGCCAGGGCCTGTGGCATCGAGACGATCGGCAGCTCCGTCCGCTCGGCTTCCACCGCCTCGGGGTTGTTGCGGTGGATGGCGTTGCCGACGACCACCAGGTCGGGGCGAGGGATCAGGTGGGCGGCGTCGAACCCCACCAGAGGGTGGATGCCGGCAGCTTCCAGGAGCGTGCTCATGGGCGGGTAGAGGGGGCCGTCCGTCCCTCGCACGTGGTGGCCCCTGGCTTGCAGAAGACAAGCGAGAGGAGCCATTCCAGTACCGCCGATCGCCATACAGTAAATGTTCATTGTGGGAGATTTCACGGGTAGACGTCTCGTTTTCCGGGCGGGGAGTGTAACATCCCCTAGGGTTCAATCCACTTGTAAAGGAGCAGGCCGTATGAAACGCCATTTAAAGACCGCCATTCTGGCACCCTGTGCAGCCCTTTTGGTCGCTGCCACCCTGTTTGCGGCGGGCAAGCCCAAGGCTGTAGCAGTCGAGCCGATCAAGGACGCGGGCACCGTGGCGAAGGGCGAGAAGATCGTCCATGACTTCCTGATCCGAAACGACGGCGACGCCGTTCTCGAGATCACCAACGTCCATCCTGCCTGCGGCTGCACCGTGGCGGAGTTCGACAAGACCATCGCGCCGGGCCAGACGGGCAAGGTGCACGCCGTGGTCGACACCGCCACCTTCAATGGGGCGATCGCCAAGGGTGTCACCGTCCTCACCAACGATCCCGACACCCCGCAGATGGAGCTCACCGTCCGCGCCAAGGTGGAGCCCTACATCGGCGTCAAGCCCGGGTATGCGCGCTTCATCACCGTCCAGGGCGAGACGAAAGAGGGCACCATCGCGCAGACGATCTGGGCTTCCGACGGTCAGCCGATGGAGGTCGTCAGTGTCGAGTCTCCCTACCCGTACCTCAAGGCCACCTCTCGCGAGGCGAAGCCCGAGGAGCGGGTCGCCGAGGTCACGGGCAAGCAGTGGCGTGTCGAGATGACGCTGACGAGCGACGCCAAGGTCGGCTCGCTCGCCGACGTGGTGACCGTCCACACCACGCACCCGAAGCAGAAGCTGGTGCAGATCCCGGTCTCGGGCTTCGTCCGCCCCGTCGTGGCTGTCACCCCGCCGATCGCCGACTTCGGCACCGTCGATCTCTCGAGCCCCATGCGCAAGGCCTTGAACGTCCGCAACTTCGCGACCGAGCCGATCAAGATCACCGGTGTGGAGGGCGCTCCCAAGGGCATCGATGCCCAGATCGAATCCGTGGAGGACGGGCGTGAGTATCAGGTGAAGATCACCCTCAACCCCGAGATCGGCAAGGGTCCCTTCAACGGCATGCTCACCCTGCGCACCGACAGCCCGAAGTCGCCCCAGATCCAAGTGGCGTTCAAGGGCACGGTTCTCTAGAAGCCGAGTCTCTTCTTGTTTGGGAAAGGCGGGCCTGAGGCCCGCCTTTTTCTGTTTCGGGGTGCCCGTCTGGTATTCCTGTTGCAGCACTTCTCGCATCGAAGGAGAACCCGATGCCGAGCAGTACTGCAACCAAGAAACCCGATCCGGCCGAGACGATCCCCAGGCACCCGGTGAGCTCTTCGGCAATCTCGTCCGTCGGCTACGACCCTCGCTCTTCCACGCTCGAGGTGGAGTTCAACAGCGGGGCGGTGTACGACTACCACGGGGTGCCGCCGCGGGTTTACGAGTCGCTCCTCCAAGCGCCTTCCAAGGGAAGGTTCGTCTCGCGGCGGATCTGCGACCGTTTCCCTTTCAGCCGGCGTGACGGCTAGCGGTCAAGGGCGGCCCCAGAGGTCCTTTTCGGATTTCGCCGGCGCCTGCCGCCGGCGATCCTTGGACCGCACCTCCGCCACTTCGGCGAGGGTCGGAGCGAGGACTTGGGTTTGGACCGCGGCCAGCTCGCCGATCCCCTTGAAGGCGAGGTCCACCAGGGCGTCCATCTCCTCGCGCCGGAAGGGCCGCTTTTCGCCTGTCCCCTGGATCTCGACCAGCGCGCCGCCGGCCGTGGCAACGACGTTCATGTCCACCTCCGCCACCTGATCCTCTACGTACTCCAGGTCCAGCAGCGGCGTTCCACCCAGCAACCCCACCGAGACGGCGGCGAGCTGCTCGGTGAGCGGCCACCCGGTGATATCGCCGGTGAGCAGGAGGCGGCTGAGGGCGAGAGTCGCGGCAACGTAGGCGCCGGTGATGGCGGCGGTGCGGGTACCGCCGTCGGCCTGGATCACGTCGCAGTCGATGGTGAGGGTGCGGTCTGGCATCGCCGAGAGATCGATCACGGCCCGCAGGCTGCGGCCGATCAGGCGCTGGATCTCGGCGGTCCGCCCCGACGGCTTGCCTTGCGAGACCTCGCGGGCGTTCCGGCTGTGGGTGGAGCGCGGGAGCATGGAGTACTCGGCGGTGAGCCAGCCCCGACCGCTGTCCTTGAGAAAGCCGGGGACGCGGTTTTCTACGCTCGCGGCGACCAGGACGCGGGTGTCGCCCAGCTCGATGAGTGCCGAGCCCTCGGCGAATTTGAGGACGCCTATCTCGATGCGGACCGGGCGGAGGGAGTCCGCAGCGCGGCCGTTGGGGCGGAGGACGGGGGATCTCTTGTCTGTCATGTCCCGCATTCTAACGACACCCGGGGGAGAGCTTCGCAATTCCCCTCATCATCTGGTCATCCGGTCATCCATCCGGGGCGGCGGCTCCGTAGTGAGAGATGAAAGGTTGGGATTTCACCAACCGAGAAAAAACCAAGGGAGGAGAACACGTGAAGATTCGCTCGTCATGTCTGGTTTTGCTGGCTCTCACCCTCGCGCTGGGGATCGTCCCTGCCCAGGCGTCCAGCCATCGGGAGGCTCCGGCCATCACCGAGATGCCCAAAGTGGACAGTACCGATCTGTACATGTTCAACAGCTATGAGCCCGGCCGCGGCGGCTTCGTGACTCTCATTGCCAACTACTATCCGTTCCAGGATCCCTGGGGCGGCCCCAACTACTTCGCGCTCGATCCGGATGCCCGCTACCGGATCCACGTCGACAACACCGGGGACGGCGTCGAGGACCTCAGCTTCCAGTTCCGCTGCACCGAGGCGCTGGTCGACATCAAGCTGCCGGTCGGCGGGCAGCAGGTCTCGGTGCCGCTCATCAACGTCGGACCCATTTCGGGCGGCCCGGGGTCTCGGGACCCGGAGCTCAACCGGCTCGAGAGCTGCACGATGGGCGTAGCACGGGGCAGGATCAGCAACGGTACCCGCTGGGACTTCGCCACGGATGCCGTCAGCGGCAGCAACCGCTTCGGCAAGCCGGTCGACAACATCGGCCAGAAGTCGATCGCAAACTACGAAGGCTATGCGCGCCAGTTCATCCGCCCGGTCGACATCCCGGGTTGCGGCGCCGGTGACGGCCGCATCTTCATCGGTCAGCGCAAGGAGTCCTTCGCGGTCAACGTCGGCGAGGTCTTCGACCTGGTCAACCTGAACCCCGTAGGCCCCCGGGACGCCGAGCCCAACCCGCTCGACGACAAGAACATCACGACCATCGCGATCGAGGTGCCCGCCTCCTGCCTGACGCGCAGCGCGAACAGCCCGGTGATCGGCGGCTGGCAGACGGCTCACCTGCCGCGCGGCCGGAGCCTCAGGAACAACCCGACCTTCCAGCAGCCTCACGACAATGGCGGCGACCTCGTGCAGGTCTCTCGCCTCGGAATGCCGCTCGTCAACGAGATCGTGATCGGCCTCAAGGACAAGAACCTGTTCAATGCGGCCACTCCCGAAGGCGACGCGGCGCTCGCCACTTACGTGACGAACCCGACGCTGCCCGAGATCCTGCAGATCCTCTTCCCCGCCGTCCAGGCGCCGAACAACTTCCCGCGCCTCGACCTGGTGGCCGCGTTCGCGACCGGCATCCAGGGGCTGAACTTCCTCTCGGACGGCCAGCCGCACGAGATGCAGCGCTTGAACACCTCCATCCCGGCGACGGCCGCCGGGGCGCAGAACAACCTCGGCGTGCTGGGCGGTGACAACGCCGGCTTCCCCAACGGCCGCCGGCCCGGCGACGACGTGGTGGACATCGAGCTGCGGGTCGCCATGGGCGTCCTCTGCCACGCCTTCCCCGGCGTCTTCTGCAACCCGGCCGACGCGCCGGCGGGCACCCTTCCCTTCACCGACGGCACGCTTCAGGACGCGAGCCAGTTCGACACCACCTTCCCCTATCTGCGGGCGCCTCTGCCGGGTTCGCCCAACGGAGCGAACGGGGTTACCGAGTCCGGCGGCGGCGGGGTCGCGCCGTAGTAGCCTGCGAGATCTCGATCGTGAAATGATGAGCTCCGGCGAGCGGCAGACAACCTGCTCGCCGGGTCTTCCCGGACCCGACAATATGCGCTATCAACCCCTCGTCCTCGCCCTGCTGGTCGTGCTCGCCAGCTCCGCGCTCCGGGCCCACGACTTCTGGATCGAGCCCTCGACGTTCGAGCCGGCTCCGGGCCAGCGCGTGGCTGTCCGGCTGCGGGTGGGGGAGCGCTTGAAAGGCGACCCGGTACCCCGCGATCCACGGTTCCTCGAACGCTTCGCGGTGGTGGGCGCCTCGGGTGAGGTGCCAGTGGAAGGCCTGCCGAACACCGAGCCGGCCGGCTTTCTCACGCTCTCGGCACCCGGCCGGTATCTGATCGTCTACGATGGCAGCCGGGACAAGGTCCAGCTCGACGGCAAGAAATTCGAGGAGTACCTCTCCGAGGAAGGCCTGGAGAGGATCAGCGAGCTGCGCGCCCGGCGTGGCCAGAGCGCGGCACCCGGCAGGGAGGTCTTCTCACGGTGTGCCAAGGCGCTGATCACGGTGGGCGATGGCAAGGGGTCTGGTTACGACCGGGTCCTGGGCCTGCCCCTGGAGCTGGTTCCCGAGAAGGATCCCACCCGCCTCAAGGGGGGAGGGGCGCTCCCGCTCCGGATTCTGTACGATGGCAAGCCGATCGCCGGGGTGTTGGTGGCGGCGATTTCACGGGACCGGCCGGACCGCGTGGTCTCGGCCCGCTCGGACGCCAGGGGTCGCGTCCAGCTCCCGCTGGACCAGGAGGGACTCTGGCTGGTGAAGGCGGTGCACATGGTGCCCGCGCCGAAGGACACCGGAGCCGAGTGGGAGAGCTTCTGGGCTTCGCTGACCTTTGGCGTACCGGCCTCGTAGAGGAGGGAAGGGTTCGAACCGGTCCGTGGGCAGGGTTCGACGATCCATGGAATTGCGCGACGCGCAGGAGGCCGGGTTGATGGGGAGGATCGCCGCCGGCGACGGTGAGGCGTTCGCTCGCGTGTTCGAGGTCCACTCCGCGGTGGTGCTCGGCCTCTTGTTCCGCATGCTCGGCCGGAGGAGCGAGGCCGAGGAGGTTCTCCAGGAGGTCTTCCTGCAGGTCTGGACCCAGGCTGATCGCTATGACTCCACACGCTCGACACCCCGCGGGTGGCTCTTGATGCTGGCCCGCTCCCGCGCCCTCGACCGCATCCGGTGGCGGGAGGCGAGGCGCCGGCGCGAGGAGGAGGCCGCCGTCAGCGGCGCTCACCTGGAGCTCGTGCCGCCGCTGGGCACCGAACGGCTCGAATCGGCCGAGCGGCGCGACCAGGTCAGCTCCGCGCTCGGCCTGCTCTCCCCCGAGCAGCGCCGCTGTATCGAGCTGGCTTTCTTCGAGGGCCTGACTCACACCCAGATCGCCGAGCGCCTGGAAGCGCCGCTCGGGACGGTCAAATCCCGGATCCTGCTGGGCATGAACAAGCTCCGGCAGGCCCTGAGCTCCGCGTCATGACCGCGACGCACTCACCCCGCTTCGAGGAGCTGATCCCCGCCTACGCCCTCGGCGCCCTGGACGGCGACGACCTGCGCGAGCTGGAGGAGCATCTGGAGACCGGCTGCGCCGAGTGCCGCCGGCAGCTCGACCTCTGGCAGGGCGATCTCGAGGAGCTGGCTGCCTCCGTGACCCCGGTCGCACCATCGGCCCAGACACGGGAGCGCATCCTGCGGGTTGCCGGCAGCTCGCCGCGGCGTTGGGCCCCGCCCGGTTGGCTCCTCCTGCCGGTCGCCGCCTTGCTTCTGCTCGCCGTCTGGGGAGTCGCCGGGCAGGTACGCCTGCGCGGCCAGGTGGAGCGCCTCGCCGCCGAACGCGACCGGTTGGAACAGCGCGTCGCCTCCCTCGATCAACAGGTCCGGCGGACCTCGGAGGCGCTGCGGGTGATCGCCTCCCCCGGCGTCCAGTCGGTGGTCCTCGCCGGCCTGGGGCCCACCCCCGGCGCCGCCGGCCAGACCTACGTCAATCCCCGGGACGGCTCCGCCCTTTTCTACGCCTTCGACCTGCCGGCCCTGGCCCCGGACAAGACCTACCAGCTCTGGATCATCCACGCCGGCAAGCCGGTCTCGGCCGGGGTCTTCGAGGTCGATCAGCGTGGCCACGCCACCTTGCGCGTGGAGGCGCTCGGCGAGATCGCGGAGACCGACGTCTGGGCGGTGACGGTCGAGCCGCGCGGAGGCGTGCCGCAACCGACTGGGGAGATGGTCCTCAAGGGATAGCGGCGATCTGCTAGAGTTGCTACCCGAATAGACGAAGCAACTCTCCTGAAACGCACCGTGCTCCAGGCCTCCAACCCTCTCCAGCGAATCCGGGACAGAGCCGGCCAGGTCGTGGCCTCGATCGTCCTCGCCGAGGGCGACGATCCCCGGGTGATCGCCGCGGCAGAGCGCGCCACGGCTCTCGGCCTCTGCCGGGCGAGCGTGGTCGGAACGCGGGAGGCGGTGCAGAGAGCGGCGGCCGAGGCGGGGGTCGAGCTGACCGTGCCGGTGCTCGATCCCGGTCTCGAGCCCGACATCGCACACCTCACGGCGCGGCTTGCCGATCGCCTGGCTCCGCGCGGCCTGGCCGCCGCCGAAATCGAGCGCCTCGCCCGCGATCCCCTGTACTTCGCGGCCCTCAAGGTCGCGACCCAGAGCGCCGACGGGGCGGTGATGGGCGCCAGATCGACTACCGCCGACACTCTCCGGGCGGCGCTGCGGGCGGTCGGCCCCAAGCCCGGCCTCAAGCTCGTCTCCTCCTGCTTTCTGATGGTCCTGCCGGACGGCCGCAGCCTCATCTACAGCGACTGCGGCGTGGTTCCGGATCCCGACGCCGAGGGGCTGGCGGACATCGCCCAGGCGGCTGCCGCGAGCTGCCGCGTGCTGCTCGACGAGGAGCCGCGGGTCGCCCTCCTCTCCTTCTCGACCCATGGCAGTGCCACTCACCCGCGAGTCGACAAGGTGCGCGCCGCGGTCGAGCTGTTGCGGCAGCGGCAGGTCGATTTCACGGTGGACGGCGAGCTCCAGGTGGACGCCGCCCTGGTCCCGGAGGTGGCGCAGCGCAAGGCGCCGGGCGGCCCCTTGGCCGGCCGGGCCAACGTGCTCGTCTTCCCCGACCTCGACGCGGGCAACATCGCCTACAAGCTGACCGAGAGGCTCGCGGGAGCGCGGGCGGTCGGCCCTCTGCTCCAGGGGCTCGACCGGCCGATCAACGACCTGTCCCGCGGCTGCTCCGTGGAAGACATCGTGGACGCCATGGCGGTGACCGCCCTGGAGGCGACGGCCGAGCGGAGGGGCGGATGAGAGTCCTGGTGATCGGTTCCGGCGGGCGGGAGCACGCCCTGTGCTGGAAGCTGCGGCAGAGCCCGCTGCTCAGTGACCTCTACTGCGCGCCGGGGAACCCGGGGATCGCGGCGGTCGCCGACCTGGTGCCGCTCGCCGCCGACGAGATCCACCGGCTCGCCGACTTCGCCGCCGACCTGAAGATCGACCTCACGGTGGTCGGGCCCGAGCTTCCCCTGACCTTGGGGGTCGCCGACGAGTTCACGCGGCGCGGGCTCGCGGTCTTCGGCCCCTCCCAACTCGCCGCCGAGATCGAGGGGAGCAAGGTCTTCGCCAAGCAGTTCATGGAGCGCCATGGCATCCCGACGGCCGCGTTCACGGTGGTCCACGCCGCGGCGGAAGCTCGGGCGGCGGCCGGCCGGTTCGGCTATCCCGTCGTGCTCAAGGCCGATGGCCTCGCCGCCGGGAAGGGAGTGCTCATCGTCGCCGACGAAGCCGAGTACGAATCCGCCGTCCAGGAGCTCTTCGAGGAGCGCCGCTTCGGCGCCAGCGCCGACCGGGTGGTCATCGAGGAGTTCCTCGCGGGCGAGGAGATCTCCTTCATGGCGCTCTCCGACGGCGAGCGGATCCTGCCTCTCGCGACGGCCAAGGACTACAAGCGCATCGGCGACGGGGACACCGGACCCAATACCGGCGGCATGGGCGCTCACAGCCCCTCGGGAGGCCTCTCGGCCGAGCTTGCCACCGAGGTCGTCGAAAAGGTGATGCACCCGACAGTGACGGGGATGTCCGCCGAGGGCCGGCCGTTCGTCGGCGTGCTCTACGCCGGCCTGATCCTCACCGCGGAGGGCCCGCGCGTGCTGGAGTTCAACGCGCGCTTCGGCGATCCCGAAGCGCAGGTGCTGCTGTTGCGGCTCGAGGACGACCTGCTGCCCGTGCTGGCCGCGGGGGCCGCGGGCCGTTTCGACACCCGCCGCCTCTCGTTCCGCCGGGAGGTCGCGGCGTGCGTCGTCCTGGCCAGCCCGGGCTACCCCGGCCGGCCGGTCCAGGGAGAGGCCATCCGGGGGCTCGACCGCGCCGCGGCCCAGCCCGGAGTCGAGGTCTTCCACGCCGGCACCGCGGACGCCGAGGGCGAGCTGGTGAGTGCGGGAGGCCGGGTCCTCTCCGTCTGCGCTCTCGGTCCCGATCTGGCAGGCGCCCTGAAGCGGGCCTACGCGGCGGTCGCCGAGATCGACTGGCCGGGCAAGGTTTTCCGCCACGACATCGGGCGCCGGGTGCTAGATCAGGCGGATACTGAAGGATCGTGATAGCTTGTCTGCACGTCGTCGACGCCGGAACAGACCGCTGGAAATAGACCTGCAGCCCGTCCGGCAGGATCACCTTCTGCGACCTCGACCGCCGCGCCTGGTCCTTTTCTTGGTACTCTTCGTGCATAGGGTCAGGTCGCTGCAGCATACGGAATGAAAGTCGCCATGAGTGGATGTAACGGTTGTGCTTTTAAAGGAATGTCGACCGCCGTCGAAGACACCTTCGTCGGAGTCCGTTTTCGGGAAGAGACCAACGTGACGCTGTGCTCGACCGGGGGCCGCATCTACGGGAGGGGGGAGCAGGTGGTGGTGGATCTGGAGTCGGGGCCTTCATTCGGCCACGTCGAGCAGTCTCCCATGCCGGTTTTCAAACCGTGCCAGAAGTCGAGCGCGCGTCCCATCCTGCGGGCGGCCGGCGCGAACGACCTGGCCGCCTATGACCGTCAGCGCCAGAGCGAAATGGCCGGCAAGCTCTACGCCCAGGAGCGGTCCCGCACGCTCAAGCTGGACATGAAGATCTCCCTGGTCGACTTCTCCCTCAGCGGGAAAAAGGCGACTTTTTACTTTACCTCCGACGGCAGAGTGGACTTCCGACAACTGGTCCGCGACCTTTCGACCCGGTTCTCCATCCGCGTCAAGATGGTGCAGGTGGGAGCGCGGGACGAGTCCGGCCTGATCGGCGGCATCGGCATCTGCGGCCGCACGCTCTGCTGCTCCACCTGGCTCAAGGACTTCCGACCGATCTCGATCCAGATGGCGAAGCGCCAGAACCTGAGCTTAAACCCCTCGAAGATCTCCGGTCAGTGCGGACGGTTGCTCTGTTGCCTGGCCTACGAGGACGACCAGTACAAGAACAAGAACCCGGACGCCCGGTCCACGGCCCCGGCTCCTGCTTAGGGTGCGCGCAGGTTCCAATGGATCCCAAAATGGCCAACCGTAAACTGATACGCCCGGACATGAACGAGCTCAAGAAAGAGCTTCCCTCGCGCAGCGTGCGCCGCAAGCAGTCGCCGCCCGAGCAGACCAACGCAGAGGAGTTCTACTACCTCAAGCAGATGGCGGCGAAGACCCCCATGGTGGTGATCCTGACCGACGGCGAGGAGCTGCGCGGCTGGATCGAGTGGTACGACAAGGGGTCGCTCAAGCTGAACCGCAACGCCGGGCCGAACCTGCTCATCCAGAAGCAGGTCATCCGCTACATGTTCAAGGAGGAAGAGCTGAAGAGGCGGGGCAAGCGCGAAGTCAACAACAATGACTGACCGTCCGCCCGTACTCGCCCTGACCCAGGGCGACCCCGCGGGGATCGGGCCCGAGATCCTCCTCAAGCTGCTCACCTCGCCGCCTGCGCCGTCCGCCTGGCGGCCGCTCGTCGTCGCCGAGCGCTCGGCCCTGGAAGCGCTCCGGGCCGTTCTGCCGGACGCCCCCTGGGACCGCCTGACCTACCTCTCCTCCGCGCCCTCCTCCCGTGCCGAGCTGGACCGCCTGGGCGACGAGGCGATCCCGGTGCTCGATCCGGTAGGGTCTCGCCGCACCGTCTCTCAGGGGTCCTCGGGGCCGGCCGACGCCGCCGGGGCCATGGCGGCCCTCGACGCCGGCATCGAGCTGGTAGACCGCCACGTCGCCCAGGCGCTGGTGACCGCGCCGGTCAGCAAGGCCTCGATCGCCCGCCAGCACCTGCCCGGCTTCAAGGGGCACACGGACTATCTCGCCGAGGTCTGCGGCCTGGAGCGCTACGGGCGCGACTACCTGATGGCATTTCTTGCCCCCGAGCTGCAGGTGGCGCTGCTCACCGTCCACCTGCCGCTGCGCCAGGCGCTGGACGGCATCGAGCCCGCCAGCCTCGCCGAGGCGCTCGACTGCCTTCACCGGCACGCCGGCGGGCGGATCGCCCTGGCGGGCTTGAATCCCCACGCCGGGGAGGGGGGGCTGCTGGGCGAGGAGGACGATCTCGTCCTCGCTCCCGCGGTGGCGGCGGCGCGCGAGCGCGGCCTGGACGTCCACGGCCCCGAGAGCGCCGACTCGCTCTTCGCCCGCGCCCGCCGCGGAGAGTTCGACTGGGTGCTCTCCCTCTACCACGACCAGGGGCTGATCGCGGTCAAGACCTCGTCGTTCGGCCTCGCCACCAACTGGACCCTCGGCCTGCCCTTCCTGCGCACCTCGGTCGACCACGGCACGGCCTTCCCGATCGCCGGGAGAGGCATCGCCGACGCGGGGCCTCTGGCTGCCGTGATCGAGACGACTCTCGGGCTGATCGCCGGGGAGCTGCCGAAGAAGAGGGGTTAGGACGCGCCCTTGCCGGAGAGGACGGCGGGGATCGTCCGCAGCAGGATCTTCAGGTCGAGCATCGGCGTCCAGGAGTCGATGTACTCCAGGTCGAGCTCCATCCAGCGGTCGAAGTCCACGTCGTTGCGCCCGCTGACCTGCCAGAGGCAGGTGAGGCCCGGCTTCATCGCCAGCCGGCGGCGCTGCCAGCGCTGGTAGCGCGCCACCTCCTCGGGGATCGGCGGCCGCGGACCCACCAGGCTCATGTCGCCGCGCAGCACGTTCCAGAACTGCGGCAGCTCGTCCAGGCTGTAGCGGCGCAGGAAGCGCCCGAACCAGGTCACCCGCGGATCGCGGCGCAGCTTGAAAACCGGGCCGTTCATCTCGTTCAAATGCATCAGCTCGCGGCGGCGCTCCTCGGCGCCCTCGACCATCGTACGGAACTTGTAGAGGGTGAAGAAGCGCCCGTTCAGGCCGCAGCGGGTCTGCCGGAAGAGGATGTTGCCGCCCGAGGTCAGCTTGATCAGCAGCGCGATCGCACCCACCACCGGCAGGCCCAGCATGAGGACGACCGCGGCGAGAGCCACGTCCAGCGCCCGCTTGGCCATCAACTGGATCTGGCTGGTAGGAGTGGTCGCGAAGGAGAGCAGCGGCATGCCGTCCAGCTCCTCGAGCTGCACGCGGGCCCGCGTATGGGGGAAGAGGTCCATGGCGAAGCGGGTACGGATGCCCTGCTCCTGGAGGCTCAGGAAGAGGTCCTCCAGGCGGTCCAGCTCACGGCGGTGGACGGCGAAGATGACGTCGTCCACCACGTTGCTCTCGGCGATCCGCGGGATGTCCTCGACCTCGCCCAGGATGGGGTAGTAGCCCGGCCAGGGCTCCTCGGCGGGCACTCCGTTGCGGATGAAGCCGAGGATGCGGTAGCCCCAGAAGCGGTGGCCGTGGATCGAGTCCGCGATGCGCAGCGCCGTCTCGCTGGTGCCGACGATCAGCACGGTGCGGTAGTTGTAGCCGTACGAGCGCACGTAGCGCGAGGTGAGCCGCAGCGCCAGCTTCTCGCTGAGCAGCAGGAGGCACGAGAAGAGGGCGAAGAGCAGGATCCAGAAGCGGCTGATGCGGTCGTTGCCGAGGAGCTGCTCGTCCAGCCGGATGACGTAGAGGGTGAGGGTGAAGACGACCGCGCCCGTGGCCGAGACGCGGACGACCGCCCACGCCTCGTCGAGCAGCGGCACGGTGCGGTGCGAGCGGTAGCGCCCGGACATCAGCAGCAGGGTCCCCCAGATGGCGAGGCCCAGCGGCAGGAGCGGCAGGTAGACCGTCAGCGGGTAGAGGCGGCTGGGGAAGGTCTCCGGCGCGATGGACGGCAGCACCGAGTTCCGCAGCACGTACGCGGCCAGGAAGGCGATCGAGACCAAGGCGAGGTCGAGAAGAAAAATACCGACTGCAAGAATGCGTGCTCGTTCTTTCAACATGGATTGTCGAGATTCCCCGGCTGTCGCCTCATCACCCAGTACTCACAGTACTCATTCTACGTGTGAGCCACGTCGATCATCTATGGCGAATTTGCATGCACGCTGCTCGCCAACTGCGCGAAGAGGGCGGCGTAGCGGTCGGCGACGCGCTCCCAGGAGTAGCGGAGGACCGCCCGCCGGGCCGCCGCCCGCCCCCGCGCCCGGGCCCGCTCCGGGTGCTCGCGCACCCAGCGGAGCCGTGCGGCGAGGCTCTCCGGCTCCTCGGCGCGGAAGTAGAGCCCCACCCCGCCCGCCACCTCGACGTTCTCTGGGGTCTCGTTCACCACCACGCAGTTGCCGTAGCCCATGGCCTCGACGAGGGCCGGGTGGGTGCCGCCGACCTCCGTCGCGTGAACGTAGGCCAAGGCGTGCGAGAGCAGCTCGCGGTAGCCCTCGCCGTAGATCGCGCCGGGAAAGAGGATGCGCGGGTCGGCTCCTTGGGTGAAGCCGGCGATGAAGCCGGCGGCGTAGGGGGCGCCGCCCACCATCACCAGGGGCAGGTCGCCGCCCACCCGGCGGTAGGCCTCGGCGACCCGGTGGGGATTGTTCTCCGGCTCGAAGCGGCTGACATACAAGAAGTAGCGGCGGCTTTCGAGCCCCAGCCGGGCGAGGACGCCGGTCTCGGCGGGCGGCCGCGGATCGACCCCGTAGGCGATCGGCACGGACTCGGCGCCGTAGCGTTCGAGGTAGTGGCGGCGGATGACCTCGGCGTCGGTCACCAGGACGTCCGGCAGCACGCAGGCGAGCCGCTCGGAGAGGGCGTAGACGGCGCGCCCGACCGGCCCCCACTTGGCGCGCCGCTTCTCGATGCCGTCGACGTGGAGCGCGTTGGGGATGCCGCCGATCGCGAGGAGCGGCAGGAAGAGGGCGTTGGCCGAGTTCACCACCAGGGCCGCGTCGAAGCCGGCGCGCGCCGCGTGGAGGCAGGAGAGGAGGGTGTGCACCGGCGTGTCCAGGTACTTGGTGCGCACCGTCGGAAGCACGACCAGCTCGGCGCCGCGCCAGGAGGTGAGCCCGCGCGGGGTGACGTGCGAGCGGCAGTAGACGGTCACCCGGAAGCCGCGGGCGACCAGCCGCACGGCGAGCTCCTCCATCAGCGTCTCGTAGCCGCCGTAGCGGCCGGGGATGCCGCGGCTGCCCATCAGGGCGACCGAGAGCGGCCTCACAGGGGCTCCCCCTGGACCGTGAACCAGCGGTCGACCTGCCATGGCGGCACGGTGCGTCGCGCCTGGATGGCCCGGCGGCGGCGCAGCAGCTCCGCCCGATGCCGCCAGAGCCAGCCGTAGGCCGCGAGCGAGGAGCGCTCGCGCAGCACCACCCAGCCGAGCGCCGCGAGGTCGCGGACGAGGGTGGGGAGGAGGGTGCGCAGCAGGTTGGCTCTCGTCTGGTGATAGATGCGCAGCAGGTACCGGTTCTTCAGGGAATGGTAGTTCACGAAGGCCGGCAGCGCCGAGCGGCGCTCCGGCAGGTTGAAGCGCCGGTGCTCGGCGAGGGCCGCGGGCTCGTAGAGAACCTCCCAGCCGCGCTCGCGCAGCCGGAAGCAGAGCTCGGCGTCCTCGCGGAAGGAGTGGAAGCGGGAGTCGAAGACCTCGCCGTCGACCGCGGCGTCGTCCAGCGCCTCGCGGCGGAAGAGGGAGGCCGCCCCGGTCGCCCCGAAGACCTTCTCGGGGCGGCTCAACTGGCCGCGGTCGACCTCGCCGGAGCCGCGGTCGAGGTGGCGCCAGTTGGAAGTCAGCCGCATGCCGCAGGCATCCAGCCGCCGCGCGCCGGTCTCTTCATCCAGCCCGGGCATGCGCACCAGCCGGCCGGTCAGCGCCCCACCGCCAAGTCCGGGTGGGCGCGGGCGCGGTCGAGCAGGCGGGTAAGATAGTCGGGCGCCGGGTGGGCGTCGGCGTTCAGGGTCAGGACCCAGGGCGTCCGGGTATGGTCGAGCGCGGCGTTCATGCCGCCGGCGAAGCCGCGGTTCTCGCCCAGGCCGATCACCTTGAATGGGATGCCGGCCGGGGCGTGGGCGCGCGCCGCCTCCAGGCTGCCGTCCCGGCTGGCGCAGTCGACGACCACGATCTCGATCGGCCGGTGGGAGAGGGCCGCGATCGCCGCGAAACACCCGGGCAGGTCCGGCGCCGAGTCGTGGGTGACGATGCAGACGGCGACCGCCTCGCCGCTCACGGGGCGGCCTCCTCGGCGAGCCGCCGCGGCCGCGCCCAGCCGCTGAGCGCGCCCGCCAGCACCGCGAGCAGCCCGCGCCAGGCTTCGCCCCGGGAGGCCGCCCGCCGCGGGCGGCGCAAGGGCAGCAGCAGGAGGCGGATCAAGACGCCGGGGACGAGCGCCGCCCGCGCCGCCAGCGCCCAGCCCGGCCCGTGGTGCTTGCCGAGGTAGCGGGTGAGGTTCCGGTAGTAGATCCAGAGGAAGGTCCCGTAGCCGAGGCGCGGCACCGTGCTCCCCAGCCGGTGCTGGAAGCGGGCCGCCGGCCAATAGCGGAGGACGAGGCCGGCTTGGCGGAGCCGCAGCGCCAGGTCGACGTCCTCGAACCAGGCGGGGTGGAAGCCCGCGTCGAACCCGCCCACGGCCGCGAGCGCCTCGCGCCGTAGCGCGAGGGCCGCCGCGGCCGGCTGCTCGACCGCGTCCCCGGCCGCCGGCTCGGCGGCGCTCTCGCCTGGAACCGGCACCGGGAGCGTGTGGAGCAGGCACTGCCACGGTGTGGGCAGGCGGCGGAGCTGCCAGGCGGCCTGGGACTCCCCCGCCGGACCGGTGAGCCGCGGGGCGAGGCCGGCGGCGTCCGGCAGGGCGGCGAAGCCTTCGAGCAGGCGGTCGAGGGCCCCGTCGGCCGGCACCACGTCCGGGTTCAGGATCAGGAGGACCGCACCCTTCGCCTCGGCCGCCCCCAGGTTGGCGCCGCCCGCGAAGCCCAGGTTGCGGCCGGGCGAGAGGACGCGGACCCCGTCCGGCAGCGGCGTCGAGGAGCCGTTGTCCACCACCAGCAGCTCGAAGCGCGGGTCGCGCGGCCAGGCGCGGACGAGCTCGGCGAGCAGCTCCTCGTTGTGCCAGTGGACGACCACGCCGGTCAGCAAGGGGGTTTCTGAGGCCGGTCGCATGGCGGAGAGGTTACCCAAAGTGGGCGAATCCCGCTAAGTTCCGTATGGCCCGCACCCAGCCGGCAACGATTCCCGCCGCGAGCTGCCCCTCGCCCTGGAGGACGGCCCTGGCGAGGTCCAGCAGGTCGCGGACGATCATCACCGGCAGCCGCGGCCAGAAGCGACGGCCGAACAGGCGGGCCGCCACGAGGTAGCGGTTGCCGTAGATCAGCCGCCAGCGCTCGCGGCTCAGGGTGCGCCCGGTGGCCGAGCCGGCGTGGCGGGCGCGCGCCGCGGGCACCAGCAGGCAGCGCCAGCCGGCGGCGCGCAGCCGGCCGGCGAGGTCGACGTCCTCGTAGTAGGAGACGAGCCCGGGATCGAACGCATCGCCTGTGGGGCCAGCGAGAGAAACGGCGAGCAGGGCCTCGCGCCGGTAGAGCGCCGCGGTCGCCGAGACGCCGAAGACCTCCCGGTTCTCCGCGGCCGGTGGCGGCGCCGGCTTGCCGTGGCCGATCTGCACCGCCTGCCACCAGCCGTTCCAGGCGATGCCGCAGCCGTCCGCCCGCTCGGGGTCGTCGAGGAGGAGGTTCACCCCTTGGGCCGCGGCGGCCCGCGGGTCCGCCTCCAGGGCCGCGGAGAGGGCCGCGAGCCACCCCGGTTCGACGAGGGCGTCGTCGTTGACGGCCGCGATCAGCTCTCCGGCCGCCGCGGCGATCCCCAGGTTCGTGCCGGCCGCGAAGCCGAGGTTGCGGCCCGGGCGGAGCACCCGGTCGGCGAGCCCGGCCGGCAGCTCGGCCGGCCGCTCCCCCTGGTCCACGACGACGATCTCGATGCCGCCGTCGCCGTCAGCGCCGTCGCGCCGCAGGGCTTCCAGGCAGGCCACGAGAAAGGGGCTCCTCCCCAGGGTGGGAACGACGGCGGAGACCTTCACAGCCAATCGAACCGTACCCGGTCCAGGATGACGCCGTTCAGGGCTCCCGGGGGATTGGGACCGCGGGCGACCAGCACCAGGGGCTCCCCCGTGCTCCAGTCGAACGGCCCGAGGACGATCTCCTCCGGCTTGCGGTGACGCCCCGGCGTCCAGGAGGCGAGCAGCCGGTCTCCGGCGAGCAGGTCGAGGGTGAACGGTACCGGCTGGTTGGGGATGAGCTCGGCGTCGAGCACCAGGCGCACCCGCCGGCCGCCTGGCGACACCGGCACCCGCAGCCGCTCGCCCACCCGCAGCACCCAGCCGCCCTGAAACCGCGTGCGCTCGATCACCCAGCGCTCGGGGTGCGGATGCCCGCCGCTCTTCCACACCTGCGGATCCTCCAGCTCGACTAGCCGCGTCGGCAGCCGCGAGGCCGCCGCCGGCAGCACGGCCGCCATGGCGAGGAGGAGCGCCACCCCGGTCAGGGCCGCCTGTCCGCGTCTCCCTGCAAGATCCTCGCGGCGTGGCCGGCGGTGCGCCCACCAGAGCAGCGGCACCACCAGGAAGGTCAGCGGCGGCCAGATCCAGGTCGCGGTCCGCGGCCGCACCGAGCTGGGGAAGAAGCGGGTGAGGTCGGCGCCCAGCCGCTCGCTCAGGAGGTCGAGCGCGTAGGTGCGGCCATCGGCGAAGTTGTAGGTCCAGCCGGGAACGGCGATCCACACCAGGGTCAGCACCAGGGTGAGGGCGCCTAGCGCCGCGAGCAGCGCCTGGGCGCCGGGACGCTCGCGCCGTATCAGCAGCGGGACCAGCGCGAGCCCGAGGAGCGGCAGGGCGATCAGCGCGTAGCGGAATGGGGGAGACCAGCCGCCGTACCACTCGCTGCGGGGCGCGACGATGACGAGATAGGGGAGTGTCAGCACCGCGAGGTGGGCGAGCAGGGAGCGGCGCCGGGCCAGCGCGAGCGGTACGGCGGGCACCAGCAGCAGCCAGATCGGCGCGCAGCCGAGGAGCCCGAAGGCGGCGTCGTAGAACAGGCCGAAGCCGCCCTTCAGATACGAGTCGAGGCCGTAGCGCTGCGGGTCGACCTCCTCCCAGGTGTGGATCTTCAACGGGTTCGAGTAGACGAGCTGGTTGTAGAAGAGCATGCCGGCGGCGAGCGCGCCGAGCAGGAAGCCGAGGATGAGGATGGGCCGGCGCGACCGGCCGGCGTGCCACCAGCCGAGCGCGAGGAGCGGCCCGGCGACCAGGATGAAGCGGATCTTGAGCAGCGGCAGCAGGAGGACCGGCAGCCCGATCCCCAGCCAGTCCTTCCACCCCCAGGGGCGCTGCCGGTCGAGCCTCAGGATGCGGTCGAGGCCCGCCGCCAGGAGCAGCGCCGCCGGCACCTCCACCCACACCTGGTAGGAGTAGAGGAGGAGCGGCGGCGTGAAGGCCACCAGGGCGTAGGCGGCGAGCGCCTCGCCCGGGCTCTCCGGAAAGTAGCGGCGGGCGAGGCGCAGCGTCATCCAGGCGAGCGCCGCGGTGAGCGCCGCCATGACGGCGAGGGCCCCCATCTTGCCGCCCAGCCGGTAGGCCGGCACCAGCACCAGCGGCAGCATCTCGTTGTGCCGCGAGTACTGCTCGCCGTCCGGCCCCACCGGGTCGCCCGGCTGCGGCTCGATGGGCCGGTCCATGAAGTGGCGCCAGTCGGCCCGCGCGTAGTTGTCGGTCAGCTCGTCGTCGAAGTCGTAGGCCAGGCTATGGGTGACCAGCAGGTAGAACGGCTCGTCGCCGTCCGGCTGGCGGTGGTGGGCCGACCAGGGGAGGATCGCGAGATAGGCCGCCAGCGGCAGCAGGAAGAAGAGGACGGAAGGGCGGTCGGGGAGCCGGTCGCCAAGCAAGGGCCGGAGCGCCAGGAGCTGGCGCGCCACCCGGTGGGCGAGCACCAGCAGGAGCCCCGCGGCGATCACCTCCTCGGCCCGCGCCAGCCCCAGGTGGCTGCGCGAGAGGGCCAGCATCACGAGCACCCCGAGGATCGCTAGCTCTCTCGCCGTCCCGCCCGCGTCGAGCGGCCGCGCGCCGAGCCGGGCCGCCCCGCGGCCGATCCCCCAGAGCATGCCGAGGATGAGGGGCAGCGCCAGAAGAGTGCCGCGGAACGGGTCGCCCTTCGGCAGGAAGAGTGCCGGCGTGGCGCGCACCTCCAGGTGATGGACGGCAAGCCCCAGGTCCGCCGGCAGCCCGGGCGCCCGCTCGATCCGCAGGTGCACGAAGCGGCCCGGCTTCGCCAGGTCCCACCGGGAGCGGTAGCGCTGGGCGAAAAAGCCGCCGGTCACCCGGGAGACGAAGGCCGGGGGCGAAGGCGGGCCGAGCCGGGCCACGTCCGGCCGGCGGGCCGCCCACTCGGCGGTGTCCTCGCCCGCCCGCAGGGTCCGCTCCAGCGTCTTGCCGGAGGCGCTGCGGAGCCGCAGCACGGCGACCGGCGTGCCGGCAGGGAGCCCGGCACCGTTCATCAGGCTCGATTCCACCACCACGCTCGCCGCCGGCCCGGCCAGCTCGCCCTCCCAGGCCGGATGCCCCGCGTCGAGCACCACGGGCATCTCGGGTGGCACCAGCGAGGCCCCCGGCCCGGGGAGGGCGAAGAGCAGGGCCAGGAGGATCGCGGCGGCGGTGACTGCCGCCGCCGCCGCAGCGAGCCGGACCCGCCGTCCGAGGACCGCGAGGAGCAGGAAGGTCCCGGCCACCACCAGCGCCGGCAGCCACTGTGGAGCGATCCCCAGAAGGGCGAGGCCCTCGACGAGCGGCTCCGCGCGCAGCCAGGGGTAGGAGGCGAGGAGCGCCGTCCCCACGAACAGCGCCCCCGTCCACACCCGTTGCGCGAGAGGAGCCATGTCCTTCCGCAAGGCCAGGGCCGCGAGGGCCAGTGGGGCCGCGAGCGCCGAGCGGTCCGGCAGCAGGGGGATGGTGGCCGCCAGGAGGAGCGCGGTGGCGACGTTCTCGATCCGCCCGCGTTCCGGCAGGGCGGCGGCCGGCACCAGCAGGAGGAGCCAGACGGCCTGGGTCAGGTCCCGGCCCGGGTACAGCAGGTGGAGAGCGGCCGCCAGCGCCACGGCCAGGCCGAGCGCGGTCCGCGGCCGCCACAGGGCGAGGCCGCAGAGGGCCGCCGCCAGCCCCGGCCCCGGCTCCCAGGCGACCGTCACCAGGAGGGGAACCAGGGCCGCGGCCCTCTGCCACCGCCTGGATTCGGGGCTCGCCAGGACGTCCCCGGCCGCCAGGCAGAGCAGGGCCAGGGTCGACGCCACGTTCCAGCCGGGAGCGAGCAGAATCGCCGTCGCCGCCGCGATTCCGGGGACGACCGTTCCATGCCGCCGCGACAGCACGCTGACCGCCGCCGCCCCGGCCACGGGCAGCGCCAGCAGCGCCACCAGGGTGCGGACGTCGAGCGTGGGCGCGAACAGCAGCTCGCCGCCGCGCAGCAGCACCTGCGCTCCCAGCGCCAGGGGCACCGTCACAGCCAGGGGCAGCCCTTCGGACCGCACCCCGGACGATGGCACCGACAAGGCCCGCACCGCCGCGATCGTGAAGCTCGCCGCGAGCACCGCGACGACCGCCGCCCCACGCCCCGGCCCCGGAGGCAGCGCCCAGACCGCCGCCGTGGCGAGCACCGCGCCCAGCCCCGTCTCCAGGGCCGGCCGCGGCAGCATCGCCACCGCGAGCAGCAGCGCGGTCGCGAGCACCGCGAGGTAGCCGCTCTCCGCAGCCCCCGCCGGGTCCACCTCGCGCGCCGCGAAGGCCGCCATGGCCGCAAAGGCGCCCAGGGGCACGAGGAGCCGGGGGATCTCGCCCCGGAACGGGGCTGTCGAGGTCTGGGATTCCATGGAATCGAGGCTTGCCGGATGCTACCCGGATACGGACGGTAAGCCGGATGTTATCGCTTCCGGCTCTTCATACGGACGCCCGCCCCGTTTCGTCGCTCCCTTCGCTTCCCATCCCCGTCACGATAGACTCTCCCGCCATGCTCTCCCGAGACCTCCTCCGCAACGATGCCGACCGGGTGCGCCAGGCGATGGCGAGCCGCAACATGGACTCCGCCCCCTTGGACGGCTGGCTGCGGCTGGACGAGGAGCGGCGGGCCGCGCTCGTCGAGGCCGAGGACCTGAAGCGCCAGCGCAACGAGGCCAGCCGCGCCATCGGCGAGGTCAAGAAGCGCGGCGGCGACGCCTCGGAGGAGATGGCCGCCGTGGGGCGGAGCAAGAGCCGCATCGAAGAGCTGGAGGCCCGCCTCGCCGCCCTGGAAGAGGAGCTTCTGGGGATCGAGGGCAGCCTGCCCAACCTTCCCCACGAGAGCGTCCCCAAGGGAGATGAGACCGCCAACCGGATCGAACGCACGGTAGGCACCCCCCGCGGCCTCGGCTTCGAGCCCAAGGCCCACTGGGACCTCGGCCCGGCCCTCGGCATCCTCGACTTCGAGCGCGGCGCGAAGATCGCCGGCGCCCGCTTCACCGTCTCCTTCGGCGCCGGCGCCCTGCTCGAGCGCGCCCTCATCAACCTGATGCTCGACCTCCACACCCGCACCCACGGCTACACCGAGGTCCTGCCGCCGGTCATCGTCAACGCCGAGAGCCTCTTCGGCACCGGGCAGCTCCCCAAGTTCAAGGACGACCTCTTCAAGCTCGAGGGCTACCCCTACTACCTGATCCCCACCGCCGAGGTGCCGGTCACCAACGTGCACCGCGACGAGATCCTGGACGAGGCCCGGCTGCCCATCCGCTACACGGCCTTCACCCCCTGCTTCAGGAGCGAGGCCGGCTCCTACGGCAAGGACGTGCGCGGCCTGATCCGCCAGCACCAGTTCAACAAGGTCGAGCTGGTGCAGCTCACGACCCCCGAGACGAGCTACGCCGCGCTCGACGAGCTGACCGGCCACGCCGAGCGGGTGCTCCAGCTCCTCGAGCTGCCCTACCGGGTGGTCTGCCTCTCGACCGGGGACATGGGATTCGGCGCCGCCCGCACCAACGACATCGAAGTCTGGCTGCCGGGCCAGCAGGCCTACCGGGAGATCTCCTCCTGCAGCAATTTCGAGGACTTCCAGGCCCGGCGGGCGAACCTGCGCTACCGTCCCGCGGGAGGCAAGCCCCGCCTTCTCCACACCCTGAACGGCTCGGGCCTGGCGATCGGCCGCACGGTCGTCGCCATCCTCGAGAACTACCAGCAGGAGGACGGCTCGGTGGTCATCCCCGAGGCCTTGCGTCAGTACACCGGAGGGCTGGAGCGGATCACCGCGCCGAAGTAAGCTGTTGCAGGTCCCCAGGAGGGGTGGCTGAGCGGTCTAAAGCAGCGGTCTTGAAAACCGCCGGTCGTTCACGCGACCCGTGGGTTCGAATCCCACCCCCTCCGCCATTCCTTCGGCCAATTGAGCAATTCCGCGGCCAAAAGCCTTTCGCTCGTGGCATAGACCCAAATCTCAGACCAATAGAGCTTTTGCATCCGGAAAAGGCCACGCGGAGCGCGCAGAGAGTCTACGCTCGCTTGGATTGGGCAATTCTCGAAGGAAAAGGGCTTTTCCTCGGATAAATAGGCTCAGAGACCGATCGGGGAAGCAAATCTGGGATGAAGAAGGCTTTTGCCCTGTCCTGCGCCTGACCGGCAGGCCCAGGCTGAAAGAGTCCCGAAGGGACGCAGGCATAAAGCCTGGCGCTTCAGCGCCAGGTAGCGTTCCCCCGCGGAGATCCCCAAGTCCCGAAGGGACGCAGGCATAGCGCCGCCCGCCCTCGCGGGGTTGACACCCCGCGGCGACTCCTACGCCCTTTCAGGGCTTGGGGTTGTTGTGGCCTGACTTACCTGGCGCTGAAGCACCAGGCTCTATGCCTGTGCCCCTTCGGGGCTGGGAGCCTCCTGAGTGACTTCGCCCTTCGGGCCAGGAGATGCTTGCCCTTGAACACTGCCCTGTGTGCACGTATTATGTGTAGGGAGGTGCCTGATGAACGTGACGCTGTCTATCGAGGAGCAGCTTGTCCAGCGAGCCCGGCAGATCGCGGAGAGTATGGGGACGAGCCTCAACCAGCTTATCCGCGACTATTTGGAGGATCTCACCTCTCCATCCTCGATAGAGGACGCTATCGCGGAGCTGCGCCAGCTCTCCGCCGAAGGAAAGGGAGACTCGCGCGGCTGGAAGTTCGACCGAGAAGAGCTCCATGAGCGCTAGGACCTTCCTGGACAGCAACATCCTCGTCTATACCGACGATCAGAGTGCTCCTGAGAAGCAGGCGGCAGCCTTGGATCTCGTGGAGTTCTGCTTCAGGGATCGACGCGGCGTACTCTCTACTCAGGTTCTGCAAGAATACTTTTCCGCGGCGACCAAGAAGCTCAAGGTGCCGGCTGAGCTGGCCAAGCGCAAGATCCAGGTGTTCTCGCGCTTCAACCTGGTGTTGGTCGGCCTTGACGACATTCTCGGCGCGATCGATCTCCATCGCTTGGACGGCTTCTCGATCTGGGACGCCTTGATCATCCGCGCGGCACTTCGGTCCGGGTGCTCTTTTCTCTACTCGGAAGACCTTCAGGCCGGCAGGAAGGTCAACGGATTGGAGATCATCAACCCGTTCCGCTGATTCCGCGCTGGTCCCCTACCGCCCCAACATCCCCTCCACCCGCCCGACCACGTCCTCGGGCCGGAACTTGAACTCCCGCTGGAGATCCTTGTAGGGGGCCGAGGCTCCGAAGCGCTCGATGCCGTGGACCTCTCCTTCCAATCCCACGTACTTGTGCCAGCCGAAGGGAGTGGCGGCTTCGACGGCGAGGCGCTTGCGGAGGGTGGGGGGGAGGACGGAGTCCTTGTACTCCTTGGTCTGCATGTCGAAGATCTCCCAGGAGGGGAGGCTCACGACCCTGGCGCGGATGCCCTTGCCGGCGAGCTGCTTGGCGGCTTCGAGGGTCACCCAGACTTCGGAGCCGGTTGCCAGGAAGAGGATCTCGGGGTCGCCTCCGGCCGGCTCGTAGAGCACGTAGCCCCCCTTCCCGACCCCTTCGCGGGCGCGGTCGACGGTCTCCTCCAGAATGGGGAGGGCCTGCCTGGTGAGCGCCAGGGCCACGGGGCCGTGGCGGTGCTCCAGGGCGACGCGCCAGGCTTCGGCGGTTTCGTTGGCGTCCGCCGGGCGGAGCACGGTCAGGCCGGGGATGGCGCGCAGGGCGGCGAGCTGGCCGATGGGCTGGTGGGTGGGGCCGTCCTCGCCCAGGAAGATCGAGTCGTGGGTGAAGACGTAGATCGCCTGGATCTTCATCAGCGCGGCCAGGCGGATCGGCGGGCGCATGTAGTCCGAGAAGATCAGGAAGGTGCCGCCGTAGGGGATCCAGAGCTTGGAGAGGGCGAGGCCGTTCATGATCGATCCCATGGCGTGCTCGCGCACTCCGAAGCGGAGATAGAGCCCCTCGGCCTTGCCCGCGCCTTCGAAGTCGGCCCGGCCCTTGATCGCCGTGTTGTTCGACGGGGTGAGGTCCGCCGAGCCGCCCACGAGCTGGGGGAGCTTGGCGGCGATGCCGTTCAGCACCTGGCCCGAAGCGGCGCGGGTGGCGAGCGGCTTGTCGCCCGGCTTGAAGGTGGGGATGCCGTCCTGCCAGCCGCCGGGGAGCTTGCCGGAGAGGCGCTGGTCGAGGTCTGCCCCAAGCTCGGAATGGGTCTGCCGGTAGCGGGCTACCAGGTCGTTCCACTTCTCCTCGAGCTCGCGGCCGCGCTTCCGCGATTCCTCGAAAGGAGCGCGGGCTTCGTCCGGCACGTGGAAGGTGGGCTCCAGCGGCCAGCCTAGGTTGAGCTTCGCGGCAATGACCTGGTCGGCGCCCAGCGGCTCGCCGTGGGCCTTGGCGGTGCCCTGCTTTTCCGGGCTGCCGTAGCCGATCACGGTTTTGACGACGACGAGCGACGGCCGCTCCGCCTCGGCCTTGGCGGCGCTCATGGCCTCGTCGAGGGCGGCGAGGTCGTTGCCGTCGCCGACATGCAGCACGTGCCAGCCGTAGGCTTCGAAGCGCTTGCCGACGTCCTCGCTGAAGGCGAGGGAGGTGGGGCCGTCGATCGAGATCTCGTTGGCGTCGTAGAGCACGTTGAGCTTGCCGAGCTTCAGGTGGCCGGCGAGCGAGCAGGCCTCGGAGGTGACGCCCTCCATCATGTCGCCGTCGCTCGCGATCGCCCAGACGTCGTAGTCGATCACCGGGAAGCCTTCGCGGTTGAAGCGCGCGGCGCTCATGCACTCGGCGATCGCCATGCCCACGGAGTTGGCGAGCCCCTGGCCCAGGGGGCCGGTGGTGGTCTCGACGCCGCGGGTGAGCTCGTGCTCGGGGTGGCCGGGGGTCAGCGAGCCGAACTGGCGGAAGTGCTGGAGCTCCTCGAGGGAGAGGCCGTAGCCGCCCAGGTGAAGGAGCGAGTAGAGGAGGGCCGAGGCGTGGCCGCAGGAGAGCACGAAGCGGTCGCGGTTGGGCCAGTCCGGGTTGTCCGGGTTGTGGCGCAGGTGGCGCGTCCACAGCAGGTAGGCCATGGGCGCCTGCCCCATGGGGGCGCCGGGGTGGCCGGACTGCGCCTTCTCGACCATGTCGACGGAGAGGAACCGGATGCTGTTGATGGCGAGCTGATCGACGTCCTGCGCGGTGTTTTCGGCCATGACTGCGCTTCCTCCCCAGGGTAGGTCCACGAGCGGGAGGTAGTCTATCCTGTCCGCGAGAGGGGCCGGGGGAGAGCATTCTTTGACTCCAGGGCGGCTGACCTCTACAATGTGCTCCCGCACGGAGAGGTGCCGGAGTGGCCGATCGGGGCTGCCTGCTAAGCAGTTGTTCGGGGTAAACCCGGACCGAGGGTTCGAATCCCTCCCTCTCCGCCATTTTCCTTTCCCGGCGAGCCCTCGCCAGACGATCCCCCGGCCTAGAGCTTGCACGCCCTTGCACTCCGGAGGTAACGGCAGCATGAGAGTCATCAATCCCGCCACAGGTGAGCTGGTCCGCGAGGTTCCCGAGCAGGATGAGCTCGCGGTCGAGGAGCGGTTGGAGGCCGCCGAGCGGGCCTTCGGCTCCTGGCGCCACTATTCTTTCGCGGAGCGGGCAGGGCACCTGACCAGCATCGCCGACCTGCTGCGCGACCAGTCCGCCTCCCTGGCACGGCTCTTGACCGAGGAGATGGGCAAGCCGATCGCCGCCGCCGAGTCCGAGGTCGAAAAGTGCGCCTGGGTGTGCGATTTCTACGCCGAGCACGCGGCGGGCTTCCTCGCCCCGGAGACGGTGGCGACCGACGCCTCGCGGAGCTTCATCCGCTACGACCCTCTCGGGCCGGTGCTCGCGATCATGCCCTGGAACTTCCCGCTCTGGCAGTTCTTCCGCTTCGCGGCCCCGGCGCTGATGGCGGGCAACGTGGCGCTCCTGAAGCACGCCGCGAACGTCCCCGGCTCGGCGCTCGCCATCGAGGCTGCCTTCCACGACGCCGGCTTTCCCGCCGGCGTGGTCACGACGCTGCTCATCTCCTCCGAGCGGGCGCAGCGGCTGATCCGCCACCCGGTGGTGCGCGCCGTCACCCTGACCGGCAGCGAGCGCGCCGGCATGGAGGTGGCCTCCGAGGCCGGCCGCCATCTCAAGAAGTGCGTCTTGGAGCTCGGCGGCTCGGATCCCTTCATCGTGCTCGCCGACGCCGACCCTGTAGAGGCGGCGCGGCACGCGGCCAAGGCGCGCACCACCAACTCCGGCCAGAGCTGCATCGCCGCCAAGCGCTTCATTGTGGACGACGAGGTCTACGACCGGTTCGCCGACGAATTCACCCGGGCAATGGAGGGCCTCAAGGTGGGAGATCCCACGGACCGCGGCACGGATCTCGGCCCGCTCGCCCGCCAGGATCTGCTCGATGCCCTGGACGATCAGGTGCGGCGCACGGTCGAGGCCGGCGCCACCCTGCGCACCGGCGGCCGGCGCCTCGAGGGGAAGGGTTGGTTCTACCCGCCCACCGTGCTCGCCGGCGTCGAGCCCGGCATGGCCGCGTTCGACGAGGAGACCTTCGGGCCGGTGGCGGCGGTGATCAAGGCGCGCGACGCCGCCCACGCCGTGGAGCTCGCCAACCGCTCGCCCTTCGGCCTCGGCGCCAGCATCTGGACGGGCGACCCGTCGCGCGGCGAGTCGCTGGCCCCCGAGATCGAGGCCGGCTGCGTCTTCGTCAACGGCGCCGTCAAGTCCGACCCCCGCCTCCCCTTCGGCGGCGTCAAGCACTCCGGCTACGGCCGCGAGCTCTCCGCGGTCGGCATCCGCGAGTTCACCAACATCAAGACGGTCTGGGTGAAGTAGCGGCTCAGTCCTTCGGCCGGCGGATGGTCATCACCGGGCAGCGCGCATGCTGCACGACCCGCTCCGCGGTGCTGCCGAGGAGCAGGTGGTGGAGCCCCGAGTGGCCGTGGGTACCCATGGCGATCAGGTCGGCGCCTCTGGCCTGGGCCTCGGCCGCGATGACATGGGCCGGATCGCCTTCGCGGGCCACCGTCTCCACCGTGAGCCCTTCGCGCTCCAGCCGCTGAGCCGTTTCG
>Ga0190265_10000275_pt1 | contig 42302 bp, 36 predicted proteins | sample Popmic124T_FD_133135 | JGI IMG/M metagenome (GOLD analysis project Ga0190265, IMG submission 133135) | Populus adjacent soil microbial communities from riparian zone of Indian Creek, Utah, USA - 124 T | ecosystem: Environmental > Terrestrial > Soil > Riparian zone | place: USA: Utah | collected... | reverse complement strand
GGCCAGACGGATCAGTCTGAGCTCGGGGAACTCGTGACAGAGCAATCGCCCGACGCCGCTGGTGCCGTCCCGGCTTCCGTCGTCAACCAGGATTAGCTCGAATGCTCGCCCGCGAGCCCGGCAATACGCCACTATGTCCCGAATCGTCGGTGCGATTCGGGACTCTTCATTGTATGCTGGGATGACGATGGATAAGTCGGGCGTACGGGCCATGCAGCCTTCGTAAAGCCTTGTGTGACTAGTGTATACCACTATCCGAACCCACCATTCTCGTAGGAATGGTGTGAGCCCACTCGGATAACATGCATCAGAATGAACCCAACCGCCAGTTCTGTGTCGCTCCGACGATTGTCCCAGCCTCCGGTGACCGGGAACCTCGCGACGGTCGTCAGCCGCCTTTTACCCCGAGCTCACCGAGGGCGCCTGGTTCCCCAGCTGCGAGCCGGAGCGGCCGGCGAGCGCCCAGGAGTACTACCAGCCACGCCAGCACATAGCATGGCACAGCAGCGGCCACCAAGCCGCGGCTGCCCAGCATCAGACCGCCGAGCGCACCGCCGACGGAGCCAAGAACGCTGAATGCCCCGTTGAGGGCCCAGGCCTCGGTTACCGCGACCTCGCTGCGAGCGAACAGGCGAATGCCCGTCGGAAAGGCCACGCCCAGCGCGAGGCCGGTGAGCCCGGCCAGCCCGCCGCAGGCCACAGCGGCGGCCGTTGGCGAGGAGAGCCGGCTTAATTCCCCAACGTGGCCAAAGCCAACGATCAGAGCGCCGAGAACGGCTGGTGGTATCGCCAATACCCACCCAGAGACAGCGCGCAACCGCTCGACGCCGGCCAGTGCGCTCCCCACCCCGGTTCCGACCAGCATGGTCGCCACCACCACGGCGAGCGTGGTGGTGGGGTGCCCGATGATCAGGGAGAGGCGTTGTAGGAGTGCGAGCTGAACGGCCATGTAGCCTGTCCCCAAGAGAGCGAAATACACCCGTCCCTGCGCCGGCAGTCGTACGCCATGGCCAGACCGCCCTCGGATGGCGACAGTCGTGAGGACGACAGCGACAGCCACTGCCAGGAGTACCGCGATGAGAAGGATGCGCACGCCATTCACCGTGATGGCGCTGACGAATCCGAAATCTGCTGTGCGGAAGCGGAGCACATCGGCAGGTCGGAGTTGCAGAAAGAAGAACGGTCGCTCATCCGTCGGTGGGTCGATCGCCCAGGCGCTGGCGTTGATGTAAGCCTGACGACTCGACGGGGTGAGCAGAGCGGCCCACGACGTCGACGAGGCCGGTGGTTGCCCAGGCCAGACGAGCAGCTTCCCGCCTCGGCTCTCGGTGTACTCTCTCAGGGCTCTCACTTCCTGACTACTGAACACCTGCTGACTGACCATGGTGGTGATGGTCTGGACCCGCCCGCCGGCGAGGGGATCCTCCAGGTCCGTTGGGAGGGCAACCGCTACTAGGTGCTGGTTGGCAGGCCGCCCTTCCGCTTCCAGCGCCTCCGCGGCCAAGGCCACGAGACGCTGAGCTTCGGCCGGCGCCGCAGGCAAGTACCACCGCGTGGTGACCAGTACTCCACGCGGGGTGAGCCGGGTGAGGAACAATCGCCAGGCCTCGACGGTGTAGATCCCGTTTTCGGCGAGCACGAAGCCGCCTGCGGCAGTGGCGGCCCAAGTATCGATGAGGTTCGCCCGAATGACGTCGTATTGTCCTCGCCGGTGCTGCAGGGCATGGCGAGCTTCGTCGTGGATGAGGTGAACCTCGGGCCGATGCGCCAGCGTGACATAGCCATCCATCCCATCCTGAAGCAGCTCGACGATCCGGCCGTTCAGTTCGAAGCCATCTATCCGGCTGGCCCCCGCGGCAAGAGCCGGCAGGATGTCTGGGCCACCGCCAACACCGATGATCGCCACGCGCTCCGGTGAGCGACCGAGCAGGTACGACGGATCTTCATAGGCGCGGCTCACCTCTGCCGGTGGGCTCTGGGTCGGCGCACTGGGCAGGTGCGGAATGATAGAAGCGGCCGTCTTGTCGATCACCAGCACCCGCTGGTCTGGCGCCCAGTCGCTCACCCGGACGCGGCTGTGGGCATTCCATCGCTCGAGAACATAGTCCCCCGCCCACGGGTCCCTGAGCGGCAGGAGCGGTCCGTCCTGAGTGGCCGCGAAGACGAGCGCCGTCGCGAGCACGACGGCAGAGGCAGCCGGCAGGAACCGCGATCGCGGGGGACTGAGGACTGCATCCATGGCGATCGTCACCAGGGCGGGTACAGCGAGCACCAGTGGACCCTGCACTCGTGCCAGCAACGGGATGGCCAACAGCGCCGCAGCGGCGCTCGTAACCAAGTCGATTGCGTACAGACGGTGGATGCACGCGCGCCCTAGCGCCATGGCAAGAGCGAGCGTCTTCCCGAGCAGGTACAGCGGCACTGCGCTCATCATTGCCGCCCCCACCGCCACCGAGACTGACTCATTGCCAGGCGATGCGAGCACGAGGAGAAGCACCAGTCCGATCAGCGCGATGGCTGCCCATCGTAGCAGCTGGCGCAGGTGTAGCATCAGGGTCGTTATGTCATCGGTTCGACAGCGAGAGGCACTGAAGCCCCCGGCGGCGAGCCCGAAGAGAGCGAGCGCCACGGCGAGGAAACTGTAGTGGTAGTAGAGGAGCACCGAAAAGATGCGGGTGAGCACAATCTCAACCAGGATCACGGCTGCAGCTGAGCCGCCGATCAGCCATGGAAGAACATGATGAACAGCCTCCCCCGAGTTGGCCTTCCCCGATATCGGTTGGACATGAGGCATAGGCTACCAGCCCGGCTTTCGGGTCATGGCAGCTTTTCCACCAGCCAGTGTCGGCCGGATCTTGCTGGCCACAACCTGAGCACCATCACCAGCGCGGGGAAGTAGACTAGTCCCATCCAGAAGGGCCATTGCCCAGCAGTAGTCTCAGCTAAGCGTTGGTGCAGATCGCCCGGTCGAAGTGTCGTGGCGAGTCCAAACGCCACCTGGGAGAGTAGCGTCAGTAGGGCCATTTCCCGCGGTGTCCGCGGTATCAGAAACAAGGGCAGCATCTCATAAGGCGTCGTTGTGTGCGGTACAAGAGCGAGGACGGCCAGCATGCGTGCGGCCGGCTGACGCCAGCGTAGCAGAGCCAGAAGCAACAGCGCGCCGCCAGGTCGAGCGACTATTGGGATGAGGTGCGGCGCACTCCACAGGCCTGCCCACATTTTGACGGGCCAGTCCGGTATGACTGCCAAGCTAACGAGCACAAGTAGTACGCCACCGATGAATGCCTGCTTTGAAGGCCAGCCCACGAAGAGCGCAGCACCGATCGTAGGCTTGGCTGCCCAGACAAACCCGAGCCACGGTGCCGTGAGTCCGGCGACGAGGAGGGGCGACCACTGGACCACAAGCAATGCATGCAGGAACGCGGCACTTCCCAACGCCATCAGGCCCCAGAGCCCCTGTGCGGTGAGTACCCATGCCACTCCAGCTGACCCAAGCCCGTTCCATGCGCTCTGCGACGCCCTAAGCGGGAGAACGGCGAGTGGTGCGGCGAGCACAACGGCCGTCCCCGGATAAATGAGTGGGTACCTCCAGCCGGCTGCGTGAAGCGAGTCGCCGACGGCGTACGGGTCCTCCGAGCGGAGAAGTCCCCGGCTCGTGTACCAGATTTCGTCCCAATCGGATCCCGGTGGTTGGCCAACCCAGGTGATCGAGGCGGCGACCACCCCGATTCCAAGACAGATGGCGAGTCGAAATGGCCCATGGGCCTTCACGTGAGACCTGTGTCCATAGGCTTTTCTTGAACTGCGTGAGTCTTGAGCCAGAGGTTGAAGACTGGGATGGTAGTGCGTTTGCCACGCCGAGAGAAAGGACCGAGATGACAAGGAGAGTCACCGCACCGATCGAGAAGGCGACGCGAAGGCGGACTGCCGGCGTCACTGTCGGTCCCATCCCCGCTAAGACTGTCAGCACCTGTCAAGCCGCTTCCTAGGGCCACCGAAAGACGCTGACTATGTTCGAGAAGTCGTCGGTCCAGAGGCCCACCCCCTCCCGCACCCTTAGCGGCCGCCACCGCTTGTCATCTCGCAAGGAACCCAGGAAAGATGCGCGCGAAGCTAGGGCCGCCCAAATAGACGGGTCCCCGCCGAATTCGAGGAGGTCCCGGGTCCGTCCGGTATTCACCCGGATCAGGCCGGCGACGCCCGTTGCCTCGACCAGCCGGCCGAGGACGGGTTCGAGGTCGAGATAGCGATTGCTCAAATGGAGAACGAGAACACCCTTCTCAGAGAGCTTGCTCCGGTAGACAGACAACGCCTCGAGCGTGAGGAGGTGGGTAGGAATGGCATCGGAGCTGAATGCGTCGATGAAGATGAGGTCGTAAGAGCGATCCCGGGCCTGGGCCAGCGCCAGGCGGCCATCACCCAGGATGACTTCGACCCGGGCCGGTGTGTCCTGCAGGTAGGTAAAATACCTGGCATCGCGCGCTACCCGTGCGATATCGGGGTCGATCTCGTAGAACACCCATTCCTCGCCGGCGCCTGCGTAAGCCGCCATGGCGCCCGTGCCGAGTCCGATGACCGCAACTCTCCGGCCGGCACTTGATGGCAGCGCGTGAAAGACGTCACCCAGCGGCCCCTGCCGGTTGTGATAGCTGGGGGGTTCTCGGCGCCGCGCGGGATCGGTGCTCTGGCCACCATGCTTCGTGGTCCCATGCATCAGGATGCGCATCTGGTTCCGAGCATCCTCCTGTACCTCTCGCACCCCGAAGAAGTTCCGCTCCTTGAGGAGAACTCCGCTGCGGGTTGCTCCGAGCACAAGTCCGGCGATGACCACAGCAGAGATTGCCAGAGCAAATCGTGTCGGGTTACGGCTCATCCGAAGGCAGATCATGGCCACCACTGCCGACGCGATGACTGCCGGAACTAGGGCCGGCCGGTCTCCGATGCCGACTCGTGTCGCCACGAGCAACACGCACGCAAACGCAATCAACCCGAGATCCCAGCCGATGCGGTGAGGCGTGGATCGGCTTGAAAGCCAGGGACGGACCGCACAGGCGGCGAGGAGCGTCAGGGAGTACTCGAGCACCGAGTCAAATAATGCGGGGGCAATCAGTGCGTTGAAAACGCCGCCCAGCAGGCCGCCCACCGCAATGCAGAGATAGAACTCGGTCAGTCTCGCAGCAGGTGGCTTGGTCGCCACCAATTCACCATGACACACGAGTGCGGTCACGAGGAAGACGATCAGGTGGAGCGGCAGGAGCCATGGCGAAGAGCCGGAGGGCCCCCAAAAATCTATGACCGCGAGCGCAATGAGGCCGACCGGTTGCCAGCGCACCAGCACCACATGGGCAATGATCGGACGCCGGGCGAACACCATGGTAAACGACAAGAGGTACAACACCAGCGGGACGACCCAAAGGAGCGGCACCGCCGCCACGTCCGTCGTAACGTAAGTCGTGAGCGCCAGGAAGAAGCTGGACGGTACGAAGGCCAGCATCACCCATCGAAGCACGGTACGCGCCCCGATGCGAGGCCAGGAGGGGTGAACGACAGCGGCCGCCTCACCGATCGAAGCTCGCCGAGTCCGGTAGACCGCGGCGACTGCCACGAGGGCGACGAGAACCAGGTAGCCCAGGCTCCAAAGTGCCGCCTGACCCTTGAGCGGGATGCCTGGCTCGATCAGGAAGGGGTAGCTGAGGAGCGCGAGAAGGCTTCCTGCATTGCTGGCCGCGTACAGAAAGTACGGGTTGTGGGCCTCAGGGTGGGAGGTGTTGGAGAACCACACCTGGAGCAGCGGGCCGGTACTGGATAAAAGGACGAAGGGAGCACCCAGGGACAGAGCGAGCACCCAGAGTAGCCACAGGTTTGGATGCTCAAACCGGAATGCCCCATGGGTCTCGGCCACCCCGAGGGGCAGGAGTAGCACGCAGACGAGCAGCAACACAATATGCAGCGCGGCATGGCGGCGAACGCCCAGCCAGCGCGGAGCGAGGTGCGCGTACAGATACCCCAGCAGAAGCGCGCCCTGGAAGAACAGCATGCAGGTAATCCACACCGCGGGGCTGCCGCCCAGCAGCGGCAAGACCAGCTTGCCGAACATGGGCTCGACCACAAAGAGGAGGGCCGCGCTCAGAAACACGGCGAGCGTGAACGCCAGGCCCATCCCGGCACCCCACAACCTGAGACGGGAATCGGTCTCGAGCCGATCAGTGGGCCGGACAGCGAGAGGGGAGTCCATTGCGGATTTACTCGAACACTGCCGGGTGCCACTCCGGCAACATGTTGTCGTCCGTGACTAGGGGAGTGGTTGCCAGTCGGCGGAGTATGCTGTCCCGGCCCTCGGTCTCCAACGAATTCATCGCCTGCTGCAACCGCTCGCGGTCGGCTGGCAGGGCAAGGTCCAGAACCGGGCGGCCGTCGATCCGGTAGTTCGCCATGACCGCTTCCAACCTCCTACGGTCGAAAGTGATCGGGCTCAGGCTCACGGCTGCAAGGCTCCTGACCCGAACTCCGTAGGAGAACTCTACCATGGCGGTCTTTAAGGCCGCGGTCGAGCCGGTCGTGTTGAAGTAGTAAACGCCACCAGGACGGAGGTGGGCGCGCACCAGGCGGCAATACTCCACCGAGAGGAGATTGGTGCTGTGGGCCCGCCAGTGAAAGGGCGTGTTGGAAACGATCATGTCGAACCGGCGGTCGTGGCGGGTGAGCCACCGCCTGCCGTCGTCGATGACAATCCGTACCTTGGGGTTCGAGAGGAGACTGGCGACCTGGGGATACTTTTCCACCAGCCGGAGGTACCCTGGATTGATCTCGACGACGGTCAGGCTCTCTACCTGTGGGTGGTTCGCGATGACCTGGGCCCACGAGCCGGTCGCGAGTCCGATCAACAGCACGTGACGCGGCGCCGGATGCAGTGCGCTGATGGCATAGGCTCGTACGATCCGGCTCCGGTCCTCCACCAGATCGATGGAGATTCTGCCATCGTAGGCGCCGCCACCGTAGACGGTCCCGTTCTGGGTCACCGTAATGACGCCGCTGCGATTTTCCACCACGTCTGCGAATCGAGCGTCAGGAGTGAACTGCTGAGACGGTAGGAGTTTTTCGTAGAACCGCTCGAACAGCCAGGGTGTGGCAGCTACAGCGCACCCCGTGAGGGCAGCTGCGAGAACGGAGCTCCCGGCCAATGCGGCTCCCCGAACCCCTCCGAGTGCCAGCAATACAACCACCGTGACGCCGCCGACTATCATGAGCAACGCCGAAATTATCCGGATCGGCATGACCTCGAGCAGCACGAATCCTGTGAGGAAGCTTCCCAGGACGGACCCGACGATATTGGCCGCATAGAGATACGACAGGTGTGTCCCCGCCAGACGGTCGGGCGCGATGCCGAAGTGGCTGACCAGGGGGAACACGGCACCCAGCATCGCCGACGACAGGGCGATCAGACCAAACGCCGGATGTGAGCCTGACCGCGTTGTCACCCAGGCCAGCAGTGGGAGCACCAGAAATCCGAAGATGTTCGCCAGCAGCACGAACGCGGCAATGTGACGCAGATACTTCCGGTTCCCGTGGGCAGCCCGGTTCCGGCAGAAGATGCCGCTGCCAAAGGAGCCGACCGCGAGCCCGGCCAGATAGGCTCCGAGCAAAAGTCCGAACACGGCCGGGGAGCCGCCGGTCACAAACGAGAGCGCCCGGAACCAGAGGATCTCATAGGAGAGTGAGATGAAGCCCGTGACCCCAACCACGGCCAGCGCCAGGCCCAGAGTCATGACTTGGGCGAGCGCCGGAGAGGTCCGGCCAGGATAAACGTCCCGACCAGGAGGTTCACGCTGGCGGCCAGATAGGCGGACTTCATCTCCCCCAGGTTGCCCAATCTCAGCACGACCGCCGCGATTGCGGCGAAAGCCGAGCCGGCGGTGTTCACTACCAGCGCCATGACTGCTCCACGCGGAACGGCGGGCGAGCCGAGCGTGAGGCTCCCTACCCAGCGAAAGAAGGTAAGCGACCAGACCCCGAAGATGCCGATGGCGATCTCGATCAAACCGCAGAGCAAGAGGATGGTGTGACTGGTGCCCCTGGCCACCGCCCACCGGCCAGACTACCGACCCCCAACCCGGCCAGGAAGGCGGTGACGACCGTGGTCACCGCTTCCAATCTCGACGCTACGCCTGCCTTCTCCAGTTCTTGGCGAGCTTGACCACCGCCAGCACCAGGAACACCACAGACAAAGCCCAAAACACGGGCGAGAGCACGCCCTCGACTACTAACGCAGCGCTGGCGAAGAGCAGCGCCAGCGCAGCCAGCCGAAGCACGGGCGTGAGCGGCCACTGGGGGGCTTTGGGTGCTGTCATCGCAATCCTCTCAGTCAGAAAGTGGGCCGGCAGGTGGCGCAGGGTGAACAAGTCGGTTTCCCAAACGCGGTGTCAGAATCAGGCTCAGGCCGGCAGAGGGCCAGCCGTGATCATGACCTGTCGAGCGACTTTATCAACCTCGGCAGGCCAAGATACAGCAGGTACAAGCTATACGGTGCGAGTATGCCGAGGATAGAGAGGGTGGGGGCGGTTCACCCCGCCCCATGTGGTATGATGCTTTTGAGCAACTCAGGACGATTCTACTTGCCGCCCCCCTACAACTCGCTTCACCGTCTGTCCCGGCGGGATCACGGACTGAGGCCCTTCCAGCTCGTTGATGATCGCCAGCTGCTCGATCGGGATGGTTGACGGATACTGAGCGTTGAATTGCTCCAGCGTCATTTGACGGGGCACCTTCACCAGCTCGACCCGGGCGGGTTGAACGTTGATCTTCGAGCCGTCCCGAAGCTCACTGAAGCTGCGAATCGTGCCCTGGAAGACCTGGTCATAGGAACCCAGTTTCCCGGCCGGCGTGTAGCCCATCAGCCCGAAGGTCTGTCCGCCGTACGAGATGAATGAAACCAGCCCCTCGATCTGGCCCTGCTCGGTCTGCGCCTGGAAGTAGCTCGAGGCCGCAGGCAGGCCGTTGATTCTCGCGGTGGACGCGTTACCCGCCTGAACACCTTCCTGAGACAGGAACTGCCGGGCCGCCTGCTCCGGAGGCGTTTGTCCCGCCAGCCCGAGCTGAATGATGGCGTCCTCGCTGGGGCTGACCGCCACAACCGCCGCGGGCAGGTTCTGTTTCTTCCATTCGTCTGGGAACTTCATTTGGAAGCGCATCTTGGGATGGTAGAAGTAGCTCTTCTCGAAGTACCCCTGGCGCGGGTCCTCGCCAAAAGTCATACCTTGGATGTGCCGCAGGTAATCTTCCCGATCGACGATCAGCTTCCTCTGATCCAGCGGCACCGTGTCGATCATCTTCTCGATATGCTCGATCCGGTTGCCGGGCTCAGGATGCGTCGAGAGCCACTCCGGCAACCTGCCGCTCCCGCCAGCCTCACTCAGCCGCCCTAAAGTCTCGAAGACGTTTGGCATCTCCCGGACATCGTAGCTTTGACCCAGCGCATAGCGGAAACCGCTCTGGTCGGCCTGGTTCTCGGCATCGCGGCCATACTTGAGAAAGAGAAGGCCGAGTCCGGCGCTTACCAGTTGCCCGAACTTGGCGATGTCAGAGGACACAATACTTCCGATGCCCAGGCCGAGCTGGGCCAGTTGAGACTTGCTGATCTGCTGAACCGAGTGCCGGTGGGTTACGTGAGCAATCTCATGCCCGATCACGCCGGCCAGCTCCGCCTCGTTGTTGATCGAGCTCATGAGGCCCCGAGTCACGTAGATGAAGCCTCCCGGGATCGCGAACGCGTTAACCGCGGCATCATCTACCACGTGGAACTCCCAGGGCAGATTGGGGCGCTCCGACTCCGCCGCCATTCGCTTGCCGATATCGGCGAAGTATGCATTGACGGCCGCGTCCTCGTATAAGCCTATGGACTGGGCCACTTCCTTGGCGCCCTGCTGACCCATCTGGATCTCTTGAGCTTCGGAGACCAGCGCCAGCTCGCTCTTGCCAGTGACCGGGTTGCGGGCGCAGCCCAGGGGGCCGGCCACCAGGCCGGCACCGAGTCCCGCGAGCAGGAGGGAGGGAAGGAGCGCGAAAGCGGGCAGGCGTAACGGCTTAAGGGCTGAACGACGAGTCATCGGGGAATCCTCGGTTCGCGGTCCACATGACGGCGCAATTGAGCAATCATATGCCAGGGCGGGCGACGAGGCTGTGATCCCCGTCGCCCGCCCCGATACCGCGATCAGGGCATCGTCATGCCGGCCCCCGGCACCCGCAAGAACATGCTGGAGACGACACCAATGAGAATGGAAAGGACGATCGCCGCCAGAATGACCACGACGGTATACCCAATCGCCTTCTCTTTAGGAGACTTCATCAGGACCGGCAGACCGAGATAGAGCAGGAACAGGCTGTAGACTCCCAGAATCGTAAGGACCCGCAAGCCCGGGATCAGAGCGAAGATTCCTGCTACCCAGCTGGCGGTGCTCGAATAGGCCGCCACCTTCAGCGCCTGGATCTGGCTGCGCTGGCCGTTGAACGTGGGCGCCAGGGCATCGATGATCAGCGCCAACAGATAGGGCATCGCCAGAGCCATGACGTAGGTGACGATCGCGCTGGTGATGGCCGAGCCGAAGGGCACCCGGTAGGTGCCCACGAACGGCACGCTGATCCCGAAGACCGAGTACCCTATCAGCTGGGCGATGGGTGCGATAGCCGCCAGCGGGGCGATATAGCCGGTGTAAAGCCCGGCCGGAGTAGTTGGCTCGGTATCGATGACTTCCCACTCAGTTCGGGGGGACAGCAGAATGCGCTTCACACGTTCGACGAGGTTCATCGCGATCTCCTTGAGGACATTGCGCTGGGAGGCAATACGAGACGCGACATATGATGCGGCAGAAAAGCGTCTTCGGGAAGGGCGGGAACGACGGGAAAGACGGGAAGGAGGCGACGAGAAGGGAACCGGTGGGGACGGAAACGAAAAGGACGGGAATTCCTTCCCGTCCTTCCCGTCCTTCCCGTCCTTCCCGTTACATCGTGCTCTTGGCTACGTCGTCCTCGACCTTGATGATCTCAAGCTTGGTCGGCGTGCCAGCTACCACGAAGGTGTAGCTCTTGCCACCCTCAAACTTCACGTTGGGAAGGCTCGCCAGAACATTCTTCTTGCCTTCCGGACGAATCTCCAGGGTACCGGCGACCGGGTCGATCTCATCCCAGCCGGCCTCGCTCTTGAAGTTCACGCCGTCGAATAGCGCATCTTCCCGGCCGCGGACGAAGACGCTGATCTCCAGGTCTCCGGGGACCGCATTGATCACTCGGACCCGGGCCTTTTCCGGTGTAACCGGCTTCAGGTCATCCTCGAGGACCCGCAGATTCCGCTTGTCGGCGCCGCCGGCGTCGGGCATGGCGACGATGGTATAATGGCCGCCGCCATCCAGGTTCTCCCGGTTCTCAGCCAGGGGATTTTCTGCCGAGCCGAGCTTGAACTTGAGCCGGTCGTCACGGATTTCCCGGAATGGGGTGGCAGTCTTGTAGTCCACGCCCGAAAAGGCTGCGCTGTCTCCCGCCAGAATGACCACGGGACCGCCCGCCGGAATAGCATTTATGACCCGGACAAGCGCCATATCCCGGTTCTCCGGCAGGTCGGCCGCCGGGGCGCTGGAGGTGCCTTCCGCCGTCTTCGTGTTCACCGCACCGGTGTCGCGGTTGTCCTTGCAAGCACCCGCAAGAAGTACTGCTCCGCCGGCAAGCAGGCCGGTGTACAATCCTCTGAGCTTCGTCATAAGCACCCTCGGTATGTGTGGACACGCCCAACTGCTTCAGGCGGGCGTGCTTGGTGTTCGTAGCGCGGATACACCCTACCAGCCCCCTCCCCTCACGGCTGTGACCCGAATCACCCCTGTGTGATCTGGATCACATTCCTGACGGGACGCCGCCGTCCGCGGGAATCGGCCGATTCGCTTAGGTTGTCTGAGAGAAAAAAACCCATCCATCCGAGCGAAGACGGAGCCCCGATGATTCCCCGACCCCTCGCACTGGTCATCTCTATTGCGGCGCTGACCGGCTGTGGCGCTGGCACCATCCGCGTAGCTGAGGACGACACCACCGCGACTCAGCCGGTGGCCCTGGCTCCCACCCCGGCCCAGGAGCCCGACTCCGCTGCCGCGCCGCAATCCGACACCCTCTCGGCTGCCGCCCCGTCGGAGCAGGGCTACGCGCCCTACGGCAACAACCGAACCCTGGACATTCGCCGAATCGGGCAGTGGACCCGGACTGGCATCGGTGAGTCTCGGCGGCTCGTGATTCGGGACGCCAATGGGTGGGCCCAGTTCTGGTCTGAGTTGGGAGTCGGCGAACAGCCGGTCGTGGACTTCAATCGCGATGTGGTCATCGCCGTGGCCGCGGGACAACGCCCGACCGGAGGCTACGAGATCGCGGTCGACCGCGTCACCCAATCCAACGGCCAGCTGACAGTGGAGGTCGTGGAGCGCACCCCCGGGCCAAACTGCATGACCACCGCTTCCTTGACTCAGCCGGTGGACGTGGTGGTGGTGCCTGCGGCCGACGCCAAGAGTCCCAGCTTCTTGGAACGCAAGGAGATACGGGACTGCCGCTAGACCAGGACGCCGGCCGCACAGGGTTTTGCCACAAAGGAGGAAGCCTATCTCAAGGCTGGAACCCAAGATCCGGGGCTGGCGCGGAATCTAGCATCCGGGCGCGGTTACAAATACACACCTAAGTAGCTATCTTCCATATACTTACGTCATACTTGACTTGCCGCCCCTGGGGGTCGTAATTCACCCCCAGGACCTACTGTGGGGTCCAGCTCATTCAACGCCTGCCCGGTGGATCACGTCGCCAAGGACAGAAAAACCGCAATGTCGTCCAATCCCAGCCGTAAACTGGCGTCACTCTATCGTCCCTCCGCCACACCGATCGAATACGAGAACGAGCGGCCCCCGCGTCTGGTGGCCGAGGAACTCATTCCGCCAGTCGCCCGAGTCGAGCCCCGGGTCCATGCACTTCATGGTGAGACCCGAAGCGACGACTACTTCTGGCTTCGCGATCGGAACGACCCGGAGGTCATCGCCTATCTCGAAGCGGAGAATCGGTACACCGGCGCGGTCATGAAGCACACGGAGGCGTTCCAGGAGCAGCTCTACCAGGAAATGCGTGGGAGGATCAAGGAGACCGATCTCTCGGTACCGGAGCGGGTGGACGACTACTTCTACTACACGCGAACCGAGACCGGTGGACAATACCCCATCTTCTGCCGCAAGCATGGGAGCCTCGAGGCTCCGGAGGAAGTCCTGCTCGACCAGAATCCCCTGGCTGCCGACCACGCCTACTTCAAGATTGGGGTCAGGGAGGTGAGCCCGGACCATCGGCACCTCGCCTACTCGGTGGATACCTCGGGGTCTGAGGAGTTCACCCTCTACATCAAGGACTTGGCCACTGGTCGCTTGCTGGCAGAAAGCATTGGGAACACCTCGGCGGGAGTCACCTGGGCCAACGACAGCCGCACACTCTTTTACACGCTGCTGGATCATGCTCACCGCCCCTGTCGGCTATACCGCCACACGCTCGGCGCCAGTCCCACCACAGACGCCCTGGTGTACTTCGAGCCGGATGAGTCATTCTTTCTGGATATCAATCGCACCCGGAGCCGCCGGTACCTGTTTCTCGACATCACCAGCCACTCGACATCCGAGGTCCGCTACCTGGATGCCGACGAGCCGGAGGGCGAGTTTCGCGTCGTCCAGCCACGGGAGGCTGGGATCGAGTACAGCGTGGAGCACCACGATGAGCGCTTCTTCATCACTACGAATGACTCCGCGCCAAACTTTCGGCTGGTCCAGACCCCGGTGTCCAGCCCCTCGAAAGCCAACTGGTCACCCGTCCTCCCCTACCGGCCGGACATCAAGCTGGACGAGACCGACGCGTTTCGATCTCATCTCGTCGTGTACGAGCGTCAAGCGGGACTGCGCCAGATCCGGGTGGTCGATCTGGCGACCAACGAGGAGCACCTCGTTCCCTTCCCCGAGCCGGTGTACACCTTTGGCGCCCACGAAAACCCCGAGTTCGAGACCACGCTGCTCCGCTTCGCCTATACCTCGCTGGTGACTTCCACCTCGGTGATCGAGTACGATATGCGGGAGCGTACCTGGATGGTGCGCAAGCAGACCGAGGTGCTCGGAGGCTACGATCCGTCGCTCTATCGCAGCGAGCGGGTGTTTGCCACCGCGGCCGATGGCGAGCGAGTGCCGATTTCTCTGGTCTACCGGGCTCCCCTCCTGTTGGATGGAGCGCGGCCGCTCCTGCTCAACGGCTACGGAGCGTATGGGTTGAGCTACGACCCCTCATTCTCCTCGAACACGCTGAGCCTTCTCGATCGGGGCTTTGTGGTGGCTATCGCCCATGTCCGCGGGGGAGAAGAGATGGGGCGGCCGTGGTACGAAGGGGGCAAGCTGCTAAACAAGCGCAGCACCTTCACCGATTTCATCGCCTGCGCCGAGCACCTGATCGCAGCCGGCCACACCTCTGCCGATCGGCTGGCCATTAACGGGGGAAGCGCCGGCGGCCTGCTGATGGGCGCCGTGACCAATCTGAGGCCCGACCTTTTCCGGGTCGTCCTGGCCGAGGTGCCGTTCGTCGACGTGGTGAACACCATGCTCGATGCCTCCCTGCCACTCACCGTCATCGAGTACGACGAGTGGGGGAATCCGAACGAGCCAACGGCCTACGATTACATCCGCTCCTATTCCCCGTACGACAACATCGAGGCGAAGGATTATCCCCACATGCTGGTGACGGCAGGGCTCAACGACCCCAGGGTGGCCTACTGGGAGCCCGCCAAGTGGACGGCAAAGCTGCGCGCCACCAAGACCAACAGTGCCAGGCTCCTGCTGCGAACCAACATGGGAGCGGGGCATGGAGGGGCCTCTGGCCGCTTCGATTTTCTACGGGAGATCGCCTTCAAGTACGCGTTCATGCTGGATGTGCTTGAAGGTGAGAGGTGAGAGGTAAGCGGGAGAAGTAAGAGGGTGGCTGGGTGGCTCTCTCACTTCTCACCTCTCACTTACCACAACGGCGACCGGGGCCAGCGGCGGGCCAGGAAGGAGTCCAGCCCCAGGGTTCGCCCTGCGGCCCCGATGAGCAGGGCGAGGGCGATGGCGGCAAAGGCGGCGTCGTTGCTGGAGGGGGTCCAGAACCATGCGCCTTTGGCGAACATGTAATTCAAAGCGAGAATCAGGGCTATAGAGGCAGCGAGGCGGGTCACCAGGCCCAGAATGAGGGTAACGCCGACGAACAGCTCGGACCCGGTGACCATGGCCGCGAAGAACGCCGCGTTGGGTAGTACCACCTGCTCGAGGAACTGCTGGTAGAAGGGGTGGCCCCTTGCAAGCCCGACTTGCTGCACGAATCCGGTGAGATGAGGTGTGAAATCGTGCTGCAGCTTCGGCAGTGCAGCGAGGAGAAAGATGACCCCCAGGTACACCCGCAATAGCGCCAACGCACCGCGCGCCAGAATGCCCTGAAGGACCTCGCCGGGAAGGCTCATCCAGATTCACTCCTGCAAGACCACGGGAAGCCGAGACCAGCGGCTGGCCATGTTACTGATGGCGCCCAAAGTTACGCAGGTCACCGCGCGGTCGCAGCAGACCACCAAATTGGGAGGATCTCACAACCCGGAGCAGACCAATGAGAGTAAAGCAGATCATGACCCCGAACCCCGTCAGCTGCAACCCGGACCACACCGCACGAGAGGTAGCGATCCTCATGCGCGACAACGACTGCGGCTCCATCCCGGTGGTTGAGAGTACCGCCACCAATCGCCTGGTAGGGACGGTGACCGACCGCGATCTGGCCATCCGAGGCCTGGCCGCCGGGCTGGGCCCCGAAGCCCGGGTGCGTGACCTGATGACCAACGACCCCATCTCTTCTCTGCCGGAGGACGAAGTCGAGGATGTGCGGCAGGTGATGATGGAGCGGCAGGTGCGCCGGGTTCCGGTTGTGGATGTCGATGGCCTGCTCGTCGGGATCGTCGCCCAGGCCGACCTTGCCCGCGAGGACGGGGCTGCCAGCGACCGGGAGCTTGGACGCATCGTCGAGGCTATCTCGGAGCCGAGGAGTGACCTCAAGGGCTAAATCTGGGCAACGCTCACCCGTTGATGGTCTTCATACCCGCCTCATGGTAGCGGTCCCCTGAGGCCGCACCTTTCGGGGCCACTTCCTCGATCTTCTCGAGGTCTGCCGGCATCAGCTCGATGTCGAGAGATCGGAGGTTTTCCTCCAGATACCGCCGCTGCTTGGTGCCCGGGATGGGGACGATGTCGTCCCCCCGGGTCAGCAGCCACGCGAGGGCAAGCTGTGCCGGACTGCACTTCTTCCGCTTGGCGATCTCCTGCACCCGGCCGACCAGATCGAGGTTCTTCTGGAAGTTCTCCCCCTGAAAGCGGGGCGAGTTTCGCCGGTAATCGCCCTCCGGGAGGTCTTCGAGCGTACGGAACCGGCCAGTGAGGAAGCCTCGGCCGAGCGGGCTGTAGGCCACGAAGCCGATGTCGAGCTCGCGGCAGACCGGCAGGACCTCATCCTCGGGATCGCGGGTCCAGAGGGAATACTCGGTCTGAAGCGCGCTGATGGGGTGTTCCTGGTTGGCTCTGCGGATGGTGGCGGGAGCGGCCTCGGAAAGCCCCAGGTAGCGGACTTTCCCGGCCCGCACGAGATCGGCCATGGCCCCGACCGTTTCCTCGATCGGAACGGTGCGATCCACCCGGTGCTGGTAGTAGAGATCGATGTGGTCCACCCCCAGACGCTGCAGTGATCCGTCACAGGACTTTCGCACATAGTCCGGCCGCCCGTTCACCCCAAGGAAGCTGCCGTCTTCACCGCGCTGGTTCCCGAACTTTGTGGCGAGCACCACCCTGTCCCGGCGTCCCCGGATGGCCCGGCCCACCAGGCGCTCATTAGTGAACGGTCCGTACATGTCCGCGGTATCGAGGAAGTCCATACCAAGATCGAGCGCCCGGTGGATGGTCGCGATCGACTCCTCGTCGTCTCGGCCGGTATAGAATTCCGACATCCCCATACAACCCAGACCCAGGGAGGTTACCGTCAAGCCTTCACGGCCCAGCGTGCGCCTTTGCATCTGCGATCTCCATATTATTAGTCAGCTGGGAGCTTGAAGCTGGGAGCTCGGCCCTAACACCTCAATCCCGCTCCGGGGCAACGATGGAGACGACCGGTAAATGAATCGCATTTGCGTGTTCTGCGGCACCAACCCTGGATCCCGACCCGCTTACGGGGCCGCTGCCCGCCAGCTCGGGCAGGTCCTGGCAGAGGCGGGGATCGAGCTGGTGTATGGCGGAGCGAGCGTGGGGATCATGGGCCAGTTGGCCGATTCAGTCCAGGAGCATGGCGGCCATGTCACCGGGATCATCCCCCAACAGCTGGTCGAGAAAGAGGCAGCGCACACCGGTATTCGCAACCTCATCGTCGTGGCCTCGATGCACCAGCGGAAATCGCAGATGGCCGACCTGTCGGATGGGTTCGTTGCCCTGCCCGGCGGCATCGGTACGCTGGAAGGCTTCTTCGAGATTCTCACCTGGGGCCAGCTCGGGATTCACGCCAAGCCCTCGGGAATCCTCAACGTCGAGGGCTACTTCGACGGGCTTACCGGGTTCCTGGACCACGCGGTACGGGAGGGCTTCCTGACCGAGGCGCATAGAAACGCCATCATCGTGGAGTCGAGCCCGAGTCCTCTGCTCGAGCGGATGCGGGCCTTTACCCCTTCGGAGGGGGAGAAGTTCATGGGCCGAGCGAATCGGTAACGGGAAGGCCGGAAGACGGGAAGGGCGGGAAAGACGGGAAAAGTCGGGATAGCTCCGAGGGGGAACGCGTAATCCGGTAGCCTCTACGTTCCCGCCCTTCCCGTCCTTCTCGTCCTTCCCGTCTTTCCCCCCAGCGGCGGGGCCGGATCCTTAGTGGCGAACTCGGAGGGAGGCGGGCGGCGGCCGAACTCCTTGACGTATTCCCGGGTGAACTCCGCGCCGAGCAGGACGATCTGGGCCGAGTAGTAGACCCACACCAGGAGGACGATGACCGAGCCTGCCGCCCCGTAGGAGGAGGCGAGGGCGCTGGTGCCCAGGTAGAGCCCGATTAGCAGCTTCCCTACCGTGAAGAGTCCAGCGGTCACCAGCCCGCCGACCCATACGTCGCTCCAGGCCAGTTCTACGTCGGGCAGCACCTTGAAGACGGTGGCGAACAGAATGCTGATGACGCCCAGGGAGACGATCACGTTCACGGCCTCCCAGAGGACCGCTCCGCCGGGAAAGGTCTCTCCCATATAGGTATGCAGGGCCGCCAGGCCTGCACTCACCAGCAGCGAGGTGAGCATCAGAAATCCGACTCCGACCACCAGGCCGAACGAGATCAGGCGGTCGATCACCAGCGATTGAAGGAAGCTGCTACTGGCCTTGGGCTTCACCCGCCAGATGGCGTTGAGCGCGGTCTGCAGCTCCAGAAACGCGCCGGTCGCCCCCAGGAAGAAGGTGATGATCCCGATGATAGTCGCGGGCACGCTGGACGACGGCTTCGCAGCGCCCTCCAGCATGGCCTGCACTGCTACGGCCCCATCATGCCCAACCAACTCGTCGATCTGGCCGACGATCTCACCCCGCACTGCCTCCGCGCCGAAGACCAGGCCCGCGATCGCCATGGCCACCACGAGAATGGGAGCCAGCGAGAACAGGGTGTAGTAGGATAGCGCGGCGCCCAGGTGGGGAACGTTGTCGTTCCACCACCCGGCAACCGCACGCTTGAGGACGGCCCACAATCCGCGCAGCGTCATGGCGAGAGGATACTGTTTGCGAAGGCTATTGGCTATGGGCCATGGGCTGCGACGGGGACCGTGCGACGCTAGTCTTCCCTGTGACAGTCCTCACGTCAGAACAGCGGGGCACGTGCGAGATTCGGCCAGACCCCTTTCCTGGAGATAGCATGGCTCGCAAGCAGAAGAATCTGGCCAAGACAGCCGCTGCGTTAGCAGCGACAGCGTTGCTTGAGAAGGCAATTCAGAAGGCCGCAGAAGATCCTCGGGTGCGACGCAAGGTAAAGGCCGTCGGCAAGGCTCTGAAGAAAAAGGCCAAGGTGGCCGGCAAGAAGATCTCCAAAGCTATCAAGAAGCGGGCGTCGTCTCGTCGAGGCTTGCGTGCGAGATCGGCACGCCGGTAGACTCGTGACACGATGACAAGACGCTCAAGGCTGCTCCTCGCCGCACTCCTGGTCGGTGCCGGCGCCGCTGCGTTTGCCACCCAAACCTCTCGCCGACGGCCGGTGTCCAGCCGGACGGTGACCGATGCGCTCCTCGGAAGCGCTGGAGGGGCAGGCGAGGGGTGGCTTACGCACGGCAGAGATTGGAGCAATCAGCGCTACGCCCCGGTGGCAGAAATCGACCACCACACCGTGCCCCGCCTGGAGAAGCTCTGGCAGCACAAGCTCCGCTTGTTGCCCACCGGCTCGGGCGGCCGGATGGAGAGCACGCCGGTAGTTGTCGACCATCTGCTCATCTACACCGATGCGGACAACTCCGTGATCGCGGTGGACACGCGGACCGGCCGGGAATACTGGCGCTACCACCCCAAGCTCGGCCCCATGGCACTCTGCTGTGGGGTGGTGAATCGCGGAGTGGCCATCTACGGGGACGGCGTGTACCTCGCTACCACTGACGCCCGCGTGGTCGCACTGGACCGGCGCGATGGATCCGTGAAGTGGGAAGTGAAGGCGGCAGACCCCGCCAAGGGATATTCGTTTACGATGGCGCCGCTGGCCGCCGACGGGAAAATCATCGTGGGCGCCAGCGGTGGCGAGTTCGGAATACGCGGATTCGTAGACGCATACGATCCGGGAACCGGCAAGCGGATCTGGCGCTTCTGGACGGTCCCCTCGCCTGAGGAGGGAGGTTGGTACGGACGCTGGAGTCAGACGACGCCCGACGGGGAGCGACTCCCCCGCAACATCGCCCAGGAAAAGCGCGACAGCGCCCGCTACGTCGACGCCTGGAGCCGGGGGGGAGCATCGGTTTGGGCCACTCCCGCATATGACCCCGAGCTCGGTGTTCTCATTGTGGGAACGGGAAACCCGTCCGGGGTAGAAGGAGTTCTACCGCCGGGCGACAACCTGTACAGCACTTCGCTGATCGCGATCGACATCGCCACCGGCAGGATGAAGTGGTATTACCAGATGGTACCGCACAACCTCTGGGATTACGATGCCTCGAGTCCCCCGGTGCTCTTTGACGTTGTGGCCGGAGACAGCACCGTCCCGGCCGTAGGTCAAGCCGGCAAGACAGGCTGGGTCTACTTCCTCGACCGTCGCACGGGCAAGCCAATCCGGCGCAGCGACGCCTTTGTCCCGCAGAAGAACGTATTCCCTACCCCCACGAGGGCGGGCACCCTGGCCTCGCCGGGCGACCGAGGTGGTAACAACTGGCCGCCGCTCGCCTACTCCCGCGCCACTGGTCTCCTCTACGTGCTGGGGAGCCACGTCCCAATGCTCTTTGTGCTCGACCCTGCGCAGAAAGAAGGGGAGGCCTTCACCAACACGGTGTTCAAGACGATCCCCGGGCAGGAGACATTCGGGACCGTCACAGCCATAGACGTGAACACCGGAAAGATCCGTTGGCAGCGAAAGACTCCCCGCCACCTGAGGTACAGCGGCGCTCTGGCCACTGAGGGGGGCCTGGTCTTCTTCGGCGACGCCGAGGGCTGGCTCAATGCACTCGATGCCGAAACCGGAGCCACGCTTTGGCGTCAGCAGGTGGACGATGCCTACCTGGGGCCACCGATCACGTTTCTGGTGGACGGGCACCAGCGCATCGCGGTCACGACAGAGCGCGGCCTTACTGTGTTCGGGTTACCTAAAAAGCCGCTTCGATAGGTCGGCTACTCAGAGTTCGCCAACCGATTTGGTGCCGCCCCGCTCGCGTCGTTGATCCAGACGGTCTTGATATTCACAAATTCCCGCATGCCGTAGACACCGAGCTCCCTGCCATAGCCCGACTGCTTGACCCCGCCGAAAGGAAGCCTCGGGTCGGATGCCACCATGCCGTTGATGAACACCATGCCGGCCTCGAGATCGCCAATGAAGCGGTCCCGCTCCCTCTCGTCAGTGGTCCAGGCGCTGGATCCCAGGCCGAACGGTGAATCGTTGGCAATCTGGATCGCTTCATCGATGTCGCGGGCGCGGAAGAGCAGCGCGATCGGGCCGAAGACCTCCTCGCGATAGGCCGGAGAATCCGGACTGATGTTGGTCAGTACCCCCGGAGCGAAGTAGTACCCTGGCCGGTCGAGCGGATGGCCACCAGTGAGCAGCCGAGCTCCGGCTCGAACCGATCGCTCCACTTGATCGGTCAGTGTCCTGACCTGGGCCTCGTTTGCCAGCGGTCCGACGTCGGTGGCGGGATCCATCGGGTCGCCCACCACAAGCGCGCGCATTCCCGCCACAAGCCGGCGCTCGAACTCGTCCGCGATGGCGCCCACCACGATAAAGCGCTTGGCCGCGATGCAGGACTGCCCGTTGTTGATGGCCCGGGCCTTAACGGCTGTGCGGGACGCCGCCTCGAGATCGGCACTGGGCATCACGATGAACGGGTCACTTCCGCCCAGCTCAAGCACCGACTTCTTGATCTGTTTTCCGGCCGTGCCCGCGACGGCGCCTCCCGCACCGGTGCTCCCGGTAAGTGTCACCGCCATCACCCGTGGATCCTCGATGACCTGGCGGACATGCTCCGTCTCGATGAGCAGCGTCTGGAAACACCCCTCGGGAAAGCCGGCCCGCTGGAAGATCTCCTCGATGGCCAGTGCGCACTGCGGTACGTTGGACGCGTGCTTGAGCAGGGCGACGTTGCCGGCCGCCAGAGCGGGGGCCGCGAAGCGGAAGACTTGCCAGAAGGGGAAGTTCCACGGCATCACCGCCAGAATCGGCCCGATCGGCTGGTACGCGACGTAGCTCCGGGTAGCATTGGTCCGGACCACATCATCCGCCAGGAAGCGCTCCGCGTTCTCGGCATAGTAGCGACAGCCCCAGGCGCACTTTTCCGCCTCCTCGACGGCGGCCTTCATGGTCTTGCCCATCTCAAGCACCATGAGTTTGCCGAACTTCTCTTTCTCTGCCTCGAGGATCTCGGCGGCTTTGAGAAGCAGTCGGGCGCGTTCCGCCACCGGGGTGCGGCGATATCGGCGGTAGGTATCGACGGAGCGTCGGATGCGCGCCTCGAGCTCGGCTGCCGAGATGGGTGTGAAGGCGCGCACCATCTGGCCGGTGGCCGGATTGACGCTGGCGATGGGGGGATGAATGGTAACGGTGGTCATGACGCGATACGCCTTTCGTTATGCCCTGCTATAATCCCTGCACCATGAGCGCGATCCGAACGTTGCTCCATAGAAGTATCGACTATGCGGGTCTCTTTCCACCGGCCGAGCTGGACATGGGAGCCGCGCTGGAAAACTATATCCGGTACATTGGCGAGTCCTCGTCCTGGGCCTTGGGACGTTTCATTGTTCCGGTGAGCAGGCTGTCCGAGCTCGAGGATGGGCTGGGCCGGTTTCCGCAGCTTCCGGCTAACGGTCCTTGGCGCTTTGCGGCGCTCCTGGGAACCGATCTGGCTGCCGACCTGGAGTTAATCGACGGCTTTAATCGGCGCGGAGCCACGAGAGCTCCCATCGACACCGTGGAGGTGAAAGCTACCTCCGAGAACGCCGTCGGGGAGATCATTCGCCTCGTCCCAGACAGTCTTCAGGCCTACATCGAAGTTCCTATCGACCGGGATCCGAGTCACCTTGTCGCCGCGATCGGACGTGGTGGACGCCGGGCCAAGGTGCGAACCGGCGGTGTGACCCGGGAGGCTTTCCCGCATACGGAGGATCTGGTCCGCTTTCTTCGAGCAACGGTGCAGTTCGCTGTGCCTTTTAAGGCAACTGCAGGGCTCCACCACCCGCTCCGGGCCACATACCGGCTGACCTATGCGGAAGACGCTCCCAGCGGTACCATGTTCGGATTCCTGAATCTCCTGCTCGCGAGTGCGTTTCTCCGATCCGGAATGGAAGAGGTCGAGGTAGTCCAACTGTTGGAGGAAGATCATCCCGAGGCTTTTCAGGCTGATGCATCAGGGTTCAGCTGGCGCAACCGGCGCCTGGAGCTGAAGTCTCTGAGCGACGCCAGACGGCACGGCATGATCTCGTTCGGCTCCTGTTCATTTACCGAGCCGATCGCAGACCTCGAATCGCTGCAGCTCCTCGCCCCCGGCGTTCCACAACCGTGAACGAAACCCACGATCCAGCGCGCACCTCCTGGGTGGATTCTGCCCAGGGTCACTCCGATTTCCCGATTCAGAACCTTCCCTACGGCGTATTCCGTAGAACCGGAGCGAAAGGTTCACCCAACGTTGGAGTGGCGATCGGAGATCAGATCCTCGACCTCGCCGCCGCCAGCGAGGTTGCCGCGTTTACGGGGCTGGCGGCCGAGGCCGCGCGGGCCGGCGCGGCGGCGTCGCTCAACCCGCTCATGGCATTGGGCCTCGATCACTGGGCGGCACTCAGGCTTCAGATCAGCGGACTCCTTGTCTCTGACGCACCGGCGTCTCGCGCCAACCGACGGCTGGTGGAGCGCATTCTGGTTCCGATGGCTGAGGCTGAGCTGCTACTCCCAGCGCAAATCGGCGACTACACCGACTTTTACGCCTCGGTGCATCACGCCACCAACGTGGGCAGCATGTTCCGCCCCGACAACCCGCTCCTCCCCAACTACAAATGGGTACCCATCGGGTATCACGGGCGAGCCTCCTCGATCGTCCCGAGCGGGACCGGGGTACGTCGCCCCCACGGCCAGCTCAAGGACCCCAACACCGAAGCCCCGGTCTATGCTCCGAGCCGGGCTCTGGACTATGAGATGGAGGTCGGCTGCTTTGTGGGGCCGGGGAACGCGCTAGGAGAGCCCGTCCCGATCCGGGACGCCGAGAAGCATCTCTTTGGCTTGTGTCTGGTGAACGATTGGTCGGCCCGGGACATCCAGACCTGGGAGTATCAGCCGCTCGGGCCGTTCCTGTCCAAGAACTTTGCCACGACGATTTCCCCCTGGGTGGTCACGCTCGAGGCGCTGGAGCCTTTCCGGGTTCCCGCGTTCGAGCGACCGGACGGCGATCCCGACCCGCTTCCGTACCTGGCCTTTGCCGAGAATAGCAGCCGCGGGGGAGTGGATGTGCTACTCGAGGTCTCGCTGAGCACCGCGCGCATGCGGGACAGAGACCTGCCTCCGCATCAGCTGAGCCGCAGCCGGATGGCGGATCTCTATTGGACCATCGCTCAGATGTTCACCCATCACGCCAGCAACGGCTGCAATCTTCAACCGGGCGATCTCTTTGCGAGCGGGACGATCTCGGGGCCGACCAAGGATTCCCGAGGCTGCCTGCTGGAGCTGACCATGCGGGGGAGCGAGCCGATCACCCTGCCAACAGGCGAAACCCGCAAATTTCTGGAGGATGGAGACGAGGTGATCATGCGGGGGTACTGCGAGCGCCCCGGCACCGCCCGAATCGGGTTCGGTGAGTGCCGGGGCGTTGTGATCGCCGCGTAGGTCTCAGCTACCGCTTTCGTCGTCCTCAGACTCGTCGGCCGGGGCCCCGTCCGACCCCCCTGAGGGGCCGACCATGACCTGGAGCTCGGCGGTTGCCGCAGGGCTCGCCAGATAGCCGACCGTGAACTTCGCCACGCTGGCCGGCGGCTGCGTCTCCGGGTCGGTCTGCTTCTTGAGGGCCCACACGTTCATCATGAAGTCAGCGTCGTCAACCGGCTTCTTGGTCCACTGCACCGGGAGTCAGGACCCCGCTGACTCCCGACTCCTGACTACTCTCAGCTCTTCTCCACGATCCGCGACAACAGCTGCTGTGCATATTCCTTGTCCCACTCCGCCAGATTCTCCCGCGCCGTCACCTCGGTCCGGGTCGTGTTCTCGCTCTCACGCTTGAGTTGGATCGTCACGTCCAGATCACCCTTCTTTCCCTTGAACTGTCTCTCGTCGCCACCGCTCTCCATATTGGCCTCGTCGAGGACGATCCCCTCTTCATTCATCACAGCCCGCGCGCGAGAGGCAACGTCGTCTACTGAGCCTTCTACCATCGACTCAGCGCCGCGGCTGGTGAGGTAGATACCCGCGCCCGCGCCCGCGGCGGCCGCGGCTGCCACACATCCCGCCGTAGGCAGGACGAGCGCCAGCATGAGGGCCCACTTGGCCCGGGCCATCGATATGAGAGCCATATTGTTACCTCCATCACTGAAAAGTCAGTCAGGTACGGCGGAGACAGCCTATTCTAGGACTCGCCTCCCCCTCCGTCCACTGCGTAGATCACCAAGCCGGCGTAATCCCCATCAATCACTTTCGCCCCGGCTGACCGGACGCCATTATCTTAGCACCAACCCCACAGAGGCTGCGTTCCGTGACCCCGTTCCTCAAGACCACGCAGATCGCCATAGACGGTGCCAGGACCCTGCCCCGCCGCTACTACGTTTCCCCGGAGATCTTCGCTGAGGAAAACGAGCGGATCTTCACCCGTCGATGGCTGTGCGTGGGGCGGGAAGACCGCCTTGCGGGGCCAGGGGACTACTTCGTTCAGCCGGTCGGTACCGAGAGCATCATCGTGCTGCGGGATCAGAGCGGCACCCTGCGGGCCTACTATAACGTTTGCCGGCACCGCGGAACCCGCCTCTGTGAGGAGCACACCGGCCGGTTTTCCGAGACTATTCAGTGTCCCTATCATGCCTGGACCTATGCCCTGGATGGGCGGCTGATCGGGGCACCCTCGGCGTCCGAGATCGAAGGCTTTGCCAAGGCGGACTATCCGTTGCATTCCGTGGGCATTCAGAGCTGGGAAGGATTTCTCTTCATTAATCTGGCGGAGGATCCCGAGCCGTTCGCTCAGGCCTACCAATCGCTCATCGGACGATTCGACCGGTTCAACATGTCGAATCTGGCGGTGGCCCGCACCATCGAATATGAGGTCAAGGCCAACTGGAAGCTGCTCTTCCAGAATTACTCCGAGTGCTATCACTGCGGTCCGGTCCACCCTCCCCTCGCCAAGCTCACTCCGCCCACCAGCGGGGAAAACGATCTGGTGAACGGCCCGGTGACCGGAGGGTTCATGGTGATCAACGAAGGCCACCAGAGCCTGACCATGAGCGGCCGGTCATGCGGCGTCATGGTAGGTGACCTGCCGGATGAAGACCTGAACCGGGTCTACTACTACGCCGTCTTTCCCAACATGCTGCTCAGCCTGCACCCTGACTACGTGATGTTCCACACCCTGTGGCCCGAGGCGCCGGAGCGCACCAGGATCTTCTGCTCCTGGCTGTTTCACCCCGACACCTTGAACAATCCCGCTCACGACCCGGAGGACGGGATCGCGTTCTGGGACATGACCAACCGGCAGGACTGGCACATCTGCGAGCAGAGCCAGCTCGGGGTTCAGTCCCGGGCCTACCAGCCGGGGCCCTACTCCAAGCGGGAGAGTCTTTCGGTTCAGTTTGATCGGGAGGTGCTGAAGGCGTTAGGGCATGGAAGCGCGAAGGCGTAGCTTTTCACTTTTCACTCTTCACGCTTTTCTCCATCTCCTCTATTACCCCCGCATAGAGCTTGAGCCCGAAGCCCAGGTTCTCGATCGATACCCTCTCGTCGTTGCCGTGAACGCCACGACGGGCCTCCTCCACGTCCACCAGAAACGGATCCACACCGTAACAGATCAGGCCGGCCCCGGCGTAGTAAGGACGATCGGTGGCACCGGTGCTGATAGTGGTCGCCAACGGAACTCCGGGCAGTAGACGGGCAGCCGTGTGTTGAATGGCTCGAGACATCTCAGTGTCCAGGGGTGCGGAGAAGCGCGGCGCCATGTCGCCGATCATCGTCAGCGTGATGCCGGTATCACCGATCACCCGCAGCAGCTCTCGCTTGAAGGCCAGCGTGTCCTGGTCCGGCAGCAGACGGATATCGAGCTCCGCGGAGGCCTGGGACGGTATGGTGTTGGTCTTGTCCGATCCCACCAGGACGGTGGGGGAAATAGTGTTCCGCAGCAGAGCATTGCGCTCGGGCTCGCTGAGAAGCCAGGCTCGTCCTCGGGCCGACTTGAGGGCAGCCGCGGCGTCGGCGAGCCAGCGGCGGTGTTCACCCGTTTCGGCCTGGGCCTGCGCCTTGAAGTAGCGGTCCACGGCAGGGGTCACCCGTGCCGGAGTCTCCCAGGCTCCAATGCGGGTCAGTATCCGCGCCAGGCGGGGTACCGGATTGTCCGGCGTGGGTCTCGAGCCGTGCGAGCCCTTGCCCCTCACCACGAGTTTGTGCCAATAGACCTGCTTCTCTCCGACATTCATCCCGTACCAGCGCACTTTGCCGTTCTCGACCCGGCTTCCACCGCTTTCGGTGAGGAGGTACTCCACGTCGCTGATGAGGTCGGGGTGCCGATCAATGAAAGCACGACTGCCCAGGCCGTCGGTTTCCTCGTCCGCGTTGGCGATGTATACCAGGTCGCGCTTGAGCGGGATGCCCGCCCGCTTGATGGCGATGAACGTCATCAGCTGGATGATGCCGTGGCCCTTCATGTCCAGGGCGCCGCGCCCCCAGACGTGTCCGTCCTTGATCAGCCCCGCGAACGGATCGACCGACCAGAACTCCCGAGAGGCCGGCACCACGTCCATGTGGTGGACCAGTGCAATGGCCTTGCCCGGACCGGTGCCCTTCAACCGCGCGTAAAAGTTGGCCCGGCCGCCTCCCAGCTCGACGGTATCGAGGATCTGTCCCTCGATCCCTTCCTTGGCCAGCACCTGCTTGAGCCACCGGGCGGTGGCGAGCTCGTTGCCGGGCGGATTGCTGGTATTGATTCGCAGATATTCGGAGAGCCGCTGCGCGGTCTCGTCGCGAAGCCGGTCCTCGTCAAGGGCAGGTGCCTGCGCCGCAGCAGTTACGGACAGCACGCACAGAAATACGGCTGAGCCCGCGAGCCGGAGGATAAGCTGGATCATCGATTCTCCACGAGCATGCGGGCGGCCAGCTCCTTGACCAGCTTGGCGCTGACGGCCGCAGTGACACCGGTCCGATCGGCGGCCGGATTGAACTCCACGAAATCGGCACCGACCACCGGTGCCGTAAGCGACTGCACTATGGCGAGCGCCTGGCGGACCGAGAAGCCACCCGCCTCACGGTGGGAGATACCCGGCGCCAGCCCGGGCTCGATGACGTCGAGGTCGAACGACACATAGAGCGGCGTGTCGAACTCGAGCTTCGTTCCGTCGCGCCAGTCCTTCATTTCGATCACTTTCACTCCGAAGCGCCTGGCCTGCTCCCGCTGGTGCCCATTCATCGTGCGGATACCCACCTGGACCAGCTGATCGGTCAAGCCTTCCTCCATGATCCGGGCGAATGGGCAGGCGTGTGAATACCGGTCGCCCTCGAACTCATCCCAGAGATCTCCGTGAGCATCGAAGTGGAGGATGCTCAGCCGTGGATGGAACGGCCGAAATCCCCGCAGGATGGGATAGGTTATCGAGTGATCGCCGCCGAGCAGCAGAGGTCGCCGTCCGGACTCAGCGATTCTCTTGACCGCCGCCTCGATGAAGAGCCGAACCTGCTCGGGGTCCTCGTCCGGAGCCGGCGCCAGGTCGCCCTCATCATCCAGCGCGGCGGCGCTGAGGTCCAAGCCGAGTTCGGTCCAAGGATTTCCTGCCTCGGACCAGAGCGCCTCCCGAATGATAGGGGGAGCTCCGGCGGGGCCCCGCAAATACGAGGAGCTGCCATCGTAGCAGACGCCGAGCAGCGCTACCCTGGGGGAAGTGACCGGCTGGGGACTCACTCAGCCACAGTTCCAAGATGGGTCTGGCGCTCGAGCCGGGTGAACCCTGCCGATGCCTCGGGTTCAGGTGCCAGAAACGATACCAGGATGCCGGCGATGAACGAAAGCGGCAGGGTGACGAGGGCCGGATTCTTGAGCGGGAACCAGGCGCTCCCTTCGCCCAGGATATCCACCTGAATGGTGGGCGACAGATAGATCAACGCCAGGGTGCCGAGCGTCCCGGTGGCCATGCTGGTGACCGCCCCGGCGGTGGTGTAGCGCCGCCAGAAGATGGCGAGCACCAGGGCAGGAAAGTTGGCACTCGCCGCGATGGCGAACGCCAGCGACACCATGAAGGCCACGTTCTGCCCCTTGAACGTGATGCCCAGTCCCACCGCCACGATGCCCAGCGCCAGGGTAGCCAGGCGTGCAACCCGGAGCTGCTCCCGTGCATCCGCGCGTCCCTTCCGGACGACGCTGACCCAGAGGTCGTGCGACAGAGCCGCGGCACCGGAGAGCGTCAGGCCGGCCACCACAGCCAGGATGGTCGCGAACGCCACCGCGGCAATGAAGCCGAGAAACGGAGTTCCTCCCAGCAGCTCGGCGAGGAGCGGAGCGGCCATGTTACCACCCTTGTCCACGGCCGTGATCGTCTCCGGGCCTATCAGTACCATCGCTCCGAAGCCCAGGATGAAGGTCAGCAGATAGAAGAGCCCGATGAGACCGGTGGCGATAAAGACCGAGGTCCGGGCCGCCCGGGCATCCGGCACGGTGTAGAACCGCATCAGGATATGGGGCAGTCCCGCGGTGCCGAACATCAGCGCTATACCAAGCGAGACCGCGTCGAGCGGGTTCGACACCAGCTTTCCCGGAGCCAGCACTCCGTCGCCGTAGCGCTCGGCCGCGGCGGCAAACAGGGCGGCGGGACTCATGTGGAATCGGAGCAGCACCAATAGCGCCAACAGCAGGGCGCCGCTCATGAGCAGGACCGCTTTGACGATCTGTACCCAGGTGGTCGCGATCATTCCGCCGAAGAGCACGTACCCGATCATGACGATTCCGACCAGGATGATGGCATGCTCATAACTGAAGCCGAACATGAGCCGGATCAACCCGCCGGCGCCAACCATCTGTGCGATAAGGTAAAGGGTGACCGTCGCCAGCGTGCCCAGCGCGGCCGCGATCCGCACCGGTGTCTGGCGCATCCGCATGGCCACCACGTCGGCGAAGGTGTACCGGCCCAGGTTCCGCAGTGGCTCGGCAATCAAAAAGAGAACCACCGGCCACCCGACCAGCCAACCGGTCGAGTAGATCAGTCCATCGAATCCGGTGGTGGAGACCAGCCCCGCGATTCCGAGGAAGGACGCCGCGCTCATGTAGTCGCCCGCCAGGGCAAAGCCGTTCTGCCCGGCGCTGATCGTTCGGCCCGCAGCGTAGAAATGTTCCGTCGTCCGGGTCCGCTTGGCTGCCCAGAAGGTGATGGCGAGTGTGATGCTGATGAATACGAAGAAGAACGCCATGGCCACGGCGTTGGGGTGCCCGATGGCTGTCTCGGCTGCGGTCTGCGTCATCGGCCCGGCTCCATCAGGGCTTGAACCTGCGGGTCGTAGACGGTGTTGGCCCACCGGACGTAGATCCAGGTAAGCATCCAGGAGGCCACGATCACGAGCGCGCCCAGCAGGATCCCCAGACTGAGTCCAGGCATCAGCTGCACAGCCAGGATCGGGCGCCCGAACGCCACCAGGGCGATGAACCCGAAGTAGAGCAGGACCGTAGCGCCCGTCAGGGTCAGGGCCATCCGCCAGCGAGCCCGGTCGAGGTCAGCTAACCGGGAGTCAACCGTCGGCATGTTATCTCACATCCTGTAGTTCTTGGGAGGACCTGCCAGCTCCAGTGCGGCCCGGTCGAGTCGAAACGGCTGAATGTTGCGCTCGGTGCTGCCGTCGATGGCCAGTTCGGACAGGATTCGGCCGATCAAAGAGGCGAACTTGAACCCGTGCCCACCGCCTATGGCTACAACCACGTTTGGAAATCCCGGAAGCGCGTCAAGCACGAAGTCGCGATCTGGTGTGAGCGTGTACAGACAACTCTTGGTGTAGATGATGGGTCCGAGAGCGCTGGGGATGTACCGCGCCAGAAAGTCCTGCACCCGCCCGAGCGCGGCCTGATCCGGCTCGAAGGTTCGCGTGTCGGCGGTGACCTCCCTTCCCCCCGCATGTTGCCCTACCTTGGGCCCCTGCTCACCCAAGATGGGTAAACCGTAGAAACAGGGCTCGTCCATCCAGATCCAGATCGGGAAATGTCCGGGCTGGAAGTCCGCGGGGCGCGAGGTGGCGAAATAGGTCACCTGCTCCTGGGTTACCCTCAGCGGGAGCTGCACTCCGAACGGGGCCAGTGCCCGGTTGGACCAGGAGCCGGCGGCGATCACCAGCCGCCGGCAGCGGTACCGCTCTCCGCCCGCTTCGATCTCGATCTCGCCCCCGAGCGGCCGGATCGCTTCCACCGACGCCCGCTCCCGCAGGGTGGCGCCGAGCTCCTGAGCCACCCGCTGATGGGCGGCATTGCCCCGGGCCGCCATCGCGATCCCGCTCTCGGGCTGGAAGAGTCCGTGAATGCCGTCAGTGAGCCGAAAGGGTGGCCAGCGGCGCATGATCTCCTTCGCGTCCAGCGTCTCATAGCTCACTCCTGCCGCATCCATGCTTCCCGAGTAGTCCGTCAGCGGGATAGCGCTGACCCGGGGACCCAAATCGAGTCCGCCGGTCTTGAGCACGATGTGCTCACCTGAATCCTTTTCCAGCTGGGCCCAGGCGCGAAACGCATGCTTGGCTAGCTCGACATAGGCGGGGGTGTGATACGAGAGGCGAATAATGCGGGAGTGGTCCTGCGACTCTCCCCGGATATGCCCCAACTCGAACTGCTCCAGCCCGAGCACCTCTGCCCCGGCCCGCTTAGAGAGCCAGTACGCAGCGGCGCTGCCGAAGCCGCCCAACCCGAGAACGATGTACTCGTAGTCTTTCTTCATTGCCCCCCATCAGCCTTCGCCGCCTTCCGGGCCATAGAAAAACACCCAGACCGCCAGGTCGTCGGTGAACTCCTCGAAGCGGTGCGGCACGTGGGCGGGAACAAAGAGGACGTCACCCTCACCGAACCGATGCCGGTCGCTGCCGTTCCGGAAATAACCTGACCCCTGCGCCACCACATAGACCTCGTCCCGGGTGTGTGGCGTCTGGGGATCGTCCCCCCGCGGGGCATAGAGCTCGACCGCCAGAGTACCGTGCTGGAAGAGCTCGATGAACCGCTCGCCCGCTGGAGTGGGTAGTCGGGTCAGGCCTTGGCTGAGAGTGAGATGGTATTTGGGCACCGATGGGCGAATCAGGACTTTGCGCGGCGGCGCATGTCGCGCAGGATCTCGCGGGCAGCGTTGTAACCGCAGGCTCCCATGACCCCGCCGCCCGGGTGGGTCGCTGCGCCGCACAGGTACAGCCCGCGGATCGGCGTGCGGTAGTCGGCATAGCCCGGCACCGGGCGCATGAATGAGAGGCTGCTCAGCGACATGGATCCCTGCATGATATTGCCGCCGGTGAGGCCGAAGCGCTTTTCGAGGTCGGTCGGCGCCAGCACCTGCCGGCCGATTACCGAGCGCCGGAAGTTCGGGGCATACTCGTTCATCAGGTCGAAACAGCGCTCCGCGTATTTCTCTTTCTCTTCCTGGAGCGAAAGGCCCGGCGCCAGCTTGTAAGGGAAGTATTGGGTGAACATCGACATCACGTGATGACCCGGCGGCGCCACGGTGTCGTCCAGAACCGACGGAATGGTGGCTTCGATAATTGGAAGTTCGGAGGGGCAGCCGTACTTGGCGTTGTCGTAGGCCCGCTCGATGTAGTCCATGGTGGGCGAGATGTGAATCGTGCCCCGATGCTGCAGGCCAGCGGTGGTACCGGGGATCGCCTTGAAATCGGGCAGCTCACTGAGCGAAATATTGATCTTGAGGCTGGCGCTGCTGTAGTCGATGTGGCGCACCGCCTCCACGAAGTCGCCCGGCAGATCCTTCCCGCCGAGCAGCTTCAGGAACGTCACCTGGGCGTCCGCTCCGCTGGCCACTCGGCGGGCGGAAATCTCGGTGCCATCCTTGAGCACTACTCCGGTTGCCGTACCGTTCTTCACCAGGATGCGGCTCACCTCCGAGCTGGTGCGGATCTCAGCCCCGGCTTCGAGGGCGGCAGAGGCGATCGCGTTGCTGATCCCGCCCATCCCGCCTCGGACGTAGCCCCACACGCCGCGGATGCCGTCACACTCCCCCATGACATGATGAAAGAGCACGTAAGCCGTCCCCGGCATCGAAGGCGACGCCATTGCGCCGATGATGGCGTCGGTCGCCAGGGTGACCTTCAGCTGCTCCGACTCGAACCAGCGATCGAGTATGGGTGTGGCCGCACCGGTGAGAATCTCGATTGCCTTCTGGCCGTCGGTGCCGAGCTTGGCGAATCCGAGGCCGAGCTTGGCCAGCTGAAGCAGGTTCCTGGGGTTGAACGACCAGGGGTTGGGCGGAGTCTGGATGAGCGTGGGCTCGATGAAGGCGGCCACCCGCCCCAGCATCGCCTCGTATTTCGGCAGCGCCTCCGCATCCTTGGCGGAGAATTTGGAGATTTCCCGGTGGGTCATGGCCTTGTTGGGGCCCAACATGAGCGACCGGCCATCCGGGAAGGGGGTAAACGAGGACGGATTCCGGGGCAACATCTTGAAGCCATGCCGCTTGAGATCCAGGTCCCGGATGATCTCGGGCCGGAGCAGGCTGTTGACGTATGCTGCCGTGGATACCTTGTAGCCCGGCCACAGCTCCTCGGTGACGCAGGCACCGCCGAGGAGATCCCGACGCTCCAGGACCAGGACTTTGACCCCGGCACGGGCCAGGTAGGCGGCGGTGACCAGACCATTGTGGCCACCGCCGATGACGATGAGATCGTACGTTGTGGACATTTTCCCCGGCGTGGCTACCTCGTGAACTGAATCTCCGTCCTCGCGTAAATAAAGCGCCCATTGTACCCAAATGGCGAGGCGGCCGCCCACGGGAACGTGCCGAAATTGTTGTTGAAATCCTTCGCCGGGGTTCCATCGCCGATGTCCACCAGGGAGCTGGGCTGGTCGGGATAGGTATCGAACAAATTTCTGACACCGAGGGAGAGCTTCATGAAGGCGAAGCGATACCCCAGCTCGGCGTCGAACAGGCTCTTGGCCCCGTAATTGTCGCGGCACAGGTCGCAAAAGCCCGGCTGGGCCGAAGAGAATGCGCCGTAGTATGAATACCGACCCAGAGCGGTGATCCGGCCGACCGAGTAATTGGCTTGCAGCGTGACGCGCCAGTCTGGCCGCTCATCCTCGATGCCGATGGCGGTCACCGAGTCCAACAAACCCGGTTCAGTGGATCCGGCGTCTATCAGCACCTGGGGCAAGGGATCGACTCGCATGATCTCGTTCTGGGTAAAGTTGACAGCGGCATTGAGGTCGAGGATTCCGCTGCCCACCTCCGGCAGCCGCAGGTTGGCCGTGAGATCCACGCCCTGGGTTCGGGTGTCGAGTCCGTTGGTGAAGTACTGTACGCCCTGGAGTGTGGTGAATCCCGCATCGGCGAGAAGCTGGAGAGTGGCGGCATCGTCAAACGTGGCGCCGAGCAGGACCCGGTCGTCGATGCGAATATGAAAGTAGTCCGCGGTCAGCGTGAGATTCTCGGTGGGACTCAGCGCCAGGCCCCCGCTGAAGTTGACCGCAGTTTCGTCCTTGAGCGGCTGTGCCCCCAGCGCTACCGACGCAGGATGGTCGGCAGGGAAAATGCCGAAGTCGATGAACTCCCCGGCGATGACGTTGGTGGTCACCTTGCCGAAGGCGACCTGACTCAGTCCCGGCGCCCGGAACCCGGTGCCGATTGCCGCCCGAAGGGTGAGCCGGCGGGAGGGCTGAAAACGGACCGCCGCTTTCCCGGTCAAGCGCTCACCGAAGTCGCTGTAGGTCTCGAAGCGGCCGGCGATATTGGCCAGGACCTTGGCGCCCAGGTTGGTCTCGGCATCGGCGTATACACCGAAGTTGGTGCGGTCCCGCTCGGTGGCATCGCTAGGCGTGAACCCGGGAAAGACCGACGATCCGGCGGGCGCAACGTCCGCGCTGTCCTGATCGAGATGGAATCCATTGACGTACGAGGCGAGCTCGCCGGCCCGGATGGCGTAGTTCTCCCGCCGGAACGCGGCACCGAAGGCCAGGTTTACCGGTGCCGGAAGGCCCAGCTCGACCGCCTTGGCCACATTGAGTCCGGACACAAACTCCTCCCGTAACACCCGGCCGGCGAAGAACGAGGTCTTATTGGGGATACCGGGGTCGTCCGCGGTGCCGAGGATTCGGTCCGGTCCAGGAGCGCAGGCAACGTCGAGGCAGGGACCGAGGGATGCGTTGTTCGTGTTGTTGATATTGTAGTCGAAATCGTTATGCCCGAACTCGGCCCCGAGGTCGTAGTTCCAACCCGACATGACCCCGCGGACCCCGCCCGCGGCAGAGTAATCGCCCGCTTTTCCGTTGATCTCGGGCAGGAAGCCCAGCGGATGAATCTCCTGCCAGTTGCGCGCGCTGTCGAAATATCGCCGATAGCCATTGCCGGTGCCGTCTCGATGGCTGTAACCACCGAAGGCGTAGAGCTCGGTAGTCCCCGCATCGTTCATCGGCAGGCGGAAGTTGGCGAAGGCGAGCCCGTCCTGTTCCACGCCATCGCCCCAGTGATGATTTGGCTGGGGCACCGGGTTCCGCTTCTCGATCACCTGACCGTTGGCGTCGACCGAATCGGCGAGCCCGGTACCGGCGACTTCGAATGGATCGGCCCAGGCCCGGTTGGTTGCGTTTCGGTCACGGTACTCACCGAACAGACCGAGTGAGCCTCGTCCCACCCTGAACCCCCAGCCACCGTTCACGTTGATCGTGGTTCCGTCGCCGGCGTAGTCGCCGGTCGTGTAGCCACCGACATCGCCATTGAGGAAGGGACTGAACTCCCCGTCCTTGATTACCAGGTTGACCACCCCGGCAATGGCGTCCGACCCGTACTGGGCGGAGGCGCCGTCGCGCAGGACCTCGATCCGGTCCACCGCGCTGGCCGGAAGCGCGTTCAGGTCGACGCCGCTGGACCCGGCGCCCATCCCATAGGTGAAGTTGTTCACCAGCGCCGTCTGGTGACGGCGCCAGCCGTTCACCAGGACCAGCGTGTGGTCGGGGCTCAGTCCGCGCAAGGTGAAGGGACGCACGATATCGCCGGCGTCGGTAACGCTCTGGCGGGGAAAGTTGATCGAGGGAGCCACCGATTGAAGAATCGCCGCGGTCTCCATGGTGCCCTGCTGCTGCAGCACCTCCGCGGGGAACACGTCGACCGGTACCGCCAGCTCCTCGGAGGCGGTGTGACGGGCCCTGGAGCCGATCACGACATCGATCGGGGCCAGCTGTACCGTGCTTCGCGCCAGGGTGAAGTCCTGCCGAGTCTCGCCGGTGGAAACCACGGTCACCGACGCACTGCCAGCCTGAAAGCCGATGAGCCGGGCTCGCAGTACCCGGGTTCCAGCAGGCACACCGCGGATCTCATACTGACCCTGATTGCCGGTCGTAGTCCTGAGGCCGGTGCCTTCCACGGTGATGGACGCACTGGGCAGCGGCGACCCGGTGCTGTCGGACACGGTGCCCCGCAGCGTTCCATCCTGCGCCAGCAGCGGTGTCGCGCTGAAGCCGATTACGAGGGCGTAAGCCATCGTGCGAACGATGTGTCGTATCACAGGTCCTCCACGTGACGCGGGTGGCCGGCCGGCAGAAGAGCCGGTGCGCGTAGGAAACTCGATGAGGAGCGCAAATGCGGCGCGGTGTTTCGGATAGCTACTTAAATACGGTCACCCGAGGGGAGCGTCAAGCCGCGTACTCTTTGACAACCGGCCACGACCTTTGCACATTGGCGGGACGTCCCCGCCCCCCCATCGAAAGATCAAGACAGCGTTCCACGGCAGTCCTCGCTCGAAGGAGAAGGCTATATGAGCGTTGGCATTCGTTTGGTCAGGAGCGTCAGTGTGTTGTGTGCCGCGTTACTGGGTGGCGCCAGCCAGGTCGGCCAGGCTCAGCAGGGCGCGATAACCGGAGCGGTCACCGACGCCGCGACGGGGGAGCCGCTGGAGGCTGCTCGCGTCCTCCTGGTCGGTCCCAACCGCATCGAAGGCACCGGTCGCGACGGGCAGTATACCTTCCGCGGTGTTCCACCCGGCAGCTATCAGGTCCGGGTGCTGCGGGTCGGCTACCGGCCGGCGACAGACACCACCGCCGTCGCCCCAGCGCAAACTGCAAGCCTGAATTTTGCCCTGGCCCCGGCCCCCATCCAGCTCGATGAGATCGTTACGACCGCCACTGGCCAGCAGAGCAAACTCGAGATCGGCAACTCCATTTCCACTATCGATGCCTCGAAGGTGGCCGAGGAGGCGCCGATCACCGAGTTCGGGAGTCTGCTCACCGGCAGGGCGGCCGGTGTCCAGGTACTCAAGAGCAGCGGCGCCACCGGCACGGGCACCAAGATCCGAATCCGAGGCTCCAACAGCGTCTCGCTCTCCAACGAGCCGCTGTATTACATCGACGGCGTCCGCATGGATGCCACCTCTGACGGCTATGCGTACAACATTGGCGGTCAATCCACCTCCCGCATCAATGACCTCAACCCTGACGACATCGAGAACATCGAGATCGTGAAGGGTCCGTCCGCCGCCACACTCTACGGAATCCAGGCGGCCAATGGGGTAGTGCTGATTACCACCAGGAAGGGAGCTGCAGGCCGGGCCCGCTGGAACGCGTTCGTGGAGCAGGGAGTAGTTGAGGATCCCAATACCTATCGCACCAACTTCTTCGGCCGATCCGACGACCCTGATTTTGATCCGCTTACCGGTGATCCCTCTGGTTGCACGCTCCTGAGTGTCGCCCAGGCCGACTGTGTGCAGAGCCGGGTGGAGGCCTACAACCCGCTCAACGACGAAGTTCAGCGTCCGCTGAAGGGCGGACACCGGCAGCAATACGGTGTCAACGTGGCCGGCGGCAGCGAGGCTGCCACCTACTATGTCTCGGCTGAATACGAGGGCGAGGTGGGCGTCTACAAACTCCGCGGGCTCGACTTCGATTCGGTCAACGCCGCAACGCCCGGCGGGGTTCCCGCCGAGCAGCATCGGCCCAACCAGCTCGACAAGCTCTCGCTCAGGGCCAACGCGACAGCCAAGGTTGCGGCGAACGCCGACCTGCAGCTATCGCTCGGCTACCTCACCAGTAAGCTCAACCTGCCGGAAAACGACAACACCCTCAATTCAGTCATCGGCAGTGGTGACGGCAGCGGGGTGCCACAGGACATCAATCGTGGCTGGTTCCTGATCCCAGCCGAGATTTATTCGGAGCGCAACCGGCAGGGAATCGGCAGGTTTACCGGTGGGCTCACCGCGAACTGGCGGCCGCTGGGATGGCTCACTACGAGAGCTACATTCGGCTATGACGTGACCAATCGGCAGGACACCCAGTTCTGGCCCACAGGCCAGCTCAACCCGTTCGCGTACCCAACGCAGAACGAGGGTGAGCTCAACGTAACCCGGGCGCAGACATCGCAGCTTTCAGTGGATCTGCTCACCGCAGCCAGCTATCAGGTCTCGTCCGCCTGGAGTGGAAGAACAGCCGTCGGCGGTCAGTACTTTCGTAACCTCAACACCAACAGCTTTGCCCAGGGGCGCGGGCTCGCACGCGGCACCGAGGCCATCTTTGGGGCCGCGACGACCGACGCCTCGGACGATTACATCGAGAGCCGCTCCGCCGGTGGCTTCATCGACCAGCAGATGAGTTTCCGGAACCGGCTGTTCCTGACGGCTGGGCTCCGACTCGATGACAACAGCGCCTTCGGCAAGAACTTCGATACCAAGCCCCTGCCCAAGCTCAGCGCATCCTGGCTGGCGCTAGACGACCAGTCAGCGGGATTTCTCAACACCCTGCGTCTGCGCGCGGCTTACGGCCAATCCACCCAGCAGCCGGGGAGCATCGATGCACAGCGCTTCTACGCTCAGGCGGCGGTACGGAAGGACGTGACGTCCTCGAGCGGGGTAAGCCTTGCCAACCTGGGCAATGCCGACCTCAAGCCGGAGCTCTCGCAGGAGATCGAGACCGGCTTCGATGCCGGGCTGTTCAACAGCCGGGTGTCATTCGAGGCGACGTTTTTCTACAAACAGACTCGGGACGCACTGATCGAGCGGGAGATTGTGCCTTCGCTGGGAACCACTAGCACCCAGTTCTTTAACCTGGGCCAAGTCTCGAATAAGGGTATCGAGCTGCGGCTGGACACTCGTATCATCGACAACCCGGATTTTGCCTGGGATCTCACGCTCAGCGGTTCTTTTACCGACAACAACCTGGACGACCTGGGCGAAGGCGTCGAGCCCATCACCCTGGGCTTCATCCAGCGGCACGTGGAGGGCTTTCCGCTGGGAGGCATCTGGGACCGGCCGATTCTGTCCTTCAGCGATGCCAATGGCAACAACATCATCGAACCGGGCGAATATGTGGTCGGTGACGACCCTGTCTTCCGGGGGCCGGCGATCCCCACCCGGGAATTCGGGCTCAGGACCGGCCTCTCCTTCTTCCGCAATCTCTTTAGTGTGGCGGGGCTGTTCGATTACCGGGGCGGGCACTGGATAGAAAACGGCACCGATTCCTTCCGCTGCGGCGGGGGCATCGTCTACTGCCGTGCCCTCATCGACCCGACCGCGCCGCTCGAGGATCAGGCAAACGCTTCCGCCTACGCCTATGGCGATCCTAACGGCTTTACCGAGTGGGGGTTCTTCGAGCCGGCATGGTTCATCAAGCTGCGGGAGCTGTCATTTACCATAAACGCCCCGGATCACATCGCCCGCGCTATTGGCGCCGGACGTGCCAGCCTGACGCTCAGCGGCCGCAACCTGCTGACGATCGACGACTACAGCGGAATCGACCCCGAGGTCAACGGCTTCGGGCAGGGTCGAGAGGGCGGCAGCAACTTTGCGGCAACTGACTTCTTCTCGCAGCCTCAGGTGCGCTACTGGGTGGCGCGCGTGAACCTTGGCTTCTGACCGGGAGACGACAGCGATGCATTCACGAGCATTCACCCGCCGGTCCTTGGCCTGGGCAGCCCCGCTCTTCCTCGCCGGAGGGGCGGCCTGCGGGCTGCTGGACACGAACCAACCCAACATTGTCAACGTTGAAGACCTGGACTCGCCCAGCGGGGCCGCAACCAAGCGTCTGGGCGCCATCAGCACGTTCACCCTGGCCAAGGACGGGGACTTCAACCCCGTGGCCGTGCCGGGCAATGACGACTCCTTCAACGACAACTCGGACGGGTACATCCTCACCAGCGGCGTCCTGTCCGATGAGCTCATCAATCCAGGCTTCATTCCCAGCCGCACCGAGATCGATCTTCGGCGTGCCGAGCCCGTCACGGCCGGGCTGGGGGAATTGTTTCAGTCGCTCCACCGCGCCCGGAACTCCGCCGAGGACGCAGCCGCGTCGCTCCAGGCATTCGGAGACGCCCCCGATACCGATACGGGCATTCCCGAGATGCACTCTCTGGCGGGGTTTACCTACCTCTTCCTCGCTGAGGGCTTCTGTTCCGGCGTGCCGGTCAGCCGCGTGGTGAACGACCAGATTGAATTTGGCCAGCCGCTCACCACGGCTCAGCTGCTCGATACCGCCATCGTTCGATTCAACACGGCGCTCGCCCATCTGAGCATCGTGCCGGGCGACCCAATTCACTCGCTGGCGTCGGTTGGACTCGGGCGTGCCCTTTTGAACCAGGGACTGTTTGCCGAAGCGGCGGCCGCGGTGGCGGCGGTTCCGGCTGACTTCCTCTACGAGACCGAGCACGCCAACACCCCGGCGGCGTTGCACAACGGCGTTTTTGAGGCTTTCAATGACGGCAACTTCGGTGTCTTCGATCAGGAAGGGGTTAACGGGCTGAGCTACGTTTCCGCGGGGGATCTTCGGGTTACGGGCGACTCGGGAATCGGGGCCGACAACAACACGAACACCTGGTTTCCGAACAAGTACCCCGGCTTCGAGGCATCAATCCCGTTGGCGGACTACGTCGAAGCCCAGCTGATCATTGCGGAAGGCGAGCTGCAGGCCAGTGCTTTCGGCGCGATGACGCAGCGGCTGAATGATCTGCGCGATTTAGTTGGGCTGGCTCCATTCGCCGACCCGCCTGACCTGGTCTCGGCCACCGATCTCCTGTTCGCGGAGCGTGCCTTCTGGCTCTTTGCCACCGGCCACCGCCTCGGCGACATGCGCCGGCTGATTCGACAGTACGGCCGCGATCCAGAGACGGTCTTCCCCACCGGTGACCACTTCCGAGGGGATACGTACGGCACCGACGTGAACCTCCCACTGCCCCGGCGCGAAGCCAACAACCCGAACTTGCCGGATAGCCCGGACGGCTGCCTGAATCGAGACGCATAGACCGCATACCAAAGGGTCGCGGCTAAAACACCGCCAGCGATGATCTGGACAGATCGCTTTCGAGAGTCCACCTGATCGACTGGCGGGGCTGCACCACAACATCCTCGCTGGTGAACGACCTCTGCCCGCCGACGGGATCGGCTCGCAGTCGAACCTTTCCGCCGGTGGCGATCTGCCGGTAGGACACCACGAAACGTGAGCTGCTGACTCCCGCCACCATCCCCAATCGTTGAGACTGGGTGCCGTTCATCAAATAAATCACGATGTCGCTCCAGTGGTGGCTATCGACCTCGAGCAGGATCTCAGAGCTGGCGGGCGAGACATCGGCATCGGCGCGGCGGGAGAACAACCCGCAGGCGGGAACGGCCGCAAGGGCCAGGGAAAGAGTGGCCAGGACGCGAACGACGAGCAAGGTTACCTCTTTGCCCAGGTCAGTAAACGCTCAGGCTGGAGTGGTCGAGAACATTCTCCAGGGTCCACGTAATCGTCTGGCCCGGGAGGACCAGGATGGTCTCAGTAGTGTACGACTCTCCAGCCACCTGCAGGGCCCTGAGGCGGACGCCGCTCCCGGCGTTTAGCCGGTGGGATGGAAAAGCCAGCACGGCGGTTCGGAGCGACGTGACCATGCCCAGCCGCTGGGGAAGTCCGCCGGCCAGCAGATAGACCGTGATATCGCTCCAGTTGCGGTTCTCGACTTCGACCGAAACCTCGGAACGCGCAGGGGCTGGGTTTTTCGATGAGAAGGCGCCGCAGCCCGGCGTAAAGCACAGCAGGGTGACGAAGGAGAGGAGAAGGCGAATGGCCGGCAGGGGAACCTCCTCGACGCTCAGTGCGTCGCGGCTTGAGCTCCTGGCTTAAGATAACGGCTATACCAGGCCTGGTAGCGCTGGAGCCGGTCCCTTCGATAGCTCGGCTTCCGGATCTCGTGGTACTCCCCCGGATAGATCACCAGCTCGGTTTCGCG